>Ga0070733_10001990_pt1 | contig 14889 bp, 15 predicted proteins | sample Coa_R1_9_FD_66450 | JGI IMG/M metagenome (GOLD analysis project Ga0070733, IMG submission 66450) | Surface soil microbial communities from Centralia Pennsylvania, which are recovering from an underground coalmine fire - Coalmine... | ecosystem: Environmental > Terrestrial > Soil > Unclassified ... | reverse complement strand
GACCGAGCCCAGCACGTGGGCCGCCAGAGTCGCATTTGGATAAAGACGCTGGCTCTCACTCTGAAACTCGATCCAGTCCAGACGCAGGCTGCGCAATTGGCCCGCCTCGATCCCACTGATTTTCCGTTTGACCCAAAGAAAGCCGCGCTGGTGATCATATGCCCAGCGCATCCGCTCGCGAAGCGACCCCAGGTCGAGCTGCAGGATGCGCGCCAGAATCTGGGACGCCACGTCCAGGTCCGGCACGCGCAGCGGATTTACATACACCGATTCCATCGGCACGCTCATCGCCAGGGGCTGCCCGGTGCGGTCGAAGATCTCCCCGCGCGGTGCGGGAATCTCCACGCGCAACTCCTGTTGCATACGGGCCAGGCGCGCATACTGGCTGTGATGAATGACTTGAAGAGAGATCAGCTTGGCGGCGATCACGCCAGCCCATGCGAGCGCACCGGCGGCAAGCCAGGTAAGTCGTCGGGAATAGGACAGGCTTTCCAGCCTGGCCATCGCCGGTTGTCTCGTCATGGGCCCTTGGACGGGCATGAGTGCCTGTCCTACTTGCGGAGATTCATGGCCAACGAGCCGTCCGCGCCCGGCTCGAGATGCACCACCTGTCCCGGCGCCGGCTGCAGAAGTTTCTGCGCGCGCGCGAGTTTCTCCAGGCGGGCGGGGCTCAATAACGTGGCTTCATCCACTTCCAGCCGGCTACGCTCCTCGGTGAGGCGCTGGCGTTCCTGTTTGAGCGATTGCAACTGATAGCCGGCAAACGTCCCCCAGAGGCGAGGAGTGAGCGCACCCGTGAGCAGAACCGCTAGCAGCGCAAGCGCGCCAATCGCCGACCAGCACTCCCTCGGCGCGCGCGGGTCTTTTTCCCTCAGAAGCCGTGAATTGTCGATCCGCTTACAAAACAAGTAGACGTCCTCGTTGGGTAGCGTCCGCAGCCGGTAGGGGTCGGCCGCCGTGGGGACCACCCGCGTCGGGGGAGGGACCGCTCGCTCCTCGCGGTAAGTCACCGCTTCGTCTTTCTTGAAGTATGTTGCCAGGGTTGCCATGCTTCTCCGATTCCTCGTTACTTCATCTCTACCGCCCGCAGCTTGGCGCTGCGCGACGGCGGGTTTTCACCGATCTCTTTTGCGGAGGGTGTGACCGGATGCTTGGTGAGCACCGTCGCGCGGCCCTCTCGCCCCAACGTTTGAAACTTCACCTTGACCTTTCGGTCTTCCAAGGACATGAAAGAAATCACCACAATCCTGCCGCCCGCCGCCACCAGTTCGGGCGCGATATCGAGCAGCCGGTCCAGTTCCTGTGGCTCCTGGTTGACCACCATCCGCAGAGCCATGAACGTGCGCGTCGCGGGATGCAGGCGGCCCGTCCGGGGCGCGGCCCGCTCCACTACACCGGCCAGGTGCAGTGTGCTCCGTATGGGCCGCGCCCGAACGATTGCTCTGGCTATCTTCCGCGCCCTCCTTTCTTCGCCGTATTGGTAGATCCAATCGGCGAGTGCCTTTTCGGCGGCTGAATTGACCAAGTCGCCCGCTGTCGTACGCTGGCTTTGATCCATGCGCATGTCGAGCGGGCCATCGGCCAAGATCGAAAACCCTCTGTGCGGTTCGGTCAACTGATACCGGCTGACACCCAGGTCCGCCAGCAGGCCGTCCACTCTCCGGACTCCGTGCTCCGCAACCGCCTCCTGCAAATTCGAAAACGCTCCGTGATGCAATCGAATGCGGGCGGCGAACTCGGCAGTGTTGGCGCGAGCGAACTCGAGGGATTCCGCATCGCGATCGTTCGCGATCACCAGTCCGGTGCCGAGCCGGCGAGCTATTTCCCGCGTGTGCCCGCCGAAACCCGCCGTCGCATCCAGGTAGATTCCCTCGGGACGGACCGCGAGATACTCGAGCGCCTCGGCGCACAGCACCGGATAATGCATAGGGCATCACTTCAATCCCGCCCGCTCGAGCAAATCGACATTCTCCGTGGCTGCCTTTGCGGCACGCTGGCGGCGCTCCTGGTAGATGGCCTCCGTGAGCACCCGAATGTGGCCGCGGTACGCGTAAAGGTGCAGTTGCTGGTTCTGCAAGTCCAGTTCGCTGCGCAGCGTGGTGTTGAACAGCACGCGCCCCTGCGAATCCATGTCCGCGTCCGCGCCGAGATCGTTGGCGTTGAACGCGACGTCCTGCGCCACCTGCGGGTTGTCCCTGTAGCTTTCGAAGAACTTCTCGTTTTCCCGCCACGTCGAGATCGGGTATATTTGAGCGATGCGGCGGTCGAGACTGGTCACAAAGAGCTTTTTCTCCGACAGCGAGTTGAGGAAGTGCTGGAACTCTGCCGGCATCTTGAGACGGCCTTTGTCGTCGAGACGGCAGTCGTGCATGCCGCGAGGCGGCTCCGGCTGCGTTGCTCGATTTTGATCGTCCTTAGCCACTTATAGTCCACGATAGGCCACTTTGGGCCACAAGAGATTGTGGCACGCGCGAGACACAGATTCAAGAGGGTTCTTAGCGAAATCTTTTGCTGTTAGCGAGTTATCGGTGCACTACAAAATCGGGTGGTAGGTTCCAGTACCACTACATGTTGTTTTTGCGGCGAATATTAAGCGAAGATGCCGGGGTCGTTTCTTAGCGGCCTGCCGGAGCGTCAATTGGCTACAGGCGCGAGCGGTTGCTGCTGCTGGTTGTGGTGAATCTTGCGTTTGACGTCCGGCCAGAATTCCTTCAGCACATTGGAAATGGCGTCCGTGCCCACCTGCAACCCGAGTTTTTCCAGATTCTCCGATGCATCGCGCGTGTCTGGATTGTAAGCGTTCGAAATTGCCGTGGCGACTGAGTTGCCGACAATCTCCGAGTAATTGAAGCGGGTTCTGCCGTCATCGGTGCGGGTCACAATGACGCGCGTAAGCGCATACCAGGTTCGCCCCATCTTTCGGCCTGCGCCCCGGCGAAAGTATCGCATATCTTCGTGCAGCAGAACGGGGAAGAGCCCTTCGGTCATCATGTTTCCGATCATTTGATCGCCGTAACCGGCAGCGTAGCGCAAAACATAGCCTTTCACGCCCTGTCCGAAAGAGGGGTTCGAATTCTCGATTTGCGAGATGCCGGCGAAAGCTCCAGATATAAAGTAGATCGGGTAATCGAATGAATCCTTGAACGCGATGCGGAACTTCTCCCGAGCCAACTGCGGTTCGACGTCGCCCGTGCCCTCAACCGTCCGGTAATTCGGAAGTACACCGAATATCCGCTTATCTGGGGGTTCGGGGGGTGCGCCATCTGGCTGGCTAACCTTGGAATTTGCACCGGTGTCGTGCGCGGGCTGCTGGCCAGACGCGCACGCGCACAAAATGACCATCAAAATGACGGCAGAGCGCGGGGACATGGTCTGGTTATTACGGTCTGAAGCGTGGATCACCTTGATTAGATGTTACCCTAATACTGTTTGGTTACGCACATTGTCAAACGATAGGGTCAAATAATGGCCGCCCGGGAACGCTCCCTACAGCCCGTCGATTAGATGCCCCATTTTGTCTTTCTTTGTACGGAGGTACGCTTGCCGGGTATCTACTACTTCGACCAGGCATGGGATACGCTCTTGGACTTCGACGCCTGCGCGCTCGACAGCCTGCACTTTTTCCGGATTATTCGAGAGCAGCCGCACTTTGGTGAGGCCTAGGTATTGCAGGATGGCGCCGGGCAGTTGGTAGCTGCGCAGGTCCACCTCAAAGCCGAGCTGCTCGTTGGCCTCCACGGTGTCGGCGCCCTGGTCCTGTAGCTCGTAGGCGCGCAGCTTGTTCAGCAGGCCGATGCCGCGTCCCTCCTGATGCTCGTAGATCAAGAGACCCCGGCCTTCTGCCGCGATTCGGGTCAACGCCATCTCGAGTTGCGCACGGCAGTCGCAGCGCAAGCTGTGAAACACATCGCCCGTCAAACACTGCGAGTGGATGCGCACCAGCGGCGCCGGATCCCCGGCAAGATCGCCCATCTTCAGGACCACGGCCTCCTCGATCGAGTCCGGGTAATTCCCCGCGAATCCAAGGATGCGGAAGCTGCCGTAGCGCGTTGGAAACTCGGCTTCGGCCACCTTTTCCAGCCGAAACCCAGTGGAGTGGGGCATGCGATTGTGGTTCCCAGTCAGATTCCATCTATTATAATGGCTGCGAGTGGAACGCCACCTTGTCACGCTGCTGGTAAAGCTCGGAGTGGTCGCCTCCCTCGCAAGCATTCTCGTGCGTTCCAACGCGGTCCAGCGGATGCTGATGCGCGAGGGGCGCACCCTGATCCAGAGACTGCAACTGGCGCTGTGGTTCTCGGGAATCTTTGCCGCCGGCGTGCTTACCCGGGTTCTGAATCCTACCTACCTGGCGGTCGATCTGGGTCTGGAAGGCAGCCTGCTCGCGGGGATTCTCGGCGGATATGTGACCGGCCTGGTTTCCGGAATCCTGATTTCCATTCCAGCGATGTTCAACGGTGAGCTGTTGAGTATGCCGGTATTCGCGGCTATCGGCGTGCTAGGTGGCCTGCTGCGCGATTGCGCGCCGGACACCGAGGACATCTGGCGCTTCTCGCCTTTCTTCGACCTGAACCTTTACCGCTTCTTCAGGCAGCGGAATTACCGGCGCAGCGCCTTCCACCTGCTGTTTTTGGCAGTGATCCTGTTCGCCGAGTTTCTGCGGCTGAGCCTCAACCATTTCTTCTCCAACAAGAGGATTTTTGCCATCCAGCCCGAGAACCAGCATTTCTTGAATTGGGTGGCGGTCTACGCGACAACGCTGTTCGCGGTGGTGCTGCCGCTCAAGATTTGGAACAACACCCGCAATGAAAACAAGCTCGAAGAGCAGCAGCGTCTCCTCATGCAGGCGCGATTGCAGGCGCTGGCCAGCCAGATCAACCCGCACTTTCTGTTTAACACGCTGAATTCGGTCTCATCGCTGATCCGTTCCGATCCGCAACAGGCGCGGCTGATTGTACTCAAGCTCTCGCGGATCCTGCGGCGGCTGCTGCGCAAGCACGACAACTTCAGCCCGTTGCGCGACGAGCTGGATTTCATCGAGGATTATCTTTCGATCGAGGTCGCGCGATTCGGCGAGAAACTGCGATTCGAGAAAGAAGTCGACGGTGCCAGCCTGGATATGCTGGTTCCCAGCATGTTGCTCCAGCCACTCGTCGAAAACTGCATCAAGCATGGGCTGGGCAACAAAATTGAGGGTGGCACCATCTGGCTGCGCACGCGCCGCGGGGACGGGCGCCTGTTCCTGACAGTGGAAGACGACGGCGTCGGGATTCCCGAACCCAAACTGGCCAAGCTGCTCGAAAAGGGTATTGGGGTCAACAATGTCAACGAACGTTTAAAGGTGTTGTTCGGCACGGATTACCGCATGTGGATCGACAGCCAGCCCGGCCACGGCACTAGAATTGAAATCGAAGTTCCCGAATTACAAACCGACTGGGCGGCTGTTTCGTAGAGTGCACCGGTCCAAATGGAGAAGCAGCTCTTGAACAAGCTCGAATCTACGATTAGCGCATGGCCCTTGAATGGGCTTCCGGCAACACTGGCGGAACGCACGCGCCGCGTTTACGACCGGTTAGCGCCTGTTTACGGAATTCCCACTCAGCTATTTCACTCTTATGCGCATCGGCTTGCGCTCGACGTCTCCGAGATACACGACGGCATGCAGGTGCTGGAAGTGGCGACCGGATCGGGGGAAATGTTCCGCCGCCTGGTGCGCGTTAACCGCCGCGGCGCGACCCTGGGCGTGGATCTTTCACCCAACATGGCCTTGCGAACGCAGAACCGCGTGCAGCGCGAGTTCCCGCAATCGCGCGCGCAGTGCCATGCAGTCGACGCCCGGCACATGCCCTTCCGGGATGCGACGTTCGACGCGGTCTTCTGTTGCTACATGCTCGAGCTGCTTTCTGGCGAGGACATCGTGCGGACAATTGGAGAGTTCCGCCGCGTGCTGCGCGGCCGTGGCCAGCTTGTGCTCGTGCTGATCGGCCAAAATGCGCCGGGATTCAACCGGCTTTACCGCGTGGCCGGCAAAGTGGCGCCGGCGTTTTGGGGCCGGCAGGTGGAACGGCGCGTGCCAGAGCTGGTGGAAGCCAGCGATTTTCGCATCGTGCACGACTCGAAGGTGCGCCAGACGTTTTATCCGTCGCGCGTGCTGGTGGCGCGCAAGGAAGCGTAGCGCAGGCCGGCCCTACCGGTGAGCCTTGAAAGACTCCGAATACACTCGATAATCGGACTGGCTGAATAAGACAAAGACCACTTCCAGGATTTTGTTTTCCTCACGCTCCAGGTGCCCCACGACCTCGGCCAGCGCGACGCGGGCGGCCTCGCCGATAGGATAACCATACACACCCGTTGAGATCGAAGGAAAACTAAGCACCTCAACATCGTGTTCTTCAGCCAGTGAGAGGCACGTGCGATAACAGGAAGCGAGCGACTCGGCTTCGCCCTTGTTACCGCCGCGATAAACCGGGCCGACTGTGTGGAAAACGAAGCGCGCGGGCAAGCGGCCGGCGCCGGTCACTACCGCGCTTCCCGTTGGACATCCCCCGGTCTTGGCCCGGATTCGGTCGAGCTCCTGCATGATCGTGGGCCCGCCAGCGCGATGGATGGCGCCATCCACACCGCCGCCACCCGCGAGCGCGGAATTTGCGGCGTTGACAATCGCGCCGGCTGCCACGCGCGTAATGTCGCCCACGGTCATGCGCAGCCGCTTGCCGCCCTCGAACGGGTGTTCCATGCCAATTTCAGGATACGCCCGCGAGAATCACCTCACGCCGGCAGCCGCGCAGGTCCATCTCATACTCGATACTCTCGATGGGCGGCCGCGCGAAGTGCCAGTTCACGCCCAGGCGCGCGGCATCGTCCATGCGCATCAGAATCTCCGAGGCCAGAAAGGGATGAATTTCGTGCACGGTGTAAATTTGGGTAGCCGTCACCTGATCCCATCCCGCACCCAGACCGGTCAGCCGCGAGGACATTAGATCCATTACGAATCGCGCCTTTTCGCGCAGCGCGCCGGCCGAAGTTTCCCCCCGGCGGATTACATCGTGAGGATCGAGCGAACCTTCGGGCAGTTCGCCCGCGCCGGCCACCACAAACGTTGGCGTTTTGAGCTCCGACGGAATGGTAATGGAGAAGCCGTGGAGCACTGGCTCGGCGGGGGCACTCAATTCCGGCGCGACGTTGGTCCGCGCGACCGGGTTCACTCCGTCGAGCAGGATATCCCAGCTCTCCAAGCGCGCGACATAAGTTGCATTGAACTGGTTGAACCCTTGGAACGTAAATGGCCGCGGTGATCGCAGCTCGACCCCGCACAGGGCCTGGCTCGGCCGGCCCAGCGACCTAAGATGCGCCGCGACGGCGTCAAAGCCGCGATCGAGCGGCAGCGCGCGATCCAACCGGACATGCTCTATTTCGAATCCCGGGGACGCGGCCGCACCTGCCGAATAAGGGCTGATCCCCTTTAGAAACACGAACCCGCCTTTGCGGTTTTCCATTCGCATGAAAACGATTATCGGCCGCGCGTGAGTGCGGATGCACGCTACCCGGTGGATGCCCTGCGGTTAACCTTGCGGCTCACGCGGCGTTTAACGGATACGCTCAGCCATCTTCAGAGCGTGGCCATCACAGGTTCCACGGCTTGGCTTGGCGTATGTAGGAGTCGTGAGCTCGCTTTATTGGAAAGCCGGCTTGCGAGCCAGCAGGATCCTGCAACCGTGCATAACACCAAAATCCATGACAGTACGGGCCGGCCGATGCATACCGCGACGGCGTTGCGGAGAAAGGCGAGCCAGGCGAACGTGGCGCCGAAACCGGCCGTAATGGGCAACCAACGCTCGCGATCGGCAATTCGCAACGATGTCATTGCGAGGGCATGGAAGGCCAGCATGAGCGGGCAAGCAACCACCAGATCGACCAGATAATGTTCGCCCAGCGCCATGGTGGCAAAAGCCGTGACGATCAGGAAGAGCCACGCGCAAACACGGGATGGTTTGGACCAGAGGTTGCAGTTCCAGCAGACCATCAGTGCCGTGCCAACGTGCAGGGACGGCATCGCATTGCAGACGGCGCGTTCGGAGATGGGCAGGAACTCGCCCACTCGTACGGCGATCGGAGGAATCCGGAATGGAAAATTCGTGGTGAATTCATAGATCGGGCCGGCGCCGGGCAGCACGTAATAAAGAACATAACCTCCGGCCGATGCGGCGATCAAAAGGGGGAAGATTTTGTAGCCCAGGTTATAGCCCGCGCGCCTCTGGGACGCATACAGCAGCCCTACCGGCAGCGCGACCGCATAGTAGAGCGAGCAGACCAGCCCCGTCAATACCGGACGGCCGTGGATTAGCTGACCGAGCTGAAAGCTGGGCTGGAATCCGAGAGAAGTGTCAAAGGCATAGAGCAACTGATCGTACCGGCGTGGGATCCAGTGGATGGTGAGAAGTAGAAATACGCCAAGGACGACCCAATAATAGAAAAATGCGCCGCCAGCCATCAGGTCCGACAAGGCGGACATCCGCAGAGCCCCTTGGGTACGCATGGCGCGAACGGCGAGCACAATCAAACTGGAAATGCCAAGAAAGGTTCCCCAATTGATGAGCCAGTAGCCAAAGTAGTGCGCGGATGCGCCGGCGACTTGTTGATATCCCGTATGCAGCACGGCCGCAAGGATGATGGTTATCGCGCATTCGGAGTAGGATGGGCGGCCTGAGAAGTGAATGATGAATGCCCCAAGTACAGCGAACGAAAGGATGGGGTTGTTTCCAAACGCATGAAACAAGTTTCCGTATGCAAAACTCGCCACCACGGGCATCAAGAGGGCAACAAGTGCAAGCGCGGCGGCAATCTCGCTGAAAAACGATAAGCCGGTATTACTTCGCATCTTTGTCGTTACTTTGTCGAGGAGCGAGACTGGGGGTTGACCACCCTCAGACAACAGTTGGCCGCCCGCTAACATCATTGCTCGGCCCCCGGCTGCGGTTTCAGTTGTATCCGGTTGCCCCAAACGCGGGCGTCGGGAGCAACAAGCAGTAAACACGCTGAAGTGCGTAGTGTGGTGGGCATTGATCCTTTCAGCACGCCCGCGCTCAATAGAGATACAGAACCTGCGCACGGATATGGTTATCGGCGTACTCGCAAGGGCCGCACTCGGCCTGGTAGTGAGGCGAGATACTGCGGATCGTCTCCGGAATCTGTTGGGGGTCGTCTGGCAGGTGTTCGGTCGCAATGGCCACGCGGGGGTGATGTTTCCGGATTGTTTCGCGGCCACCCGCCAGCGCCTGTTTCTCGGCGCCTTCGATATCCAGTTCGATAAGGGCGACCCGGGGAAGATTCAGATCTTGCACCATTTGATCGATCGTGACCAGCGCCACGATCGGCCGGTTCGCCGATCTGTGTAGCACGATGCTGTCGTCGCACAGTTTAAGAAAGCTCGCGTCCAGGATCAAAAAGCGGACGAACATGAACTGGAGGCCTCGCTTGGCCATGTACACACTCTCTCCTTGCCCAGTAACAGGGACTCCTCACTTGTACCCCGCCGCCAGGTTATCCATCAATTCCCAATTTGGATAGCGCAATTTCGTTAACTTTGGTGAGGTTTCGCCATCACCTCGGCGTGAGTCTCGGCCAGCCGATCTCGACACCCTGCGCCTGAATCCAGCTTTGAAATTCCCGCCGCAGTCTTTCGTTGTTGCGGATCCGCCGCGGCGGCGTCTTGAGCTGAAGGGCGCGCACCGCGGCCAACCCTGCTGACTCGCCGATATTCCACTCGACCGGATGCAGCCGGTAGCAGCCGTTGGTGATGTGCGTGACACCCAGGTTTTTGGCGGCCGGCAGCAAATTCTCGATGCGCTTCGGAATAAGTGCGCCCAGCGGAATTTCGAACGGCAGGCTACTGACGTCGATGTAATTTTCGCCGCTCGAGGTGGGGTGCAGATCGATCCGGTAGCTGCCGACGCCGACCGAGTCTTCGAAGTGCGCGGCAGTGAGTTCGTCTCCGCCCTTGCCCGTGAGCTTGCGCCGGGCATCGGTTCCGACGTGCTGCTCGGTGACCGTAAACTCAGCGCGGATGCGCCGTGACTCGCGAATGTATGGATACTGGGCCATGCCGTCCGTGGTTCCGGTGATGTCCGGACGCAGGCGGAGACCGGGCCATCCATGGCCGCCGCCGGTGCGAGGCGCTTCAGTCTGCATCCAGTAAAGCAACGACAAGCTGAGCTGTTTGGCGCGCGCCATGTTATGCCTGGCTTCGGTTTCACTGACGTCGCAGATGTTGCCGAGCCAGTAGTCGTTCTGCGGCCAGTTCACCAGGCAAATATCGCTGGCGTAAGCGCCGGGCGTAAAGTTGCGGCGGTCGGCTATGCGGCGGTAGAGCCAGAGACCTCCGTCCGCGGCGTGTGCTTCGTATTCAGGATCGAATGCGTGGGTGAGCGGTGCGAGTGTCACCGGATCAGTGGCGGTCCAGCTCAACAGTCTGCCCGGCCAGGCCGGCCGCAGCGCGGGCGCATAGTCGCGCCAAAAATTGTACTCAGCGGGCTTTTCGATGGTGTGGTCTTCGTTGGGGAGATAATCCATGGCGAAGCAGTACGTGAAGGACTGGATGTTCGCAGGCCGAGCGTCGGCGGTCGCGTGGAGTTCGCCGGTCTCCCGGGCGGATTCCGAGCCGATCGCGTATTCGACGCGGGCGAGAGGCAGCAGATCGCCCTGCTCGGTGGCATCAAGAAAGTAGGTGGCAGTAATGGCACGGTCCTGGCCGGTCTCCAAATCCCGCACGGTAACCCCGCGAACCGTGTCACCCGCGATGTCAGCCGCGACCGGTTTGTGCCGGAGTAAAATCACCACGCGGCCGCTGCTGACATAAGGTGCAAGAGTGCCTTCGAGTGCCGCGAGCGATACGCGCGGCTCGTGCGTGAGCCGCGACACGCCCCCGTTTCCGGGATTCAGGTCCCACCGGCGGCGCGCTTCGGCAGTCAGCGGATAGTTGTGGCGGTAGTAGTCTCGCACGCGTGCACGGTATTCGCGGTACGCGCGCGTCGCTCCGAAGGCTTCGATCCAGGGATGCTCGTCCGGCGGCACCGCTTGGGCGGTGAGTTGGCCGCCAATCCAGCCGGTCTCCTCGGTCAGCACGACCCGCAGGCCGTTGCGCGCGGCGGCAAGAGCGGCCGCACATCCGCCAACGCCGCCGCCCACTACGGCTATGTCGCAGTTGAGCTCACGCGGGCGCGCCAGCCGGGGCGCGAGCAGGAGCGTCCCCGCTGTCTGCATGAATGCTCTTCTGCCGCCAGGCATGGTGGGGTCGCGTATTTCGACCGTGATAAACTGGACCAAGCTATCTTAATTCAGAGGTTAACCCCGAATGAAACTAGTCATTTTCTTGTCTTCGCTTCTTGCAATTGGCGCTTGGGCACAGACGCCGGCGCAAACCCCGCCGCAGGCGCCGGCTCAGTCTCCCGTCGCAGGTCAAATTCCGCCGGACACCGTACTGGCGACCATCGACGGCAAGAAGTTGACATACGGGGACTTCGAAAAATTCCTGCAAGCCATGCCGCCGCAGGTGCGCGAAAGCGCAACGCGGAACCGCCGCCAATTCATTCAAAGGCTCGCCTTGATGCAGCGTCTCAGCGCCATGGCCGAGCAATCCAAGCTCGATCAGAAGAGCCCTTACAAAGAGGCAATCGATTTCAACCGGATGAACATTCTGATGCAAGCGCAGATTAACGCCCAGGTCGACAGCTTCCCGATCCGCGTCGAGGAACAGCAGAAGTATTACGAAGAGAACAAGGCCAAGTATCAACAGGTGAAGCTGAAAGTGATTTACATTCCATTCACCGCAAATGCGGGCGGCCAGAACACAGACGGCAAAAAGCGCATGAACGAGGAAGAGGCAAAGGCCAGGACCGAGCAACTGGTCAAGGAGATTAAGGGCGGCGCGGACTTCGTCAAGCTGGTGAAGGAAAACTCGGAAGACGCCACTTCGAAGGATAAGGACGGTGACTTCGGCACGATTTCGCGAGCGGACAATCTGCCGGAGTCCATCCGCTCGGTAGTCTTTGGCCTGAAGGCGGGAGACGTGAGCGAGCCCGTGCGGCAGCCCAACGGCTTCTACATTTTCCGCGCGGAGGAGGTTTCCGAAAAGCCTTTCGCCGAGGTCCGAGACCAGATATTCACCGACATCAAAAACATCCGCCTGAAAGAATGGCTGGATACCACTTCCAAAAGTCTAGACATCAAATACGAGAACGATATGGTCTTCAGCGCGACTCCGCAGGTGGTTAACCCGCCGGCATCGCCCAAGTAGATCAGCCCGCCTTCTCCGCGTTACCTCCATCGTCCAAGCGTTCGGCAGCCTGGCTCCTGCGCCAGCGCCCGCTCGTCGCGATATAGTAGAACCCACAAGAAGGGAGTCCCGATGGAACAGGATCGCCGGCAGTTCATCGGCAAGGTTGCCGTGGCCGCCGCGCCGCTCTTTGTGCCGCGCTCCGCCTGGGGCGCGAACGACCGCCTAGCTTACGGCGTTATCGGCGCCGGCGGCCGTGGCCGCTATCTCAACCGCAATTTTCAAAAACTGGGCGGGCAGTGCGTCGCGGTGTGTGATGTCTACGAGCCGAACGTTCAAAAAGCGCTCACGGACTCGCAAGGCGCCAAGAGCTACCTGGATTATCACGAACTACTGCAGCAGGAAGGGATCGACGCGGTGATCATCGCCACGCCGGACCACCAGCATTATCCATGCCTGCAGGCCGCGCTCGACGCGAAGAAGGACGTCTATCTGGAAAAGCCAATGTCGCACTCGCTTGAAGAGAGCGCCAAGATCGTCCAGGCCGTCCGGCGCACTAAACAAATCGTGCAGGTGGGCATGCAGCGCCGCAGCGCGGAGCCGCTGATCAAAGGCAAGCAACTAGTGGATAGCGGCATTTTGGGAAAGATCACGATGGTGAAGCCGCAGTGGAACTGGAACATCGCCAAGGAGCTAGATAATTCACCGCTGCCCGGTAAGCTCGACTGGCAGCGCTTCCTGGGCGGCGCGCGGGACCACGAGATGCAGCCGATGCGTTTTCGCTACTGGCGCTACTTCTGGGACTACTCCGGCGGCAACATGACCGACCAGGGGACGCATTTGATGGACGTGGTGCAGTGGTTCACCAACTCCGGCCCGCCGCGCTCGGCCATCAGTTACGGGCAGGTGGCAAAGATGATTGGCGCGGAAACGCCGGACGTGTTTTGCGCGGTGTTCGAGTACCCGGACCTCATGGCCACATGGACGCTGAACTACGCCAACTCGTACGAGAACGGCTGGTCGATCCAGTTCCAGGGCGACAAAGGCACCATGATCCTCGACGAAGACGGCTTCCGCGTGTGGAAGGAACCGTGGAAAGAGAACCGCGAGCCGGTTGAAAAACTCGAGGCGGCGGTGCCGATCGAGTCCCATATCCAGAATTTCCTGGATTGCGTGAAGTCGCGCAAGGAACCCAATGCGCCGGTGGAAGCGGGAGCCAATGCAGTGGCCGCGCCGCACTTGGCCAACCTGGCATTTCACCAGCACCGGCAGGTTTATTTGGGAGCGGACGGGAAGGTCTCGTAGCAGTTACAACAGGCGGGAACTGCGCGTCATCCGCGGGCCGCGGGCGCCGGCTCACCGGCGAGTTTCTCAATGCTTTCCGGCGGATTGTAGTAAAGGATGCGGCTGCAACTTTCGCAGTACATCACTTGCTCGCTGCGCTTCAGGTCTTGGAAAAACTGGAGGCGCATCGTCAAATGACACTGCGAGCAACGGCCGTCGACAGCTTCGGCAACGGCCACTCCGCGGCGCAACTTGCGCACTCTTTCGTAGGCCGCCAGCACCTTCGGCGTGATTTGCGACCCGATCGATTTGCGCTCCGCCTCTAATTCGCCCAGCTCCTTTTGGTCGCGGGCTGTTCGCTCCCGCGCCTGCTGCTTTTCCGCCTCGACCTGGGTCTTTTCCTGCTTCAGCGCTGCCTCGGCCGCCTTTACGTTGCGTTCGAGCGGCTCCGATTCGCTCATGAGGTCGAGTATCCGGTCTTCCGCGTGGCGAATTTCCTTTTCGCAGTATTCGATTTCATGCTGAAAGGCCCGGTACACCTCGTTGGTCTTCGCATCAAGCATCTGATCCTTCAGCTTTGAGATCTTTTGCTGCTGGATCTGGATCTCCCCTTCCATGCGCTTCCGGTCTTTCTGGTTGGCGGCGACCGCCGCGCGGTCCGCTTCCAGCTTGCGCTCATGCGATTCCAGTTTTTTTTCGATTTCCGCTATGTGCTTTGGAAGGAAAGAGATTTCTCGGGTGAGTTCGGCGACCCGGTAGTCAAGATCCTGCAACCGGATCGCCAGCTTTATGTCGGCAAGCATTCCTCATCAAATTTTAGCACGCTGTGGTCTGAACCGTCGCGCCAGTGGCTCGATCAGCGCACGGCGGGCCGCCTCCAGCTCCGGCAGTTGCAATTGCTTGCATATCGCGTAAAAAATAAGCAGTCCCAGCGGAATCGACACGGCCAGATCGACTATGCGCGCCAGCCGCGAAAGGCCGATCCAGTGTCCGATCAACCGGCTGGAGAGCGCGCATGCCGCGCCCATCAAGGCCGATGCCGCGGCAATCTTGAGGAAACTGATGGTAATACGCCGCCCTTGCACCGAGCCGATGCGCCGGCGGAGCATTTCAAATAGCACGACCGACCCGAAAAGCGCCACCAGCGAAGTGGAGAGTGCGAGGCCCGCGTGCCCCAGGCCCGCGAGCTTCACCATGCTGGAGGCGGCAGCCAGGTTGATCAGGATGGAAGCCAGGCTCACCAGCATCGGGGTGCGCGCATCGTTGAGCGCATAAAACGCGGGTGCGAGCACTTTGACCGCCGCGTAACCCGCCAGCCCGATTGCGTAACACGA
>Ga0070733_10001987_pt1 | contig 14912 bp, 10 predicted proteins | sample Coa_R1_9_FD_66450 | JGI IMG/M metagenome (GOLD analysis project Ga0070733, IMG submission 66450) | Surface soil microbial communities from Centralia Pennsylvania, which are recovering from an underground coalmine fire - Coalmine... | ecosystem: Environmental > Terrestrial > Soil > Unclassified ... | reverse complement strand
GCCACCGCCACCACGGCCAGCAATAACGAAACCGCCGCGAACGTTGACGGATCGGTCGCTTTTACCTCATACAACGCCGAGCCCAGATAGCGCGTCAGCGCAAACGACCCCGCCAATCCCAGCGTCAGCCCCACCGCCAACAGGATCAGTGCATGCAACACCATCAGCCGGAAAATGTCGCTCGCGCTCGCGCCCAGCGCCATCCGGATGCCGATCTCCTTGGTCCGCTCCGCCACCGAGTACGCCATCACCCCGTATATCCCGATCGCCGCCAGCACCGCCGCAATCGCGCCAAAAATCCCCAGCAGCAGAACGTACAAGTGAACATACTGCACCTGCTGATCCAGATACTGCTCCACCGTGCGCATATTCGCCACCGGCCGGTTCGGATCCATTTCCGCCACTGCCTGCCGCACGCTTTCGGAAATCGCCATCGGCTTGCCCGCGGTGCGCAGGATGAAGAACATCCCCGCCCGCGCGCCGTAACCCGCGCCCATGAACCGCCGCGTCTGTTGCCGGTACGACACGTACACGCACGGCGAAAACTCCCGTTGCTGCCGGCTCATGCGAATATCCTTCACGATGCCCACGATCTCCCGCACCGGCTCATCCGGCACGTAATCCATGCGGATCCGCTTGCCAAGCGGGTTCTCGTTCGGCCAATATTTCTTGGCCATCGTCTCATTGATCACCGCGACGAACGGAGCTGCCTCCGTATCGCGGTCGTCGATATCCCGCCCCTGCGCGATCGGCGCCTTCAACGTCGCAAAATAATTCGGCGTCACCGCGATGTATCCCGCCGATTGCGGAGCCGTCCCGTCAGGTCCGGGCGTCTGCGGGCGTCCCTCGATCCAAAACCCCATGCCCATCGATCCGGATAACGGAGGCGACCCCGCTCCTGCCGCCGAAACCACGCCCGGCAGCGTCCGCAACCGCTCAAACACTCTCTTGTACGTCTGCTCCGTCAGCGGATTGATCTCCCAGACTCCCTGGTTGCGATACCTGGCGACAGGCTTGATCGCCTCATCCCGCGAGAAACGGAAATCGAACGTCAGCAGATTTTTCGGATCCGCTCCCAGCGGGTTGCTCTCAATCCGGATGAAGCTGTTGATCATCAGCCCCGCGCCGATCAGCAGCACCAGCGCCATCGCGATCTGCAGCGTCACCAGCGCGCTCCTGAGATGCTGCCGGGCCGCTCCATCGGTTCCGCTTCGTCCGCTCTCTTTGAGCGCTCCCACCAGGTCCGCCTTCGACGCCTGTACCGCCGGCACGATCCCGAACACCACCGCCGTGAGAATCGCGACCGCCGCCGTGAATCCCAAAACCGTAGGGTCGATCGACAGCTCGCTCAGCCGTGGAAACCCCGGCGGCGCAGCCGCGATAAACAGCTTCAGCCCGCCCCACGCCAGCATCACGCCCAGCACACCCCCCAGCAGTGAAAGCGGCAAGCTCTCCGTAATCAACTGCCGGACGATCCTCCATCGCCCCGCGCCAATTGCCGTTCGTATGGCGATTTCGGTTCTTCGCGAAGCCGCCCGAGCCAGCAACAACCCCGCCACGTTCGCGCAGCCGATCAGCAGCACCAGCGCCACCGCTCCCTGCAACAGTAGCAGCGGCTGCCGCAGGCCCCCATACAGAGCGTCCGCCAGCGGCTGCACTTTCGCGCCCACGTTCTTGTTGCGCACCGGATCCGCCGCCAGTTGCTGCGCCGCCAACGCCTCCATCTCCGCCTGCGCCTGCTGCATGGAGACCCCCGGCTTAAGCCGCGCCACTGTTCCCAGAGCGTAAGTCGCGCTCGCCATCTCCGTCTTCGTCCAGTTCATCGGGGTCCAGAAATCGGCCTGATCGTCGAACATGTAAAAATTCTTGGGCATCACGCCGATTACCGTCTTGTCCAGCCCGTCCACGTGCATCACTTTTCCAATCACGTTGGGATCGCGATTGAAATATCTCTCCCAGAAACGCTCGCCGATCATCAGCACCCGAGCCGGGTTGTCCACCGGATTCTCGTCCTCCGCCAGCACGCGGCCCAGAATCGGCTTCACCCCCAGAGTCTGAAACACCGAAGGCATCACATTTTCGCAGTCGACCCGCTCCGGCGCCTGCCCGTGCAAGTCCGACCCGATATTGCACACCTGCCCGCGAGTCCCGCCCATCGCCTCAAACGATTTCGCCCGCTGCTGAAACGCGAGCAGATTGAACGCTGTGACCCAGTTACTCTGATCCTTGTGGTCCAGCGGAACCGACCAGACCTCCACCAGCCGGTCCGGCTCCCCATATTGCAGCGGGCGCAGCAGAGTGGTGTTGATCAGGCTGAAGATCACCGTGTTCGCCCCGATCCCCAGCGCCAGTGATAACGCCGCGACAATCGTGAACCCCGGCTTCTTCAGCAGCATCCGGAAGCCGTAAACAATGTCCTGCCACGTGGTAGCCATAGTCGCGCGCCGGGGCGCTGCTCCTTTCCTGCCTTAGACGGACATACTCGCAAAAAGTTCCGAAGTTACACTACGACGTCGCGGAGGCGCGATCTCGAATCGTGGGGCGCGTGCGCAGTCCTGGTATGCAAGAATGGGGGGCATGGGCGTGCGTTTCACGGTCGCGGCGGCGCCGGCCGTCTTGGGAACCTTGATTCTGCTGGCCGCCTCGGGGCCGCTTCCCGCCCAGGCCCAAGTCGCTGCGCCAGAGGCATCGCGCCCTGCGCTCCCGCCCCCTATGTTCAGCCCCTGGTACATGGAGTCCTTGGGCGACATCCTGAACTTGGAGGAATCCGATGTGGCCCGGCTCGAGCAGCAGCTCGCGGCAAATCCGGAAGACTTCGCGGCGCGGCTCAAGCTGATGGCATACTATCAGCGCGCGGATCGGGCCGGCCATAATGAGGACCGCGCCCAACGGGTCCGGCACGCGCTCTGGCTGATCGAGTATCATCCCGATTCGGAGCTTTTGCACTCGCCCGTTTCGCGATTCTCGCCGGGCGAGCTGACTCCCGCAGACTACGGGCGCGCCGTCGCCCTCTGGGATGTGGCCGCCAAAGCGAAGCCCGGCGATGCAGCGGTGCAATGGAATGCGGCATCGTTCTTTCAGGATCTGGACCCTGGGCTTTATATGCACTACCTGGAAACTACCGCCGCGGCCGACCCGAACCATCCGTTCGCCCTGCGTCCGCTGGCGTACCTCTACGCTCTCTCGATTCTGGAGCGCGGGCCTCTGGCGTCGCGTGCACAGGCCGGGTTGGAGGCGTCGAACAACGTATGGGTGCTCGGCAACGCCGCCTACATGTTGCAGAGCCAGTACAACCGAGCGTTCCAGATGGGAGCTCCCAACCCCCGCGCTGCCGAGTTGGCCGAACGCTACTTCCTGCGCGCCAAGACTCTCAATCCGAATCTCGACCGGCAGGCGATCCTGCCGCAGCTTGACCTGCAAGCGATTGCACGTTCGCGCCAGGCCGAGTTGGAGGCTCAGCGGGACTGGCAGGCTCGTGCGAGCGAGGCGACCAGCAAGATTCGCCGTCTCCCGGTGGAGGCATTCCCCGAACTCCCGCCGGCTGTTGCCGGAGTGCTGCGTGCGCGGAACTGTAGGGCGCCTCAGCCATCGGCCAGCGGCGTTCCCCGTAACGTGATTCGCGGTGAGTTCTTCGCCAAGGGAGAAGCCGGTTGGGCGGTGTTGTGCTCCGTCAACAACTCGACGGCGCTGCTCGCGTTTCGCAACGATCGCGACAGCAGTCCTCAAACAGTCATCACCAGCGACGACCAGAACTACCTAGAGGGACTGGACGGCGACAACCTTGGCTACTCACGAGAGATCACCGCGGCCGGTCGAGACTTCATCATGCGCCATTACCGCGCCGGCGGCGGCCCTGAGCCTCCGCCGATCGATCACCAGGGCATCGATGACGCTTTCCTGGAAAAGGCTTCCGTCACGTGGTATTTCCATGATGGCAAGTGGCTGCAGTTATCGGGTGCCGATTAATCAGGCCGTCGGATAATTTGCCACGCCCGCCAACCCGGCCTACAGCCGCTCGACGAAGTGCTGATGGACGCGGGGGTCGTCGGTAAGCTCCGGATGGAACGTGGTCACCATGTGGCGGCCCTGCTCCACCCAAACGGGGTCGCCCTGATGGCGGGCCAGCACGCGAGCACCATCACCGACGCGGCGGATAATAGGCGCGCGGATGAAAATCGCTTCGAGCTCCGGTCCCGCCTCCATCTTCAGCGCCGCGATGTGGCTGTCCACCTGGCGGCCGTAGGCGTTGCGCTCGACGCCGATATCCATCAGGTCCAGGCTGATTTGCGAGGGATGGGAAACCTCGCGAGCGATCAGGATCGCGCCCGCGCAGGTTCCGTAGATCGGCTTCTTGCGCCCGAACTCGCGCAGCGGTTCGAGAAGATTCTCGATCTCCAGTAGCTTGAGCATGGTGGTGCTTTCGCCGCCGGGCAGAATCAGCCCGTCGCAGGCGTGCATCTGCGCGGCGGTGCGAACCTCAACGGCGCGGGCGCCCGCTCGCTCGATGGCTTTGCGATGGGCTTCGAAATCGCCTTGAAGCGCCAGAACTCCAACGGTTTTCATCACCAGCCTCGCGTCTGCATCAGCTCGCCCTCGGGGAGCTTGGCGATGTCCAGGCCGGGCATGGCCTCGCCCAACTCTTCGCTGGCTTCGAGCAGCTTCTCGGGATCGTTGAAGTACGTCGCCGCCTTGACGATGGCGCGCGCGCGGCGCTCCGGATCTTCGCTCTTGAAGATGCCGCTGCCGACGAAGACAGCCTCGGCGCCAAGCTGCATCACCAAGGCCGCGTCGGCGGGAGTAGCGATGCCACCCGCGGAAAAATTCGGCACCGGGAGCTTGCCGTGCTCCGCCACCCATTCCACCAGCTCCAGCGGCGCACCCAGGTTCTTGGCCTCGTGCACCAGCTCTTCTTTGCCCAGAATGGTGAGGTGCCGCATCTCCTTGACGATGGTGCGAATGTGGCGCACGGCCTCGACGATGTTGCCCGAGCCGGCCTCGCCCTTGGTGCGGATCATGGCCGCGCCCTCGGCAATGCGGCGCAGAGCCTCGCCCAGATTGCGCGCCCCGCACACGAAGGGAACCTTGAAGGTTTTCTTGTCGATGTGATGTTCTTCGTCGGCGGGCGTCAGTACCTCGCTCTCGTCGATGTAGTCGACGCCCAGCGCTTCCAGCACGCGCGCTTCCGTGAAGTGACCGATGCGGGCCTTGGCCATCACCGGAATCGAGACCGTTTGCATGATCTCGCGGATGATGCGGATGGAGGCCATACGCGCCACGCCGCCGTCGCGGCGAATGTCGGAGGGAACGCGCTCCAGAGCCATCACCGAGCAAGCGCCGGCCTTCTCCGCGATCCTGGCCTGCTCCACATTGGTGACGTCCATGATGACGCCGCCCTTCAGCATCTCCGCCAATCCGGTCTTCAATCGAAACTCTTCAGACAAGAACATGGGTATCCTCACTTCCCTTGAAAGCGCGATTCAATTCACTACGAACAATTCCGCCCAACACGGCTAATCCGGCGCGAATCTGTTCCGGCTCCAGACCCGCGAAACTCAAGCGCAGCTCGTGCGTGTGCGGTCTGGAGATCGCAAAGTGACGCCCCGGAAGAAAGCTGACGCCTTCGCGTTCGGCACGCGCGGCCATATCGGCGGCGTCCAGCGGCTCGGGCAGCCTCACCCACACGTTCATTCCGCCCTCCGGCCGCGTGAACGGCCGGGCTCGAGGAAGGGATTGCTCGCAAGCTTGGATGCAGGCTTGCAAACGCTTCGCGCCGCTGGCCAGCATCTTCTGGCGATGGGCCGCCAGACGGCCTGAAAGAGCGAAGCGAAGCAGCACCGCTTGCGAAAGCTGATCCGAATGCAGATCGCAGGATTCCTTGGCCTCGGTCAGGCGCGCGATGAAGTGGCGTGGGCCGATGGCCCAGCCTACGCGCAAACCCGGAAAAGCGACCTTGGAAAAACTGGACAGCAAAATGGTATCCCCGGAGGGGTCCAGCCGCTTGAGCTGTGGAATTTCCGCGCCGCGATACCGCAGATCGCCGTACAAATCGTTTTCGACTACAATGACCCCGGCCCGGCGAGCCATCGCCAGCACAGCCATGCGAGCAGCCTCGGGCATGGTGGTCCCGGTGGGGTTCTGGAAATTGGGCGTCAGCACCACCAGCCGCGGCCGCTCCTTTTCCATCATGCGGGCGAGGGTGTCGATTTCCAGTCCTTGATCGCCAATAGGAACGCCCACCACGCGCGCGCCTCCGCGCACAAACACGTTGCGCAGTCCGGGATAAACCGGGTCTTCCAGCAGCACCGTCTCCCCGTGCGAGGCCAGCACCCGCTGCATCAGATCGAAAGCCTGTTGGCAGCCGCTGGTGATCAGAATGTCGTCGTTGGCCCCCGCGGTTCCCCGCTTGCGCGCTTCTTCGAGAAGGTAGCGTCGCAGGGGACCGTAACCTCCGGCCGGGCCGAGTTGCAGGATCTGCACGGCTTCGGAAGAGTCGATGACTTCGCGGCAGGTGGCGCGGAATTCGTCCAGCGGAAACAGCATCTCCGAAGGCCTGGAGGACGCGAAACTGATGCGTGCCGCGACTGCACGGGAAGGCGGAGCGGCCGGCGAATCCTCGGCAGGAATCATCGTTTCCCAGTCGAGCTTGCCGGCAGGCATCTCCGGTGCGGCCGAGGCCGCGGGACCCTCGACGAAACTTCCCCGCCCTACATGGCCGCGAATCAGCCCTTCGGCCTCCAGCAGCTCGTAAGCCGCCGCAATCGTGGTTCGGTTCAGGCCAAGAAGGCCAGCCAATTCCCGAGTTGGCGGGAGGCGCTCGCCGCGCTTGAGGTCGCCGGAATGGATCGAATACTTAAGTTTTTCAAAGACTTGACGATAAATCGGCGCCTCGTCCCGCGGATCGATTTGGATGATGGGAACCATGCCAATCTATGCCAACCAATCTTACCATATTGGATGGTCTCCTGTCGAGACGTTTCTCTCATTCAGGTGAGATCGAATGTCGGGCGAAGAAGAAGTAAATCAGGCGGCAGTCAGGGGCGTGGACCCGAGGGGGAACCTGTTCCCGGCGTGACCGCCGGCTACGGCCAGCACCCGCTCCGGCGTTCCCAGATCGCTCCATCCCACGTTGTCCAGTCGTAGAACCGCCAGCCGGTCCGGGAGCGCCGATAGCACTTGCTTCGAAAAGTCGCCCGAGGCGAGGTTGTCGTAGAGTCCGTCGCAATCGGAGCCGGGAGGCATCCGCTCGAATGCATGCAGGACGTCGGGAATGGATTGTCTCAGCGCATCGAGAAAGGTCCGGACCCGACCGATCATTACGAATGTATTCCAGAGACAGCCGCAATCCAGAAGGCGGCGTGCGATCTCAAGAGACGGCTTCTCCCAAAAGCGATTCACGCGAAACACGGAATCACCGTTGGCGTCCAGGATCGTCGCGCCGGGCTCGATCCAGCCATACTCGACTTCGGGGTGTTGGGGCTGCGCTCCCAGAAGCAGTATCTTTTCGCCATAAAGATGGGCCAAACTGTAGGCCCGGTCCACCGCGCTTGTAAAAGCGGCCTCATCCGCAAAGTGGTGATCGGCGGGAAAGAACCCTACGATCGCGTCGTCGTTCCTTCCGTCTGAATCGGCCGCTGAGATGCGCGCCAGCGAATACGCGATGGCCGCAGTGGTTCCCCGGTCCACGGGCTGCACAAGCAGGCGGGGGGCGTCGCCGGTCAACTCCTGGGTGTAGTAGGAAGCGTGCGCCTTCACCACGACAAACATGGTCCGCTCCGAGGGAATCACGCGACCGATCCTGGCCTGCGTGTCGCCCAGCAGCGTCCTGTCGCCGAACAGATTGCAGAACTGTTTGGGCCGGCCTTCGCCGAACATCCGGCGGGTCAAGGGCTGAAGCCGCTTGCCACTTCCGCCGGCGAGGATCACAGCCCATCGCGTGGAATGAACTTCCGGGGTTTTCACTTCCGGGACGATCATAAGCTTCAACTTAACGCTAGATCCACGACACTTCCATACTGTTTCTCTAGTAATTTCATAAAGCCGTTCGGCTAGCGGGGCGCCGGAGGCTCCTACCTGAAAGCAACCTGCATGAATACCCGGATGTTGGTATTCCAGAGGGAGAACTCCGCGTCGTAATCTTTAGCTGAAGCTGGAGAGGTGAAATGTGGGACATAGCATGGGGAATCGGAGCGGCAGCGTACGTAGCGGGCTCCCTGGTGAATGGAATGCTTGATCCCAGAGTGGGCGTCCTTTTCGTCGCGGCTGGAGGCGCCCGGGTAATTTGGGATCTGTGGCGGCGCTATAAGTCCTGACCCGGATCTCCGCTTCAAGAAATGATGCGCTTGCGGATGGCGTAAAGAATCAGCTCCGCGAAGCTGTGCAGGTTGAGCTTATCTTGAAGATTGCGGCGGTGGGTTTCCACCGTATGGGGGCTTACGTTCAGCGAGGCGGCGATGTCCTTATTCGAATTCCCTTCCACCAGCAGCTGAAGAATTTCGCGCTCGCGGGAGGTGAGCAGCTCATAGCTATCTTCCACCCCGCGGCTGCGTATTTCCCGGATATAATCCTCCACCAGCATTTTGCCGATCTCGGCGCTGAAGAAGGTTTTACCCTGGCTCACGGCCTGGATGGCCTCGATGAGATCGCTTTCGGCGGCGTCCTTGAGCAAATACCCGCGGGCGCCGGCCTTGAGGGCCCGCAACACATACCCCTCGTCCGAATGCATGCTCAGGATCACGATCGCGGTCGAGGGCGATTGGGCCGCGATGCGCTGGGCGGCTTCAATCCCGCTCAGATTCGGCATGGCGATATCGAGCACGGCGACGTCGGGATGCGTGGCTTCGGCGCGCTCCACTGCCTGCCTGCCGTCGGCGGCTTCGGCCACCACGCTGAAGCCAGGCTGGTTCTCCAGCAGAAGCCGCAAACCGCGGCGCATCACGGTATGATCGTCGGCCAGCAGAATGCGGATGTGGCTCATGTCAATACGCTCTCGGTGGTTTCACGCGCGGGCGAAAACGGAAGCTCCACCGACAGCACAGTTCCCTTGCCCGGCTCGGAATGAACGCGGCAAGCTCCGCCCAAGCGGTTCACGCGTTCCTGGATTCCCAACAGACCGAGGCCCTTTACCTGAGTGACGTCGAAGCCGTGGCCGTCGTCCTGAATGGAAAGCACGACCACCTCAGACCCATTCGGTCCGGGCCGCTGCTGGACTCGAATGCGGACCGTTTGCGCGTGCGAATGCCGGGCGCAATTGTGCAGAGCCTCCTGGACCACGCGGTAGATGCAGGTTTTGTATTCGTCCGGAAAATCGTCGGAGGTGAGCTCGGCGGCGACGCTCACATCCATCGCGGAGCTCTTGGAAACCTCACGAGCCTGCCATCGCAACGCCGGGACCAAGCCCAGATCGTCCAGCATGGACGGCCGCAGCAGCAAAGCCATATTGCGAACCACGCGAACTGAGTTTTCCACGAGGCCTTTTATGACATCGACTTGGACGCGGGTTTCCTCGGTAGCGCGCACTCCGATGGCCGCCGAGAGATTCCGCAACTCCACCAGCACGGCGGAGAGCGCCTGACCCACTTCATCGTGCAATTCGCGGGAAAGCGCGCGTCGCTCGGTCTCCTGCGCATTCACCAGGCGGGCGGACAAGTCCTCGAGCTGAGCGCGGGCGCGGGCGACTTCCTCAAACCGCGCACGCTCCCGGGCTTCCAGCCTCAAGATTTGATGGACGCTGAACGCAGCCATCCCCAAACCGACGCCCAAAGCCGCGAACAGGGTAATGGCAAGACGGCTCTGAAACCCGGAAAGCAAGGCGGCCACCTGAGCGTTGCCGGCGGTCAACTGCTGCTCATTGATCCCGGCGATCCGATCGGCCAGCGACAGCATGGTCTGACGGCGGGGAAACACCTGGTCGCGGAGGAAGGGATAGCCCAAGCGCTGACGCCCGGCGTTATCCCATTGCAACACGGGCGCCAGCGTTTCCCAATAGTCCGCCAATTCGTTCCGCAGAGCGGTGTAGTGCTGGACTTCCTCGGGATCGACCTGGCGGCCGTAGGACTCCAGCGCGGCGTACATCTGCCGGCGGATATCCTCAAGACTGACGCGATAGGTTTCGGCCCGCACGGGTTCAGGTTCCAGAAGGTAGTCGCGGACCAGCGTCCCGGAGAGGTACACTTCCGATCGAATGTCATTCAGCACGTGGTTCCGGGACAGGAATTGGCGGCGAATCTGCTCATCGCTGCCACGGACATGCTCCAGGACGCGCAAAGCGCCGATCCCGGCCACCGCCATGATAGCCAAGAGGCTTCCGAGTCCCGCGATGAGCGCCGAACGGCCGCGAAAGCGTTCCCCCACGTATTCCAGACTACCCGAGAAAGGCTGCTTGGGAACGCCGCTACCGGACAATAGGTTAAAAAATACCGGCCTCCCGGTAGGGAACTTGCGCCGCCGCGCATCTATATTCGAGGAGACACAGTGATGCCCATTGATCACCGCCCCCTGACGGCCGCGGCCCGGAATCAGCCACTCCGAGTTACGGCTCTGTGTCTGCTGCTGGCCGCAAGCCTGGCGAGTTTGGTTTCATGCGGTGGCGGCAAACAGGTTAACGCCACCAATTCCGCCACACCCGGTGATTCTGTTTCGGTCGCTGTAACCAAGGCGGTCAGGAAGACGCTGGATCAGCATCTCACCGTTTCCTCGGAGTTGGTGCCGTTCCAGGAGATCGACGTTTACGCCAAGGAGTCCGGGTACGTGAAGCAGCTCGATGTGGATTACGGAACTCGCGTGAAGGCCGGGCAGGTGATGGCAGTGCTGGAAATTCCCGAGCTGCAACTCCAACTGCAAGAGGACGAAGCGGCTATCAAAGCGGCGGACGACCAAGTCAAGCGCCTGGGGCGCGTGGTCGAAAGCGTGGAGGCGCGCAGCAAGGTTCTGCATTCTTATTACGATCGCCTGGCTGGGGTTTTCAAGGAAAATCCGAAACTATTGGCACAGCAGGAGGTTGACGACGCGCAGGGAAAGGATCTTACGGGACAGGCAGACGTGGAAGCGGCGAAAGCCAACCTGGAGGCTGCGCAGAGCCAGGCGGAAGCCGCGCGCGCCAAGCGCATGCGCGATGGAGTGCTGGCCGACTACGCCAAGATCACCGCGCCCTTCGACGGGGTGGTCACACAGAGATACGCGAATTACGGAACGTTGATGCAAGCGGGCACGAGTTCCAGCACGCAGGCTATGCCTCTGGTGCGGCTGTCGGAAGACGATAAGCCGTTCCGGCTGGTGATTCCAGTGCCGGAGGCGTACGTGCACGACATTCACGTGAGCGATCCAGTCAGCGTGAACGTCCCGTCGCTGAATCGAAGCTTTCCCGGCAAGGTGGCGCGATTCGCCGTGGACGTCAAGGAAGACACCCGCACCATGCACACCGAGGTCGACGTGCAGAATCTCGACCATACCTTGATTCCGGGACTGTATGCCGACGCCACCATCCAGCTCCAGCGGAAGAGCGGCGCCGTGGCTGTGCCGTTGCAGGCGGTGAACCGTGAAGGCGACCACGCCACTGTCTACGTGGTGGGGCCGTCAAACCAAATCGAGGTTCGCCCGGTGGTTACCGGCATCGAGACCCCCGACGACGTGGAAATCGTTTCGGGCGTGAAGGAGGGTGAGCTGGTGGTGACCGGAGACACCAGCGGATTGAAGGCGGGCCAGCAGGTGACCCCCAAGATTGTCGGCTTGATGGAATATCGGGACAAGCAGTAAGCCGGAACACAGGATCAGCCCATGTCTAGCTTCTCCATTCGCAATCCTTACTTCATCGTGGTGCTGTGTCTGGCGTTGGTGGTCTTGGGCGTCACCGCCATGGCCCGCATGCCCGTGGATCTGTTCCCGCCCATCAACATCCCGGTGGTGGTGGTCGCGACGTTTTACAGCGGCATGCCGCCGCGCGACATTGAAACCGACATCACCAATCCACTGGAGCGATTCTTCACGCAGGCCAGTGGATTAGACCACATGGAGTCTCGATCTCTGCTGGGCGTGAGCATCATCAAGGCGATCTTCCAAACCGGCACCAGCGCGGACGCCGACATGACCCAATTGTCGAACCTCGCAATGGCCGATCTGAAACGGCTTCCGCCCGGGACTCTTCCTCCGTTGGTGATGAAACTCGACGCCTCCAGTCTGCCGGTCGCGCTGGTGACGGTGAAAGGCGAGGGACTCACGGAAATCCAGCTTCACGACCTGGCGCAGTTCCAGATCCGCAATCAGATTGCGGTGGTCAACGGCGCTGAAATTCCAGCCGTATTCGGCGGCAAGTACCGGCAGGCGATGGTTTATGTCGATCCGTTCAAGCTGCTGTCGCGGCAGTTGAGCCTGATGGACGTGGTGGGCGCGGTCAACGACAGCAATCTAATCCTGCCGGCCGGCGACGTCAAGATCGGACCAACCGATTACTATGTGTATTCGAACAGCCTGGTGAAGAACGTCACGGACCTGAATAGCGTTCCCATCAAAACCGTAGGCTCGAGCTGGGTTTCGGTCGGCGACATCGGCGAGGCGAAGGACGCCAGCCAGTTGCAGTACAACATCGTCCGCATCGACGGGCAGAAATCCGCCTACATCCCGATCCTGAAGTCCGGTGGAGACAGCAACACGATCGCAGTGGTGAACGATGTCCGCAAACTGACGGAACACCTGTTCGACCTGCCCAAGCAACTGGTCACCGACATCGTCTTCGATCAATCCGTGTTCGTCAAGGAAGCCATCAACACGGTGCTGCATGAGGGCGCCACCGGATTGGTCCTGATCGGCGTGATCATTTTGGTGTTCCTGGGCAGCACCAGGGCCACCGGCGCGGTTCTGCTGTCGATCCCGATCTCCACGCTGGCCGCGTTCGTGGTTTTGTCTTTAATGGGCAGCAACATCAACACCATGATCCTGGCCGGACTGGCGCTGGCGTTCTCGCGCGTGATCGACAACTCCGTGATCTCGCTGGAAAATATCTACCGCCATCTGGAAATGGGCTCGACTCCGGTGGCTGCGGCTACGATGGGCGGCGCGGAGGTGAACCTGGCGGTGCTGGCCGCCACGCTGGTCGATGTCGTGGACTTCTTTCCCGTCACGCTGCTCATCGGCGTCAGCAAATTCCTGTTCTCGGCGCTGGCGTTGTCGTTCGTGCTGGCGATGCTGGCCTCTTACGTGGTCGCCATGACCGTGATCCCGCTCTTCTGCTCGCGGTTTCTGAAGGCGGTTCCGCACGGAGGAGAAGGCCATGAAGGGGCCGGCGGAAACCGCTTCAACCGGGCGTTCAACCGGGGATTCAATCGCGTCCTGGACGTGTATGAGCGAGCGGTGCGGCGCTGCCTGAAACATCCCGGACTCACCGTGGCCGCGCTGGTAGGCGTGTTCGTGGCGAGCCTCGGAATCTATCCCTTCGTAGGCCGCGCGTTCTTTCCGCAGACCGACGCGGGGCAATTCACCGCCAATATCAAGGTTCCCACTGGAACTCGCATCGAAATAACCAACGACTATGTCGCCCGCATCGAGGACATGATTCGCAGGATGATCGATCCGAAGGACCTCAAGATGGTGCTGTCGAATATCGGAGTGGTGAACGACATCTCGTCGCTCTTCACGACCAACCAGGGACAGTATACAGCGACGATCCAGGTGGAACTGAATCCGGAGCACAGTGTCAGTGCGCTGGTTTACATGGATCGCGTTCGGGACAAATTGGCCGCGGACTTCCCCGACGTGCGCGCGTTTTTCCAGAGCGGCTCGTTGCAGGACGCGGTGCTCAATCAGGGCATGGCCGCGCCGATCGACGTGCAAGTCAATACCCGGGATCTCAATCTCACCTACAACACCGCGCAGTTGCTGGCGCAGCGTATCCGCCGTCTGCCGGGCGTGGGACAGATTTACATTCCGCAGGACATGAATTATCCCTCCGTGCGGCTGGATGTCGATCGCATTCACGCCGCCGAACTCGGGCTTTCCCAAAAAGACATTGTCGATAACGTGATTACTGCGCTGAATTCGAATATCATGATCGCGCCGAACTATTGGGTCGACTACGACACTCTCAACGACTACTTTCTTTCAGTCCAGTATGCCGAGCACGGCAAGGGCGCGATTCGCAACCTGATCGACTTGAAAGAGATTCCGCTGCGCGCGCCCAGCCTGAAACAGCCCACGACACTGGATGCGGTGGTGAAGCTGGTGAATACGGAGTCACCCACGGAAATCGATCATTACCAGATCCAGCGTGTCGCCGACGTTTACGTGACTCCGCAGGGCGAGGACCTCGCCAAGCTGACCGCGGCGATCCAAAACACTATCGCGGACGCCAAGCTGCCAAGCAACATCCGGGTGAACCTGCGCGGCATGGTCAACGGCATGAACGACTCTTTCAAGAGCTTCGGATTGGGCTTCGGCCTTTCCTTTATCCTGCTGTTCCTGATTCTGGTGGCGCAGTTCCGCTCCTGGGTAGATCCGTTGCTGATTATGCTGGCGATTCCGATGGGATTCGTCGGCGTGCTCATCATTCTGCCGTTGACGCATACCACGCTTAACGTCATGTCCCTGGTAGGAGTGCTGATGTTGATCGGCATTGCCGACTCCAACAGCATTCTCATCGTCGATTTCGCCCACAAGCTGGAAGACCAGGGAATGTCGGTGGCCGATGCCGTGATTACCGCCTGCCGCGTGCGCCTGCGGCCGATCCTGATGACTTCGCTCGCGACCATCATCGGGCTCTCCCCCATGGCGCTGAAACTCGGCACCGGCGGGGAACAATATACTCCGATGGCGCGCGCCATTATCGGCGGGCTCACTTCTTCGGTGCTGCTGACGATCTTTATCGTTCCGGCCGCGTACGTGCTTGTCTATGGAAAAAAGAAACGCAACGCTGAATAGGCTCGCAG
>Ga0070733_10001985_pt1 | contig 14920 bp, 12 predicted proteins | sample Coa_R1_9_FD_66450 | JGI IMG/M metagenome (GOLD analysis project Ga0070733, IMG submission 66450) | Surface soil microbial communities from Centralia Pennsylvania, which are recovering from an underground coalmine fire - Coalmine... | ecosystem: Environmental > Terrestrial > Soil > Unclassified ... | reverse complement strand
TCATGCACATGCAGGGCACACCGAAGACGATGCAGGACGATCCCCACTACGGCGATGTTGTCGGCGAGGTCTTCTCCGAGCTTGACAAGCGAGTCGAAATCGCTCGACATGTCGGGGTCAAAGAGGTGTACGTGGACCCCGGGATCGGGTTCGGAAAGACGCTCGAACACAACCTCGCGCTCTTGCGTGCGCTGCCCGAGCTCGTCGCGGCGGGAGAGCCCGTCTTGGTCGGGACGAGCCGCAAAAGCTTCATCGGTCGGATCTCGGGCTCGCAGGACCCTCTTGGTCCCGAGGACCGCTTCGAGGGGTCGCTCGCGACGGCGGTGTGGGCGATGGCGGCCGGAGTGTCGATCGTTCGCGTCCACGACGTCAAAGCGACCGTCGCGGCGGCCCGCCTGATTGGTGACCGAGAGGGCGCGCCGACGGGTACCGACCCGCAAAGGTCGGCGAGCCGATGAAGGGTCGCTGGGCGGCGGGAATCGTCCCTCGCAACTTTGCCTGGGTGATCACCGACCACCTCGCCGTTGCCGAACGCCCAGGAGGGAGCGCGCCGGCGCACCGCCGGGTGCGGCGACGTGAGGAGATCCTCTGGCTTCGCGGCCAGGGCTTCACGAAGGTGGTCTCTCTCCTGCCGTCGACCCACAACCTCCACGCCTACGAAGAGCTCGAGCTTCCCTACGAGCACGTACCGATGGGCCTCCACGATGAACCCACCAAGTCGCTCGCCGAGCTCTACCCGGCGCTGCTCCACTGGCTCTACGGGGGCGAACGGATTCTCGTTCACCAAGACGAGCTGAGCGAGCGACTCGCTGGGGTGCTGGCCGGGTTCTTGTGGTGGAGCGGGATCGTGCCGGAGCCGCCGCTCGCCATCTCGGCGATCGAGCAACTCCTAAGGCGCCAGCTCGGCTCGATCGGTCGGACGATCGTCACGCTCGCCGTCGAGGTGCCATCGCCGACCGACGAGGACCGGCTTCGCCCAGAACGCGCCGCGGCGGCAAAGCTCGTTGTCCTTCGGCTCGCAGAGCTCGAGCGGACGCGAACAGCTGAGGAGCCGAACGGGGCGGAGACGGCGACAAGAAGTGAGCCCGCCGCAGAAACCGAGGTCATCGCACACTCACAGCCAGCGGCGCGTCGTGCGACACATGAGCGGGCCTCGTCGGCTGCCTCGGGTGAGAAAAAGGCCATTCGATCCGCAGCGGTCCCTTCGTCAGCGGCGCAAAAAGTGGCGAATGGCGAGAGTGAGGCCGCCGTGTCGAAGGCGACGAAGCCGACGAGCAAGCAAAGCGCGGCGGGAGCGAACACGGCCGCGACCGAAAAAGCGGCTCGTACCGCATCGTCGCGCGCGGAGAGCACGACGCGGTCGGCGGCGAGAAGTAGAACCCACTCGACAACTCCACTTGAGAAGACAAAAAAGAGCGTCGAGAAGAAAGCGGTCGCAAAAAGTGCCCGAACCGCCGAGCAACCAAAGCAACCGCGCGCTCGTTCTTCAACGTCACGTCGCGCCGCGAATGACGTCCGGTGAGCGACGCGATCGAAATCCGCGGGCTACGCGTGCTCGGGACGCACGGGGTGCTAGAAGAAGAAAAGTTGCGGGCGCAGCCATTCGAGGTCGATCTCGTCCTCGAGGCTCAGCTCGAAGACGCGGCCGATTCCGACGACGTCGCGAAGACGATCGATTACGGACCGATCATTTCCTCCGTTCGCGACCTCGTAGCGACGGGTCATTTCGACTTGCTCGAATCGCTCGCCGGCGCAGTCGCCGAATCGGTCCTTTCAGACAAGCGAGTGCAAGCCGTGACCGTGAGCGTGAGAAAGCTACATCCGCCGCTGGCCGCGGACGTCGCCTCGGTTGGTGTCCGCCTCGTTCGCCGGCGGAGCGAGACCGTGGCGACTCGACAACTGTCGTAGGTGACAACGTGCGTGCTTATCTCGGCATCGGGTCGAATCTCGGTGACCGTTGGGCACACCTGCGCGCGGCGGTTGTCGCGCTCGCCGGGCTCGATCCGGGAGTCGTCGTCTCTCCGGTCTATGAGACAGCCCCCATCGGTGGCCCCCCCGGACAGCGCAGCTATCTGAACTGCGTCGCTCGTCTCGAGACGACGGTCTCTCCGACGGAGCTCCTCAGGTTCATCCAGGGCGTCGAGAAAGAACGAGGAAGAGTCCGCGCCGAACGTTGGGGACCGAGGACGCTTGATATCGATGTCCTGGTCATCGAGGGGTTTCAAAGCGACGAACCCCATCTCGTCGTTCCCCACCCGCGCATGCACGAGCGGGCCTTCGTCCTCGCCCCTCTCGAAGACCTCGACCCGTCGGTCGTCCCCGCCGCCTGGCGATCGACTGTTGCTAACCAGGGCGACGTCCGTCTGGTTGGCGCTTTGCTCCCCCCGTTCGTGGCCCTCCCGGCCGGCGAAACACGACGAGATCCACAACAGTCGGTAGGGACTTCGGTGTCTCGCTCATGAGCTCGGGAACGCGCGCCGCCGTCTTCGTGCGGGGAATCGAATCGCTCGACGACACTCTCGAACAGGCCCGCCGCGATCGAGCAACTATCGGTCTTGTCCCAACGCTCGGAGCGCTTCATCGGGGACACGCATCGCTTATCGAGGCGGCGCGACGCGACAACGACGTCGTAGTCGTCTCGATCTTTTTGAACCCGACTCAGTTCAACGATCCGACTGACCTAGAGCGTTACCCGGCCGACCCCGATGCCGATCGCGAGCTAGCCGTCCGGGCGGGAGCCGACGTCGTCTTTTCACCGGACTTCGCGACCATGTACCCGGCCGGAGCGCCGGAAGTGACGGTCGATCCCGGTTGGGCGGGGACCGTTCTCGAAGGCGAATCACGGCCAGGACACTTCAGAGGCGTGGCGACCGTTGTCGCGAAGCTGTTCTCGATCGTGAAAGCGACGCGGGCGTATTTCGGAGAAAAGGACTATCAACAGCTCGTCATCGTGCGCCGTCTCGTCGATGACCTTTCGATTCCGACCGAGGTGGTCGGCTGTCCAACGATGAGAGAACGCGACGGCCTCGCCATCTCGAGCCGCAACGCGTTGTTGCTGGAAAGGGAGCGTCGGGCCGCCGCAGTTCTTCATCGCGCACTTGTGGCAGGCGCCGACGCGGTCGCAGCAGGGGTTCGCGCCGTCAACGAGGTCGAAAAAGTGATGCGCGGCGTGGTTTCATCGGAGCCCTTGGTCGAACTCGAGTATGCGGTCGCCGTGAGAGAGGCGAGCCTCGAGCCCGTGGGCGATGTCGCGCCGGGGACGCGCCTGCTCATCGCAGCGAGGATCGGACGGATCCGACTCATCGACAACGTACTGGTCGTCGCCTGATGGCGTCCGCCGACCGGGACTCGTTCGACGCGCTCGTCATCGGCAGTGGAGTCGCCGGGTGCACAACCGCGCTCGAAGTCGCCGAACGTGGGGGCGGCCGGGTTGGCCTTATCACGAAAGGCGGCCTTGGAGTCTCGACGACGGACTGGGCACAAGGAGGGATCGCGGCTGCCCTATCCGAAGAGGACGACTCGATCGAGCTCCATTTCGAAGACACCCTCCGAGCAGGTGGGGGGCTTTGCGACATCGACGCCACTCGGATCCTCGTTGGCGATGGGCCGGAGGCGATCCGTTCGCTCGAAGCAAGGGGGGCGGTCCTCGATCGAGACGAGCGAGGTGAGCTCGCCCGCTCACGAGAAGGCGGTCACTCGGTGCCTCGGGTGGTCCACGCAGGCGGGATGGCGACCGGTGCCGAGGTGATCCGTGCTCTCGTCTCGGCGATCGCACAAAGTGATGTCGCGACGCTCGCGAGCACAGTCGTCACCGACCTCCTCGTCGATCACGGTCGGTGCGTCGGGGTCTCCTGCGTGGACTCCCGCGGGCGCGGGTTCGAGCTCGAGTCCGCCGCGGTAGTACTCGCGACCGGCGGCCTCGGCCAGTTGTTCTCTGTGACGACGAACCCCGAGGGAGCCACCGGCGACGGAGTAGCGCTCGCGATTCGCGCCGGTGTCCCGGTTGCTGACCTCGAGTTCGTCCAATTCCATCCGACTGCGCTGTCGGTTGCACGCTCGCCTCGACCGCTTTTGTCCGAAGGACTGCGGGGTTACGGCGCGCTGATCGTCGACGGCGACAATAAGCGCTTCGTCGACGAGCTTGCGCCGCGTGACGTCGTCAGTCGAGCGATCTTCACGCGGATGAATGAAGAAGGAAGCGATCACGTCTTTCTTGACGCGCGCTCGATCAGTGACTTCTCGAGAAGGTTCCCAACCCTTGCTTCGATACTCGAACAAGCGGGGCTCGACGCAGCTATCGACCTTTTGCCGGTCGCGCCCGCCGCGCATTACTTGTGTGGCGGTGTCGTGACCGACTTGTCTGGTCACAGCGCGAGGCGGGGGCTTTATGCGGTTGGCGAGACGGCCTGTACAGGCGCCGAAGGGGCAAACCGGCTTGCGTCGAACTCGCTTCTCGAAGGACTTGTCTTCGGTCGGCGCGTGGCGGAGGCGATCGTCAAGGGTGACAGTGAACCGCGCCCCGACGGCGCGTTGACCGGCGTCCTTGCTCCCGACCGCGCAGAGATTCCCGCGCGCACTGTCAGTGCGGGGTCGTTCGCGACCCGCACTTCCCGAGCGGAATATGACAGGGAAATTGCCGTTCGCCGGTCGGCGCTTCAGCGGGCGATGTTTGCCAGCGCCGGCGTCGTCAGGGACGCGGCAGGGCTCTTGGAGCTCGCCCCGGAGATTCACCAAGCAGCATCGGCCGCAACCTCGGCGGTCGACACCGGTGCAGAAACTCTGCGCAACCTCGCGACCGTCGCCACTTCTCTCGTCGCCGCTGCCTACGAACGCAAAGAGACTCGCGGGGCGCACGCCCGCAAAGATGCGCCCGACCGCGACGATGAGCGTTTCCGTGTCCGCCTCATCGTCACCGACGACAACGGGGCTTGATCGCCCGTGCGTGACGATCTCTACCCGCCGCTGGCGGAAGTGCGGCGCGCTGTCGAGATCGCCTTGTCCGAAGACGTCGGCCCGCTCGGTGACCTCACCGGTTCACTGCTTTCACCGTCGGCGACGACTACCGCCGCTTTCGTTGCCCGTGGTGAGGGGGTAATCGCCGGGATGAGCTGTGCGCGCGTCGCCTGTCAGCTCGTCGACGAGAATCTCGCCCTCGACGTGTGGGTCGACGACGGGAGAAGGGTCGCAGGCGGCGATGTCGTTGCCGGATTGTCGGGGTCGTTCCGCTCGGTGCTCCTCGCCGAACGGACAGCTCTCAACTTCCTGTGCCACCTGTCGGGCATCGCGACGCTGACGAGAAGATTCGTTGACGCAGCCGAATCGACGAACCCGACGACTCGGGTGCTCGACACGCGCAAGACGACACCTGGTCTGCGCGCCCTTGAAAAGGCCGCGGTTCGCGCCGGCGGGGGTGTCAACCATCGCGGCTCGCTGTCCGACGCGGTTCTCATCAAGGACAACCACCTTGCCAACCTGTCGATACTCGAAGCCGTCGCCACGGCAACAGCTCGCTGGCCGGGCAGGATGATCGAAGTCGAGTGCGACACGCTCGACCAAGTGACGATGGCTGTCGAGGCGGGGGCGACCGCGGTCCTTTGCGACAACATGTCGCCGGACGACGTCGCCGCGGCAGTCGCGATCGTCCACCGTCACAACGAGGCCGGCCCGCTCCAGGTCCTCGTCGAGGCGTCGGGCGGGGTGACGCTCGACAACGTCGCCGCTTTCGCAAAAGCCGGCGCCGACCTCATCTCGGTCGGCGCCCTCACCCACTCGGCACCGATCCTAGACATCGGCCTTGATATAGACGCCTGACGAGGGCTCCCTCCCGATCTTCTTCTGGGATGGAGCCCACGATCGGATAGACCAGTAGGCCGTGCTAGTAGCCGTTGATGTCGGGAACACCCAGACGGTGATCGGCGTCTTCATCGATGCCGCCCCGCCGTTTGACAGATCGGCGCGCCCAAAAGGCGAGCTTCCCGGCCTTTTGCACCATTGGCGTGTGGCGACGGTCGTCGACCGCACGGCCGACGAGCTGGCGATCATGATCAAGCAGCTGCTGGCGACGGCCGGAATCGGTGTGCCGGGTCGAGGATCAATGGCCGGCAACGTGGGCTCTTCGGGGATGGTCGACGGCGTGGTCGCCTCCTCGTCGGTCCCTCCGCTCACTGCCGCGATGCGAGAGATGATCGCCTCATGGTTCGACGTCCCCTTCGTGCTCATCGAGCCAGGAATCCGTACCGGCATGCCGATCCTTTACGACAACCCGAGAGAGGTCGGCGCCGATCGGATCGCCAACGCCGTCGGCGCATTCGACCTTTTCGGGGGACCGGCGGTCGTGGTCGATTTCGGTACGACGACGAACTTCGACATCGTCTCAGCGTCGGGTGAGTTCCTCGGCGGGGCGATTGCGCTCGGGCTCGAGATCTCGATGGACGCGCTGTTCGCCCGCGCCGCTGCTTTGCCGCGCGTCGAGCTAGTCGCGCCAAAGAACGCCATCGGACGGTCGACCGTCGAATCGATGCAATCGGGCGCCATCTTCGGTCACGCAGGTCTTGTCGACGGGATGTGCAGGAGGATCCTCGCCGAGACCGGCCCGGCGACGGTGATAGCGACCGGTGGCCTTGCGGGCATCGTCGCGCCCCACACCGAGTCGATCGAGGTGGTTGAGCCCTGGCTCACTCTCCACGGTCTTTCCTTGTTGTTCGCGCGCAACCTCGGCGAAACGTCCTCTGGCCGATGAGCGAATCGGCGATCTTCGAACCCCCATACCGCTTCCCCGGCGTGACACCGGTTGGGGCAGTCGTCGAGCAATTCGGCGCCATCGAGGCCGGAGCCTCAACAGACCAATCGGTCACCGTCGCCGGACGGATGATGCTGCTGAGGCGGCAAGGAAAGATCGCCTTCGGCCAGCTGCGCGACTCGAGCGGCTCGATCCAGCTCTATGCCGACGAGGCGACGACCGAAAACTTTGAGGAGTTCGAAAAGATCAACCTCGGCGACTGGGTCGGCGCGAGCGGGATCGTGATGCGGACGCGGCGCGGCGAGCTGTCGGTGCACGTCGCGGAGTGGGCCGTGCTGGCTAGAGCGCGCCTTTCATTCGGTGACAAGTGGCGCGGCGTCCACGACGTCGAGACCCGCTTTCGCCAGCGCGAGGTGGACTTGTGGGCGAACGAGGGAGTGCGAGAGACCTTCTTGTTGCGCTCGCGCATCGTCGCCGCCGTCCGCGGGCTTCTCGACGAGCGCGGCTTCGTCGAAGTCGAAACTCCCATCTTGCTGCCTGTCCAAGGTGGTGCCCATGCGCTTCCGTTCGTCACCCACTACAACGCGCTGCATGCCGACTTCTACCTGCGAATCGCCACCGAGCTCTATCTGAAGCGCCTTTTGGTCGGTGGCTTCGAACGCGTCTATGAGATCGGCCGGATCTTTCGCAACGAGGGGCTTTCGCCGCGCCACAACCCCGAGTTCACGATGCTCGAGGCCTACCAGGCGTACGCGGATTACACCGACATGATGGAGCTCACCGAGCACATCGTTGCCGGAGCCGCCGAGCGGACGCTTGGGACGACGACGCTCAGCTATCAGGACAGGCCGCTCGAACTGACGCCGCCTTGGCGGAGGGCGACTATGGACGAGCTCCTACAAGAGCGCACCGGGCAGCCGTACAGTCTCGAGCTCGGTCGCGATGAGCTCGCCCGGCGCGCGAAGGAGCTCGACGTCGAGGTCGCCGCCCGAGACGGAGCCGGGGCGATCCTGTTCGCCATCTACGAAAAGCTCGTCGAGCCGACGGTGTGGGACCCGATCCACGTCATGGACTACCCAAAGGAGGTCTCACCGCTGGCGCGAGACCATCGCGCCCGGCCGGGCTACGTCGAGCGCTTCGAGTCGGTCGTCTGTGGCCGCGAGCTCGCCAACGCGTTCAGCGAGCTCGGCGACCCCGACGAGCAGCGCCGGCGGCTCGAGGCCCAGGCGGCGGCGCGCGCCGCCGGCGATGAGGAAGCGATGGTGATCGACGAGGAGTTCCTGCGTGCCCTCGAACACGGGATGCCACCAACTGGGGGCCTTGGACTCGGAGTCGACCGGCTCGTCATGCTGCTCGCCGACAAGACCAACATCAAAGAGGTCTTGCTCTTCCCTGCCCTTCGTCCCGACTTTCAGGATGCACCCCCGACGTCACCCGGGGTCGTCGCCTGACAGCCAGCGGCGTTGTCGCCGGCCGCAGTCCCACACCGCGCGGCCAAAGGGTTCGAATCTTTGCTGTTCTCAGCTGGCGAGCGCTTTCATTGATCGCTCGACGTCGTCGACGAGACGTGCGCCGAGATCGCTCAACGCTCCGCCGAGGTTTGGGTCGCTGACGCCCCGAGCTGCACTCGTCGCCCGGGCGGCGAACCGGCGAGCGACGAGTCGGGCGCTCGGGATCGCGTCGCACTCGGTGACGAGCGCGCGGGCCAGTTCGACTTCGTTATGTGCAAGAGGTCGACCGAGCAGTGCGGCGAGGTCGGGACCGACGCGCGCGTCCGCCAGGGCGCGTTGGACGGGCAGCGTGTAGATGCCTTCGGAGAGATCCTGTCCGGGGAGTTTCCCCGCCTCTTCTTCGGTCGCGATGATGTCGAGGATGTCGTCGCGGATCTGAAAGACGATCCCGAGGTTCTCTCCATACGCGGTCAGTGCCTCGACGTCGCGTCGGTCGAGGCCGCCCGTGATGGCGCCGATCCGACAGGCGGTCGCCATCAAGGCACCGGTCTTGTCCGCGATGGCGGCGAGATAGTCCTCCTCGCTGCGGTCGATTCGGTAGACGCTTCGCACTTCGGCGACCTGGCCCTGGGTGAGCCGGCCGAGGGTCCGGGCGAGGATTCCTGCGATCTCTGTGCCGAGTGAGGCGGCGATTTCGGCCGAGCGGGCAAGAAGGAAGTCGCCGACCACGACGGCGAGCAAATTTCCCCAGCGCCCGTTGACGCTGACGACGTTGCGCCGCTCGGTCGCTTCGTCCATCACGTCGTCGTGGTACAAGGAGGCGAGGTGGACGAGCTCAACCGCCACCGCGCCAAGGATCGTGTCTTCTGTGACCGGGGATCCGTCTTTCGAAGCGGCGGCGAGGGTCAACGTCGGTCGCAGGCGCTTGCCGCCGGCGGCGATGAGGTGCGTCGCGATCTCGTCGACGAAGGGGTCGCCCCAGATGACGACGCGGCGAAGCGACTCTTCGAGCCGACCGAGATCGGACTCGACGACCGGGAGCCCGAACGGGTCCGAAGCGCTCATCAGACCAGCACGTTACGCCACGGACGTGCGAGGTCGGGAGTGGGGTGCCCGTTACGCGCGGCACGCCGAGTTGTTAGGGGGCCGAGAGGGCTACGCGTCGAGCGAGGGTCCGGTCGATAAACTCCGGAGAACAGGAGCGGCAAGGGAGTCGAGGTTGTTCGAACGATTTACGGATCGGGCCCGCCGGGTGCTTGTCCTCGCCCAGGAAGAAGCGCGCCTTCTCAACCACAGTTTCATTGGAACCGAACACATCCTGCTCGGGCTGATCCACGAGGGTGAAGGCCTCGCGGCCAAAGCCCTTGAGTCTCTCGGCATCTCCCTCGAAGCCGTCCGCGAAAAGGTCGAAGAGACGATCGGCCCGGCCGGGACTGCCCCGACGGGTTCGCCGCCGTTCACTCCTCGTGCGAAAAAGGTCCTCGAGCTCTCGCTGCGAGAGGCGCTCCAGCTCGGCCACAACTACATCGGCACCGAGCACATGCTCCTTGGCCTCGTCCGCGAGGGCGAAGGGGTCGCCGCCCAGGTGCTGCAAAGCCTCGGTGCCGACCTCCCGCGGGTGCGTCAGCAGGTCATTCAGCTCCTTTCCGGTTACCAAGGCCGCGAGACCGTCGGCGCGTCGACTGGGCCGTCGAGCAGCGAGGGGACGCCGAGCGGCTCGCCGGTCCTCGACCAGTTCGGTCGCAACCTCACTCAACTCGCCCGCGACCACAAGCTCGACCCGGTGATCGGTCGGGACCGCGAGATCGAGCGCGTTCTCCAGGTCCTTTCTCGCAGGACGAAGAACAACCCAGTCCTCATCGGCGAGCCAGGCGTCGGAAAGACGGCGATCGTCGAGGGCCTCTCGCAAAAGATCGTCGCCGACGACGTGCCAGAGACCCTCAAGGGAAAGCAGCTGTACACCCTCGACCTCGGCGCGCTCGTGGCCGGCAGCCGTTACCGGGGGGACTTCGAGGAGCGCCTGAAGAAGGTCCTGAAGGAGATCCGCACCCGCGGAGACACGATTCTTTTCATCGACGAGTTGCACACACTCGTCGGTGCCGGCGCAGCCGAGGGCGCCATCGACGCGGCATCGATTCTGAAGCCGATGCTTGCTCGTGGCGAACTGCAGACGATTGGCGCGACGACTCTCGACGAGTACCGGAAGCACTTGGAAAAAGACGCCGCCCTCGAGCGTCGCTTCCAACCGATCAAGGTGGAAGAGCCGACGCTCGCGCACACGATCGAGATCCTGAAGGGTTTGCGCGAACGATACGAGCAACACCATCACGTCACGATCACGGACCAGGCGCTCGTCGCGGCGGCCAACCTCGCCGATCGTTACATCTCGGACCGCTACCTTCCCGACAAGGCGATCGACTTGATCGACGAAGCGGGGAGCAGGTTGCGCATTCGGCGCATGTCGACTCCTCCTGAGTACAAGCAGGTCGAGTCCGAGCTCGAAAAGCTTCGCGAGGAAAAGGCCGCGGCGCTAGCTCGCAACAACGAAGAGCTGCTTTCGCGCCTCGCCGACCAGGAGCGGACGAAGCTCGAGCGAAAGACCGCGCTCGAACAGGAGTGGCGCGCCGAAGGCGTCGAGTTGTTCGACGTCGTCGACGAAGACGTGATTGCCGAGGTACTCGCCAACTGGACCGGGATCCCGGTTTACAAGCTCACCGAGGAAGAGACGGCGAGGCTCTTGCGCATGGAAGAAGAGCTCCACAAGCGGATCATCGGCCAGGAGGACGCGATCAACGCCCTCTCGCGGGCGATACGCCGCACGCGTGCCGGCCTGAAGGACCCGAAGCGCCCCTCCGGTTCCTTCATCTTTTTGGGGCCAACCGGCGTCGGAAAGACCGAATTGGCGAAAGCTCTCGCCGAGCTTCTCTTCGGCGACGAGAGTGCTCTCATCCAGCTCGACATGAGCGAGTACATGGAAAAGCACACGGTGAGCCGTCTCGTCGGCTCGCCACCTGGATACGTCGGCTACGAAGAGGGTGGCCAGCTCACCGAGGCGGTGCGCCGCAAGCCCTTCGCCGTCGTCTTGTTCGACGAGATCGAAAAGGCCCACACGGACGTGTTCAACACGTTGCTGCAGATCCTCGAAGACGGGCGTCTCACCGACGCGCAGGGCCGGACGGTCGACTTCAAGAACACCGTGCTCATCATGACGTCGAACCTCGGAACGGCCGATCTTCGCAAGGCGGCGGTTGGATTCTCGACGGCCTCGCAGGCCGTCACCTACGAGCGGATGAAGGCAAAGGTCCAAGAGGCGCTCAAGCAGCACTTCCGTCCCGAGTTCTTGAACCGGATCGATGAGGTGATCGTCTTCCACGAGCTCGTCATCGACGAGGTCGTGCAGATCGTCGACTTGATGATCCGCCGGCTGTCAGACCAGCTCGAAAGCCAGGGGATTGGAATCGAGCTGACGCGGCAGGCGAAAGAGCTCGTCGCCTCGCGCGGCTACGAACCGATCCTCGGGGCGCGCCCGTTACGTCGAGCGATCCAGCAACTGATCGAAGACCCGATCTCCGAAAAGATCCTCTGGAAGGAATTCCGGGTCGGCGAGACGGTGATCGTCGACGCTGAAGACGGCGAGATCGTCTTCCGGGTAGTCGAGGGCATCGAACCACCGCCGGTCGAACTAGCCGGCGCCGGCGCCGACTCCTAGTACTCCGCCCTCACCAGCTGGGCCTATCGAGCCCTTGGGGGCGGACTCTCCGGGTTAGCTCGTTCGCTCGACCCAAAAATCTTGATTCGCGTGATCAAAGCTTCCTTGTGAGTTGCCGGCGAGATCGAACTCGGTCGCCTGACCAACGACAAGTGATTGGCCCTTGTCGGCCAAGCAGGTCGTCAAGTCGACCGTAAAAGACAAGGTGTTCGAGGCGCTCGCCGGTTGGTCGGCAGAAACATCGACTGCGAGTCCCGAAAGGGGTGCTCCCGAGTTGCCGCCAGAGGGCACTGTCGAGAGGCTGAGGTCGCTGCTGAGCCCAGAGTACGAACGAGCCGAGCATTGCGGACCGACGTTCGAGGTGACCTGGCCGGGCACGTTCGCGCCAGCATGGTCGAGGGTGTAGGCGAGGTGACCGATGTCCATCTCCGCTGGTTCGCCCGCTCCGCTGATTCCCGCCCGCTGAGGTCGCCAGAACGTGAATGTCACGACTACGTCACCGTTCGAGCCCGCGGCGACACGGATCGGATTGTTCGCCGAACCGAGCGATGACGTGTCGGGATAGTTGATCGTTCCCGAGTCGCCCGCCGAGTCCGCGTAGCTCGCGATCGCGGGAACGGTCGTGAACACGAAGTCGAGGGTCGTCGGCGTTGTCACTGTCGTGCCTGCTGACGTGACGAGAGCAGTGATGACGTCGCCAGAACCGATCTGATTGCTTGTCGCGTGCGGGTCGAGACTGAATTCCTGGCCCGGGTTGTCCTCACCGAGCAGTCCGGTGGGCGCAGCCGGTCCTCGAAGCTGTCCGTATCCATTGGCAGCTGTGGGCTCGGGAAAGGCAACGGCCCCGAAGTTGCCTTGACCGGTGTCGAGTCCGGCACCCTCGAGGACTGCCAAGCCCGTTCCTCCCGGCGAACAGTAGGTCAGACCGTTGCAGTTCAAAGCGACGATGTCGCCTTGCGGGACTCCGAGATACTTGATGTTGAGGTTCTGAGAAAGGGCGCTGTCGATTTCATCCTTTGTGATGGTCGCCGCGTCCGCGTTCACGGTTCCGTCCATTGGCAAGAACAGTTGGGCCATCCACGGGCTGCGCGTCGGAGCAGATGATTGGGTGCCCGGCGAGCCGTTCGCCGGCGCCAATGTCGTCGTCGTGCTCGAGTCTTTGGCGATGGCGCGTCCGCCGACTCTCGTCGATCCCCCGACCGGACCGAAGGTTGGCTGGGTTGTCCCAGACGGTACGAGCGACTGCAGGACGAGGTTCCCGCCGGGAGCGACACTGATGACATTGGGTACCCCGCTGTGATCGAGGTCCCCTCCTGGCCCGGAAGACCCGTTGGCTTTCGAACGGACGAAGCCAAAGTTGCGCCCGTTACCGATCGGAACGCCACCGTGCGCATGCGCCCAACGGGCCGGCACGATGAACGACGCCGCGACCGGTTTCTCGACGCGCGCGTATCCCTTCGTCGGGTAGATCTTGACCAGCCCGACGTTGACCCCGCGACGCAATCCCATGATTACCCGCGAGCCGCTGCCCGCGACGACCACCGGACCGGCGTAGACGCCTCGCTTGTTCAACAGCTGCAATGTGAATTCGCTGTCAGGCGCGCGAAGCGAGAAGGACTGTTTCGTCGTAACTACGGCCTTCCCCCCGAAGCCGAGAACTACGACCGTGTACCCCGGGGCACTGAGGCGTCCTTTGACCATGAGGGATTGCGCCACAGCGCCACGCACACGGGTGGTCGCCAACGCGGCCCCTCCGTACGACGCGCCAAGGAGCACAACTGTGCCGACGAGGACGACTTCGCGCCATCGTGATCGCCGAGATACCCGACGATGTGAATGAGCGATCCCTCTTGGACTGGGCGCTTGACGGTGCATGCTGATCCTCCAGAACAATCGAGGACTCGGTGTGACGCGGTCCTGAGCAGATCAGCTTGAGGGGAGCAGAGATTGCGAGGCAGTGCCGAAAGTCCGCGTGGCTATAGGCAATTTGTGTCAAAAGCCCAGCTGAAAAGCCGATCTCTATGCCGGCGAGGGCCGTAGCCGGAGTGGTCGCCGTCTCGTCGTTAGGGAGTTGTCGCGGCCGCAGCGGCACGAGGTAGCGGCGACCCTGTGGCTCGAGAGGGTCTCGGCTGGCCGCGCTCGCTCTTCCGGTAAAATGCTGCAGGTCGCCACCGCTTTCCCACCGCCGTTTTCTACGTGCGACCGGGCTGCATTAAGGCGACGCCTGGGTCGTATCTGCGTTAGCGAGGAGTAGCGAGTGTTCGACGTCGGCGACAAGGTTGTCTATCCCCACCATGGGGCCGCGGTCGTCGAGCGGCGCGAGATGCGCGAGGCGTTCGGCGAAAAACGTGAGTATCTCGTCCTTCGACTTGCATACGGAGACCTCACTTTGATGGTCCCGACCGACAACACAGAAGAGGTCGGTCTGCGCGAGGTGATCAACGACGAGGAAGTCGAAGAGGTGTTCGCTGTGCTGCGCAAGAAAGAGGCGCGCATGCCGACGAACTGGTCGCGTCGATACAAGAACCACGTGGAAAAGCTGAAGTCGGGCGACATCTATCAAGTCGCTGAGGTCGTGAGGAACCTTTCGATCCGCGACAAGGACAAGGGGCTCTCAGCCGGAGAAAAGCGCATGCTGAACCGCGCCCGGCAGATCCTCGTCTCGGAGCTCACCTTCGCGATCGGGGTGGACGAAGCCGAGGCGGAGGAGCGGCTGAACGCCGCACTCCCTTAATCAGAGCGCAATCGGCCGTGGGTGACGGCGTCTGGGCGATCGTCGTCGCCGGAGGAGAAGGTCGTCGCTTCGGCGGCCCGAAGCAGTTCGAGCGCGTCGGCGGGCGACTCGTCATCGAGTGGGCGGTGGAGGTAGCACGCGCCGCCACCGACGGGGTGGTCGTCGTCGTCCCCCCGAGTGCTGTCAATGATACGTCGCGCCATGCAGGCTCCGAGTTTGTCGTTGCCGGCGGTAGCACGCGGGCAACTTCGGTGCGAGCCGGGCTGGCGCAGGTTCCCAAGGAGGCG
>Ga0070733_10001983_pt1 | contig 14932 bp, 27 predicted proteins | sample Coa_R1_9_FD_66450 | JGI IMG/M metagenome (GOLD analysis project Ga0070733, IMG submission 66450) | Surface soil microbial communities from Centralia Pennsylvania, which are recovering from an underground coalmine fire - Coalmine... | ecosystem: Environmental > Terrestrial > Soil > Unclassified ... | reverse complement strand
TCATCTACCCCTTCTTTGATTTAATATCGCCCTTCTCTTTGCATCTGACTTCGCAATCAAATCCTCAATAGTAGGCTCTTTTTTCTTGCTGTTGGATGGAATAGTAGCATCATCCCGACTACGACTAACGGGCTTTGGTGCTTTTGTACCGCTTGCTGATTTTCTCATACGTTCCTCTAGTCTGCCCATCTCCATTATTTGTGCTACAGGGTCGGCAATCTTTGAAATACGCGCCAACTCTTCTGGATTACGTTTGCTAGCTGCATATATAAACGCTGCAGGGTCATTTAAGCCTCTTAACGCATAGGTCATGGCATCTGTGACGGGTTGTGCGCCTACCACTTCCCGAAAGTCGCTAAACTTGCTCATGCCACGATTAAAATTGTCTTCAAATACTGCCTGATGAGCTGCATCCTGTTCTTGTTTTTGCTTTTCTGCTTGTTTTTGCCCTATCTTAGAAACTGTTTTTTCAACGAACTTTTCTAATTGGACTTCCCAAGGTTCTGTTGATTCTGGGTTGTATTCGAAACCTTGGGTCTGTTGGTTAATTTGCTGTTGGGTGGGTTGCTGATGCTGAGAATTAGCCCTAGAAAGTCTTTCACGAACCGCTTTATTGATTCGCTCATTGACCTCTTCTTCAGTATAAGTTTTAGCAGCCGTCTTAGTGTTTCCATAATCATCATGTTCTGCCCCCTTTTCTGAGTCCTCATCATTTGATTCAGGTTCATCAGGTTCGCTTTCTGGGTGTGGTTCCTCATAGTCGTTGGTATAACTTTCCGCTGGCAATTCCTTACTTTCCGGCGTCGGCGGCGTTAGTGATGAATTCCCTGCTGTCAATAAATCATCTATATTGGTTACTTCTGTAGCCATAACAACATCTCCTTGTTAATTATCAAAATCCTTTTTGTTACTGCACTTTATGCGTTAAAATCTCCACTAAGTTATCAGCATGAGAAATCGCTGCATCAGTCTGAGTGCGGTCTGTCTCGGCTAAATACCTAAACTCCTGCTCTTGTATTGCGCCTGCTACCTCTAGCTTTTCAGTCTCAAGTTTTTGAAGTGCAACCTGAGCATCCATTAATATTTTTTGCTGCTTGAGCCTAATCTCTTCCTCTTTGAGTTGAATCTCTTTTTGTGCTATCTGCATCTGCATTTGTTGCATCTGCATTTGTTGCTGCATCATGGCTTGTTCAGGTGTAGGTTGACCATTATCTTGAGGCATTTTGCCTGTTTTACCCGCTTGTATGATCTCAGGAGGCACCATGGTTTTTAAGCGGTTCTTTATTTCGAGATTATTTGCTAAGGGCAAGTTGTCAGCATATAAATCTGCAACGAGTTTAAACGTGTTTGGATCTGCTTGTAAAACCTCCCGTAATGACTGTAATGCTTGTTCTTTTTGACCTTCAAAACTTGGACCTGCTTTGAGTCTAACTTCATAAGTTCCTTTGCGGATATCATTTTGAATCACCTCTCCATATTCATCAATCTGTTTATTTACTGTAATATTTTTCATGCCTTCATCTGGCATCATGAGTGTTATGACTCGTTCGGCATCATAGACACGTGGAATCATTTCATTGACTATTGAGCCGCCAGCTGTAATTGCACGGTTAATAGAATTAAAGAAGCAATATGTCGAGTATGAGCCTTGACGTGTACGAGCATCAATTGCACTGCCTGATACTTCATTGCCTTGTTGTCCGAGTTGCGTGGGATATAAGCCCGTTGCTAGATATAAATCTTGTATCGCTACCTCATATTGTTGTGTAAGAGATTGCGATAATTCAGGCGGTCTTAATTGTTCTGGCTTAGCTCCAGTAGGACTTTCATCATAAGCGAGTAGTCCTTGCACGCTATTCGGGTCACGCCAATTGCGCTGCGTATCTAATCCCTGTACATTTTTCTTACTTCCTATGAATTGGTCATATCTAGATATCTTGAGAATGAATGCTGATTGTGTGCGAATGTAGTTGATGTATCTTTGTGTATCACGGCAATCACCAAAAAATGAACGACAGACTTGCTTGCCTGTTTTGTCATAGAAACTGTTTTGATCAACAAATACAATTGGTAATTGGTCGGCAGGAAATTCTCCCTCTTCAAGGATATAATCACCAGCAATCTTGTAATGCCAGATTTTGTAAGATTTGAATGGCCGTTTATCTTCAATGCGGACTGGTTGGCCATCATCCCATAGAGTCATTGAGTTTTCTTCAAATTCCTCATTTTCAACAGGATTATAGGCAGACTCCTCCCCTTCAATTTCCATTGGCCCATTGTCGCCTGTGGTAGGGACGCCTTGGGCTTCATTTGATTCACCATTCAATGGGGGTTCAGTAGTAGGCATACCTAATGAATGTTCACGATAATTTGTAAACGGCATTGGTGTTCCATACATTGCATCAAGCCTATCTATCTGGCCTGACGCGCCAATCTCTCGCGCTTTCCTTGCATTCATCTCTTGTGACTTTTCAATCAGCTCGTCTAACTCTTCTTGATTGTATGTCTTTCCATTAGACATTTTGTATAATGTATCTTTTCTGTACTTACGTTTAAAATGGTCAATAATAGTAATGCCGTCGTCATCCGCCCATGTAAACGGGTCTTCATTTTGATCTGGCTGAACGGCAAGAGCTATTTCATCTTCACTTTGAGTGATGCTATAAATCTTAGAGATATTCTCTTCAATTTCTTTACCGTAAATCTCTCTAAATTTTGGGCGTGACATGCGAGATATGTAGCCAGAATGCATGCCATCAGTTTTTTGTTTTGTCTCTGAACCGAGATCGAAGTAGGCACGAGTTGCATCTTTGAAGTGACCGTAAACTATATCGAGATCGAATGAGCGTTGATGAGTGTAATCAGTGGCTACATAGAATGCACTATATCCACCAATAGCAGCTTGACCCGCACAAACCTGATAAGTTATTGTTGCGTCCGTTGAGAACATTATGTCTTTAATAATTAATTCTCGAAGGTGCGCCGTTTGTTCATCGCAATTAGTCATAGGAACTACTTGTAACTGCGGCGTATTCTGCTGCTGTTCCCCCAGAAGTGCATTTGCTAGAGCGGCAAGCTTATTCGCAACCATAGGGACTTTGCGAAATGTTTTTATCATATCGTCTTCTTCTTCGTCAGTCCATTGCTGGCCAAGAGTAAAGACATGCATTTCATGATATTGATCAATGTTCCACTTAAAATCTTCGCGGAACTTTTCTACTGCCAGACGCGCCTCGTGCGCAATCTTCTCAGCTTTTTTTGCCATAACTTATCCTTAAGTTAGGTTTGATGATAACCGGCTGGAATTGCACCAGCTTTATCTAGTTTCCACGGTCACTCGTGCCAAGGTCACCGACTAGATGTAATATAGCTCATGGCTTGAAAGTTGTGTACCCGTGTCACTGTCCACGATGCGGTTATCAATATTGTAATTCTTCTCTCTCTACCTTATTAATAAATGCTCTTACAGCTAGGCTCAATTCGTGGTATTTAGATTGCTGGTTAACAGGATGGTTCCCACTAACTGCAATCATTGCATTTAACGCACCTTTAATTTGATCCCATTGCATAGCCAATAAATATGATCTTATTTCAGAATCTACTAGCATTATATCAACCTTCCTGCTGTTCTCTCGGGTATCACATTTGCCTGATAGCTGGATGTTCCCGCGTGCTGTCCGTAGGCAAACGTTAACATCAGAGAGTCTGCCTTATCAGGGCTATTCATACCGCGCTTTTTAGCATCTTTTTTGCTCTCGATAACGAGGCGTCCACTGCTATTATACTCATATCCTAGCCCACATAGCTCTTTCTGTAACTCAGGATCGTCTGGAATCTGTACTGGCATATCTTGATTAAACCACTCTCGCATCTCATGCCAAAGCTCCGCGCGTAAGTTTAGAAACTGTTCTTGATTGTTAGCCGCGCGTGCAACATTGACGCCAACTACGCACTCGTAGCCCATTTCATTTAGACGGTCAACAACGCCAGCGCCAATACCAATACAGTCTATAAATACTTTGTGCGGTCGCTCCTTGTCGATAATCATTTTCACTTTTCCAACAAGTTGCATAGTATCTAAACCTTTGAACGACTCGCATCTATATGCTAGTCTACCACGTCGCCTGATAATTGCACTCTTATCACTACCGCCACGCGCAGGATCAACGCCAATTAATAGTGCACTGGTAGATTCAACGCTTGCTTTGCGGGCCCGAATTACAGGTTCAACTGTAATAAAAGTGTCCGTAATGGAATTTATAAACGCTTCTTCATCCGTGAAAGGATACTCTTGGCTAAATCCCTTACACTTTTGCGAGTAATCCCCGTCAAAATCCATGAGCTTAGTTCTACGCCATGCTAGATGTTTAGCTGTCAAACCATCATTGGCATATAGAAGCATCCAGTCCTTTTCCTCGTCTGTTAGCACCATGCCTACTGCATCTTTTGTATAAGTATCGTCCCAATACCATGGCACAAAGATATTAATATAGTCTGACTTGCCCTCTTTCGCATCTTGCCAATCTAAATAAAAAGCATTCGCAATACCATTTGCTGTTGACTCTTTAATCTTTTCAGTGCCTGCAATATCTGCAACTGTTTGCTCAATGCCGCGTTTAATCTCAATATGGTTTTCATAAAACGCGTACTCGGATAAATGCATCAGTTGATTAGTCATTGAGCGACCTATCTCTTTAGAGCCTGCAGTTCCCACGCGATAGCCTGAGTTAAATGTATTAAATAGTAGTTGGTTTTCGTTATCCTTGTCCGGTTTGGGGGCTAAGCCTTTAGGCAGATTATTGTTATAGCGTTTAGTCATTGCAAAGAGCGACCGAGTTGCATCACCCATGTGAGTCAATATAAATGCTTGCGTGCCGCCCACAGTGAGCACTTTGTGAAAATATCGTCCACTGATGTACGTGCTCAATCCCATTTGACGGCCTTTGAGAATGTTGGCTCGCACGTAGCCCTTATCATGTAGCTGAGCCTCTAATATATTATGTACATGTTTTTGTGCGCGGTTGAATTCGAGAGGGACTAGATTGCCTGATTTATCTGTGATTTTTAAAAATGCGGTTGCAAATTGTTGGAGGTCAAAAACGTTAATCATTGCAGCCTTACTCACTCTTGACTTTGATCTCACCTTTGAGTATTTTTTCTAGCACGGACGCGGCTGTATTATCCTTGTCCTCTTTGTCTTCTGCATAGTCTGCACGAAAGCGGTTTTTCATAGTAAAGATGTACGCGGCTTGAGAAAATTTTTCAAGATTACCATTGATTCCGTCACGCCCCAGTCTTTCCCAATCACGCTGAGCTTTTTGAAGACCTTGTTCTAGCGCGGCTTTAAATTCTGGATTAGAGTCGCGCCATTCGTACAAAGTTGACCTAGCAATGTTTAATTCTGCACAAACAGCGGCTAAACTTTCACCACTCGATAAAACGTCTATCGCTATTTGACAGTATTCTTTTTTGTACACATTGGGAGTGCCCATAACATACTCTCTTTTATGTGTCCGACTTATGGTCCTGCTTGTTCGTTTCTTTTTTCCCCTCTCATGCCTCCACCAGCTTCACCCGGCATGCAATACTTGGGCTGCTCGCGGCACTGTTCATCAACGATTTTGCCATACATAGATGGAACACCATTGTAATGGTTATATTCCTTTTCTTCAGTGTAATCTTTAACCTCAGACATGCTCATAATAAGCCCCTTTAGTAGTAGATATGTCTAATGTAGCACGTTCCCGTCGAAATCTAAATTACTTTGGCCGGTATGAAGATCTCGACGGAGGTCTGGAGTGCTTGGTTATACCTATCGTTAATATATCACAACAAATAAAATGAGCAACTCTATATAAATATTGTCACGACTAAAAATAATTAAAAATAATTTGATTCAATGCTTGTAATGTTATTACAACTATTGTAATATACTTTTTATCAACGACAATTAACTTAAAAGAGGTGGAAAAATGAAGGAAGCACAAAAGATTCACTTAGATTGCAACTATGATCGCAATTACATGTTTATAAAAGCTGTTTTAAATGGCAAAAAATCGGATGTAGTGGCATGGGAACAAAAAGAATGGGGGACAGAATGCTATCCAATATTTACCTTTATGGATGGCTCTATTTTAGAGTTTACGATTACAAATACTGTATATGTTGCGGACGTAAAATGGTACGAGAACGTTGAAGAACTATTAGCCGCCTAGAGCGGCTCTAACTTGGAGTAAATAACATGTCATATCAAGCAATAACAACTAAATATCTAGCGCCTACCAATTTCAAGGGACCAAGAGTAAAGGCTGAATGTGAGGCTGGTAGCATAACAGTTGAGTACAATCACTCATTAGATGACAAGGCAGCTCATACCGAGGCTTTCGTAGCTCTAGCAAAAAAACTCAACTGGCATAAATATATATGGCATAGAGGCGGTTTAAAAAACGGATATGTATTTGTATTAGGTGAACCGTAGAAAAGGCGGCTTAATGGCTGCCATGACTGCCGAGCAGGCAGATTAATATTAACTTTAATTGGAGTAACAAAGATGAACAATTTACAAAAACTATTTAGCTGTATATCAGGCTTCGAATTTGATATGCCTTTTACATCAGCACGTGATGATTACTATTATGAGTTAGTTGAAAGGAAAGCTAGTCATAAAGAACGGGTAGATCACTTACATGCTTATGCAATTGAATATGTAGCAGATATGACACCAACCGATTGCAGTGTGGTAGACGAAGCTCTTAGACAAGCAATGACAATAAACAATAGTTGTGACCGTGATCACTTGTATATTGGCTTAAAATAACTTTAATCGCGGCAAGGACGCTGCATAACTTGGAGTAACAAAAATGCAAGAATTTAAACCAATAGAACTAATAACACGTGAGCCAGATATGTCTATAACAGTACATGAAGACTATTCAGTAAGTACGAAGCAAATACCAAAACATGCATACTTTAGATTGGACAACACCCCTGGATATTCTCAGACAGAACTAGACTTTCACAATGCAGAATTTGAAAAGTTTTATGCTGAAAAATATCAAATATATAGACTGAGTTGTTATACAGATTGGAGCTGTTTAAGGAAAGATTTAGCAGGACAATATTTTAAACAATTTATGAGCAAAAAAGGAGAGAACACCATGGCAGTAGAACAAGCTAAAAGAAAAGAAAGTTTATATAAAAATATGACCGTCGCTGAATATGACAAGCTTGTTGACGGTTATGCAGAAAGTCTGTATCGCATGATTAGTCAATATGCATCAAATAGACACGACGCAAGATCCATTTTAGATGATATTTGTGACACCGTTAACGAAAGTATAAACGCAAGGAGCAATCAAAATGTTTAAAAGTATAGCGCTAGGGAAGCTCCAGGAACTCAAAAAGTTGGGTGAACAGAAAGAAATAAAGTCACTCAAAGATGCAATGTATTTTGCAGCTAAAGACTCAGTGAGAAACGGAGGCAGCCCGCATCAAACGATATACGTCTATAAGGATAATAGCAAAATGTTAATCATGGCGGGAGGTCATGTACATGTATCACACGGTCATGTGGTTAATGAGGAGGGTGGCAGCTTTTATGTAGACGACGAAGAGCTTGCAGAACAACAAGAGTTATCAACTAAATTAGATATATAGGTGAACAAAATGTTAAAAATAAATGTAGAAAATTGGAGTTATAGAAAATTCGAAAACCAAGCTGAAAGGGAATATAAATTAGCCATCGAGTGGAAACCTTCGCAAATATGTGAGTTTAAACATCTTACATCACTGACGGCAGATCAGTTAAAAGACTTTGCAGTTCATTTAAGAGACGTGCAAGAAGAAATAGTAAGACTGTTAACAATTAACCAAGAGGAGCAATAAAATGACAATGCCATGCCGTATAACTGATGAAAATATATACAATCCATGGGAGGATGATCATAGCCAATGGGTAGATGAGTTTAAAGAACCTGTTTTAAAGGGATTAGGGAACGTTACAATCAACGATCTCATGGCTATAGATACTTACCCCTGGGTCGGTAAAAATCGCGAATTTGGGTACATTTTGGAGCTTGAGAGCGATGAATCTACCGAACCATTTTTACAAGAAGCTTATTTACATCCTGCGGCTATGGAAAGTTTAGCGACGTTCTGCCGCAGGTTCGTAAATCTCTATGATAAAATAAGCCAGGATTAGCTAATAATTCTGACTCCGGTAGCACACGGTCCCTTGGGTGAGTGTCCAGCAACGAATTCAACCCGTTGGCCCTCTTTCAGTGTCTTGAAACCAGGGCACTGAATTTCTTTGAAGTATACGAAATAATCCCTGTTCTCACTAGCAATAAATCCGAATCCTTTTCCATCATTGAACCACTTAACTATACCAGTTTGCATAATAAAATCCATTTAGTTAAAATTAAAGCCACATGCGCGGCACCGCTGAATCCATATAAATCTACAGCATTATCGATTTTGATCAAGTGTTGCATTGTTGATACATGCCGCCGAGGAGAGATTTAAAGCTCTTGCCAGCTAAGACTTGAAGTTCAGTTTTCGGCGTAGGAGCACGTCTTATGCAAATCAAATCATGTAGAGCCTTTGCAGATTCGCGTTGTGATTCATCAGGAAAGAACGCATCAAGTTGTCTCGTCTTGAGTGCATGACCGTAATCAGAGGCAAGTGTTAGCTGTTCTTGGGTAAATTGAGTTGTTCTTGGTGAAGGAGTTTGATCTGAATCTGTGGTTGACACCTCTTCCCGATTAACCATCTTTTCACGCTTTTTATAATTTACTGGTTTTTCATTATGAAGCCATTTTAAAAACTTCTCTTCAGTTGGCCATAATTTTTTCTGTTCATAGTGAGATCTGCAATCTTCAAATATTTTTTCTAATGTAACTTCCCTATCAAAAAACTTCTCCTCAAATATCTCTTTTGCCTCTTCGCTGTTGAGTGCTTTTTGTTCAGCTGTTTGCTTTTTAAGATTCAAATTTTGTGTGTGTGTGGACCCTTCCCCCACACAATTAAATTCTTTATTTAGCTTCTTAGTATTATGTATCGCCGTGGCGATACCCCCCCTATCGCCGTGGCGATACCCCCCTATCGCTGGTTCGATACCCCCCCTCGCGGTGGCGATAGTGGAATTATCCGAGCATTCTGTTTGTATTTTTTGCTCAGGCCTGATGATATATCTTTGTCCATTCCGCATAACCCTTCGCATTTGACCGTGAGCCTCAAAATATTTGAATGCATCAATTATGGACGATATGGACTTTATGCCCGTGCGCTCCATAATCATCGAATTGGATAAAAAACAATCTTTACCGTGATTCCAAAATTGGAAGATAGTTTCGTAAAATTTTAAGAGAGTGAAAGTTAAAGCCGGAAGTTCTAAAATATAAGAAGGTACTATGAAGAAATTTTGTTGGTATTTTTGGTTAGACATGATATAGTCGCTCCTGGTTCAGTTGGTGCTGGCCAAAAACCTCGTTCTAAAGGTTGTTGGAATAAACCCGCGTACTTGTCATACACGGGCGCGGGCAGGATGCCCACTTTATACATTTTATCCGTCTTCGATAAACCCATACATATATTTAACTCTAATGTTCATGTTATAATGGTCCCGGCGAGTTTTATATGACGTAACTCCGGCCGTTCATGATCTTCGCATGGGCGGTCTTTATCAATCTCGGCTAGTAACTCTTCAAGCCATACTTCAACCACTCTAATATCGGCCACACGAAAACAGATCATATTTAAACTGGATGGATCTCTTTCATGAAGAGATATTGCTAACCTTTCTAATAACTGTACAGATTTTGCTCGAATGTCAATATTCATTACAACTCCTGTAAAATATTAATGCTGCTGTGAAGTGTCTATCTCATTAATTTGACTCTCAATGCAAGTAGTCATTTCTCGCAAGACCCTAATGAGAATTTTCCCAACTTCAGTACCCATCATATTATGACGCTTATCAGGATCATTTTTTAGTAAATCTCGGTAAAGTCTGAATGACTCAGTTAATAGTGTATTTATTGAGCTACCCATAATTCCATCAAACGGATCTCGGTAATCAAAATTTTTGACGAATAAATTTATATTTTCGATATCGACACTGCATACAGTTTCGCGAATATGCTCAATAGCTTTCCGGCAATCCTCCGGTGACATGTCCTTTAAAAACTGATCAATTAATTTAGCGGTAGTGTCATTCATTAATATTTTCCTTCTGATTAAGTTTAGCAATAAGTTTTCTAAATGGAGGGTCGAGAATAAATATTAATAATGCGAGGGCGCAAGATAAAAGACCAACGATCAACCATATAGGTATATAAGTTGAATTAATAATCCATGGCACAATGATACCAGTACACATAGTCACAACAAATATTGCAAACATAAATATTAATAGATATTTTCTAGTCATGATTTGCCACCAATGGTTAAAAAAGGCATCGTAGCTGAAGCATTTGTTTGAGGCAATTTACCGTCCCATTTTAAAATGGCTTGATATTGTACAAACTCAGCGGTCAAACTTTCTGCTAGAATCTTATTAGCCTTAGCCTGCGACTCAGCATTCAATGTAATTTGCTTAGCGTTGGCCTCAGCTTCAATTACTCGTCTTTGCGCTGCAGCATTAGCATTAACAATAGTTTTTTGAGCCTCAGCACGACTAGTAGCAATTTCATTCTCAACTTTGACGGCATTTTGTGAAGCTTCAATCTTCGCATTAATAGATTGCATGACACTAGACGGTAAATCAAAAGAACCTATCAGGTAAATTTTATCAACGTCAATGCCATTTTTAGCTGCACTATCTCGGACCATCGTATTAACTCGCGTGATAAACTCTTCTTTCCGAGTACTATAAATTTGATCCACAGTCATTGTCGAGGCAATCTCGTTCATCGCATCTCTAACCATATTATGCAAAAATGTATTTGTGATTTCATTGATCCCAAGTCTATACCTTGTAAAAACTTTAGTCACATTATCCGGTGCAATCTGGTATGTTACACCAACATTTGAAGTAATTGTAAGACCTTCTGAGGTCTGCATCGTAATAGCCTGTTTTTTATCCCACGAATAGTTCTGTAAGAATGTAGGGAAAAGGTACAACTCCTTATTCCATCCTAGATAATATCTGCCCACACCGACCGTTTCTTCCGAAACGCCTTTTTCGGACCCATATAGATTAACTATTACTCCTCGATAACCTGCTGGCACTTTATGACAGGCCATGATTACAAAGGTTAAGCCGCCTACTACTGCTAATTTCCTAAGCTTCATTTAAATCTCCTTATTTTCTGTTCGATATTTCAATGGCAATTTATCTTCAATGGTAGTCGCGGTTTCCCGCAAAACCTGAATCATAATTTTAGCAAAATCGGAACCTGTAAAAGATTCATTGCGTGGTTGAATCTTTAATATTTCGTCAATCATTTTTAGAGAACGGCTTATAATATTTGCGAGAATCACAGCAATCGTGGAATCTACAGTACTATTGCAATCATATATATTAATAAAATGCTGTAAAATTTTATGTGCATCAAAGGTAATTTCAATTGAGGCTCTTCTTGCATACACATCATTTGATTCGCCGTCAAATTGAGACACAGAGGTTCTTAAAAAGTCTAATGGGTCTTTTTTTGTCATGCTGCTCGCTCGATTAATTGATCAATAATATTTTTGCATTGCTCAGTCATATACTCAAAAGTCCTATGCTTTCCAATAGGTTTATTTTGAGGATAAAGATAAGTAGAATCGCCATATACCTCTTCTATAAGCTTTGCGCGATCGAGAATTTTTTCATCATTCCCGAAATATCTTTTTAAGGTCTCATAACAAGGGAAATCATAACCATGACCTGCATCAAAGCCAATCCATGTATCATTACAAGGAATGGATAGCAGATCTTTAGCTGCATGTTCCCGGCCTTCAAACGTAATGCCGCCATGGCAGTTTATTTCATCCGGATCGTAAGAATCGTCAGATTGAAGAGCTACATAACCACACCTATGACCCCAATCAGTAAATGTAATTAAATACTCATACCCTTGATATTTTCCCCCTCCTTCTATCACAACACCGTCATAAGCAAATAAAAAGGGCTGATCGCCTTTCATTTCTAGCAATTTAGTTATGCAGCTCATTTTAGATTCAACTCCTGTCTGATTTTGCAGTATGTAAACTCGGATAATTCTGGGATCTCTTTGCCTTCATTTACCAATACCCACATCTCGATAGTTACCAAACGCTTTCGAAGTTCCCAATATTTTTTATTATAAGCAAAACTCCAATATACCCAGGTGCCTAAACAAAACATTTGTACAACTGCAACCGCATGTGAAGAGGTTACCCAACTAAAAAAAGACATAATTTCATCCATCAACTTTTCTCCAAACATCACATTTATCACAGCCTAAATATATACCACCCTCTAAAACAAATGGCATTCCAATCATTACTTTTTTCTTTTTGTGGAATGCTAAGCATTTAGCTATTCGATACCACCACTTGATACTACGTTTAATTCTGAGCATTTTTGTCGTCCTTTTTTAGGTCCTCTAATAATTTAATCAATCCGTTTATTGCTTCCCTGCGAGTCTTGAAAATCAAATGCAGCGGCATAGCCATGCTAACTTGCTCTTCATGAGATAAACAAGCAAAACTGCAACTGTCTCTATGAATAATTTCTGTAATTTTATATTCAGAAAAAAGAGGAATATGTGGACTAATAATTAATGAGCATGTATCACCAGTTGTAGTATTTCCAAATGGCGTAAATGTCCATGTTAATGACCATGTATGACATTTATCCCCGACCACAAATTTACTTTTAGCTTTCTTGTCCATCTTGTCTATGCTCTCCATATCTACTTTTAATGCGCCTTTTGTGAGTCTCTCTAATTTATATTGAGACGCCTCAGGCACAAATCCTTGTTCAAACCAGTTATGCAATGATGATGCTGACATTCCCGTTGCTTTCCAGAATTTATAACCACTACCATATTGCTCATATACATCTTGCGGTGTCATTTTTTCGTCTCCTCTTAAATTATTTCTAAAAAAGTATAATTCATTTGTTGCATTCAGTCAAGTTATGAAATATACTTATCTTCGACAACAACAACGAGGTGTAAAAATGACAGTAAAGTATAACGATGGTGTACATAATATATCAAATGAAGAGTACCACGCTTCAAGTGCAATTTCCCGTAGCAAATTAATGTTGCTCGATAAAAGCCCGTATCATTTTTGGTATGAAATGTATTCAGGGCTTGCGGAAAAGAAAGATCCTACTCCAGCTATGAACATAGGTTCTGCTTTTCATACATTATTATTGGAACCAGATTTATTTGCAAAAGAATTTGCAGTGTCTCCAAAAATAGATAGACGTACGACTAAGGGAAAAGAGGAATACGCAGCATTTATAGAGCATAATGCAGACAAAACCATATTAACCGATGACCAATATGCAAAAGCCCTAGTTATGTCTAATCACGTCAAACAGCATGAGATTGTGACTACATTATTAGATGAATCGGTTTTTGAGCAATCAATATTCTGGACTGATGCAGAAACAGGAATTCAATTTAAGACGCGTCCTGACATATGGTCTTCAAAAATGGTTGTGGACTTAAAAACAACCTCTGATGCGAGCGTCTATGGCTTTACACGCTCAGCTTTAAATTATGGGTACTACCTACAAGCGGGTATGGCGTTCGAGGCTTGTAGGGCTATTGGCAAGCCTTTTGAGATGTTTGTTATATTAGCCACCGAAAAAGATGCTCCTTATGTACCGGCAGTTCTTATTATGGATGAGAAAGCTTTGCAATTCGGAATAGAGCAATTCAATGTGTACAAAAAGAAATTAAAAGCTTGTTTAGATGCCGATAAATGGCCTGGTTATCCGGTGCAAGAATTGTCTATACCTAAGTTCGCTAAGATCGAAGAAGAGGAGCAAGTAGCATGATTGATATTGATAAGGCGCTCTTGCCTCAAGAGGTAGATTATTATACTAACACTGCATGTATTTTATATTCGCAATCATTGCAGGATATATTAAAAAAGGCCACGGAAAACGGGAAAAATATTACCTTAAGAAAATTTCATAATGCGCAAAGAATGGCTCATTACAAGACGATACGCAAACTTAATAATAAAAATTACAATATTACGAATTTAGGGGATATTTTAAAATGAGCAAAGACTTACAAATATTAAATCAAAATATGGTTATGTGGGAAGATAAAGTACAGTTGGTAGAGATACGCAAATTATTTGCTCCAAATGTCAATGACACAGAATTTACATTTTTCGTGGGGATGGGGAAGGCCTCTGGACTTAACCCATTTAAACGCGAAATTTGGGCTGTTAAGTATGACAAAAATGCACCTGCACAAATATTTATCGGCCGTGATGGCTATAGGAAAATAGCTCAATCTCATTCTGAATATGATTATCATCAATGTGACGCAGTATATGAAAATGACAAATTTGAGGTAGTTAATGGTGAAGTGCGTCATGCCTATACAATGAAAGACAGAGGCCCTCTAATGGGGGCTTATTGTGTAGCTAAGAGGCATAAGTCATCACGTCCTATATATGTATTTACTGAGCTTAAAGAGTATTCTACTGGTCGCAGCGTTTGGAAAGATAAGCCGGCTACTATGATTAAAAAGGTTGCTGAGAGTCAGTGTTTACGAGCTTGCTTCCAAGATTTGCTGGGAGGAACTTATGGTGATGAAGAATATGAAGTCAGTGAGATTCAAGAAGAACCGAAAACCACTAGATCCCAACAACTAATGGATAAGTTAAAATCAGCTAAAGGACAAGTAATTGAAGATGATCCGCAGGAAGGACAGATAATAGAACTTTTGACTCCAGAGCAACTGGAAGAGATTAAAGCGCTCATAACGGTGAAAGA
>Ga0070733_10001982_pt1 | contig 14938 bp, 8 predicted proteins | sample Coa_R1_9_FD_66450 | JGI IMG/M metagenome (GOLD analysis project Ga0070733, IMG submission 66450) | Surface soil microbial communities from Centralia Pennsylvania, which are recovering from an underground coalmine fire - Coalmine... | ecosystem: Environmental > Terrestrial > Soil > Unclassified ... | reverse complement strand
TCAGAACTTGTGAAACCCGGAGGCCACGCCGCTCTGGCCGTGCTGGTTTCTCCACAGCCGCATCCCGGCGTTCCGCACGAACACACCGTTGCTCTGGGCGTGGGCAAGAACGGTGGCGAGACTGCCATCGATGGCCCCACGTTTCTCTCCACTATTGGCTGGGATTGGCTGTCCGCGGTTCGCGACCGTGACACGGGCATCTGGCTTCCGGTCACGATGGATGCTACTGGTCCCGTGTTAGTGAAGGATCCATTTATTACTGCGGATTTGTCGGCAGCGCACGACAACGCGGACCTTCATATTTCTGCAACGCTCGAGAACAAGTCGCCGAAGCCCGTCACCGGCACTCTTACCGGGATCATTCAGTTGGAGAACTCGAAAGAGCATGACATTACGTTTCACACATCCGTGACCGTCGCGGCGAACGCCAGTGAAGCGGTCGCGCTGGACAGCAAATCCACACCAGAGCTGCATCTTTCTGATCCGAAGCTATGGTGGCCCAACGGGTATGGTCCGCAGAACCTGTACACGCTCACGCTGCGCTTCGATGTGGAAAAAAAATCTTCCGATAGCGCGATCCGGCAGTTTGGTATTCGCAAGATCGAGTACCAGGTCGCCGACTCGGAGAACCTTACGCTTTCAGTTAATGGAGTTCGCGTGATGGCGCGCGGGGGCAATTGGGGTCTCGACGAGGGACTGAAGAGGGTTACGCGAGACAGGCTGGACGCTCAGTTTCACATGCACGCCCTGGCCAACCTGAACATCATTCGCAACTGGGTGGGGCAGAGCACCAGTCCCGACTTCTACGACATGGCGGACAAATACGGAATCCTGCTGTGGGATGAGTTCTTTCAGCCCAACCCCAACGACGGTCCGGACCCGACCGACATTCCAACTTATCTTGCCAACGTCACCGATAAAGTCGTTCGCTACCGCAACCATCCATCCATTGCAATCTGGTGTGCGCGCAACGAGGGCTATCCGCCCAAGGAACTTGACGACACACTGAAGACGCTGATGAGTCGCCTCGATCCGACGCGGCTGTACCAATCGAACTCCGCCGACGGCCGCGGCGTTTCTTCGCATGGACCTTATTATTGGCGATCGCCACGCTTTTTCTATGCGTTCAACGAAAGCTTTAAGACCGAGACCGGCTCGGTTTCTATCCCCACCATCGAATCCATCCAGGGCATGATGCCGCAGAAAGATTGGGAGACGATCAATGACGACTGGGCCCAACATGACATGGCGGCTGGCGCGCAACGGGGCAACGAGTTTCCAACTTCGCTGGCCGAGCGCTACGGGCATATTGGCAATCTCGCCGACTTCGTCCAGAAGGGCCAACTGGCCACCTATGAAGCTTTCCGCGCCATGTATGAAGGGCGCAACGCCGAGATGTTCAAGACGACTACCGGGGTGATCACCTGGATGAGCCACCCGGCGCAGCCCAGCTTCGTTTGGCAGCTCTACCACTACGATCTCGAGCCCAACGCTGCCTTGTATGCAGTGAAGAAGGCTGCCGAGACCGTGCATGTGCAGTTTAATGAGGAAAACCGCGGCATTGAGGTGGTTAACAATCGTCCGGAGGCGCTCAACGCGCTTCAAGTCAAAGTGCTCATTTATCGTTTTGACGGCACGCTGGATTCACAGAAGATTTATCCAGTAGCGCAGGTTCCCGGCAGTAGCACGATCAAGGCCGCGCAGATCGTGGTGAACGCGCGCATTACCCCGCTCTACTTCATCAAGCTCGATCTCACCGACGCGAGCGGGAACTTGCTCTCCAGCAATTTCTACTGGCAGCATGTCGCGCAGGATCAGTTCGACGGCCTGACGAATTTGCCCGCTGTGACGCTCGACGCTGAAGCCAGCGATCGCACTGAGGGCGACAATACGTTAGTGAGCGTGACCTTGCACAACAACACAAAAAACGTTGCTCTGCTCTCGCACCTGCAGCTTCATCAAAAGAAGAGCGGACGGCGTGTCCTGCCTGTCTTCTACTCCGACAACTACATTTCACTCGTGCCCGGCGAATCCTCGACCGTCACAATCGAAGCAGCGACGAAGGACTTGCAGGGAGACCTGCCACTGGTCGAAGTGGATGGGTACAACGTGGATGTGAAGCCGGTCGACGGCCCAGTCTCCATCGTCGCCAACATTAATGCGCAGCCGTCACATTGGCCCGCATCTGACATTGTTCCTTACAACAAGTAAGTCCAATGCTCTCGTGTGCCTGGAATGTAAACTAGGTGCTAACTCGCCCCGATCTACTTGCTGGAGGAATTCTTAGCTGTGCCCGCCGCAGTCTCGGGCGGGACTGCACTGTCGAGCCAAGCCGTGTACCAAAGATTTAGAAGCATCTGAGAGCCGGCCGCGAGTCTGTGAGTGGTGAAGTCAAAAGCTTCTGGAGAACCTTTGCCAGTAAACCCACCGGCTTTCTCAATCGCGTAAACATTTTCAACCAACCGGTTCGACTCCTTGAGGTACGCGATGTAATCAGCAAACGGGTCGTCCAGGTGCTCGGGAGGATGCACCAGGTTCGCGAAGTCTTTGGTACTTATGTTTTGTGCGACATAAGTGCTCTCGAACAAAGCGTGAATTCCGTGCTCTGTAGTGTAGCTTTTCGGGTTCGGGCCTACCCACCCGTTGTATTGAATTGTGGTGTGCAATGGTTGCGAACCATCCGCTACGTAGTGCCCGAGCCAGCCCGCGTAAAAGACTATCGCGTGCTCCACTGGACCGGTTGGCTGATGGGCTTCACGCCGATGCCGGTATTCGCGGAAAGCCGCCTTGAGCCGTCCGAATATCTCCATCGTGATATAGGGCTGAAGGCCGACGCGCTCGGGCAGGTAATCATCGGCATGGTCGGTCGTGGTTGCCCGCTTTTCGTAGAGCTTGCGGTAAAACTCGTACCGGCCCGGGGGAAGTGGATCCAGCCATGCGACCCGCTCCAGATCAATATAGTGGTCCGGTTCCTGCGCGTTTTTTAGCGCGTACTCCGACGGACTGCGCCAGCGATCGGGCTCGGGGCCAAGGTAGGTCAGTTCCGCAACTGCACGCCGCAGGAATCGCGGCATCTCAACTGGGATTTTCTCAGCGGCAACGCGGTTTACGTATTCGTGTCCTTCGTTTCCCCACCCAAAAACGTAGGCGCATTGCAAGCAAAACAATGCGATCAGCGCACTGCTGATCAGCTTGCTACCGGTGACGGGTTTCATCTTCAATCAAATTCCCAGCGAGCCTGCTGCTATCCAAAGCTAATCTCTACTTCAAAACTGCAAATGCAGCGCCATCTGAACGAAACGAGGGCTGCCAATCGTATGCTGCAATTGGCCTAAGTTCCCGGATGGCGGAAATGAGTATCCGAATGGCGAACAAGTGAAGCTCGGAGAAGGCGGATTGCAGAAGCCTGGGTTGAAACTGACGCTGTTACTGGGAACGTCGAAGCTGGGGTGATTGAAGATGTTGAATGCGTTGACGTCGTAGCGCAAGGCGAATCGCTCATTCAGTTGGAAATTCTTGAATGCTCCAAAGTCGAAGCGCTCCTGGAATGGGCCGCGGAAGATGTTGCGACCTCCACTGGCATAACCATTCTCAAAATTGTCACAGACACCTGTAACCGGATCGCACGGTGGCACGCCATTCGTACCCGGCGTGTACGGAGTTGGGATGCCGAAGGCGGCAGCATTCAGCACGGGAAAGTTTCCATTTACGCCGGTCGTCCCTTGCAGGATGGGATTCTTTGCGGTTGCGCCGAAACCGCCAACCGGAACGATCGGATTTGTAACCAGGTCTTGTCCGCCGCCCCAATAGATACTGGCCGCGCCACCGCTATAATCGATAACGCTGTAGGGCTGGCCACTCTGCAAAACGATAATTCCGTTTATTCCCCAACCATTGGCTATCTGCTTCACGAATCCATTCGCACCTAATGTTTTCGGAAATTCGTAGTGATAGCTGACGTTGAAAACGTGCGTGCGATCGAAATCCGAATTGCCGTAAGAGGAAGCGGGATTGTTGGGGTCATTCCCACTGTAAAAGAGCCCCAGCCCGCTTTGTTCATCGAGGGTGTGGGAATAGGTGTACGAACCGGTTATCTGAAGGCCATGGCTGAAACGCTTGTCCACGTGAACTTGCAAAGCGTCATAGTTGGAAACGCCGACGGTCCGGTTGAAATCCGAATTGGGGTCGTATCCCAGGTAAGGCGCGCGCAGCGCTACATTGCCGGTGGCAAATCCCTCCACCAGTGAGAAGACATTTTCGGCGGACACGCCGGGAACATTGTATCCGTAAGAATAATTCTGCTGATAGGGACCGCCAGCGAGAAGAGGATGCTGCGGCGTGGCAATTTCGGCCTGATTGAAGGGAAGCGGGATCACTTCATGCGAGCCGTGGTTTCCGACATAGCCCAGCGTCATTACGAGACTGTTCCGCGGTTGCCATTGAAAGTCGAGCGTCCAGTTCTCGGAGTAAGGCAGGGTATTTCTGGGATCGTAACCCCCAAACACCAGCGGCCCGCAGCCGGACAGGTTATTCGCAGTACAGTACGAAGTCGTGTTGGCAATGAGCTGGGCCGCATTCGGAATCAACCCCGCAACTCCCGAAAGATTTTGAGGCGGAGGAGGAGGAGGCGTAGTGCCGAACGGGTTCGCAAAAGTTGCGTTGGGAGGAGCCAGGAAGGGCACGACGAAAGGCTGTTCGACAGTGACACCAAACGGCCCGCTAATGCCTCCGCCGGCGGGCGGAGAAAGTTCCGCGAAGTATTCGCCGCGATCGTAGTACATGCCGTATCCCGCCCGGATGACTACATTCTTTAGGGACGACGGACTGTAAGCGAATCCAATTCGCGGAGCAAATCCCCATTGCCTTCCGGTGAGCGTAGATGCGCTCACGCCTCTGGTGCCAAAGGTTGGGTTATTTCCGGCGACCACCAGTCCAATGTTGTTCACCGTGTCACTCGCAACGTTGTAGGAATAATCCTGCGAGTAGAAGTTGGTCAGCAGTCCGTTTTTTTCCACCAGCGGCCCATCCCAGTCCCAGCGCAGGCCGATGTCCAAGGTGAAATTCGACGCCACACGGATATCGTCCTGCACGTATGCGCCAACTTGCTTGGTCCGGTAGTGGCGATTGCTGGCTCCGTTCAAAAGCTCCGTTGGGGACTGGCTCCCGCAGGAAGCGCCGTTCGGTCCGCATAGCTGGCCCAAAAGAAAGCCGGGGAAGTCATTGAAGGTCACGCTCGACAGTTCGTTATTCTTATTGACGATATTCAGTTGGGTGTAATCGAAATTCAATCCGGTGGATATGCCATGCCGCCCGCGGACCCACTTGAGGTTGGTGGATCCCTCAAAAGTATTTTGGAACATGCCGGCATCGGCGAAATTACTTGCAGGACCGATGGACAGGCTATTAAACGTGACGTTATCCGCGTTTTTCAGGCTTATCTGAGGGAAAACATTGATTCCCAAAAGATTCATTCCAATGTCTGAGGGACTTATCGATTGGCTCTGATTGGCATAGGCCCTTTCACGAACGAAGCCCAGACGCTGTTCCCAAGTTAGATTCGGCGTGATGGCGGTAGTGTTGTCGAGGGAAAATGTCTGGCTTCCTGCATTCATGGTTTGCGGAAACCCAAGCAATTGGCTGTTTGCAAAGGGAGTCGTATTGGGATCGCGCTGGAAATAATATTTGGCCGCCAGACGATCCTTGGCGCTGAATAAGTAATCGATATTGCCGTTCGCCTGATCCGCCACGAACAAGGAACCCGGCCCTTGCACAATGGCATCCGCGCGCGAATTATTCTGCAGGTTGGCGAGGATTGTTGGATTGGTTTCTGCGCTGGGGATCAAGAATGTCCCGTTCGGCGCCTTGGCTTGCAACAGCGCGAGCGCTTGCGGCGTGATCTGGCCAGGCTGAATACAGGTGGGTTCGCCGCTTCCACCGCAAGGTCCAAAATCCGTGTTGGCAACGTTCGCCAGAGCCTGAGCGCTGCGGTCGTCCGTCAGACTCGGGGGCACTGCCACCAGAGAAGTCCCCAGTAATTGGTCGGCCACGCGTTGACCCTGATAAGAGACAAAGTAGAAAAGCTTGTCCTTCTTAATCGGACCTCCGACATAACCACCAAAGACGTTGCGGTGCATCTGCGGCCGAGGCAGTTCGAAGTGATTAAAGAACCACTCATTTGCGTTCCATCCCGTGGACTGGTGGTATTCGTAGGCTCCGCCGTGCACTAAATTTGTGCCTGACTTGGTACTAAGCTCGATGTGGGCGCCGCTGTTTGCCCCTTGAGACGCGTCATACATCGCGGAATTGACGTGCAACTCCTCCACCGTTTCCGGAGGCGGACTGGGAAGCGCCTGCCCGATCGCTCCGTATACCGATGTGCTGGTCACGATCTCGCCGCTCGGATTACTTTGGCTGTTCCCGCCCTCGCCGATGTTTACGGCCACCCGGCCAGAAGTCACCTGGCTCGTGGACTTACCATTAAAAATATTGTTTCCGGAGACGCCATTGAGCGTGAAGCTGTTGCTGGTGTCGCGTTGCCCATTAGCCCAGATAGCCTGATTGCCCAAACCTGCGTTTGTGCCCGCTGTATTCAGAAAGTCGGCATTAACGCCTGGGCTCAGGATAGCGGCCTGGGTAAAGCTACCGGTGCCGAGCGGTATTTCCGCGATTTGCTTGTCGTCGAGAGTGTAGCCGGTCGTGGTGTCCGTTACGTTGAGCAATGGCGTCGCTTCGACTGTAACCGTGGTTGCGACCGCGCCGGGCTGAAGTTTGGCATTGACCGTGGTCGTCCGATTGCCCTGCACCAGAATCTTGTCGTAGACGGCGGTCTTGAAACCATCTCGTGTGAAGGTGACTTGGTAGGCGCCAATCGGGAGATCGGCGGCGTTGAATGAACCATCGCCTTTCGACACTGCCGTCACTTCGAGGTTGGTCGCCAGATCGCGAATCTTGATGGTGGCTTTCTCCACCACGGCTCCGCTGGCATCAGTCACCGTACCGTTCAGCGAACCCAAGGTCTGCTGTCCGATGGCCAGATACGGTGCAAAGGTGAGAATCAAAAACGCGGTAAGTGTGAGAGGGAACGACTTGGCAGAACGAAGGACGACCAACGGGCGATGAAAGTTCATGGGCGATCAAGCCTCCACAGCCGGGATCGCACCTTAATAGCACAGAAATGTTAAAGGGTAATTAACAATCGCGACGGGTTCCTGTGGAAAACGCTCAACCCCGATTCCTAGGCTGGGATCGGTAACGGCTAGAAGCCATCACATCCATATTTGCGCCGCAGTTGCCAGTGAAACGGTTGGCATCGAATCTGCACCATCCATTCAAGCCGGGATTTTCCGGTTGCTTCAGTCAAGACAACCTCACGACTTCACGATGTCTTGTCGAGTGCCGAATCCCTACGGCTGATGAGAGGAAACTTGATGGCAGCGAACCCAAATGTCATTCCCCGAGCGAAACCTGCTCTCGAGAAGGAAATCATACGGCTCTGTGAGCCAAGGCCGTTGACCCTGAAACAGCGGGTTCGCAATCTTCTGATCAAGATATTCAGGGGACACGAACAATTTCTTGGCTGGACACCCGATTAGTTTTCAAGATGTACTCTCACTCTGAGAGTAAAGCGCCCAGGCGGTTGCCAAATCCTGGACGACGTGGCCAAGGGATTTATAGACAGTGATCTCCTCAGCGGAGCGGCGACCCTCGACTTCTCCCGCCAACACTTGACCGATCTCAGCGACGATATGTTTATCATCGATTAATCCCGCCGCCTTCGCCCGCAGAAACTCCGCGCCTTGATTCAGAACGCCTTCGCGACTGTCGGCAATGAAGCGCGACCGGACGACAAGGTTACTGTCAACTTCCGCAGGCCCCGCATAGCTCGAACCGACTAAATTCAAATGCGTCCCCGGCCGCACCCATTCGCCCTTAAGGATCGGATCGGCGGCGGAAGTGACGGTACACACTATGTCGGCCACGGCGACGGCTTCTTTTACGTCTCTGGCGGCGGTCACTGGCAAGCCAAGTTCCGCATGCATGCGCTCCGCGAAAATCCGTGCGCGTTCGAGCGAACGACCCCATACGACGATGGATGCAAGATTGCGAACCTTACCGATCGCGCGCGCGTGGGTCGCGGCCTGTTCACCATAACCAAGGATTGCAAGTCGACGTGCGTTTTTGCGCGCTAAAACCTCGGTAGCCACGGCACTGGCGGCGGCCGTGCGGATCGCCGTGATTTCTCCAGCATGGAGCACGCAAACCGGAGCGCCGGATTCGGGATCGAACAGGATGACGAGGCCTTGATGAGACTGTATTCCACGAGAGAAGTTTTCGGGGAAGACGCTGATCAACTTCGCACCGAACGGGCCATGCGCGCCCATCGCCCCGGGCATCACGCCGAAAAGTCTTCCGTCGGACAGCGGGATAATCGATCGCAACAGTTGCCTGGTTTCACCCCCTGAAAAGGCAATCATCGCATCGCGCACGATGGGGATGCACAACTCATAGGTGAGGCGTTTAGCAACCTCTTCGCGATCTATAAATCGCATGCGCTAGTCCAGATCGTGAGCACTCCATAAATTGAGCGTGCTCTGTTGGAATTTCAGCTTCCACTGGCCAGCCTGCTTCACCCAGGTATCGCTTAAGTGCTGATATTTCTCTAATTGGCTTCCAGGAAATACTGCCTTGTACGTTACGACGGCGCAGCCTTCATCGAGTTGCACCACATCGAATTCGTAGAAAATGGGGGAAGGCTCCGGGTGTTCGGACGGATGAATATCACGCACGAATTCTTTTTTGCCTGTGCTGTTTCCGTTAGTCTCGACGGATAAGAAATCATCAGCCACAGCGTTCCTGACATACTCCGCATCTCCGCGGTCCTGCGCGTCCTGAAAAGCTTTTTGGGTGCGGATCAATTCCTGTTGAAACGCCGATGGGTTCGATTGCTGTGGTGCGTCACTGTTAAGGTTCCCGGCGCGCGCCGCCATAAAAGGCATCAGAGCCAGGCAGAACACACACAAACTGGTCCGTCGAATCTTCATCGAAGGCTCCTTCTCTTCTGCGATCTTGTGCAGTCATTATCTCGCATTTCAGGCCTATTGAAACGAATGAATAAAGGATATTATCTAGGAGCGACAACCCAGCCTGGGCGGAGTCGATGGTGCCGTACTGCCTCCTATCCTGGCACTGCGACGGTTCTTTGTTTGAAAGGGATTCGAACCATGAAGACTCCGCGTTTTGTTTTTCCCTCTTTATTGCTGGCTGCTCATCTTCTGTATGCGGCTGCACTCTTCGCGGCAACTGAACCGTTTCCAGTGCTGCCTCTGGCCGATGGATGGGCTCTTCAGTCCTCGGGCAAGGTTGCGGAGACGGGCGACGTGATTTCGACACCATCCTATGCGCCGAAAGGGTGGTACACGGTTACGGTTCCAACCACCGTGGTGGCCGCGTTGGTAAAGCAGAAAGTCTATCCTGACCCCGCGTTTGGCATGAACCTGCGGCAATTTCCCGGAATGACGTATCCCGTGGGGGCGAATTTTTCGAATCTGCCGATGCAGCAAGACAGCCCATTTGCGGTGGCGTGGTGGTATCGCAAAACGTTCACGCTGCCTGCCGGGGATCGTGGCAAAACAATCTGGTTGGACTTTAACGGGATCAATTACCGCGCGAACATCTGGGTCAACGGGAAGCAGATTGCCAATCTTCAGCAGGTCGTGGGCGCGTGGCGAACCTATGAGTTCGACATCACCGCTGTTGCGCGTACGGGGGCGGAGAACGTTGTGGCTGTTGAGGTGTGGGCTCCTGAAAAAGACGATCTCGCGATCACCTTTGTGGACTGGAATCCCGCTCCCCCGGACAAGAACATGGGGCTCTGGCGAGAGGTAAATATCAGGACGAGCGGCCCGGTGGCTCTGCGCAACCCAGCGGTTCTGTCACACATTAATTCTCCCGCAAATGACAGCGCTCAAATCACCGTGACTGCACAGATCAAGAATTCGTCCAATCATGCGGTGAAGGGCAAGCTCAAAGGGACAATTGAGAAGACGCAGTTCGAGCAGGAAGTGGAACTATCGCCGAAGGAGGTGAAGGATGTAACTTTCGCGCCCGATAAGTTTTCGCAGCTTGCGTTCTCTCAGCCGCGGCTCTGGTGGCCGGCGCAGCTGGGTGCCCCGGAGTTGTATCCGTTGCATTTGGAGTTCGAGATTGACGGACGAGTTTCCGATGTATCGGACTCGCACTTTGGGATTCGAGAGGTCACTTCACAGCTCAACGACAACGGCAATCGTGTCTTCAGCATAAACGGCAAGAGGATTTTGATTCGCGGCGGCGGCTACTCTTCCGACATGATGCTGCGATACGATCCCGACAACATGGACGACCAATTCAGATATGTGCAGGACATGGGCCTCAACACGGTTCGGCTGGAAGGCAAACTCGAGCCCGACGATTTTTTCCAGAAAGCCGATCGTAAGGGAATCCTGGTGATGGCGGGTTGGTGCTGTTGCGATCACTGGGAGCACTGGTCGGAGTGGTCGGAGGCGGACTACCAGATCGCCAGGGAATCGCTGGTGTCGCAGATGTACCGTCTGCGTAGCCATCCTAGCCTGATCATGTGGCTGAACGGCAGCGACAATCCGCCGCCGCCCGATGTTGAGCGGATGTATCTCGACGTTGAAAAGCAGGCGCTGTGGCCGAACCCAATCGTTTCCTCAGCGACTGCCAAGCCAGCCGGTTTTTCCGGAACTAGCGGAGTAAAGATGACTGGGCCGTATGAGTACGTCGCGCCCTCCTATTGGCTGACCGATTCCCTCAGTCATCCTTCTCCCACAGAGTGCAACGAAGGTGGGTGCGGTGGAGCTTACGGGTTTAACACCGAGACCAGTCCCGGACCGTCCGTTCCGCCCATCGAGAGTCTGGAACGGTTCTTGCCGAAAGATCACCTGTGGCCAATTGATGATTACTGGAATTACCATGCCGGCGGAGGCTCCTTTAAAGATACCCACGTGTTCACCGATGCTTTGAGTGCGCGCTATGGCAAGGCCGAGAACGTGCAGGACTATGCCTTGAAATCCCAGTTGATGGCCTACGAGGGAATCCGCGCCATGTACGAAGCCTATAGCCGGAACAAGTACACATCCACAGGAGTGATTCAATGGATGTTGAACAACGCCTGGCCTTCGTTGATCTGGCATCTCTATGACTATTACCTGCGCCCCGGAGGCGGATATTTTGGTGCGAAGGCAGGCATGCAGCCGCTCGATCCTGTTTATGGCTACGACGATCGCTCGATTTGGCTGGTCAGCAGCCAGTATCGGGACGCGAACAATCTTAAGGTGACGGCCAAGGTTTACAACCTGGACATGATCGAGAAATTCTCTCAAGAAGAAAGGGTCAACGCGTCTGCGGATAGCACGAGCAAGATTTTCGCCCTTCCCGACATTCAGGGACTGAGCCCAACTTATTTCCTACATCTGACGGTTCAGGATTCAGCGGGAAGAATTGTAGGATCAAATTTCTATTGGCTATCCACGTCTCCCGAGACACTGGATTGGGAAAAGTCAAACTGGTATACGACTCCTACGGCGACTTATGCCGATTTCACGGCCCTTAAGCAATTGCCCAAAGTGAAGCTGAACGTAAGTTCCCGTAGTGAGCGAAAGGGTGATGAAGGAGTCACACGCGTCGCGATCGAGAATCCGAGCAAGAATCTGGCGTTCTTTATTCGTCTGAAAGTCGATAAGGGTATCGGCGGCGAAGAAATTCTTCCGGCGGTGTGGCAGGATAATTACCTTTCGCTGATGCCAGGCGAGAAGCGAGAGATCACCGCAAGGTATCGCGTCCGGGATCTTGGCGGTAAGAATCCCGTAATCGAAGTGAGCGGCTGGAACGTCGAGTAGTCATTCTTGTCGTGTCGAGCGAAGTCGGATTCCTGGCCGCCTGTGGATTCGACGAATCCTGTCCGACCAACTCAATTTCATCCGAGTCGTGGCCGTCCCGAGAATCAACACAGACAGCTCTGTCTGCGGACCACTGTCGCATCCCGCATTTGATCGACCAGCCTCACGCTCGAAAGCCACGCGAACTTTAGCTTCGAATTACCTACGTAATTACCGACGTAATTATGGGGTGTGATAGACATCAATATGGGCTGCAGGGCGGCAAGCTGTTTTGATGCTGAGATTTGCTTTCTACAGTGGCAGTTGCCCTGGGCCTCGGCGTTCCGGTTTGAGGAGAGCGATGTCAAAGAAAATCCTTGTAGTTGACGACTCCAAGACAGCCTTGATGATGGAGCGCGAGATCGTCGAACGGCGGACGACCTATCAGTGTGTGACAGCGAGCGACGGCCAGGAAGCGGTCGAGAAGGCGCTACAAGAGCACCCTGACTTAGTTTTGATGGATGTGGTAATGCCGCGCATGAATGGGTTTGAGGCCTGCAAAAAGATGCGTCAGCAACCGGGCACGCGTGAGATTCCCATTGTTCTGGTCACGACTCGCGGCGAGGAATCGTATATGGAAGCCGGGTTTCAAAGCGGATGCAATGACTACATCACGAAACCTGTGGATAGTGCCGAACTGGTGGCTTTGTTGCAGAGCTACCTGGGCGAGTAGGCAACTGAAGGCGACTTGGATTTCTGCATTTCATCGAACCAGGGCATCAAGGATCTTCATGAACGGTGATAAGAACATTGGGTCTGGAAGAAAATCCGCGGGAGCCGGGATGAACGATCTGCGGTTGGAAGCGGCGCGCAAAAGGCTGAGCGAGAGCAGGAGTCAAGAGGATGCGATCGAGGGTCTGCGCGAGATTGTTGCCAATTTTCTCGGCTCGGAGGAGATTGGTCTCTTCAGAGTGGAACGTAGAACCGCGACGTTTCAGATTTATTGGTCCTTCGGAATCGACGTGGAAAATTATGATCTCGTGCGAGCCCTGGGGGAGGCCGGTCTTCAACGCGTCATGCGCGGTGAATGCCACGTTGTACGGCCGGATCGCGACTACTCCGGCGCAATGGTCAAGGTCCAGGCCTACATTCCGATCCGCTTCGCAAACCAGACCGTAGCGATTCTTGCGATATTGCGCTTGCTTCCGCAAAAGGTCGCGTTCGACAAGTCGGACATGGAACTGTTCAAGCTTCTCTCCGACGAGGCCGCGAAGCCCTTGTTTGGATCGAGTGTCCATTCGAGCCCAGTGGTTGAGGGGCCAGGAATGAGAACATGACAGAGGCCAAATTCAATCCGGCAGTTCTGCCTGCGGAGGCCATGAAGAATTTCGAGCACACGGATTCCGAAAAGACCAGGCACTTCCTTTATCCAGGGCAGGTATTTGTAACCCGCGATCCCATCACCATCTCCACCATACTCGGATCGTGCGCCGCCATCTGTCTCTGGGACAGGCACAAGAAGGCCGGAGGGATGAACCACTATCTTTTGCCTGAAGGACAGGGCGCGGGGCCGAATCGTCTGCGCTATGGAAATGTCGCTAATGCTGAACTTCTGAAACAAGTTCTGGCGTTGGGATGCGAAGTCCGAAATCTGCAGGCCAAGGTTTTCGGGGGGTCCTGCGCTTTCGGCAATGACCCTTTGCAGTCGTTGGGAACGAGAAATGTTCAGCTGGCAGAGAGTTTTCTCCGCTCCGCCGGCATCCCCGTGATTGAAAAAGAGGTCTCGGGAAAACACGGCCGGAGATTGGTATTTCAGATTTCCGATGGCTCGACCACAATCAAGAATTTCGACCAGGTGTAACAGAGAACAGGTGTAACAGGAAACTCCGCGCCACTCAGCGCGACCAGAGGAGAACCGTGGATTTAGCGGATTTTGACCGTGAAGCAGTTCTCGCGTCGTTCCTCGTCGAGTCGGAAGAAGGCTTAGACTCGATGGAACAGGCGTTAGTTCAGATGGAATCAAGTCCTTCTGATCTGGAACTGCTTCACAGTATTTTCCGCGTAGCCCATACCCTCAAGGGAAACGCAACCTCGCTGGAGCTCAGCGCACTCGCAGGCTTCGCCCACGTGGTAGAGGACCTGCTGGACGTTTTTCGCGAGCAACAAATTCTCCCCGGCGCAGACTTGATTTCGCTGCTGCTAAAAGCCGTGGATGAACTTCGTGCCATGGTTTCAACTGCGGCGGCCGGGCCTCGCGAGCTTACTGCGGGTCAACAGGCGCTCAGAAAAGAAATCGCGCGGGAAGTAGAAAAGCGGGCGAAAAGAATTGTGACCGCCAGCGAGGCCCAGGGAGAATCCAGCTCAATCGCAAAGGTTGAGATGCTTCCCGGCACCGCTCACCGCACACTGCGCGCCGATGTCGAAAAACTCGATCACATGTTGAACCTGACAGGGGAGATTGTGATTGCGCAAGGCCGTCTGCGTCAGATGATCGAGAAGCTCGACGCCGAGCAAGGGCGTGCGATGTTGGAGATGCATCGCGAGGCCGAGCGGCTGTACATGGATCTGCAAAGTGAAGTGATGAGCATCCGCATGGTGCCAGTGGGTCCGCTATTTCGCCAGTTCGTCCGTCCTGTAAGGGACCTTGCGAAGAGCCATGGAAAATTGGCCCGTCTGGAAGTGGTCGGAGGTGACGTCGAGGTTGATACCACGGTGCTCGAGCAATTGAAAGATCCGCTTTTGCACTTATTGCGCAATGCGGTCGATCACGGATTTGAGAAACCGGCCTTGCGCGAAAGCCGAGGCAAGAATGCTTGCGGGCTGATCCGGCTGACGGCGGCACATAGCGGCGGAAACATTATCGTCAAACTGGAGGACGACGGAGCAGGTTTCGATCGCGCCCGTATTTTCGAAAAAGCAAAACGCCTCGGACTCGTATCCGCTAAAGACGACGTTCGCGACGAGGACCTTTACCGTCTGGTATTTCAGGCGGGATTTTCAACGGCTGAGTCCGTCACCGATATTTCCGGTCGCGGAGTCGGCCTCGATGTGGTTCGACGCAA
>Ga0070733_10001981_pt1 | contig 14941 bp, 9 predicted proteins | sample Coa_R1_9_FD_66450 | JGI IMG/M metagenome (GOLD analysis project Ga0070733, IMG submission 66450) | Surface soil microbial communities from Centralia Pennsylvania, which are recovering from an underground coalmine fire - Coalmine... | ecosystem: Environmental > Terrestrial > Soil > Unclassified ... | reverse complement strand
TCGATTGGGCAGACCGGCGGGCTGGCAGACGTAAAGATCGTCGAAGCCGTCTCCGTCAATGTCGGCAAGCGAAACTCCATTGTGTCCGTACACGTCGATGCCGGATGCACCATCGATCACGGTGCGCCAGTAGTCGGTGCCATGCAACATCTGCGCTGAACAGGAGGTATTTCCACCGAGTGCTGACGCAGCGATGTCGGCATAGACAGGCGACCTCGTGCGCGCCCGCGTTTCGTCGAGGCTCCGCCAACGGCGAAGAAGAAAATCGCCCGAGGGAGACGGCTCCCATTCGAGGTCCCAGGAACCCACGCGTTGTTCACGGTAGAAATCGGCGCCGGAGCCAACGATTTCGTAGCGTGTACGAGTCGCTACGCGGTCGGGAATTTGTGCGGGTGAGGATGTTGCCGGAGCCGCTTCAATGCCGGTAATCTGAAATTCGGCTGTAAGAATTTTTGAAAAAGCGTTCAGCGTGGACTGCCAATCACGGAGAAAACTCTCGGAGCTGAGCGTGGCTTGCTGGGCGAACTTGTTCTCGCGCACTTCGAGCATGGAACTGGAGCGCACTACTCTCGTTTCCGCAGGCTTGAGCGACGTTGCGGAGAAGTCAACGGCAAGAACTTTTTCGATGGCCAGCATTTCCTGGGGAGACCGCAACAGACCCTCGCTCCACTCCGCAAGAATTACCGCAATCTGGTCCGCGTATTTCTCAGCTATGAAATCGTCCAGACCGGGCTGCACCTTCAGCAGTGTGTCGTCAAGCGGCCGCTGCGTCCGATAGTGAGGATGCAGGTGGAAGCCGGAATCGGCGGGCGTGGAATCGTGAGACTGTATGGACTCGGGGAATGCAAACGCCCACAAGCTCGCGGGAATCAGAGTTGCTCCGGTTCCCTGGCAGAAACGGATAAGGAAGTCGCGGCGGCCGAGATTAACGAACCGAGGATCGACTGACTGACGATCAACTGACTGACGATCGACTGACTGAGGATCGAGGGATCGTCGCGGCTTCCCAGCCCCGCTCAGCGTGATTTCTCCCCGCGCTTCATTTGCGAACAATCATCGGCTACTTCAGTTCGTCATTCAACAGCAGAGCGAGCCGCTCGCCGGCGAGCGCAACGCGTTTCATCGCCAGCTGATACGCCTGGCGCTCATATTGCGAGCCCGGCACGATGGTGTAAGGCTGATCTTCTGATCCGATCGGATCGCGGTAGACCTTGCTCCGCGCGAATTCGAAACTCTCCCGAACCCAGGCGGCGGTATCTGTATTGTGCGCACTCTTCGAGGACGGAGGCTGCAAGGTCTTGGCCAGGACGCTGGCGCGATTCACGCATTGAACTTTGTCGTTGCAAAATTTGCATTCGAAACCGGGAAGATCGTCCCAGTAGGAATGCAGATTGGACACAGCATCCCCAAAAAGCTTGACTCGGTTGCCGCCAGCGTCTCCTTTCGGCGCGGAACGCGTGACGCGGGTGACGGCATGCAGGGGCTGGTGAATGTCGCCGACCAGATGCAGCAGCCAGACCAAATCATAGGATTTAAGTTCGTCGGGCTGAACCGAAGCCAGCACCGCGCGGAACGCGATGATCTGAGTCTGGGCGTTGGGCGCGGGGACAGAAGGCAGGGGCGTCTGGTCCGGAGAAAAAGGCGTGTCTACGAAATGCCAGTATTTGTGACGGAGCAGATCGGAGTATCCGATATTTTGCGAGGACGCGGCGCCGCCAGGAGTGTTGCCTCCGTCCGTGCCATCGTCAGAGTACTGCGGTTCTCGTTTAATGTCGTCCGCCCAGACCGAGGCGATCATGAAGATCATGCGGTCATGGTCATCGGCAGATGTGCCCACGGGAATTTGTTTCTCCCAGTTCGCGTAATCGGGATTCAGCTTCAGAAGATCGCGCACGCGGGCCTTCGCTGTGGGCGTGAGCTTTTGGTAGGCGACGTAGGCGACCGTCATGTGGCCAATACCTCCCCAGGCCATAAGAAATGTGGGACATACGGCAAAGAGAACTGCGCACCAACATGCGCGGACGAAATTCATGAGCAAACGCCTCCTGATTCGCGGTGATTCATCGTGATACCTTATCGCGCCCCTGTCGCGGGAACGAAGTTATCGTGACTCGATCTGATCCACCTGTGGAAAAGCGGGCAAAGCCCCACTCGTCAAAATCGAGTCCCGACATGTCGCGAGCGATGCCAGCAATGCGGACAGACGGATTCCACCGAAATCCTCCGGGTAACCGGCAAGGTTTTTTCGCGCCCGCTCCAGCAACGAGCAGGCTCCAACGAGATTTCCTGTCGAATGATGATGCAATGCAACGGCAGCCTGAATCAGACCCTGCAGAAACTTCTTTTCCGGACCGTCAGCTTCCCGCCACACATCTTCCCAAATTTCGTGCGCGTCGAAGAAGTGGCGCTCATTGAAGAGCTGAATCCCGCGTTGATATCCGTTCACGTTCAAACCCAAATCTTAACAGGACAGATGATTGAGGAGTGCTGAACTCAGAATGGTTTAGACTCGGAGTGCCGGGACATGCAGCCCAAACGAGCCGATGTCAACCCTCAACACAACCATGCCGGAGCCGGTAGTCTCACCTGAGACGCAGAAGTTCCGATCGCAAATGGGCCACATCTCGCGGCACTCGGGAATGTTCTTTCTCGGCACCATGTTTACGGCGGCCGCCGGATATCTTTTCAAAGTGTACCTGGCGCGCGCGCTCGGCGTTGAGGCACTTGGAATCTACGCCCTGGGCATGACCATCATCGGATTCCTGGGACTTTTCAGCGGCCTCGGGTTGGCGCAATCGGGGGTTCGATTTGTCGCGCTATATGTGGCCACCAACAAAGGCCTGCAGCTACGCTCCTTTATCGTTCGGGCCTTCGCACTGCTTCTCGGCGCCAATCTCCTGGCCGGGGCGCTGGTGGTGTTTGCGGGCCCCTGGGTAGCCGAGCACTTGTACCACACACCGGCGCTGGATAGATACTTCAAGCTTTTCGCGCTGATTATGATCTTCGGCGCGCTGACAACGTTCTTTGGGCAGGTTCTGCAGGGCTACAAAGATGTTTCGCGCAGAACCATAATTACGAACTTCGTTGGAACACCCCTCATGATGTTGCTGACCGTGGGGTTGGTGATGCTGGGCGGCGGGCTTTGGGGCTACCTGGTCGCGCAGGTGCTGGGCGCGGCCGCCGTGGTGGTCATGCTCGTTATCGCGACATGGAGGCTGTCCCCGCCGACGGCTCGCTTATTGCGAGGTCCGGTGCTGCCGCTCGAGTCCCAGGTGTTTTCCTTTGGGACGGTGGTGTTCGGCATCGGCCTGCTGGAATTTTTTCTCGCCCAGGCCGACAAGATCCTTATTGGAGTCTATACAAATGCGCGCGAGGTCGGTATCTACGCCGTCGCGATGGCAATTGTCGCCTTCATTCCCGTAGCTCTTCAGTCGGTCAACCAGATTTTTTCGCCGACGATTGCCGATCTTCACAGTCGCGGAGAGAGGGCTCTGCTGGAGCGGCTGTTTCAGACCCTGACGAAATGGATTCTGGGCCTGACCCTGCCGCTGGCGGCCGTGACCATCCTATTTTCAAGACCGTTAATGCGTATCTTTGGGCCAGACTTCGAGGCAGGATGGATCGTACTGGTAATCGGCACTCTCGGACAGTTGGTAAACTGCGGCACCGGTTCCGTCGGATACCTGCTCATGATGTCAGGAAATCAGAAGCGCTTGATCAAAGTACAAGCGATCATGACTGGAGTCACGATTCTGCTGAACGTCGTCATGATTCCGAAGTGGGGGATCGCGGGAGCCGCGCTCTCGTCTGCCATTACGAATGCTACAAGCAATGCGTGGTACCTGCGCGAGTTGAGGAGTTCCCTGGGAATGTCGCCGTACAATCGCAGCTACTGGCGGCTTCTGCCGCCGGCCCTGGCCAGCATCGCATCAGTTCTTGTTTTGCGTTCCACGCTGAGCGGGGTAAAACACGAATGGATCGTCATCGTGCTGAGCGGCGTCCTCAGCTACGCCGTGTTCGTGAATGTCGCGATGGCCATCGGTCTGAACGACGACGACCGTATCGTAACTCGGGCTGTGTGGGCGCGGATTCGAACGTAGTTCCGGGACAGCACCTTAGAGCGCTCCCGAGACAAGATAATGACCTCTAGCGATCTGCAGCAAGCGATCACCTTAACGCGGGAAAGATTATATCCGTCCGTTAAAAATCCGAACTGGCTGGTGCTCCGCAAAAGACGGGAGATCTTCCGTCGATGGCTGAATCGACTGCCCGCCAAGAAGTTGATAGTTCTCGACGTAGGCGGGCGTTTGCAGCCATATCGAGAATTACTGGGTGATCGGATCCTGCGCTACACATCCGTGGACCTCAGGTGGACTCCGTTGGTGGATGTAATCGCGACCGGTGCGCAACTACCATTCGCAGCCGAATGTTTCGATCTGGTGATCTGTACCCAGGTCCTGGAGTACATACCAGAACCGGAAACGATGCTTTCAGAGATCCATCGGGTTCTTCGGCCCGGTGGTACGTTAATGCTCAGCGCGCCCACTGCGCAGCCTCGCGATGCCGACCACGAATGTTGGGGCTTTCATCCCGCCGGCATACGTAAGCTGCTCGCCCGTTATTCGGACGTGGAGGTCATCCCCGAAGGGGGATCAATCACAGGCTTCTTTCGCACCGTCAACGCATGTCTCAATATTTTTGCCAAGTATGCGCCCATCCGCTTCCTGTTTACGATTACGCTCTTCCCTTTCTTTAATTTAGTCGGCCTTTGCCTTGAGAACCTCGCAGGAAGTTCGAATGACCAGTTCTCTGTCAACCACAGCGCCCTGGCCCGAAAAGCAGACTAGAGGGCGATCAAAAGCTCATGCTGGATTCGGTCTAATCCAGGTTAACGCTGCACGAAAAGCCGTCGCCACGAAGACAGGACGACCCATGCAGGAATGCATCGACTTTTTTCGCGTGTCTTCGTGAACCCTGGAAACCTTCGCAGTGACGGCCTTTCGCCTGCCGCCAAGCCCACCTGAAACTTTCTTCCGTTGACAGTCGGCCCCCGGAGGCATAGTTTAGTCCGTAAAATCGGCGGACGGAGGGCAGGATTGTCAAAATGTGCGGCTCACCTCCGACGGGGTTCTACTCGCCGAATTCCCAGGGAAATACGGCCCATGCCACTGGGCTAGTGGTTTGAAATGGCCGGGGCGTGTTCGCGCCTGCGCTGATGCGATTCGGGCGCTCGCGACACTATCCCAGTGTTCTACCGCTCTTTGTTTCTGGGTCTCTTAATCTCTGCCGACAATGGAGAGGAGGAGTGCAATGCATTTCCACAAGGCGATTTCCTTCAAGATATTTCGCTACCTGTGCCTGTTGACTGCGCTCGCGAACGCGGGTGGCAACGTGGGCATGCTGCTGTTCTACAAACCGATCCTGCACCTGGTCGGCGCCCCGCTGCCCAAGGACCTGGCCAATTTCGCCTTCGTGGCCGGCTTCTCGTTCACTGTGGGGGTGCTTGCCTTCATGGTGTTCCTGTCGCCGTACAAGACCGTCCCGCTGCTCGTAGTCGGGATCGTTGGGAAGGCCATCTACGCGTTCTTCAGCTTCTACTTCTACTACCACGGCCAGCTGCATCCCTTCTACATGATCTTCGGCTGGTGGGACGCGGTCTACACCGTGATCTTCTTCCTGTTCCTCATGCAGCTGGTGTCGCCCGATCTTACCGCGATCAACCGCGGCGATATTCTCGATGGCGTTGACCGGCCGCGCACGAACAAGGCGCTGTTTATTTATTTCTCCATGACCGGCAATGGCAGCCGCGCCATGAAGCGGGTGCGCGAAGGTCTGGAATCGCGCGGCTACTCCGTCGCCGAAAAAATCTGCGAGCCCAACGAGACACTGTTTCATTTTCCATTCTCCCTGCTGGTGTTCATCCGCATTATGCTGCGTGCGATTTTCCGCGTCCCTACGACGGTCAAGCCGCTCGATATTCCAGACAATCATCCCTACGATCTGGTGGTCGTCGAATCGCAGACCTGGTTCGTGGGGATGAGTGCGCCAGTCGAAGCGGTATTTCAGGACCCAAAGAACAAGGGCATTTTCAATGGACGCGACGTGGCCGCGGTCAATGTATGTCGCGGACTGTGGCAGCGGCCGCAGGCGCAGCTCATTCGCTGGCTTGAAAACGTCGGCGGCCACATAGTGGGCGCGCGCGCTTATGAGAACCCGGGACATGAACCGATCCGGTGTTTTTCCTTGTTCTTCTTTCTGGGCAGTGGGGCTCCCGGCAAACCGGCGTTCCTGAAAAGCATTCTCACTCCTCAGCACATCGGCCCTGAAGCCGAGGCTGAACTAGTGACCTTCGGCCAGGCGCTCGCCGATCGCAAGAAAACAGTCACTCCCGGCGTTCCGCTGTCACTGTTGCCACAGCGCGCCACGGCATAAAGGAGACTATATGGACATCATCAACTCGTTTCTCCAGAACGCGACCTGGGGGCCTTTCAAAGATTTCCTGCAGCTCATGAGCCTTCCACCCGAGCGCATGAAGGAATGGCTATCGTTTCTCATCGCGTTCATGATCCTGTGCGAGCTGACGCGGCTGGCGTTGGCCACGGTCTTCACGCGCTCCGTGCTGGCCCACGTGACGCGTTGTCTGCTCACTTTCGCCGTTCAGGCGATTGTGCTCGCAGCCGTGCTGGTGTGGGCCGATTACCGCCATCCCGGCCGCGGCTGGATCAACCTGGGAGTCGCGCTGCTGATGTATGTTATCTGGTATTTAGCCGGCCAACTCGTACTGTTGGCGCGGCCTGACACCGAAGGCGCCGATCTCGGTTTCATGACCGTCGGCGCTCTCATTACTTTTCCCGTGGGAATCATCGCCGCGATCGTCTGAGGACGCGCTTCATGACCGTGCTCGATCACGGCACCTTTGAGTATCTGCGCGCCCGTACTGCCGACGAAGCAGTGGCGCATTTGGCGGAGGATGCGGCCGTCATCGCGGGCGGCACGGTGCTTACCCCGGAGGTCGCGCGTGAAGGACGCGTCGGACGCGTCGTCGACATCGCCGGTATAGCGGCCCTTCGCGAGCTGCGGGTGGATGCGCAAGGTGCGACCATCGGCGCGCTCGTCTCCAACGACGAACTCAGCAGCCATCCGGAGATCGCTCGCGACTATGCTGCGCTCTTTCAGGCAGCGGGACGAATCGGCAACCCGCACGTTCGCCGCGCGGGAACCGTCGGCGGCAATCTGGTCTGGGCCTTGCCGCGTGCTTGCTTGCCACCGGCGATGCTGGTCTTGGACGCCGAAGTAAATCTGCGCGCTGTTCAGGGCGCCTCCACTCTGTCGATCGCCAAGTTCCTCAGTCAAGGCCTGCCCAAGCACGCTTTGGTGGAGAGTGTGCACCTGCCGCTGCCCGACGGACGCCGTTCCGGATTTCTCAAGTATGAGTGGCGTCGCGCCACCGCCATGGCCCTTGTGATCGTAGCGGTCTCAACGCGTCGAGATTCTGCCGGCGTGCTGAACGAGCCGCGAGTCGCCGCAGCTGGCCTCTGCCGGGCACGAAGGCTACCCGCTGCCGAAGCGATGCTCGCCGGGCATAAGCTCGACAACAGTCTTATCGATGAAGTCGCACGCGCCGCTGCCGCCGAGCCACCCTTCGAGGAAAGAGGTACGGCTCCGGGCGAAACCTACCGTCGCCGCCTGGTCGCCGCCGGGGTGCGCCAATTGCTTTCAGAAATCTAGGACCTCATAGGCGAATCCAGCATGAGCGAATCCAGCGAGTCCGGCATCACGATTCGATTGACCATCAATGGTCAGCCGGTTGAGCGGCGGGTAAACGCGCGCTGCACTTTGCGGGACCTGCTTCATGACGAGCTCGGCTGCAACGAAGTGAAGCTCGCTTGCGCCGAGGGAGTGTGTGGCGCATGCGTTGTACTAGTCGACGGCAAACCCCTCGCAAGTTGCATCAAGCTGGCGGTGCAGGCCGATGGATGCGAGATCACGACCGTCGCCGGACTCGGCGCGCTTGGCGGACGCACCGCGTCCGTTCACGAGGCGTTGCGCGCCCAGATGATCGCCCGCGAATGTTTCCAGTGCGGCTACTGCGCGCCGGGCTTCGTGGTTGAGGCCACACATCTGCTCGCCAGCCAGCCTGCCGGAAGTTCACCGCTCGACGAGCCTGCGGTGCGCCAGGCGCTCTCCGGCCACATCTGCCGCTGTACCGGGTATCAGCAAATCATTGAGGCGGTGACGGCTGCTGCTGCAGGCGAGCCGCCACCGCCCGCACCCGAGCCCCGGCCGGATGAGGCCGACAAGATCGATGGCGTCGCAAAGTATCCAACGGACCATTCCCATCCCGGCCAACTCTTCGGCCGCATTCTCTGGAGCGAGCACTCTTCGGCGTTAATCTCGTCAATCGATACTGCCGAGGCAAAGGCCGTGCCGGGCGTGGTCTGTGTACTCACCTTCCGCGATGTACCCGGCAAGAATATCGGTGGCGAGACCATGTTTGCCGCCGACCAGCCGCTGCTCGCCCACGACCGCGTACGGTGCAAAGGCGATGCGGTCGCGCTGGTGGCGGCTCACACCGACGAAGCGGCACAGCAGGCACTGAGGAAGATCAAGGTTGACTATCAGGTGCGACCTGCGCTCTTCCATCCGCTGGAATCGCTCGCGCCCGACGCTCCGCAACTTGGCGGGCACAACAACACCGTCGCCCAATTCACCGAGATCGAAGGGGACGTGGAGCAGGGCTTCCGCGAATCGGAGGTCTTTGTCGAGGGCACCTACGAGTGCGGCATCAACGACCACGTATGCATGGAGCGCGAGGGCGGCGTCGGATGCTGGAAAGGCGGCCTGCTTGAACTGACCGTCTCTTCGCTCACGCCGCATGCCGCGCGGTCGTCGATCGCGCGGGCCTTGAATCTTCCCGAGGAGCGCATCGTCATGAACACGCCGCGCCTCGGCGGCTCGTTCGGAAAGTACCTGATGCCCGGGGTTGAGACGCTGCTCGGGTTGCTGGTGTATCACGCGAAGCAGCCGGTGCGACTTGTCCTGGACCGAGAGGAGATCCTCGCCCGCCGTGCCAAGCGGCATCCCATCTGGGGCAAATACAAACTTGGAATGAAAAAAGACGGCACCTTTGTCGCGCTCGATGCCGACGTGATTGCCGACTCCGGCCCTTACGTTTCGCTCACACCCACTGTAGTCGCCGTTTATTCCGACGAAGTCGCCGGCGCTTATCATTTTCCGAATCTGCGCGGCCGCGCCCGCGGCGTGCTCACCAATAATCTTCTTTCCGCGCCTATGCGCGGCTTCGGCTCGCAGCAGATTAACTTCGGTGTCGAGTGTCTTGTGGCCAAGGCGGCCAAGCTGCTGGGGATGGACCCGGTTGCTCTGCGCAAGAAGAATTACGTATTCGCGCGTCTCAACGGCCAGGGCGACGCGATTCCCGACCCGAAGATCGCGCTTCTTCAGAGCGTGGATACCGTCGTTGAGCGCCTTGGCGCACGGCCGCAAATCCCCGCCGGCTGGCTGGGCGGTCGCGGCATCGCTTCCATCAAATGCAAGTATGGCTATCCCTATGGCTTGGTCGATCGCTTCCTCGCCCGCGTCGGCGTCGGCGAGGATGGCCGCTTCTTCGTCGAGTCCGACGTACCCGATTCCGGCACCGGCATTCTCGCCGGCGCGGCCCGCATGGTCTCGCGTAATCTGCAATTACCAACTGTGCCCGAGTCACGGCTCTGCACCGCCATCATCAGCGATCCGAGCGGCGATCTCTTTTCGCGCGGCAAGGCGCCTTCGTGGTTCCGTCGTTCTCTCTATCGCATCTACGAAAAGCTACAAGGGATTCAAGCAGCCAAAGGAATGGTGGTGGTCGTACATTTCTCGGAAAGCGGAGCCGCGTGGCTCCTGCGAACGTTATCGAGACCGGTTAACTTTATCGATCGCCTTATCAACACGCTCAAGTCACGCTCGTTCCCGTATTCCATCGATTCATTCGTCCCGCGCACCAGCGGCAGCCGCGGCATGCTGATGGTGGGTACCGCTGCCGTTGACGCCGCCAACCAGTTTCGCGCCGTCGCGTTGCCCCTCGCTTCGCGTCTCCTGGATCTTCCTGTCGAAGAGCTCGAGTGCAAGGGCGATGGCGTAAGAGGATCGAAGTTGCCCGAAAAAACTGTCGCCTGGGCAGAATTGGCCAAAGCGGCCGGAGGCACGCTCTCCGCGATTGGCCGCGCCACCATTCCTCTCGGCCACTTGTTGGTCCCGGGCAGCGGGAATCAGGTAGGCGCAATCGATCACATGTTTGCCAGCCACGGCGTCGATCTTGCGGTCAATCCAGAAACTGGCGAGGTGCAAATCCTGCGCTACGTCGTCGCCCAGGATGTGGGCAAGGCAATGAACCCAACTGCCATTCGCGGCCAGATTTTGGGCAGCATCGCCATGGGATTAGGCCAGGCGATCATGGAGAAGATGTTCGTGGAAAACGGCGCGGTGAAGAACGCGACCATTCACGACTATCTGCTTCCCAGCATGCTGGACGTGCCCATCGATCCGGAGGTGATGATTCTGGAGTCGGGCGACGGCCTTGGCCCCGAAGGCGCCAAGGGAGTTGGCGAGGCCGGCGCGGTCGCCACGCCGGTCGCCATTGTTCATGCGCTCTTCGACGCGCTCGGCACTCAGTTCGCAATTCCGGTCACGCCTGAGGACATTGCCAAGACGGCGACGGAGAGGCTCAGCGTAACTGGTCGTCAGGATCGACCTGAGTAATGCCTTCAGCCACTCTCTCCGACAACGCGGAAATTGTCGCCACAGGGTTCGAACCAGTCGCGGTGGGCACGATCGCTCCGTCGGCAACATAGAGTCCGATATATCCGAAGACTTCGCCAAAGTTCGCGGGATTCGCGTTCGTGACGCCGTGTTCTCGATCATCGGCCAGCACGCATCCGCCCAAGGGATGCACGGTAACATTGTTCCGTAGCGGCCAGTCCCAGGTGGGAAGTGGGGCAAAGATCTTCGCGCCCGTGAGCTGCTTGAATTCCTCGCCCTCTTTCAGAATGGCGTCGTAAAGGCTGCGGTTTTGCTGCATGGGCCATTGCACACTGAGGTGGCCATTTGCATCAAGATCCATGATGCCAGTCGATGTGTCGACACCCATGCACAGGAGCACGGCACTCTGTTCCGAAGTGCTGTCGCTCAGCACATCGGCAAACGCGTAACCCAGCGTGCCGGGAGATTTGCCCGAAGTGATGCTCGTAAGCAGATGCCGCGCCAGCCGCGAGATCGGTTTCCACCACATAAATCGTGGCCTGACTCCTTCCACGAACCACGACAGAAACGCCGGATAGCTGGCGTCTTCCACAATGAACGCGTGACCCGGGGCAAAGTCTGTGAACAGGTTGTAGTCCGTGGCTTGGGTGATGGTTGGACCGTAATTGGGCTCACCCTTGAAGCCTTCGATGACGAACGACAGAAAGTCGCCGTTGCCAGAGAATTGCTGCCCCAGGCGATCGCTGATCCTGGGCAATGTATGCAGAAGCTTCTTGCAGCGGAGCAGTAATTCCGTCGAACCCAGGCAGCCTGCCGAAACCACCACGCGTTTCGCTAAGAGGGATCCACTTGTATTCTTTTTCAGGTCGCGACATTTCACCAGGTAACCCTGCGAGCCGTCGGCCTCACGATCCTCTGCGCCGTTAGAATTCACGGGCACAATCTCTTCCACCAGGTGCTCGGTGCGAACGTCGGCGCCATGAACGTGCTCCGCCACGTAGAGGTAATTCAGATCCACCGTGTTCTTGGCGTGGAAGTTGCATCCGCAGATACATTCTCCGCAATACGTGCACGAGGTTTGCAGCGCACCGAACCGATTCCTAACCTGCTCGCCGATGGGCAGAGGAACGGCGTGGTCATTCCCGAAGAAAACGTTGATATCCAGCAGTTGGGAATCCCGATCAGCCTTCTTTGCCACGTTTTGAAATAGTTCCGTCTTATGGATGTGCCGCCGGGGATCGCCCGCAGCCGATGGAATGGGCCGCGACCCCAGCACCGACTTGGCCACGGCGTAGTACTCGGCGAGGTCAGATTTTTTGCACGAGGCGGGCCAGCGCGGATCGGCAAAAACACCGTCTGGCGGCTCCAGGAAAACGTTGGCATAGATCAGCGAGCCGCCGCCGACTCCGGCGCACACCACCACATCCATGTGATCGTAGTTGCGGACGTCGTACATGCCATGAAGCTCGCCGGCTTTTCGCGCCGCCTTGCGAACATGCCGGGGACGGGGAGTGTAATCTCGAAGCGCCCAGAAATTTCTCGCGAAGTCGGCCGGCGCGCGCGGAAATTCGCCCAAACCATAACGCTTGCCACGCTCCAATACGACAACTTTTCCGGGCCATTTACGCGACAGCCGGCAGGCATTGATCGCTCCCCCGAACCCGGTTCCGATCACGACGGCTTCGCATTTGTCGCTCATGGCCATTCTCCTTGCTGCACACAATTCTTCACGACGGGTCGCCGTCCGATTTGTATCGCGCCGGAGCCGCATCTACCGCCACGGCTTCTAGTTCCCCCGACTCGAGCTCATTGAGCACGCAGGGGCGAAGGTGGCAGAGCTCGCCTTTGCTGTTAACGGTCACGTAGCGGAAGCTGGGTGGATCGGGCGCGGTCTCGCTCGCCGGGCCGCCGGCAGCCGTCTGCAGCAACAGCGGACCCCAGCGAACATTTTCATCCTCACAGGTGGTCTCGACTTTCCTGCTGAAGTTTCCATACCACAACTCCGGCGCCCATTCCGCGTCTGCTTCTTGCGGCTTGCGCAGTTCGAACTCAAGGTTCCAATGGGCGTGCCCGGCGAAGACAGCGTCGACTTTTGGCCCAGTCCTCTTATTTGTCTGACTCTCCCGATACCCCAGGCAGAGATAAAAAAACTGACTCAGATAGTGATTGACGCCGCCGTACCGGATGTCGTAGGTCTCCAGACCTCGACCCTCCTTCATCAGGACTGTGTCTTTGCCCTGATCTCGGTTGATCTCAAATTGAGCGTCAGCCCGCTTGCGATCTTTGTCGGAAAGGTTTGCCGGTGGCGCATGTAGTCCTACGAAAATACGCCGCTTCTCTGGCTTAGCATTTTTTGGCACTGGTTCCTTCTCAACGCACGTCAGTACGTTCTCCAGCCAACTGATCTGGCTGTAGGGGTAGTACTCGTTGGACGGATAGAAGCCCATGCTGTCGGGCGCACCACCGATCATGTTGTCATTGATGGTGATGTTTCGTACCTTCTTGCCGCCTTCATCCCAGAAGCTTTGTGCGGTCAGGCAATCGGGCCCGGTGTCGAGGACAATGAAGTTGCAGTTTCCGACTCGAAACGCATAGTTGAAGTACGGGTTGACTCTAAGAAAGTACTCGTGAACCGTGCTGACCTCTGCGGTGATCGCGATCAGGCTCTCGAGCATGCCGCGAAGCCAGGTATACAGCACCGAGGGCAGCACGAACGTCAATATCAAGGCAAGGGTCAAACAAAGCAGAGCGGCAAACAGCCAGCCGTGGCCCCTTATGGCAGCCAAGGGGTGGCATAAGCCATGCCACACCATGACGATTGACGGCCAAAGACCACTCTGCAGAAGCTTCTTAAGATCAGAAACACTGGTGATACCGAAAAGAGCAGCCAAGGCCCACAACAATTGCTTGCCGTTTTTTGCGATGACTGCAGTCGTCCTCTGACCCAGGCGCGTGATCCCAGTCGTGAATCCGCGCAGGCCCATACTTGTGATCGCGCCCCACCAACTGCGAGCGAGCAGCGGCGACCCTTTGCGGATCAGGTTCTGCTCAACCTCCTCCAACTTCTTGCCAATGTCTTCTGCCGTGTTGCGGTACCAGAAGTCCAGCTCTGTAGCGCATTTCTTCGTGATCCCGAAAATATCGATCTTAAACTTGGGTGAGTAGGGATACGTACGCCAATCGTGATTGCCGCTTGTGGTAAAGATGGGCACGCGCAGTCCGTGATTGCCACGATTGAGTTCAGCGGGCGAACCGGTCAGGATCGCAATCACGGCAGACCAGTTGCTGTCGTCGGGCGTACGATCGAACAAACCAGTGCGTCCGAAATCCACAAGGTCGCCCAACACCAGCACGAAATCCAGCCGGCCTTCATCGGCTTCCTGATTCGCCCACTGAATAAACTTGCGGACTCGGTTATTGAAATTCTTAAAATCCTGCTTGCCCGGAGTTACCGGAGACCCCACGATCACCGCGGGCACCTCCGCCTCCCACAAGTCGTTGCGAGCCGCCACGTGCAGGTCTGTCAAATGCACGAACCGAACGCCGGATTCACTAGCCTCCCGGGGCCGCAGACAGAGTGCGTGTTTCACCCGGCCCACCACGTTGCCTCTTTCGCTGAGCGACAAATCGTACAAAGTGGAGCGCTGGTCTCCATTTACTTGGCGGAAGTATTCTTCGTCGAGATGTGTAGTCGGCTTGGCGCAGACGGCCCAGAAGGCGAACCCGGGAAATAATTCCGTCCGCAGCGTGGTACTGATCAGCAGGCGGGTTTCGCTCACGTCCTTGAAGTGGCCGGGAAGCGCTTCGGCCTCCAGCTTCTGCGCCTCAGTGAGCGTCAATGCAAAACCGCGGCCCTCGACTCTTTGATTTCCGGACGCCTGTTTAGCGGTTTGACGCCATTCCGCAAAAGACGAGGGACACGCGCCCAGGGAATAGGCCGCGGCGTCAAAATCTTCCGAGACAGGCGCCGCGATGATGACGCGAATCCCAGACTCGTTGATGCTCGCGAGACTTACGATCTCTGGGCATCCGAGATTGGGGCTGAGGATCTTGGCGCCGACTATCCTGGAACTGACTAGGAATGATTGCGATTTGTTCACACTTCCCCCCGCGCGCTGAATGCCAGGACTGCACCGGGCGTAGTTTCGCCGAACAGGGACAGGGGAAGCGATCAGAATGTTGCCAC
>Ga0070733_10001980_pt1 | contig 14943 bp, 13 predicted proteins | sample Coa_R1_9_FD_66450 | JGI IMG/M metagenome (GOLD analysis project Ga0070733, IMG submission 66450) | Surface soil microbial communities from Centralia Pennsylvania, which are recovering from an underground coalmine fire - Coalmine... | ecosystem: Environmental > Terrestrial > Soil > Unclassified ... | reverse complement strand
ACCACGTTTCCGGAATCTACAAATTCCGCCTGAACACGCGCGCTGGGGGCCAACTGGTAGTCAACGCTTCGATCGCCCCACTCGTTGGCAAGAATGGCTCGCGGCTCGGACGCCTGATTCTGCTGGACGACATCACACAGCGCGTGCGTCTCGAAGAGCAAATGGTGCAAACCGAGAAGCTTACTTCACTCGGATTGCTCGCGGCCGGCGTCGCGCACGAAGTGAATACGCCACTCGCAGTGATTTCGAACTACATCCAGATGCTCGCCAAGCAAATCCCGTCGGACGATCCACGCCAGAAAACGATCGAACGCATCGTCAAACAGACCTTCCGCGCCAGCGAAATCGTCAACAACTTGCTCAATTTCTCGCGCACAGGCGCAGCTGAGTTCGTTGAACTGGATGTGAACAATGTCCTCGAGGAAACCCTGACGCTGGTGCAGCATCCGTTTAAGACAGCGCAGGTGAAAGTAATCAAAAATTACACGCAGGAATTGCCGGCAGTGCTGGGCTCCATCACACGCTTACAGCAGGTGTTCTTGAATCTCTTTATGAACGCGCGCGATGCGATGCCGAGCGGCGGCATGTTAGAAGTCCGTACCGGGGCCCACAACGGTTCAGTTGAAATTGAAGTTACCGACACTGGAGCGGGAATCCCGCCAGAGCACCTCCACCGCATTTTCGATCCATTTTTCACAACAAAGGCCTCCGGAAGGGGCACCGGCTTGGGTCTTTCGGTGAGCTACGGCATCATAAAGGAGCATGCGGGGAAGGTTGACGTGCGCTCCACGCCGGGCAAGGGAACATCGTTCCGGCTCGAATTTCCCGTAGCAAGAAAACCTGTCCATGCCTAAGGGATCCATACTCGTCGTAGACGACGAAATCGAAATTCGAGAGGGCCTCGAAGCCCTTCTCACGTCCGAGGGTTTCGAAGTTACGCCCGCGGATACCGGCGAAGCCGGACTGCAGAGGCTCGAGGATCGCCCGTTTGACTTGATGCTGCTCGATGTGAGCCTGCCGGACCGCAACGGTCTCGAACTACTTCGCGAGATTCGCCGGCGCGACCCGAATCTCTCGATCATCCTCATCACGGCATTCGGCTCGATTGACATGGCTCGCGCAGCATTCAAGGGCGGCGCGCAAGATTTCATCACCAAACCGTGGTCCAATGACGAGCTGATTGCGCAAGTTTCGGTCGCGATCGAAGGCCGTCGGCTGCGGGAAGAGAACGTCCAGCTGAAGCGCGCGCTAAAGCAGCGCTACAATTTTCCCAGCATTATCGGCAAGAGCGAAAAAATGCTGGCCGTCTTTGACTTGATCACCCAGGTCGCCCCGTCGCGTTCCACGGTTCTGATCTACGGCGAAAGCGGCACCGGTAAGGAATTAATCGCCAAAGCGATTCATTCTGCGTCCACTCGCGCGGATAAGGCTTTCATCCCCGTCAATACCGGGTCGATTCCTGTGGACCTGCTCGAATCGCAGCTTTTCGGCCACGTGAAAGGCGCGTTCACCAGCGCCGTCGCCTCCAAGAAGGGCCTCTTCGAAGTTGCGGATCAGGGTACGATTTTCTTCGACGAAATTTCGACGATCGGCCCCGAGACGCAGGCCAAGCTGCTGCGCGTGATTCAAGAACGCGAATTTATGCGCCTGGGCGGCACGGATACTATCAAGGTTGATGTCCGCATCCTGACGGCGTCAAATGAAGACCTAACCAAGCTCGTCCGCGAAGGGCGCTTCCGCGACGACCTATATCACCGCTTGAACGTAATCTCCGTCCAGCTTCCGCCCTTGCGCGATCGCAAGGAAGACATTCCGCTGCTCATCGACCGCTTTCTGGAGCAGTTCTGCCACGAGAACGGCAAGCCGCCACGCCAATTCTCACACGGCGCGATGAAGCTGTTGATGGATTACGACTGGCCCGGTAACGTCCGCGAACTTGAAAACGTCGTCGAGCGCGCAGTGGTGCTCTCCACACAAGAAGGACTCGACGTTGACCTATTGCCCGAAAGTGTTCGCACACGCGAGATCGTAAAAGGTGTTCGCCTGCAACTCGCTGAGTTTCTGCCGCCGCTACCGGGCGAAGTGGGTGGGCGCACCACCGCGGCGGCTCCGTCGCTCTTTGAGATTCTAGAAGAAGTGGAGCGCCGCATCATCGTCGATATGCTTGAGCGTACCAACTGGAATCAGACAGAAGCAGCTGAGCGCTTCCAGATTCCGCTCTCGACGTTGAACCAGAAAATCAAACGCCTCGGCATCGAAACCCGCCGCCGCGCCAATCCGCCCCGTGGCGGTTACGGCTACAACGCCGATCCTGCCGATTTTGCAGCGGGGAAGTAAGACGCCAAACAAAAACGGGAGCCCAGATTTAACTCCGGACTCCCGCCTTCGTTCATATCGCAAATACTCGGCTGCCCGCCTTAACGGGCATTGTCGAGGAAATGAACCAAATCCAGCAGTACCTGTGCCTGGAACGTCAGCAGTTCTGCGCGTCCCGGGGGAATCTGCTTGCCATTGAATTCGGCGTCCTGCAATAGCTGGAGCATTTGCGCCGCTAGGGTATCGCGGGCGGTTGTGATGTTGGAGATCGCGTTCTCTACGTGGATGTATTGCGAGTCGCTGCCCGGACTGCCGGACGCCAGCGCGCGCGTTGAAATGCGCAGACTGGTCTGCCCGAGATCTCCGTTGGGTGCATTGATCTGCTTGTAAGCGCGGGCTAGCTCGATGAACTCATTGCTGAAGCGGCCGTTGCCCTGGCTCAAGCCCTTTGGCAACGCCCACGGGCTAAACTCCTCCACGAGTGCGCGGCCGTCATCTTGATAATCGTCTCTCAAGCCGGTCAGAACGAGCATGGTCGGGCGAATGTCCACGTGATCCGACCATACGGAATTATCGACGCTGTTCGCCACAATTCCGGGTCCCACCAGCCCTAGAAACGTCGTGACGATCTCTTTATCGATGCCGCCGTGGTTCCATGCGAACCCATTGCCTTGGAACACGCACGGTTTGCTGCAGTTCGGCGCACCGGTCAAATGGAAATAGTCGGGGTTGCCGAACATCACAAACGACGGCGTACGTTGTGGATCGCCGGTGACCATGTGCAACAACTTAAGTTCTACCGGATCAGCCAACGCCTCGGTAAGGTTGTCTGTAGCGCCGGTGAGAGGATTCACAGCCGTCAGATTTGCGGAGGCTCGCTCAAAACTACGGGCCAGCGGGTCGCCGACTGGCGGGTTGCCCTCGATGTAGAAGACGGGAACCATGTCAGTCTGGATATCGAAAGTGGAGGTGATGTTTTCTTCGGTTGCCATCAACCCGGTCAGGTTCGTGTCAAATTCCCCCACCACGCTCTTGCCCGTTGCCGGATTAATGTAGTTGCAGGGGATCGTCACGCCATCGCAGCTGGAATTGAAAGGGCCGCCGCCCGCATAGTGGTCGCCCTCGTCAGCAGTGATCACAAACAGCGTGTTTTGTTTGTTGATACCATCCGCAGCCAGCCGCGCGAAGAATTTCCCGAACGCTTCGTTGTACGCGGCCAGTTGCGCCTCGTAGCAGATGCTGCCGGGCCCGTTGGCGTTCCCGAGCGCCAGCTCCGGATCGGTCAAGCAGGCTGCCGGTGCAGTGGCAATATCGTGAGCGTGATTATCATGCGCGTCGGAAATGTACGCGTAGGTCACCGGAACTCCGTGCTCCTGCATAGCCGCAACGTAGGACAGCGTCTGGGCCGCTGAGATGCCGCTAAAACCTGGAAAGCCGACATTTCCCTTGCTGTCCGTCACCACATTCCCATCCAAGTCAACCAGAGGGCCACTCGGGCTGATCTGAGGAGCAACATACTTGTGACCGAACAGACCGTTGAATCCTGAATATCCACCGGGTTCCTGCGGAAGTACGTCCGGCTTTCCATTGTTTGCAGACGAGCAGAGGGCGTTGCCCGCCGCGCAGTGAATCGCAATGCCTTCGAAATCAGCGATTGCGGGCGCGGTATTCTTGGCCGCCACGTCGGCTTGCACTTCCATATTTTCGGACGAATTTGCTCCGAAGACGGTAAGGACGTCACCGAAGATGTTCTCGAGTTCCATGTTAGCAATCGACACGGCTCCCACGTTGCATCCAGCGCGGGTCCAGGGAACCCACGGCGCGGGAGCATTTTTCCCATCCTTGGTGATCATGAAGAAGGTGGGGTCTGTCGTAGCATTGACGATATCGGTCCAATACTGGAACGAGGCAGCGAAGCCGTCGAAACTTGCGCTGCCCGGAGGCGTGAACCATCCAAAGGCATTCGCAATAGGTTGGCCGTGTTTGTCGGGATAGACGCCCGTCAGCGACGTAATGATGTCGTCCGCCGTGTGTGATTTCAGTGGGGTGTGGTGGTTGGTCATCAGCACACCATTGTTCGTGATGAAATTCAGCAGGTTCGGCATCTGTTCCAGATCGGAAGGAACGTTTGGATTGTCGCGGGTGAAGTGAACATTATCAAACTGGATGTAAACCACGTGTTGGATCTGTCCCCGCGCGGAATTTAATTCGCAACCACTGGAAGCACTACCGGCCTCTGCACCGGGCATCGGTCTGGCTTCGGTTGCAATTGGGAATGCAGCGCCGCCGATCGGCGCAAAAATAAACGTGATTGCCACAACGACGGCCAAAGTCTGGCGCAGCGGAGCGAAAAAATGGACGCTCGAGGAACGAAGTAGACACACGAATGTCTTTGCAAGGCGACTCGTAGTTCGCAAGGATACCCCTCCTAAAAGAAAGATGCGATCGTTCTAGGCCGATTCGAGCGGGGCTGGGTTAACCCGAGTGGAAAAACAGATTAATAATCCGAGAACAGCACTAAGTCAACCCTAAGTTTCGGAGAACGCCGAAGCCACCGGAGTGAGGGCCCGCGTTATGTTACGAGCGGGTGCCCAGCCAGATTCTCGAGAATTCGGTAAGGCGCCGCGTTCGGAGCAACCAGCGCTTGCGGAGGAACCAGGAGGGTCTGTTCGATGGCGTACTGGCCGGAGACCACCGCGTGCGCCACGCAATCTGTAAACACGAGCCATGTGGCGAGAGGCGGAAATTCCAGCCGGAATTTTGGGCAGCTGTTTTGAAACTCCGCGTTCTCTTTCAAATAATCGTGGAATCGCAGCATAAACATGTCGTAAGGCGTTCTGCCCATGCCACGAAAACCGAGCTTCTCACCCCACGTCTGTACCGTGCGGCTGATGACGGTGTCGCCCTCAGCAATTTGTCCCAGCCCCGCATCGAGGGCAAACTGGCGCGCCAGTGATTCGAAGCCTTCCGTCGTGTTCCAAACGCGCGCGCGTTTGGGATTGAGATTCGTAAAAACCCGCAAAATTCTGCCGCCACGCGTGGGACGGCTCGGAAAGGCATCGACATGGAGCAGGTCGTTTCGCTTGTGGATAGGAAGGTCTCGCCCCTCTTCCTCGAGCGGGCGGAAGCTGGAAAAATCAAGGTTCCACTTCGTCGCGTAAGGTGTCAGAAATTTCGTAAGAAACTCGATCACCTGCGCGCTGTAGTTGCGCATGATCGTGTGGATTCGCTCGATCGTGCGCGCGTCACCTGAAACCCCCCGGAGGATATCTTCTGACGGCCGGTAGGACACATTCTTGTGAAGGCGTAGCTCGGTCCACGCCTGCGCCAGCAGAAATTCCTGGTCTTCGACCGGGAAGTGAAAAGGGAGGGCTCGAAAAAAAACGATCTGACCTTTCTCCAGGAGCTCGCAGTATCCGCGGGCGCGGGAAGCCACTTGCTCCCGCCCAACCCAGCCCCCAGGCAAGCGGTAATCTTCCACTTCAATCCACGGAGCCCGGGTTGTATCGGGACGATTCGGCCGCACGGAAGTGGAAACTCCTGACCGCTATCCGCTAGCCGCACTGGAGCGCTTATAGCCAGGTGGCAGAAGCGTAGTGGTGAGATCAACACCGGAAAGATCGACGCCGTCGAGATTCGTCTCCCGCAAAATCGTGGTTTGCAGGATTGCGCCTTCAAAATTGGCTCCGCTTATTTCAGCTTGGCGGAAATTTGTCGCCCCAAAATTTGCGCGGCGCAGATTAGCATTACGCAGATCCGCTCGAAAAAGCTCAGCTCCGCCCACTTGCGCTTCCGAAAGATCTGCTCCGCTGAGATTTGCTTCCGTAAGGTCCGCCTTCCGCAAGTCTGCGCGACACAGTTTAGCTTTGCTGAAATCAACGGATGCGAGCTTGGCCTCCCGCAGATTGGCACGGGTCAAGTTCGCACCTTGCAGATTTACGTAGGCGAGATTCATTTTGTGGAGGTCCGCGCGAGACAGATCCGCCCCAGTGAGGTCGGCGCGAACACCTGTCTCGTCGCCGCGCACAAACTTCGCATGCGCATCGAGAATATCGGACAGCCTTTTGCCGCCATGCCGGATTCGGTCAGGGGACCTGAATCCGCTTGTCAATGCGTTCAGAATACTCATTTTGCGATTTGCCGATGGGTCCTTTCAGGCGGTTCAATTTTACTAGAACTTACAACAAATAGGGCGGCGAAGCTCGCTTACACCGTCACCAGGCACACTCATCGCGCGGCCTATCGCTGTCCAATCCCCATCCAATCTATGATAAGTTCACTCAAATGGAATTGCTCGACAGGCTCAAGAGCAAAGCGCGGGCTCATCCGCAGCGAATCATCTTGCCGGAGGGCGAGGACGAGCGCGTCATAAGCGCCGCAGCTCGCGTGACCGCCGAGCGCTACGCCCAAATCACGCTTTTAGGACGCACGAAAATCATTCGCGCAACTGCCGACAGAGCGGGCGAAAAGCTCGACGGCATCGAGGTTCTCGATCCGTTGTCCAGTCCTCGTGTAAGCGCGTACGCAGAAATCTATCTGGAGCGCCGGCACGCGCGCGGAATCACCCACGAAGAAGCTCAAGAATTTGCACGCAAGCCGCTTTATTTCGCTGCGCTTAGTGTCGCGGCGGGTGATGCCGACTCGACTGTCGGCGGCGCTGCGAATTCCACTTCCGATACAGTTCGCGCGGCGCTGCATTCGATCGGCTTGGCCCCGGATGCGCGAGTCGTGTCGAGTTTCTTCTTGATGTTGGCTCCGGAACGCAATCGCGCCGCCTTTGGCGAAAAGGGCGCACTGCTTTTTGCCGATTGCGCCGTAGTTCCTGATCCCACAGCGCAAGAGCTTGCGGAAATCGCGCTAGCCACCGCCGAAAATGCGCGTGCTTTCCTCGAAACGGAACCACGCGTAGCCCTGCTTTCATTTTCGACTAAAGGTTCCGCGGCGCATTCCCATATCGAAAAAGTGCGTGAGGCGTTGAGGATCGCGAAAGCCCGCCAACCCGAACTAGCAATTGACGGGGAACTCCAAGCGGACGCCGCACTAGTTGCCGCAATAGGCGCGAGCAAAGCTCCGGGTTCGCTTGTCGCTGGCCGCGCTAATGTTTTGATCTTCCCGGATCTCGACTCCGGCAACATTGCCTACAAACTCGTCGAGCGTCTAGCCGGCGCCGAGGCTCTCGGTCCAATTCTCCAGGGTCTTGCACGGCCGGCAAACGATCTCTCGCGTGGTTGCTCCTCGGAAGACATTGCCAAGGTCATCGCCATCACCGCCGTGCAGGCTATCGCGCGCAAAGAAATCGCATCCGTCTCGGGAGACTAATTCTCTTGCTGCCCCGCTTCCGTCGCGCGCCACTCCTTTCGCTCCGCCGCATCTTCGTGCCCGCCCTTCTCGCATGTGTCGCCTTGATCTCTTGGTTCCCCCACGAGCCTCGAGTTATGGCACAAAACCCGTCCGATCAGCCGGGCGAAGAAGTAGTCGCTAATCTCGCAGCGGGGCGCGTCGTGATTGCGGTTGTTAAAGACGCCATTCTTATCGCTACCGTCGAAAATCCTTTCGAGGTCCAAACACACCCACCCACTCCGGTCCCTCTCTCCGGTGAGCGCGCGGGCGTAATTCTTGGTGCTGTCGATTGGTTTTCCCCGTCATCGAATGTCCAAATCGCTCGACTCGATCGCGATCTTCCGCGTCTTCACGGCCGCGTGAAACCGCAAGGACCAAGGTTGCAGGCAGGCGAGGAAGGTAGTGAGGCTACGGACATCGAGTTCGTCGGCGAGGGATTGAACGATCGGCTGAACGAAGTGGTGAAGAGTCTTCACGCCAAGATGGATTTGGCTCAAGGAGAACCGCTCGTCGAATTAGTGATTGCCGACTTCATCCCCGGTTACGGCCCCGAAGTGTGGCACGTGGATTATTCGATCGAGCAGTTTCCGCAACGGGGCGATTTTTGGGAGACGCGTATACCCCGTCCACGGTATCTTCAGGACTGGCCTCCGGAAAAAAATCAACCACACACGCTACTCGAATTTGACTATCCACCCAGCCTGACCACACCGACCCTGCTTGAAATGCTGCGGCAAAAGGACCCCCGTCTCGAAAAACTCTCCAATTCCGATCCCGTTATGGCGTCGGTATCTTCCATGCTCCTCAAAGGCATCAGCAATAAAGTGGCGACCGCCGACGCAACACAGTTTCTTCGTGCCGCGCTCAATGCCATTTCTTCGCCAAAGGCGCGCGAAACAGTGGCCACGATTGGTTTTCAAAGCGGCTTCGCATGGATATTGCAGCCACCTAACGAGCCAAAGCCGGCCCTCCAGCAGAAGGAGCGTCCGGCGGGTGCGCCGACACTTCTTAAGCCGTCTGGAAACTAATCCTGAATTTGTAGGTGGCTTACAGGCCGCATTCGCCGAAAAGACAGACCGCGAGGAGACTCAATTATTTCTTCTGTTTCAATTGTTCCTGAAGTTTTGCATTCTTCTCCGCCACTCCGCGAACCAAATCTTCCTTATGAGCCACCAGTCGGCGCGCTATTTCCGCGTCCGCCAAGCCCAGAATCTCTGCAGTAAAAATGGCCGCGTTGACGGCCCCCGCTTTGTCGATCGCCATAGTCGCCACCGGAATCCCTCCCGGCATCTGCACCGTAGCGAGCAACGCGTCGAGCCCGTTGAGTGCGCTTGTCGCGAGCGGCACTCCGATCACCGGTAATGTCGTGTTCGCCGCAATTACGCCGGCAAGATGCGCTGCCGCACCAGCACCGACGATCAGCACTTTTACTCCCCGCCCAGCCGCAGACGTCGCATATTCGTGCGCCCGCGCGGGCGTCCGATGCGCCGACACCACCTCCATCTCGTAGCGGATGCCAAATTTTTCGAGCGTCTTGCCGGCTTCGCTCATCACCGGCAGGTCTGTATCTGACCCCATCAGAATTCCAACCGTCACCCTCGGAGCACCGTCGCCAGCCGTCACCTTGAAATCTCCTGTCGCGCAGCTTCCGGAGCCACAGCCAAAACTTCGATCCGGTCACCGCGCCGAATTTTTCCGCCTTCTACGACGCGGCACAGCCAACCGCGCTGCCCACGTAACTCGTCCTGCAGTCCCTGACGAATTTCATCCATCCGCGAGCACGGATCGCACGGCAGCGTTATCTCAAGCAAGCTGCCGCCGATACGCAGGCGCTGGCCCACGCTCAGACGCTGAAAATCCAATCCGCGAGTCGCGATATTTTCCTTCACTGCGCCGGGCGGTATACCCAACTTCTCCAGGGTCTCCACGTCCATAAGCGAAATCTGCCGATTACTATCCGGGCGCCCATGGATACACCCCTTTAGGCCTCTGTTTTGAAGGGCCTCCGCCTCCTCGATTTCCTTCATCGGGAAACGGTGCACAAGACACAGGAATAGATTCGTCACCTCAGGCATTGTGAGCTTCTGCTGCTCCCCTGGCCCTCGATAGATTTGGCAGTGCGATATCCTCACGCAATTGACGGCCAGAAAATGCGATACTACTACACGAAGAGTATACTGCCCCACGACATGAAGCGAGGTCTCCCGCCGACATGGCCACGCTCAATACCCTCCCACCACCAGTGTAGTATTTAGAACCCTCGCGACGGACGCCTGAATGGAAGACCGCCACTTCCGAGCTAACTCGACCGCGAGAATCGAGTCCTGAAATTTCCTGGCCTACTTCTGGTTTCTCGGGATAACCTTTCGAAGCCAGCACAACACAGACGCTTGCCGCGGGCGCCCAAGTTGGCTGAATCCCAAGAAGTTCGCCGCGTGCCGCAGCCATGCAAGCCTGTGCGAAATCAAAATCTGCACGCATCATAATCGCCTGAGTTTCCGGATCGCCGAGTCGGCAATTGAACTCAAGCACTTTCGGTCCAAGGGCGGTAAGCATCAGCCCAAAATATAAAAATCCGCGGTAAGGCATCCCGTCCTTTTCGAGCCCAGACAGCGTTGGCCGAACGATTTTGTCGACAATCTCGTTCTCAAGTCCTACCGGCAAAAGATCATCCGTCGAATACGCCCCCATGCCTCCGGTGTTTGGACCTCGGTCCCCATCATACGCACGCTTGTAATCGCGCGTCGGCGCCATGCGCACAAAATTCTTGCCGTCGGTCAAAATGATGAATGAGAGTTCTTCGCCCTCAAGCCCTTCTTCCAGAAGCACTCGCCGGCCGGCTTCACCAAATTCCTTCCGCTCCATCACTCGATTGATAAAGGCGGTCGCTTCATCCGGAGATGATGTTACCAGGACACCTTTGCCCGCAGCCAATCCGTCCGCCTTGATCACGAGAGGCCAATCCACAGAGCAAAGCTTAGTGTAGACCTCGACGGCCTGATCATAAATTCCATACACAGCAGCCGTGGGAATACCGTGCCGCTCCATGAACTTCTTCGCAAAAATCTTGCTGCCCTCTAGCTGCGCGGCGGCCTTCGACGGACCAAGAAGCGCAAGCCCGCGCGAAGCAAATTCATCAGCGATGCCCTGAACCAACGGCAGCTCCGGGCCCACGATCGTCAAGTCGGCGCCCAACTTTGCGGCAAGTTCGGACGCGGCTCGCACATCTCCTAAATCGAGTGGAAAGCATTCCGCATCGTTCTCGATCCCGCCGTTTCCCGGCGCACACCAGATTTTTTCGACGGCCTGCGATTGCGCGAGCTTCCACACCAGCGCATGCTCGCGCCCCCCGCCGCCAATCACCAGAATTCTCATGGACTTCTTCGCGCGCAGATCATTACAGAAATTTCCGAACCAGCACCATACGGCGTCTGCTCCTTCAGTGTCAACACGCAGTCCCAAGAGATTCGCACGCTGACGCCAAAGTTTTCAACTGCAGCGTGCCTCTGTCCTCGAGCGATGTACAATCGTTGTCGCTTGCACTGAGCGATCGATACAGCGACAAAATTTCATCGATAGCGGACAGAACTAGGTTAACTACCTTGCATTGGGATTTCGCCCTCATCCTTGGCGTGCTCGCCTTCGTCGTGCCCGTAATGGGGCGGCGTCGCGTCCTCGCTTTGCTCAAACTTCCCGATACAACCAAGTTAGATCGCCTCTCGATTTACGCCTCGACGATTGCCTTCCAATGGCTTGCCGCTGCTTTGGTATTTTGGCGCACGATTCATTATGGAATCATCCCCTCGCGTCTAGGCCTCACTCTAGAGCATGGATATCTCACTATAACTATATGTGTAGTGTTGTCTCTCCTTATCTTACTCAATCAGATCGCCAGCGTTCGCAGAATTAGGTCCGATCGAAGCGCATTTCATTCCGAAACTGTTCAGCTGGCGCTCAAGGTGTTTCCGCGGGATGCCATCGAGCGGCTCGCCTTCTTAGCCCTGGTAATTACCGTGGCGGTCTGCGAAGAATTCGTATATCGAGGCTTTGTGCAGCATGTCTTTCAGGACTGGTCCCACCTCCTTCTCGTAGGAATCGTTGGATCGGCTTTGCTGTTTTCGATCGCCCACCTGTACCAAGGCAGGCGCGGCTTAGTCTCAACGTTTGCAGTTGGATTGCTCTTTTCAGGAGTCCGCGCTTGGAGCGGTAGCCTCGCGCCGACCATCGCCGCGCATTTCGTCGCCGACCTATCAATTGGACTGTTAGCCCCTCACCAGATCCAGGAAGCGCTCTGCCAATCTAGAAATCCCCAAGAAAAAGAAGGGCAGCTTAGCTCACGATAAATCGATAATGCTCTCTCTTACCAACGCGCAAATCAACGAAGAGCTGGGTCCGTACGGCGTGCAAGCGTCTTCCGATCTGACCGATGGGATAAGAACATACATCGAGTTGCTGCTGAAGTGGAATAAGACCGTCTCGCTAACCACCGTGACCAAGAGAGACGAGATTTTGAGGTTTCATTTCGGCGAAAGTCTATTCGCCCTGCCGATGCTCCCTGTGGAAAAAAGTCGGCTCGCCGACGTTGGATCTGGCCCTGGCTTTCCGGGGATTCCCCTCGCAATGGCAAGACCTTCCCTTGACGTCATGCTAATCGAATCAAACAGCAAGAAATTCGCCTTTCTCAACGAGGTGATTCGTCAGCTCGGCCTCAGGAACGTTACCGCATTCCGAGGTAGATCCGCTGATCTTCCCTCCAGCGAGCGATTCGAGATTATTACCGCTCGCGCCATTGGCCACTTCGATGAGCTGATTGGATGGGCCGAGTCCAAGATTACTCCAGGAGGTAAATTGGTGCTTTGGCTCGGAGACGAGGACGCCACGAGAATTTCCAGAGATCCCCGTTTTCGGTGGCAGTCGGGCGTTCGAATTCCCCAAACCGACCGGCGCCTTATCCTAGCAGGAAGTTCGCGAGCCTGAGAATCGGCCTGAACTACGTTCCACGTGGAACAATTTCACCTCTTTTCGCACTTTCGTATTTGTTTCACGTGAAACATATTGCATCCCAAAACCACTTTCTGTAAATTTCAGCCTCGACATTTCCAGGGAGCTACTTTGGCGCGCCTGATTGCCATCTCAAATCAGAAAGGTGGCGTAGGAAAGACCACCACAACCGTGAATCTCGGAGCGTCGCTCGCTGTCGCTGAGAAGCGCACCCTAGTCATCGACTGCGATCCGCAGGGCAACACGACCAGCGCCCTAGGATTCCCAAAGGACCCCGCGAGACGCACGCTCTATCAGCCTCTAATCCTTAGCGAACCCCTCGAGCGGGTCATCCTTCACACACAGGTAGAATCTCTCGATATCGTCCCGTCTGACAAAAACCTCGCGGGCGCGGCCGTAGAACTCGTCTCGGCAGAAGAGCGCGAGTTCCGGCTGAAATCGGTCCTGAAACAGGTTCAGGACAATTACGATTTCATTCTGATTGATTCTCCTCCCGCGCTCGATCTTCTAACTCTCAACGCTTTGGCCGCTGCGGATTCCGTCCTCGTCCCCATACAGTGCGAATACTTGGCTCTCGAGGGCGTCTCCGAACTTCTAGACACGCTCATGCGTCTCCGCCGCACCATAAATCCGACGCTCGCGATCGAAGGCATCCTGTTAACCATGTACGACGACCGCACCACGCTCTCAAAGCAAGTCGCTGCCGATCTAAGAAGCTTCTTCGGATCCCAAGTCTTCGAATCCGTAATTCCCAGGAATGTCCGGCTAGCCGAGGCACCGAGCCACGGAAAGCCCGTAATATTCTACGACATACATAGTAAAGGTGCCGAAAGCTATATTCAACTAGCTAGGGAGGTTATCGCTAATGCCGAGAAACGCTCTGGGCAGGGGACTGGGCGCACTAATCCGGGAGCCGGAGCCAGCGCAGTTGCCGCAACAGCAGCAGCCGCAGGCGCCGGCGTCGGTACCATCGGGATCGGGAGCAGCAGCGGCGACAGCCCCGGCTCTGTCGCATCCACCGACGACTCAGGCGCGGGCGAGCACACCGCTAGCGACCCCGGCGAGTCCGCAGAGTGACGGGCTATTTCACGTCGACATAGACCTGATCGACCCAAGTCCGTACCAGCCCCGAACGCGCTTTCGAGAAGAAGCCCTCGAAGAGCTGGCCCGCTCCATTATTTCGAGCGGTATCGTCCAGCCGCTCGTTGTTCGTCGAATCAACAATCGCTACCAACTGATCGCAGGCGAGCGCCGATGGCGCGCCGCGCAACGTGCGGCGATCCAGCGCGTTCCCGTCGTTGTGCGCGACGTGCCCGAAGAAATGGCGCTCGAGATGACGCTGGTCGAAAATCTTCAGCGCGAAGATCTCAATCCGATCGAGCAGGCCCGCGCATTCCAACGCCTCACCGAGGAATTCAACCTCACTCAGGAGAAGGTCGCCGAACGGACCGGTAAGGATCGCGCCACCATTGCAAATTCGGTCCGGCTCCTAAAACTCGACCAGCCCATCCAGGATCTCCTCGAAGAAGGGCATCTCACTGCAGGCCACGGCCGCGCATTACTGGCTATCGCGGACACCCAGGAGCGGCTCGAACTCTCCCGCAGAATAGCCCGCGGCGGTATGACGGTTCGGCAGGTGGAGCGACTGGCCGGTCGCCTCGCAAAACCCAAAGCCGAACGCCCGCCCGTCCAACAGGACGCAAATGTCAAAGCAGCAATCGAGGAACTTCAGCGAGTTTACGGCACGCGTGTCTCCGTTCATCCTGGCGTGGCTGGACACCCTGGCAGACTGATTTTTGAATACTATAATGATAGTGACTTAGAGCGCTTGTATGATCAGATGGTTGCAAAGTAACACTATATATGTAGGGGATACTTAGTGGCACTTTCGTGGTTTGATCGAAAGCACCAGGATTCTGGGGAATGGACAGGGTTTCTGGAGAAAGGCGTTCGCTTCGAGGGCAAGCTCGAAGTCCCCGGAACGTTTCGCCTCGACGCTGCCATTAAGGGGACGCTCGTATCCGCCGGAACCTTGATCCTCGGCGAGCACTCCTCGATGGAAGGCACGATAGACGGGAATGCCGTCACCATCGGCGGCCGCTTCGACGGGATCATCAATGCTAAAGGAAAGGTCGAGATTCAAACGGGCGCGATCGTAATAGCAGAGATTCACACTCCCTGCCTGATTATTGAGCCGGGAGCTGTTTTCGATGGCCGCTGCCACATGCTTGCAGTGACTCAAACCAAGACCGAATCGCCAAAAACCATCACCATCCCCATCCGTTC
>Ga0070733_10001979_pt1 | contig 14944 bp, 13 predicted proteins | sample Coa_R1_9_FD_66450 | JGI IMG/M metagenome (GOLD analysis project Ga0070733, IMG submission 66450) | Surface soil microbial communities from Centralia Pennsylvania, which are recovering from an underground coalmine fire - Coalmine... | ecosystem: Environmental > Terrestrial > Soil > Unclassified ... | reverse complement strand
CACCGGGCGCAAGGTGGTCAACCAGCTTCCTTCAGTCGGGGCCAGTTGCAGAGCCGCTTTGAGTTCTTCCACGTCGCACTTGCCGTCGAAGGTGGGCGCGCCCATCTGGGGAGCCTGCCAGGTTTGGCTGTCGCTTTCGAAGTGCCGTCCGTCCGGCAACGTCAGGTCCGCCTTGATGGGCACCGATCTTCCTTCCAGAGAACTACGGTCCGGCCAGGGGGAAGGCACCGTGGCGACGATGCGGTTTGCCAGCAACGTGCGGGCGAAGGTGAAGATCTGCTTCAATTTTTCGGAATCCTGCGCCATGTAGAATTTCCGGCTGATGGTTCGCAGCGCGTTCTCGTCGATGGAGCCGGGATCGCCGAAGCCAATGCAGATGGCTTGCGCTCCGGAAGTACGCACGGCGTTAGCGGCAGCTTCGAGACCGGCTGGACCGTCCAGCAGGCCGGCATCGTCGCCTTTAAACACTTCGTTCTTGCCGTCGGTCATGAGAATCATCATGGCCTCGACGGAACCCGGCGTGGCGGCGACCTGTTTGGTGAGTACCTGAAGACCGAGAACCACGGCGGAATACAGTGCCGTGTTGTTCTTGGGGCCCGGAACCGGCAACGATTCGATCTGCGCTAACGCGTCTGCCTTCTTCCTGGCGAAGACCGCGTTGTTGATCGGCTCGGCGACATTGTGGCTCTCGAAGGGGACGATGGCCACGCGGTCTACGGATTCATCAAAACCTTCGACAAACTGCTGCAAGGCTTCTTGCGCGGTCTGGAAACGAGTTTTGCCCGACGCCAGGCGAATATTCATGCTACCGCTGATGTCGACCAGAATCAGCGCGACGCGTCCCCGCACAATCTGGCCGCCGCCGCTCTGGGCAACCGCATAAAATGGGGCTATTTCTTGATTGTCGAGCGTGGTCTTCATCTGCCCGCGGAGGTCCTGGTTCGGGGGAAGATTCAGGCTCAGGGGCGCGCCCTGGCTGTCGACCACGTTGAACTTGAGGCGGAAACAAGGCTTGCTGGTGGAGGGATCGCAACTTACCAAGCGGGGACGGTCTGCGAACTCCAGTTTGCCGGACTGAGAAAAGCCCGCCGACACAAGCAGCATCGTGCACAGGGCAGCGAATACGCTGAAGCGGCAAACGGGACGGAACATGGTCGTTCTTGCCTTTCTCAACTTCACTTCTTCAACTTCAATGCCCAACTTCTTGCTGCGGGTTCAGCTCACTTTTCTTTGCGCGTGACAAACCTGAGCGCAGTGCGGCCCAACAGGATGTCATCGGAGTTACGCAGCTCTTGCGAGGTCACAACCGTCTTGCCGCGGACGCGGAGTTGATAGCGCGCCAGCGATGCTTGATCGGACGCGCTGGGATGCCGGGCAAGGAAAAATCGTCCGCCCTTGCCGAGCAGAATTGCGTGCCGCGCCGCCATGCCCGAGTCGGGAATGAAAATATCAATCTCGGGCCGATACCGGCTGCGCGAAAGATCCTGACTCTGGCTTCCGATCACGTAGGAGTCGCCTTGCTGGATTTCCCATTCTTTGTGCGTGCGTCCCAGCTTGCTTTGAGCCCGAGCATCGCCGCTGCTGACAAACTGCAGCACACCGTCGCGGAGAAGAATAGGCGCAAGCGTGACGCCGAAACAGATGCCCACTCCGATCACGACAAACCCAAGCGCCTGGGAAAGATCTGGAACCGACGCAGACAATCCGGCAAAGATCAGCCCGCCGAGCGCGCCGCCGATCAGGCCTCCCGCAAAGGCGTGTGCCACGCGGGCGGGATTGACCCCGGCCCAGCGCAGTCCGAGACCGCAGCCGATGAACGAACCGGCCAGCATCCAGGCAATCAGCCGGGTGAGAACCGGCGCCTGCTGCCCCAGGTTGTTGGTAATTGGAATCTGGAGGGCCCCGGCGGATGCGCCGGCAACCATGCCGATCAGCAATCCCGAAATGACCCAGCGTGGCAAGACCCGGTTGCCGGACCAATGGTCGGAAAAACCGACCGTCAGCCCCCCGATGAACGCCCCTAAAATCGTCGCCGAAACCAGGTCGGATACCCAGAGGGGCTGGTTGGTGATTACCATAGACACCAGCGCCACCAGAACCCAGGAGAAAAGGCCCGCCATCCCCCCGACGAGAGACATGAAATAGAGCGTCTGATAGAGGCTCATAGAACGAGATCTAACCCGAGCGGCGAAGAGAGTGCAAAAGTTAGCACTTTTCTGCCAAAATTCCGAGGCGAAGAAGTATAGCCTATAATGTCGCCCATGTATCCAGAGACTTTTCGCGCGGACTACGCGAGGCTGGAACAAACCCCCTTCACACGGGCCCGAATGCGGCGCTTGCAGTGTGTCCTGGCGGGCGCGGGTGCGCTCGGAAATGAGGTGGCCAGGGTCCTGGGTCTGCTGGGCGTGGGAAGCGTGACCCTGGTGGACCCTGATGTAGTCGAAGCCAGCAATCTTCCGCGGTCGATTTTTTTCTGGAGCAAGGACGCTGGCGGTCAAAACAAGGCAGCGGCGGTTGCAGAGGCCGCCTCCGCGATGTTTCCGGAAACGCGCTGGATCGCCGAGGCCCGGGAAATCGCCGACCTGGGGTTTCAGAAGCTGGCTGAAGCCAGCGTGATTTTCAGTTGCGTAGACAGCGATGCGGCCCGCCTGGAGATTGCTTACATCTCGACGAAATTGGGTATCCCGGTGATTGATGGAGGGTTGGGGCGGCAGAACTACTCCCACGGCCGGGTTACGTATTTTGCCGGACGCAAGGAAGAAGCATGCTTTGGGTGTATGTTGCGTCCCCGCAAGCGGCGCGAACTACTCGAGACCTGGGATGCCACGGTGCGGCCATGCTTTCCGCCCGATCAGGGAGATACGGATCTGGTCAGCACGCCGACCATGGCCGGGATCATCGGAAGCCTGCAAGCGGAGTTTGGGCTTCGACTTATGTTCGAGGCGGAATCTGGAATTCCTGTATCGTCGCGAAGCGTGGAATTGCAGGTTCATCCGGCGCGCGAGCTGCAAGAGTTTCGAATTGGGGTGAGTGCGGAATGTCCGTTCCACGAACCTTTTCACGAATCCGGGAATGGCCTTCATTCGTTGCCGCGACCGGAGGCGAGCTTCGCCGAACTGCTGGAGAGCGCCGGTTCGGATACGGTGCTGCTGGACTGGCCGATCTGCTCTGACGCGAAGTGTTCCGACTGCGGCCACGGCTGGAGGCCAATGATGCGGCTGGCCACGCTGCGGCGAAAACGCTGCCCGATGTGTGAGTCGGCGAACATCCGAGAGCAGGAAATTGTGCGCGCGATTGGCGTGGGATCGCCCTGGTTTAGCGCGAGTCCGGCAGCGTTGCAATTGCCGGCGAATCATCTGTATACATGCAGCCCAGACATATGTGACCTAGGAAGTAAGACTCTATGAGCACCCGAGTAGTAGCTTCGCTGCTGGCTGTGGTTTTCGTACTGACGGTGCTGCAGTTGGTTGCTTTCCTGGTGGGGCCGGTCACGGGAGTGATTTGCGGCGCGGTCATCGCGGGGGCGTCCGCGCTGTTATTGCGATTCTTTCAGGTGGAGCTTGAGGCGGAGTGGCCGAAAGTGGCAGTCCCCGTGGGCTCGAGCCTGCTGGCGGCGACGATCGTGTTTTTCGCCGCCGACAATCGCAATCCGATAGTCTGGCTGGCGGGCGTAGTTGCGGCCTTTGTTTCGCTAGGGATTGTCGGAATCGGGCACTTGCACTCGCGGAAGTGCGAACTGTGCAGCCGGCGGCTGGGCCGCGAAGTGGCTTTTCCGTGCCCACGTTGCGGCATGCTGGTTTGTGATCGCTGCTGGAGGTTTGAGCTGAGCCGGTGCCAGCTGTGCGAGCAGAACCGGGTCCCGATTATGACTCCCGACGGCCGTTGGTGGGACAAGCAATTGGGTCCCCGGGTAAAGTACGGCAGATGCCAGCTTTGCATGGTGCCGGCGGAGGAAGGTGATCTGCGGCCCTGCCGCAACTGCGGGCGTCCGCAGTGCCGCGACTGCTGGGACACCGCCAACGGGCAGTGCAGCCGTTGCAAGTGGACCATCGAGGATTTGCCCAAGACTTTGCGTCCGTACGTTTCGACGGCCTCTTCTGCGGAAGTGCCGGGCTCGCGAACTGGGCGGTAAAGGAGCTGAATGGCCAAGTATCAAATGTATTTCGACACCATTACCGGCGAGAGCAAGTTTAACGTCGATATCGACGACGAAGAACTTTTGGATCAGGTGCTGGAAGAGATCCTTTACGATCTGCGGGAGCGCGGCGAGATCTTGCGCGGAGATGGCGAGCCGCAGGTCGTGTGGAACGGCAACTCGCTGGACTTTGCCCAGCCGCTGCCGGGCCAGGGAGTGCGTCCGAATGACGTTCTTCGGGTTTCGACGATTGCTATGAACGGCTGATGTCCACTGGTCGATGTCAACTGTTTACGAGCGCCGGATTGGGCAGGAATGGCGGTTGCTCCAACTGCTGGCAGAAACGAATCTCGGGCGCCTGAAACTCGGAGATAATAGCCGCCTGCCGGACGGCCAGTCTTTCCGCTGTACCCTGCGGCAAAGCCCAGCTTTGCTGGAGTCGGCAGGAGGGGGAGAGGCGCGGTTGGCGGTGCAGGACTGCCATGAGGTCACCTTCCGTTTTCCGCGGTTCTTCCCTGCAGTTCCCATCGAGGCGAGCCTGGCCCGGCCCGTTTTTCATCCCAATGTTCACCCTGAGAACGGATTTGTCTGCCTCTGGGACAGTTTTTCGCCTGGGGACACCGTGATCGAGGCGGCTGGCCAGTTGCAGCGGGTGATGAGTTGGCAATTGGTAAACGAACGGCCCGACCACCTCATGCAACCCCGTGCCATGGAATGGTACCGGAGCCCGGAGAGATCCCTGTTCCTGCCGCTGGTGTTTCAAGCCCTGCAAAAGCCAGAAGGGTTCGAGTTGTCACGGACTTACGGCCAGCGGCCGGAGGGAAGCCGGAAGCGGCTCTCCTAGGGGGCCTCTTTTTGGGGTTCGAAGGATGGCGCCAGTCACAAAGCCATTGACAATTTTCCAAATTAATATTAGTTTCGCGCCTGTTGTCGGGCTCTCGCAGGATGCCTGCCTCGTTCTTGGCCGTCCCCCCTGGCGGGTCACAGAGAGCTGTGGCAGTTCGTATGGAAGGCACCCACGAGTTAGGTGACTCGCCACCCGAGCTATCTTCGTCTACAAACCGGGTCTACCAACCGGTCTACAACCGGGGAGAAACTAAATGCCGCTAGTTGAAGTAAAACGCAAAGGGATAACTCCCGCCGTACGGAAAGTACCCACCTCTACTTGCGCCGTGATGATGCCCATGAGCCTGGAGCGAGTGGGCAAGGAGGCGGCTTCGGAGAATGAAGAGCCAACCAAGGTCGAAGACGTTCAGGATGCTTTCAAGAAGTTCCAGCCTGGCCTGAAGTTCAAGGGCTCAGCCGGTCCTGAGCAAACCGAATTCAAGGCGGAATTCCGTTTCCGCAACGTGAAAGACTTTGACCCGGAGAACCTGCAGAAGCGGCAGGAGATCAAGAACGAAGCGGGCGAGACTGAGTTTCTACGAAATGACCTCGCCGATCTGAAGAATCACATTGACCTGCTCTACCGGCTCAAAGACCGCTGGAAATTGCCGACGGTGCGCCGTGCCTGGGGCAACGAGCAGCAGCGCGCCGAGATTCTTCAGGCGTTGAGCCGCCTGCGGGGAGAACTAGAGAAGGTTGCGGGTAAAGGGGGAGCGAGCAATGGCTGATCCAGTTTCGGCGACCAAGACGAGAACCACCTCAGAGATCCTGGGAGAAAGCGCCGCGCGGGATCTGTTGCAGGATATCTTCGCCGACCTGCATCCCGGCTTCATCGACGAGAGCCGCGAGATCACCAGCATTTTTACCCCGCAGTCCGCGACGGAATTTCTGTCGCAGCTCACCAACTTCGAAAAACTTCTCGAAGAAAGCGATACCTACGACATCACCGTCAAGAAGATGCAGGGGCAGATCGACCAGGCGGAAGGCATTCGCGACGAAGTGTTGGCGCAGATTTTTCAGCAGATTCGGCCCCTCGAGCGCAGCTATCGCCAGCTCATGCTGTTCTTCGAAAACTCCAAGGTGCCGGATGGAAAAGTGCGAAAGCCAGTAGAGCTTTTCGTGCTGAACGCTGATGCCAAGGCGATGAAAGACGTCTTCAGCATGAGCGTTGCGGCGATCGACAATTTCGTCCGCAAGCGCAACGACAACTTCAATTTCCGCGATGATATCTGCAACCTGGTAATCCCCGGGTTCGTGCCGCAGGGCGTGCGCGAGAAGTTCGAGGATATTGCGAACTCCTGGGGCATGTTGATGATCAACGATCTGGATGACGAGAAGTCATTCAAGAATGTGGAACGCAACTTCCTGCCAGGCGGCAAATACGAATTTTTGAAGCGGCCGGAAGATCGCGCCGCGGCCGACGTGGTGACCATGGGCTACCTTCAGCTGCGTCCAGCGCATTGGTTTGAAAAGGGAATCGACGGCGGAGACGATCTGTATGGTCCCCCTTCGCTGGTTTTTGCGGGCGCGATCGCGCGCGCCGACGATGCCCAGGGCATTGCCCAGGGCCCGGTCGGATCGCGTTTCGGCCAGGTGGCGGGATCCGCCAAATGCCGCGTTGAGCCGCTGATCGGAGAGATGGAGCACCTCAGCATGGAGCGGCAATTGATCCCCATTATCCGGGACGCCGACAATCACTTGTGCTTTTTCGGCTGCCGTACCCAGGCGGATGATCCTTACGGAGTGCTGAAATTTTTCACTTCGTACCGCATTCTTCGTTACCTGGAGCGATGCTGCCGGCATTATTTGCTGCAGGTAGCGGGTCAGGTTTTAACCCGGGACTTCATGGACGACCAGATCGAAAAACCTCTGCGCCGCTTGCTGGACGAGCAAGTGCAGCAGGGCACGATCCTGGGGTATGAGTTGAACGTCGACAAGGATTCGAACAAGCGCATGCAGGGCATTTGCGACATCACGCTGAGCGTGATGCCTACTGGCCCAGCCGAAACGTTCGTGCTGAAGATCGACGTGCCTGAGTTCAAGTCTCCGGCGGCCAAGAAGGAAGGGTAGGCTGGTTTCGCCGGACGCGGGAGAGGGGCGATCGCTGGTCATGCTTCGACGCCGTCCGGGTTGCCCCGCCAGCATCCTTGGAGTTTCAAGCCTCGCAGGTTGGGTTGGCCCGACTTTTTGCTGAGAGAAACGGCCAGCCTGTTGGATTCACCATAGTTCGACTGATTGGAGGTTCGCATGGCGGCAACTCCCTATCGCTGTACCGTCACCATCGACGGCAAGAAGTTCCACGCAGTTTCCAGCAGTGTTCGCTTCAGTACGGAAAAAGACCGGGCCGGCACCGCCCAGATGGGCAGCCTGCACACCGGGATTCGGATCGTAGCTAATTTTCACGACGACGATAACCTGCCTAACGCCACGCTCAAGAAATTCTTCGACTTGGCCAACGTCGTGACCCGGGACAAGATCAAAGACATGAAGATCGAGTTTTGGAAAGACGATGCGCAGCAGGACGCGCTCTGCAGCTACAGCTTCAAGGGCTGGATCAGTCGATTCGAGACTTCCAATCCGCACGAACTGTCTTCGTCGGAGGCGGACGACGATCATCCCGCGCCGCCCAGCGATCTGAATCACATGCTGGTCCTGGATCTGGAACCAGCGATGAATCAGGCTAACTTCAAAGAAATCACCATGAGTAATTAAGCATGGGCAATTTAGCATGAGCCACTAAGCTCGAGGAGACAGTATGGCAAGCGCCCCATATCGCAGCACCGTGACCGTTGACGGAACCAAGTTCGACGCCGTTTCTACTTCGGTTGTCTTCATGACCGACAAAGACCGCGCGGGAATGCCGCAGATGGGCAGCCTGCACACCCAGATCAAGGTTGTGATCGATTTTCATGACGACACCAACCTGCCTCATTCAGCGCTGAAAAAGCTGTTCGATCTTTCCAACGTCGTGACCCGCGACAAGGTCAAAGACATGAAGATCGAGTTCTGGAAAGACGATTCCCATCAGGATGCCCTCTTAAGCTACAGCTTCAAGGGGTGGATCAGTGCCTTCCACACCAGCAATCCGTCGACGGGATCACTGGATGCCGGTGGCGCGAAGGACAAGCTGAACCACATGCTGGTGCTTGAGCTGGAACCGTCGATGAACCAGCAGAACTTCAAAGATATTTCCATGAGTAACTGAGGATGAGCAATTGAGGATGAGTTACTGAGGATGGGCAACCGAGGAGGCCTCGTCTATCTCTTTCATTGCGTTTCCGCTGCGCTTCAACCAGGGATTCCTCCGCCGCTGCGACGAACCTGAAGCGGTGCTTTCTCTTCTGCGCGTCATGGCCCACACTCCCCATGGCTCGTGGCTGGGGTGCACACGCTTTGGTTTGCGCGATTTGCTCGAGCAGAGCACTATGCGCCCGGAAACCGTCCAACGAGCCATGGACGAGATCAACGGCGCGCTCGATGAGCTGGGTATCACGAGCTTTCAGGTAGAGAGCATCAAGAATGAGTCCCCGGCGGGGGCAGAGGCCACGCAGTGGGTCGTGACGCTGGTGTCCACGTTGGATCGCACGAAGACCTATTCGCTCGAATGGAGCCGCACGCCGTAGGGCCCGGGACCTAATGCCCAGCAATGTCAGCGCGATCGAAATCGACAAGAAACTGCGCGACGACTTCCGGAGGCGCGTAAGGGATTTTGGCGTCTCCGCCGAAATTACCGATCCGGTTCTAGCAGTTCTCTTCCGTACCTTCGCCCAGCAACTGGAAAGCCTCTACGCAGAAACCGACCGCATCCGTCTGGCCCTGCTCGATGAACTGATCGGCAACCTGGGAATGCAGCCGCGCGCGGCTCGCCCTCCCCAGGTTCTGGTGCGTTTCCTGCTCGACAAAGGATCGCAGCTGATCGGGGCCGGCACCGAGCTGGTCGGCGAGGGGCAGACCGGGGCGCGGTTCACTTTCATGACCGATGTCACGGTGCGCGTCTCGGAGGCCCGCATAGCCTTCGCGCTCACTTACCAGGACGGCGCTCTGCGGCTGCTTTCCAGTGTGGAGTTGCCGGAAGCTTTGCAGGCGTTGCGGCCTTCGCTCGAGCCGGCACGGGTGAACCTGGGACCGAATCCGGCATTGTTTCTGGCTGTGGAAAATCTTCCTCCCGACCACCTCAGCCAACATGGCCTGTTTTTTGAACTGGGCCCGGATGCCTACCGCATCCAGCAGGCCTTGCAGACGGAGCCCTGGTGCCTGATGAACGGGGCGGGCGAACTGGTAGCGTCCGGTATTCTGCGGCCGCGGCCAGGCAATGCCGGCGTGTGCTCGTTGGAGTGGTTGATCGCGGAGCCCGGCAGCGACGATTCCGATGGCCAGAAGCAAAATGCCGGCGAAGAAGATGCCGAGGAAGAAGTCGCTGCGCTGCCCACTGGCTTCTACGGGCCGCGAACGTTTGCCTTGCCGGCAATTCCCGCGAGTCGCCGTTTTCGCTGCAAAGTGCCGAGAGGGATGGAGCAGGGCCTGACAAAAATCTTTGGCCGTGAGTTCCAGAAGGCTCTGGGCGAGGAACGGGCGTGGGTGCGAATCTCGCTGCCGGCGGATATCCCTCAGCTGCAGAGCGCCGTGGGCGGCATCGCAATGCACGCCGCGACTGCTTCGAACGTGGAATGCTTCAACCAGACGATTGTTTTTGAGAAGCAGGGAACCTCGATCCCGATTGTGGGCGGCGAGGGGGCCTCGGGGCATCACTTAGTAGCGCCGTTGTCGATTCTGGGAGAAAGTGGGGCGCCTTACCGGCCGGAGACTGAGCCCTCGGTCGACCCCGGTGTTGGACGCTACGCCATCCGCAACTCGCGAATCGAATTGCGGCCGGCGCTGCGTCCCGATGGCAGCCGCGAATCTTACGCCAACGTGCGCTTATGGGTCACGAACGGCGCTGCGGGAAATGAGGTAGGTCCGGGGCAGATGACAGGATTCCTGAAGAAGAGCCAGATCCTCGGATTGCGCATTGCGAATCCCGTGTCCGCCGCCGGCGGCACCAACGGGGAAGACTTCGCCAAGGCCAGAGACCGTTTCGCCGAAGCGCTGCTGGCCCGCGACCGGATCGTCACCCGCAACGACTTGATCAATGTGGCCCGATCGTTCGACAGCAGGATCTCCGGCATTGAAATCGAACCCTCCGTCCGGCGCAGCAAGCAGGGATTGAAACGGGTGGAACACATCAAAGTGCGCCTCGACAAGGAAGTTTTTGTCGATCCGCAAGTGGAATTTCCGCTGCTGCAGGACGGATTACTCAGATATCTGACGGGGCGATTCCCACTCGGAACCGAATTAGTAGTGGATGTGATCGCCTCATGACTGCGAATGTCCCCAAGATGCCGTACCTGGAATCTGGCTTTGCGGGATTCCATCACACAGTGGACTCGGCGCTGCAAGTGTTGGCCGAGCTGGGAGTTTCTCCTTCGCGCATCTCGCTGCGCATGGCGGGCCTGGGCTATCCTGCGCGCTGGATCGTGGCTCAGGATCCTCCCGCAGGCAGCGATCTTGGCCCCGGAGTGATGGTCAAGCTAGCGGTGTCTGGTCTGGGCTATTTCCAGGCTTTGCCAGTCGGGATGTGGGACAAGGGCGGGGAAACCGAGATGGGGACCCAGGAAGTTCTGGAGATTCTGGACGACCCCCTGCAGAAGGCGGCCCACTGGATTCGGGAAGGGGCGCGGCTGTTTAATCTGCAGCCCGATGATCTAAATTCTTGTGCCCGCTGGATTTCGCTGTTTGGGCTGAATCCAGAGGACTGGCCGCCCGAAACGTGGTACAACTTGTCGCTGCTGTTGCCCAGCATGCAGCGGCTGGCCAACACCGAGTACGGGATTCGGCTGCTCTTTCAGCTTCTTCTCGGAGTGGAGGTGAAAGAGGTTCGCTATTTTGCGAGCTCCAGGTGGCTGCTGGAGGAGGAATATAGCTTGTTGGGCGCCAGGCTGTGCCGCCTAGGAGTCGACTACGTGGTAGGAACCGAAGTCGACAATCTGGCGGGCACTGCGCTCACGGTGGGGCCGATTTCGCTGGAGAATTACTACGCCTTTCAGCGGCCGGAGATGAAGCGGCGGGTCAGTGCGGTGCTGGATTTATGCGTGAGTTGTCAGAGCAAGTGCTGGATTTCCTGGCTCGTAGAGGATGCGGCGAAAGCTCCGCGCCTGGGAGTTGAAGTCGAGAACAGCAGGCTCGGCATCAATTCGCATCTGGGCGGTCCAGGAATTGGTGGGGCAGAAAAGTATCGGGCAGAGCTGGTGAATGCCTGAAGGATTCAGCTATGGACTCGGATGACATCAAGCTTGGCTCGGTGAATTGGGAGCACGGCATGCTTCTGACGCCGGATCATTTCCTGCGGCATGAGCGCTATCTGGATTCGGCGCTGCTGTGGCTCCTGCGTTACTCCACCGATGCTTATGGGTTGGTGAGCGGCGGTCCGCGCCTGCCCGAGGCTGAGCGCGGCGCGGTCCGTCACGACCCTATCGTGGTGATCGACGAGGACGGCGAATCGCTGCGCGTCTCGGTTACGCAGTGCCGCGGCCTGACGCCGGCCGGTTGCATCGTGGATATTGATCCGCAATATCCGGTGCAACGCAGTTTCCCCAAGAGCGAGTTGGAAGGCGTGGCGGAAGCGCCTATCTACATTGTCTGCGAGCCGCACGAGAAAGATGTGGTGGATGGCGAGGTCGACCAGTTTAACCCGCAAATGAAAACCGAGCGGCGGCCTGCTTACCGCATTGCGCTGAAGGTTCCGGCGGACATGGCGGCGTACAGCGTAGTCGCGGCGCGGATGCGGCGGCAGCGCTACGGCGCCGGCTACGAGAAAGATTCCGATTTCATCCCCGCATGCACTTCCATCTGCAGCTACAGCGAACTGCTGGCTGCATGGCGCAAGATTGTCGACAGCGTAAACATTCTCTCGGAGCGCTATACCGCGCTGCACCGTGCCATGCGCGAATTTCTGGTCCTGTTCACCGAGCGTGGCATAGAAACCGAGGTGGATAGCGAGACCATGCGTTTTGTGGACCGCATGGTGACGGCGCTGCAAGACTGCAGCTACGAGATTCTCGACCCCGTACAGCCGCCGCATAAATTCTTCCGGGCCATGCGGCGGTTCTTCCGCGCTGCGGCCGTCCATCTGGGATTGACTCCGGCGGTGCAGCAATACTTCGATACTTTGCGCGACACGGGCGAGACCGAGTTCATCGCTCCCATCGAACAGCAGAAGCAGATTATGGATTCCATGCCCCGCGGCGATGTGCATGTTGATCTGGGAGTTGAGGTCCGCGCCTCCATGCAGGCGCTGGATGCGCTTCACCGGCTGGAGCGCGCCTTGGAAGGGAAGTACATCGACTTCCGCGTGAGCCCGTCGCTCGAGGCCATGAATTTTATTTTCGACCGCGGTGGCAAAGTCTTGTACCGCCTGGCCGCGAAGCCGTCGCGGGTGCAGGGAGTAGGCGATGAGCTGACCACTTATTTCTCTTCGCTCCGCCTGGAGGGCCGCGATAAATATCGTTTGATCGTGGTTGGCGAGCAGCAGGCGGCATTCGAAAAGGGAACCAAGATCGCGGTGGAGATTCGTATCAACGAAGGCAGCGGCTTCCGCCGCCAGCCGGTGATTCTTTCCTGCGAAGTGAAAAACTCGGGCCAGCTTAATTTCGAATTCGATTTCGACGCGCCCGATGTTCCTACTATCACCGACTTGAAGGTCAGCCTGCAGGCTCATCTTCCGGTCCGCACGGCGCTGCTGTTCATCCGGCATCGCTTTTTTGCCGGGAGCACTCCGGACGCGCCGCGCGTCGCGGAGTCCGTGCAACCGCTCGAACCGGCTGTCAATCGGCCGATTCAGCCTCCGGTGCGCGAGGTACCGTTGCAGCGCTCTTCCCCGATCGAGCCTCCTCCGCAGCGGTCGTCACGATTGGATCCGCGGCTGGATCCCCGGCAAGACCCGCGGCAAGATCCGCGACCGGATCCTCGGCCCGAGCCGCCCGTGGATCCCCGCGATGCGAATCGGGGAGACGCCGGGCGCGCTCCCTGGGAAACGCCGCCGTCCCCGCCGCGCCGCCGGCGGCTGGAGTGAGAGTGAGAAAGCGCTGAGCTGGAGGCATCCGCATGGCCATAGATCTCGACAAGATTTCCAACGAACTGGAAGAAGCGCTGGAGCAGGCGCGCCTGTTGGCCGAGCAGCGGCAGCACGGCCTGATCACGCCGGCGCACATGCTTTACGTCATGCTCGACAAGGAAAGTCCGCTGGCCGCCATGTTGGAAAAATCTGGTGTGGCCTGCGTTCCGCTTCTCGAGTCTTTGTCAACGCGCTTGAACAAGGCGGAAGGCACTCCGAAACTTGATCCCGGCAAACGTCCCAGCGCCTCTCGCGCTCTGCGTGACCTGATCGAGAAATCTTTCGAGAAAATGACTGCCCGGGGTGCGGAGCGGGCTGAGCCTATCGATCTGCTGACCGCAGCTATGGAATCCGGCGATACGCCGATGAAAGATGATCTGCGCCAGGCGGGAGTTACGGCCGCTGCGATTAACAAGGCATCGACCAGCCGTGCCGCCGCGGGCGAAACGCTGGGTCAACCCAAATCTGCCGGTGGCGCGCCAAATGCGGGCAAGCTTCTCGAAAAGTACGGCCGCGATCTTACCGCCGCGGCCAGTGCAGGCGAGTTGATGCCAGTGGTCGGCCGCGACGAGGAAGTTCGCCGCGTGATTCAGACGCTGCTACGCAAGAGCAAGAATAATCCCGTGCTGGTGGGCGATCCCGGCACTGGGAAAACGGCTATCGCCGAAGGGCTCGCGCTGCGCATCGTTGCCGGCGACGTCCCTGAGTCGCTCAAGAAATGCAAACTGGTGTCGCTCGATCTTACCTCGATGGTGGCGGGTGCCAAGTATCGCGGAGAATTTGAGGAGCGCATCAAGGGTGTGGTGGACGAAGTCCGCGCCAAGAAGGGCGAGATCATTCTCTTTCTCGACGAACTACACACTTTGGTAGGTGCTGGAGGAAACGAAGGCGGCATGGACGCTGCCAACATTCTAAAGCCGGCGCTAGCGCGAGGCGAACTGCGCTGCATCGGCGCGACCACTTTCGATGAGTATCGCGAGCGTATTGAGAAAGACGGCGCTCTGGCCCGGCGATTCGACGTGGTCACCGTCAAAGAGCCTACCGACGAAGCAATGGCGACGATCCTGCGCGGGGTTCGCGCGCGCTATGAGGCCTATCATGGCGTGCGCCTTTCCGATGAAGCTCTGCAGGCTTCGGTGAAGCTCACGCGGCGCTACATCCGCGACCGTTTCCTGCCGGACAAGGCCATCGACGTGATTGATGAAGCGACGGCGCGCATCCGGATGCAGAAAGAATCCAAACCCACGCATGTCGATCAGCAACAGCGCCTGCTTCTGCGCAAGCAGGCTGAACTGGAGTCGCTGCAGACTGCCGCTCCGTCGCCGGCACAGCAGAAGAAAACTGCCGCTCTGAAAACGGAAGTCGAAGAGTTCAAGAAGATCGTGGACGCCCTGGTAGGTCAGTGGCAGAAGCAAAAGGACTTGTTCGACAATCTGCAGAAAACCAAGCAGGCCATCGACGAGCAGACCGCGGCGCTGAATCAGGCCGAGGGCAAGGGAGATGTGGCCAAGGCCGCGGAGTTGCGCTACGGATCGTTGAAATATCTGGAGCAGCAGCGCACGGATCTTGAAACCCAGGTCGCACAAATGGCCGGATCGCAGCTTCTGGTTCCTGACCAGGTTTTGCCGGAGCATATCGCTGAGGTCATCGGCGAGCGCGTTGGCATTCCGATCAGCCGCATGCTGGAGAGCGAACGCGATCGCCTGCTCAAGATGGAGGAGCGCATCGGAGAACGCGTGTTCGGCCAGGATGATGCAGTCGTCGCCGTTTCCGAC
>Ga0070733_10001978_pt1 | contig 14947 bp, 19 predicted proteins | sample Coa_R1_9_FD_66450 | JGI IMG/M metagenome (GOLD analysis project Ga0070733, IMG submission 66450) | Surface soil microbial communities from Centralia Pennsylvania, which are recovering from an underground coalmine fire - Coalmine... | ecosystem: Environmental > Terrestrial > Soil > Unclassified ... | reverse complement strand
CGGTACACATCCGCGCGAGCGCGGCACTTCTCACAACGGGCGATATGCAGGCACAGGGAGGCGTACTTCCACATGCTGACGTCGCCGGAGACGAACAGCGCCAGATCGGTTTCCGCGATATGACGAGGCGTGGCATTTCGCGCCATGGCATTGGCCTTACCATTTCTTGCCATACTACGCCTGCCTTCTTTCAAAATGCCGCCGCAGCTTCACGCGGGCGTTGGCGATGTGCGAGCGCACCGTGGCTTTGGAGCAACTCAAACGCTCCGCCACTTCTTCGGCCGGCAGATCCTCGACATCGCGCAGCAGCAGGGCCGTCCTCTCGCGGATGGTCAACACTTCCAGACCCGCTTCCAGGCGCTCGCGATGTTCGTTGCGCAACACTCTTTGCTCCGGGTTTTCCTCGCGGGAGCTAACCAAGGGTTCCGGCAATTCTTCGATATCGGAAAAACTCACCCGTCCGGAGCGGCGAAGAAAATCGATGGCCGTGTTGCTGGCGATGCGGGAAAGCCAGTGCGCGGCTTTTTCCAGATCCTTCAATTGATCCTGGCGTTGCAGCGCCTTGATGAAGGCTTCCTGGGTGAGATCCTGCGCGTCGGCGACGTTGCCCACGATGCGGTAGATCAGCAGGAACACGCGCCGCATGTTCTCGGACACAAAACGGTTTTCGAGTTCCGACGATTGCGGAACACCGTCGAAGAATCGAGTGGATCCCGGCGTTTCGCCCATGCTCAGTGTTAGTACCGCTTGCACACTACACGTCTCCTACAACAGGATGACGAGGAAACGCTTTTGAGCGTGCAGTCCTTCTCTCTCTTTCCGCTGCCTTGCGGCGGCGTTATCCTAATCATATATGAAAGCCGTAGCGGTGATCGGCGTGGGCAAGACCGCTTTCGGGGCTTTTCCGGACCGGGACTTGCGCTCCCTGGCGGTCGAAGCGGGGCAAAAGTGCCTTGCCGATGCGCACGTAAGTGCTTCACAAGTCGAGGCTTTTTACCTCGGCAACTTCGCGGGGCCATCGTTTGTGGGGCAGAATCATCTGGCTCCGTACGTGGCTTCCGGGATCGGGATCAAGAACGTGCCGTGCACCCGGTTTGAGGCCGCCTGCGCCTCCAGCGGCTCGGCTTTTTTTCACGCGGTTTCGAGCGTGGCGGCGGGACTCTACGAGCTGGTGCTGGTGGGCGGCGTGGAAAAGATGACCTCGCAATCGACGCCGAAGGTCACCGAGATCCTGGCGGGAGCGGGCGATTGCGCCGGCGAGGTTCGCGTGGGCGCGACGTTTCCGGCGTTGTTCGCGATGATCGCGCAGCGGCACATGCATCAGTTCGGGACGACGCGCGAACAGATGGCGGCGGTGGCGGTGAAAAATCACGCCAATGGTGCGAAGAATCCTCTGGCGCACATGCGCAAAGTGATCACGATGGAGCAGGCGCTGGCGGGGAAGCCGGTCTCCGATCCGCTGACGGTCTACGATTGCTCACTGATCAGCGACGGGGCGGCGGCGGTGATGATCGCGCCGCTCGAACGCGCCCGCGAATTCACGAACAAGCCGGTGAAGATTCTTGGGATCGCGCAGACCTCGGATTCGCTGGCCCTGGATTCGAAGGAGGACATCACCACATTCCGGGCGGTGCGCATGGCGGGCGAGAAGGCGTACCGGATGGCCGGAGTCACCGCGCGCGACATCGAGTTCGCGGAATTGCACGACTGCTTCACCATCGCCGAGATTATCGCCACCGAGGATCTGGAGTTCGTGCCACGAGGGCAGGGAGGACGGTACGCGCTCGAGGGCCGGACCTGCCTGAAGGGCGAGCGGCCGGTGAACGCGAGCGGCGGTCTGAAATCGAAGGGGCATCCCGTGGGCGCGACCGGAGTGGGCCAGATCTGCGACGTGGTAACGCAGATCCGGGGCGAAGCGGGCGAGTTGCAGGTCGCGCGGCATTCGCTTGGACTGGCGGAGAATCTGGGCGGGTCGGGCGCGACCGCGGTGGTCACGATTCTGGGGGCGGCATGAGCACGGGCAGCGTTTACACGGAGACGGTGGTGCACATGGCGCCGGAGCAGTTCACGGCCGACGCTCCGTATCAGATTGCGATCGTGACATTCCCCGACGAGAGTCGAAAGACGGTGCGGATTGCGGGGGAGCGGGTCCACATCGGCGATGCGGTGGAGTTCGTCGAGGACCGCAACGGCATTCCGTTTTATCGCCATTGCCCGAAATCGTGAGCGGGCGTGAAGATTTTCCTGTACTACATCGGCAAACCGCGCGATGCGCACGCCAACGCGATGGCGGAAGAATACATCAAGCGGTCGACTCGGTTTGCGACGTGCGAGATGCGGGAGATCCGTCCGCAACGTTTCGATCCGTGGGCGAAGCATCCTTCCGCGTTCAAGGTTCTGCTGGACCCAGTGGGCCGCGCGATGAATTCGGCGAAACTCGCGCCGCTGTTCGATCGGGACTTGGTGTTCATCATCGGCGGTGCGGACGGATTGCCGGCGGAGTGGAGGGATCGCGCGGATCTTCTGCTGGCGCTTTCGCCCATGACCATGCCGCATGAACTGGCTCGGGTGGTGTTGGCGGAGCAGATTTATAGGGCGTTGACGACATTACGGGGCCATCCATACCCGCGCTAGTACAATCAAACTGTGTCCCAATACGACGCGCTGCTGATCGTTTCCTTTGGCGGTCCGGAAAAATGCGATGACGTGATCCCGTTTCTCGAAAACGTGTTGCGCGGGCGCAATGTTCCGCGAGAGCGAATGCTGGAAGTCGCCGAACACTATTACCACTTCGATGGACGCAGCCCCATCAACGATCAGAATCGGGCATTGATGGCGGCGTTGCGCGAGCATTTCGGGCGGGAGCGCATCGCGCTGCCGGTCTACTGGGGCAATCGCAACTGGCATCCTCTCCTGGCCGAGACCGTGCGGCAGATGCGCGACGACGGCGTGCGGCATGCGCTTGCTTTCGTGACCTCGGCGTTCGGTTCGTACTCGGGATGCCGCCAGTACATCGAGAACATCGAGCAGGCGCGCGCGGAAGTTGAAGGCGCGCCGAGGATCGACAAGATTCGTCCGTTTTCGGCTCATCCAAAGTTTTTGGAGGCCATGACGGACCGCGTCAAAATGGCCCTAGAGGAACTTCCGCAAGGACGCCTGGTGTTCACCGCGCACTCCGTACCGATGGCGATGGCGCAGTCGAGCCCGTATGTGCAGGAGTTGCGCCAAGCGTCGGCGGCCGTCGCATCGGCGGTGGGCCGCAGCGAGTTTGATTTTGCCTGGCAGAGCCGCAGCGGGCCGCCTACGCAGCCATGGCTCGAACCGGATGTCTGCGACTATTTGCGCGAGAGCCGGCGCGACGCCGTGATCGTCCCCATCGGCTTTCTCTCCGATCACATGGAGGTGATTTACGACCTCGATGTCGAAGCCCGCGAGGTCGCGAACGAATTAGGAATTCGCATGGTGCGCGCAGGCACAGTGGGGACGCATCCGGCCATCATCGAGATGATCGGGGAATTCGTGCGACAAGAGCACCAGCGGTGCGATTCAACGTGTTGTGCCGCGCTACGCCGTCCGGCTTCAAGATAGACATCAGGAAATGACCTTGCGATAGAGCTCGCGCTTGGGGATGCCCCGCGCCTTGGCTACGCGCTTGACGGCGTCCATGCGCGAAAGCCCTTGCTGCTCGAGCTCGCGGACTTCGTCCCCGGCTTCTGAAAGGCTGGCGGGTGTGGATTCGGTGGAGGCTCGGCCAAGCAGCAAGGTGATCTCTCCTTTTATAGATGGACGCCCGGCGAGTTGGATGCGGATCTCGGAAGCCGTGCCCCGCAGGAATTCCTCGTGGATCTTGGTTAGCTCGCGAGCCACCACAACCTGCCGTGGCCCCAGCACGGCTTCGATGTCTTCGAGGGCTTCCAGAATGCGGTGCGGAGCCTCGTAGAAGATCAGGGTGCAATCCGCGTCTTTCAGGGCTTCGAGAGTCTTGCGGCGCGCGGCGGAGCGGGGCGGAAGGAATCCGCGAAATTGGAATGCGTCAGTGCCAAGACCGGAGCCGGCCAGCGCAGCCAGCGCCGCGGAAGCTCCTGGAATGGGAATCACGGCGATGCCGGCGGCGATGGCGGCGGCCACCAGGCGATAGCCGGGGTCGGAGATAAGGGGGGTGCCTGCGTCGGAAACCAACGCTCCGCTCGATCCAGCCTGCAGCTGCTGCACCAGCTCCGCTGCGCGCGCGGCCTCGTTGTGCTCGTGATAGCTCACCAGGGGCGTGGCGATGCTGAAATGGTCCGTCAATTTGCGGGTCTGGCGCGTGTCTTCGCAGGCGATCCAAGCCACTTCGCGCAGCACCCGCAGCGCTCGCAAAGTGATGTCTTCGAGGTTGCCGATAGGCGTCGCAACGAGATAGAGAGTGCCGGTCACGTAGTACGATGAAACATTACCTAAAATGGAGACGCCAGCACAAGATGCATCCGGGTACTATGTCTGGGAAGCGAACGGGAAAGCGTTCGAAATCCACATTCATATCGAGGTGATTGACGCGCTGGTGGCGGAGATCATGCGAGGCTTCGGCGCGGTGCCAAAGCGCGGCGCGGAAGTGGGCGGGCTGCTGCTTGGCTCGATCGAATCCACGCCTGGCGCCGGGACCGTCGTACGCATTGAGGATTTCGAGCCGGTGGAGTGCGAATACACCCGCGGTCCCTCCTACCTGTTTTCCGCCGAGGAGCGGGAGACGTTCGACGATGCCTGCGCCCGCTGGCGCCCGGAAAGTTCTCGCGATAGCTACGCCGTGGGCTTTTATCGCAGCCACACGCGGGACGGCATGTCGCTGGCGCCGGAAGACGTGGAGCTGATGGATCGTTGCTTTCAGGATCCTTCGCACGTGGCACTGCTGGTGAAGCCCTTTGCCACCAAGGCCAGCCCGGCGGGTTTCTTTTTTCGCGAGGACGGCGCATTTCAGGAGACCACGCCCTTGGAGTTTCCGTTCCGCCGCCGTGAGCTGACGGGCGAAGGACCTCCCGAGCGCCGGCCCTTGACGGAGCGAAAGCAGCGCGCTCGCGCCATAGAGGAGCGAGGGAGCGCGGCCGATGAACCCATGGCCATTGATTCTCCGGGTCCTCTCTCCCACACGCAAGTTTCCCCGCAAGGCATGGCCTACGCCATCACCACCCCCGCGCGCTCCCGCTTGGGCGCCTGGATGTGGATTCCTCTCTCGTTCATTTTTCTTCTGCTGGGAGTGGCGCTGGGCTTTCTGGCGGATGAGAATATCGGACCTAGAAGCGCAGCCGTAGGCGCCTTGGATTATTCTCTGTCGCTGGCGGTGCAGAAATCCGGCGACTCCCTGTTGTTGGTATGGAACGGCGAATCCATTCTCATCCGCAAGGCAGACCGGGGCGTGCTGGAGATCCACGACGGCGGCTACGCCGCAACCAAGGATCTGGATGCAACGCAACTCCGCAGCGGCAGGCTCACGTTTCGAAACTCAACGGATTCCGTCAGCTTTCGTCTGACCGTATATCTGAACGCGAATCTGAGTGTCACCGAGAATCTTGCCTGGCATCAATAGCCAGAAGCGTCAGGAGCGTCTGGCGCCTGCAAGCGTCCGGACCCGTGAATAGCGGCTCCTCGCTTTGGCGGCGAACTTCTCGTCAGCGGTTATGAGCGGAGCGTCGAGGCGCTCGGCCAGCGCAAGGTAGATGCAGTCTTGGAGAGGATGGTCCAACTCCAGGGAGAGTTTGAGCGCGCGATGCAGGTCGTCGTCTTCGGCGAAGAGGTCGATATCGCCGCGAAGGATCGCAGCCCAGAGCTCGATGGCCGCTGCCGCTTCCGCCTCCGGGATTTCGCGATAACGCGCTTTTCGAGCCACCGCGGCCGCTACTTCAACCCGCAGAAGGAGTGGACCAACCACTTCCTGCTCGCTTCTTAGAAGGTTCTCCGCGGCGTCCTCGTCCCTTTCAGAGATGAGCCACTTCACAGCGACGCTCGCGTCGACTACGATCATCCTCGCGCTTGGCGGTCCTTGCGGATGCCGGGTGTACTGTCGCTGAGTTCGCCATACTTCTTGCGCATCTTGTCCCGGAACGCCTTCAGTTTGCGGATGGTCTCCTGGCGGCGCTTCATCGCCTCGTCGGTGAGCAGCAGGCGTAGTTCCTCTTCCAGGCTGCGGCCCTCGTGCTGCGCCCTGTTGCGGAAGGAAGCGACGACCCAGTCGGGAAGGTTGCGGACTTTGACGTCGGCCATGGTTTTATTATGACCCTTGATTGTGACCCCGTGGGGTCATGGGGTCAGCCGGCGTACTTTTCCAGTTCGAGCATGTCGCCGGCTTGGGTGGCCGTTTCGGCTAGCCTGCCCGCAGGCAGCTCCAGCACCGAATGTGCCCGCAGGCTGAAGGCGATGCGGCGGCGGCCCATATTCGGCCGGATCTTCAGCACCTTGCGTTTTTTATTGAGGAAGATCACATCGATGGGGAACTTCATGAAGAACGTGTGCACCCCTTCGCAGGGCACGATCCACAATCCTTCACCGGGTGCGAGGCCGCTATGTTTCAGCAGGCCGGTGCGGCGCTTGGCGCTGGTATCGGCGATATCGGCGCGGTCGGCGAGCATGGTCCCTCGCGTCGCGTTGTTCACTCGGAGCTTTGTCGTGGCTGTCAAGACTTCAGCCTAGCAGTCCGGGTTTCAAGCCGGGAGGGTACAATCAAGATATGGAAGAAACGGCGTTGTCCAAGGCCACCTTCGGTGCCGGCTGTTTTTGGGGCGTCGAGGCGGCTTTCCGGCGTTTGGCCGGAGTGAAGTCCACGCAGGTGGGCTATATCGGCGGCAAGCTCGACCATCCTACATATGAGCAGGTGTGCACGGACCGCACCGGGCACGCCGAGGCCGTGGAAGTGACCTTCGATCCACACGTCATCAGCTATCACGATTTGTTGGAAGTGTTCTGGGCCAATCACAATCCCACCACGCTGAATCGGCAAGGACCGGATTATGGCAGCCAGTACCGGTCCGCGATTTTCTATCATTCGCCCGAGCAGGAGGCTGAGGCGAAAGCCTCGCGCGACGCTGCGCAGAGCCATTTTCCGCGGCCGATCGTCACGCAGATCGAGCCCGCGCCCGCGTTCTGGCCCGCCGAGGAGTATCATCAGCAATACCTGGAAAAGCGCGGCCTGGCGCATTGCCACATTTAGGCGTCTACGTGAATTAGCTTCAAATGAAAATTGGATTTGTCAGTCTCGGATGCCCGAAGAACCTCGTCGATACGGAGGTGATGATGGGCCAGCTCACGGCGCATGGCCATGAGCTTACGCCGCATCCCGGTGATGCCGAGGTCATCGTCGTTAATACGTGCAGCTTCATCGATCCCGCCAAGCAGGAATCCATCGACACGATTCTCGAAATGGCGGAATTCAAGAAGACCGGCCGGGCGAAGAAGCTGATCGTGGCCGGATGCCTGGTGGAGCGGTTCCGCGGCGAGATCGAGAAGAATCTGCCGGAAGTGGACGCGGTCCTGGGAACCAATGAGCTGGAGCGGATCACGGCTCTGTGCGAAGGCCTCGATCCAATTCCAGAAGATCCGCTCAAGCTTTACCTCTATACGGATTCGACGCCGCGTGTTCTAGCGACGCCGCGCCACTACGCCTATATCAAAATCGCCGAGGGCTGCGATCATCCCTGCACCTTCTGCGTGATCCCTCAATATCGCGGCAAGTTCCGCAGCCGCCGGTTTGAAAGCGTGATCGCGGAAGCCACGCGCCTGTTTTCGCAGGGCGTGCGCGAGATCAACCTGATCGGCCAGGATACAACCTGCTACGGCGAGGATCTGGGGATCAAGGACGGCCTGGCGGTGCTGCTGGCACGATTGGCGGAGATCGAAACGCCGCAGCCGAAATGGGTTCGCTTCTTGTACTGCTATCCCAACAAGGTTACGCAGAAGCTGCTGGACACCATCGCCGAGCACGAGGCTCTGGTCAAGTACATCGACATGCCTTTGCAGCACGCCAGCGCGGCCGTGCTGAAGCGCATGAAGCGCGGGGCGAACGGCGATATTTTCCTGAAGCTGATCGAGCGTATTCGCCGCACCATTCCCGGCGTGGCGATTCGTACCAGCATGATCGCCGGATTTCCCGGCGAAACGGATGCCGATTTTGAGACGCTGTGCGAATTCGTCAAGGCCGCTCAGTTCGATCGTTTGGGCGTGTTCTCGTATTCCGATGAAGATTCCAGCGCCAGTTTCGCGCTGGACGGCAAAGTCGGCGCGCGCGAGATCTACGACCGCAAGCGGAGATTGATGGCCATTCAGCGCAAGATCTCCCGCGCGCGCAACCGGGCGCTGGTGGGTCGCGAGTTTCCAGTGCTGGTGGAAGGGCCATCGCCTGATTCAGAGCTGGTGTGGCAGGCACGGCTGGCGTCGCAAGCTCCGGGGATCGACGGCGTCTGCTACATCTCCGATCCTGGCGAATATCCGCTCGAAGCCGGGCAAATTCGCCGCATGCGCATTTCCAAGGCGCACGATTACGACCTGACGGGCGAGCTCACCGACACGCCGGACGCATCGAATCACATAACCGCGTCTCCGGAGTTTGCGATGCCGGCGCCCGCACTCGTTCAGATTCGGTCGGCTCTGCCCGCCCGATAATAAGTCCGATGACCCGATGTCCGATTTGCCGTAAACAGGTCCAACTGGACGATCCGTACATGCCCTTTTGCAGCGATCGCTGCCGCATTCTCGACCTGGCCAATTGGGCGGACGGGAAGTATGTGATTCCGGGCCTGGAAGAGGAGGAGGAAGGCCTCCCGGGCAAGGACGACGAGTGAACTTCGCCCGCCTGCTGGCAACCTGGTTCTACTGCGGCTACGCGCCGAAGGCTCCGGGAACCGCCGGATCGCTGGCCGCGCTCGCCATCGCCTGGCTGCTGCACGAGTACGCGGGAGTGCCTCCGCTGGGCTTTGTGATTCTGGCGCTGGCGCTGCTGGGCCCGGCGATTTGGGCGGCCGACGTCACGGCCCGGGAAACCGGCCTCAAGGATCCGCAGATCGTAGTGGTGGACGAAGTGGTGGGGCAATGGATCGCCATCGCCGGAGCGTCGTACGCACAGTCCGGGTTTCACTGGCACGCCACTATGGACTGGAAGACTTGGTGTGCGGCCTTCGTGCTGTTCCGCGCCTTCGATATATGGAAGCCGCCGCCCGTGCGCCGACTGGAACAAATCCCCGGCGGAGCCGGTATCGTGCTGGACGACGTGATGGCCGGCATCTATGCCGCGCTTGTATTGTCTGTTCCCGGATGGTTCAATCGTTAGTAGCTTCCTTTTATGCCCCTTCGTAAGTCGACCGGCCCGCACTCCTCGGCACATGCCGCACGGCCGCATATTTCCGGCGTTTCCCCCGCCGCGGCGATTCCGGGAGGCGATTTTCAAATTCGTGGTGAAGGCTTGGGGGCGGGAGACCGTCCGCGCATTCGCTTCGGGAAGACCCCGGCTCAGATTGTGGTGGGGTCGGATGCCTATGTTGTGGCGCGCGTCCCCGCGGGGCCTTTGAACGGCGAACTCTCCGTGGGCGCGGACCTGGAGAACAGCGTCACCTGGCCATGCCATGTGGGTGTCCGCATCGCCGACGGCGTGCATCCGGTTTCCAATCCCGTGGTAGACCACTCGGGAAATGTTTTCGTTACGTTCAGCGGACCTGCCGGGCAGAAGACTCCGGTCTCGGTATACAAAATCGACGCAACGCTGGCGACCAAGCCGCTGGTTACGGACTTGATGAATGCCACCGGCCTTGCGCTCGACCGCGAAGAAACGCTGTATGTGTCCAGCCGCAGCGAAGGCGTGGTGTATCAGATCTCCCCCGCCGGCAACACGTCGCCGTATGTCGAAGGCATGGGAGTCGCCACCGGCATGGTGTTCGATCAGGAAGGCAACTTGTTCGTGGGCGACCGTAGCGGCACCATCTTCAAGATCAGCCGCCAGCGCCAGATTTACGTGTTCGCGACGCTGGAGCCTTCGATCGCCGCCTACCATCTGGCCTTCGGCCCGGACGATTATCTGTACGTCACCGGACCCACCACCTCGAGCTTCGATTCGGTGGCGCGCATCTCGCGCGACGGCCACGTGGAGCGATTCTACCGCGGTCTCGGCCGGCCCCAGGGCATGGCCTTCGACATTCAAGGGAACCTGTACGTGGCGGCTTCGCTCGGCGGCCGGCGCGGCGTGGTGCGGATTTCGCCCGAAGCGGAAGCGGAGCTGTTTCTGTCGGGGCCTTCCATTGTCGGCCTGGCTTTTACTCCCTCGAAGGGTTTACTGGTGGCGACCAACGAATCCTCGTCCTCGCGCAGTCCGGATGGCTCGATCTACCGGGTCAATCTAGGCATCGAAGGGCGCCCGATCCACTAACTCGCCACGCGGCAATCCTGCAATGCCCGACGCCTCCACACGCGATGCCGAGATCATCGCCGTGGGGTCGGAGATGCTGACCTCGCAGCGCCTGGACACCAATTCGCTATTCATCACGGATCAGCTCAACGCCCTGGGCGTGGAAGTGCGGCGCAAGCTGATTGTGGGGGATGACCGGGAGATCCTCGCGGCCGCCGTCTGCGATGCGATGACGCATGCCCACATCGTCATCGTCACCGGCGGTCTCGGGCCCACTGAAGACGATTTGACGCGTGAAGCAGTCGCGCAGGCGCTGGCTCGGCCGCTGGTCTTCAGCCAGAAGCTGGCGGACGCCATCGAAGAACGCTTCCGGCGGCGCGGGCGCAAAATGGCCGCCAACAACAAGCGCCAGGCGATGTTGGTGGAAGGCGCCGACGCGCTGCCGAATCCCAATGGAACGGCCGTTGGTCAATGGATCGTCGCAGCGGACGGGCGCGTGATCATGATGCTGCCCGGCCCTCCCGGCGAGCTCAAACCGATGTTCGCGAACGAATGCGTGCCGCGGCTGGCGAGCCGTCTTCCAGCTCAGGTGATTCGCGCGCGCCTGTACCGCGTTACCGGAATGACCGAGTCAGATCTCGATCATTTGATCGCACCGGTGTATTCGAAATTCGTCAATCCGTCGACGACGATTCTGGCTTCGCCGGGCGATATTCAGGTCCACGTGCGCGCCCGCTGCGATACGGAAGGCGAAGCCGAAAGGCTGCTGGCCGAGGTGGGAGATCCGATCGAGGGGCTGCTGGGAGATCGCATCTTTTCCCGGAACGGCGATTCGCTGGAGGCCGTGGTGGGCGAACTGTTGCGGGCGCGCGACGCGACTCTGGCGGTCGCGGAGAGCTGCACCGGGGGCATGATCGCGGAGCGCATCACCTCCATTCCCGGCAGCTCCGATTATTTCTCGGGTGGCTTTATCGTTTACAGCAATCGCATGAAAGAGAATCTGCTGGGCGTCGAACGTGCGCTGATCGAACAACACGGCGTAGTGAGTGAGGAGGTGGCTCGGGCGATGGCCCAGTGCGCCCGGCTACGCTCCGGCGCGACCTACGCCGTCTCGACAACGGGTGAGGCCGGACCCGAAAGCAGCAGCGGCGTTCCAGTGGGCACGGTGTATGTGGGATTCGCGGGTCCCGGTCCGGCGGCTCACGGCGACACGGTGGAGGCTCGCAAATTCAATCTTCCCGGAGACCGGACGCGTATCCGCATGTTCGCGGCGCAGGGGGCGCTGGATTATTTGCGGCGGCGGATATTGGGGCTATAGCCGGCACGCACTGGCACCCGGTTGCAAACCCTCCCCGGGTTTGTTACCTTAGAGTTTCTAAGATCCCTTTGGGAGGCACCGGGCGAAATACTGTCCGGGCCGTTTGGACCAATCATAATATGAGCCGCACACCAGGCAAGAAGTACACTGCCGCGTCCAGTCAGGTAGAGCGCCGTCCCTATCCAATAGAGGAGGCTGTCCCGCTGGTCCAGAAAGTCAAGTTCGCCAAGTTCGACGAAACCGTGGAGCTGCACGTCCGCCTCGGCGTCGATCCCAAGCATGCCGACCAAATGGTCCGCGGCACTATCGTGCTGCCCAACGGTCTGGGCAAATCGAAAAAGGTGCTGGTGATCGCCTCGGGCGACAAGCAGCGTGAAGCGACCGAAGCCGGCGCCGATCTTGTCGGCGGCGAAGATATGGTTCTCAAGATCCAGACCGAGAACTGGACCGACTTCGACGCGGTCATCGCCACCCCGGATATGATGCGCTCAGTGGGGCGGCTCGGCAAAGTGCTGGGACCCCGCGGGCTGATGCCCAACCCCAAGACCGGCACGGTGACGGTGGACGTCGCCAACGCGGTCAAGGAAATCAAGGCTGGTAAGGTCGAGTTTCGCGTCGATAAAACGGGCGTCATTCACGTGCCGGTTGGCAAGGTGAGTTTCGAAACGCAAAAGCTGGTGGAAAATGCAGCGATGCTGTTGCAAGCCGTGGTGAAGGCCAAGCCCGCCGCCGCGAAGGGAAAGTACGTGCGCAGCGTGACCATGTGCTCCACCATGGGGCCGGGCGTGCAATTGGATGTGTCTGGGTACAACCTGAAAGCGGTCGAGAAATGAAAAAGAAGCCGGAAAAAGAGAAGGATCTCGAGGCCTTGCGCGCGGATCTGCTCAAAGCCGCGCACGTGTTCCTGGCGGGCTACGAGAAGACCAAGGTGCAGCAGGATTTCGAGCTGCGCAAAATCGTCCGCGGCGCGGGCGCCAAGTACCGGGTGGTCAAGAACTCGATCGCCGAGAAAGCGTCGGTGGGCACGGGGTCGGCCGAGCTGTTGAAAGCGCTCAAGGGCATGAGTTCGATCGCCTACACCTCCGGTGATCCGGTGGCTTTGGCCAAGGCCCTGACGGTCTATGCCAAGGCGAATCCGTCGTTCAGTTTCCGGGCGGGAGTCGTCGAAGGCCACGTGGTGGACGTGGCGGGGATTCAGGCTCTGGCGAGTCTTCCTGCCAAGGAAGAGATTTACGCCAAGCTTTTGTGGCTCATTAATGCGCCAGCTCAACGGCTGGTGACCGCGGTGAACGGCGTCGGCCGCAATCTGGCCGTCGTGGTGGATCAGGGCGTCAAGGAAAACAAATTTTCGTAGGGATCAGGCAAGCCTGAACTTACAGAGTCAAGGGGAGTCGAGAGAAGGACAATGGCAGACATCAACGCGATTGCGGAACAGATTCAAGGGCTGACGCTGTTGGAGGCGTCGCAGCTGGTCAAGTTGCTGGAGGAGCGTTTAGGCGTCTCCGCCGCGGCAGCCTCGGTGGCGGCAGCGCCGGCAGCGGGCGGAGCGGCCGCGGCTGCACCGGTGGAGGAAAAGACCGAGTTCGCGGTGGTCCTCACCGCTGCGGGCGCCAACAAGATCAACGTCATTAAAGCGGTTCGCGAAGTCACCAGTCTGGGTCTGAAAGAAGCCAAGGACCTGGTGGACGGCGCACCCAAGACCATCAAGGAAGGCATCAATAAGGAAGAGGCCGAGGCTATCAAGAAGAAATTCACCGACGCGGGTGCTAGCGTAGAAGTGAAGTAAGCGTTTTAAGGTGAATAGGGTAGGGCCGGGTCCAGCCCGGTCCGCAAACGCCATTTGACGGGTAGGGCGGCGTTTGTTAGCATGGTAATACCCGGAAAGAGCGCCGGCCCTTGCTACAGTGACATTGGTACCCCGCGACCTGCTCGGCAGTTCGTTTGAACTCCCGCGCGGCTTTTCCCTGCGCGCATTTACCCCGCCTGAGGTGTATCTCCTCATCTACTGGAGCCCTCGGGCTGTTTTATTTTGATTCCGGCGGATTCTTGACTTGCCTCCGCCGCGGCACTCGAAGAAGGATTGTGGACGATGCTAACCCCCGAAAATAGCGCTGCTTTTGAACGAGTCGATTTTTCGAAGATCCGGACCACGATTCCGATCCCGAATCTGATCGAGGTCCAGAAGAAGTCCTATGAGCGTTTCCTGCAAATGGACTTGCTCCCCAGTGAGCGCGACGACACTGGTCTCGAGAGTGTATTCAAGAGCGTTTTTCCGATCTCGGATTTTCGCGGCTTGAGCCAGCTTGAGTTCGTCGACTACGCCATCGGTAATTGGGAGTGCAAATGCGGGAACCTCAAGGGCCTGCATCACCTTCGCTCCACCTGCCGCAACCCTGCTTGCGGAGCGACCATCAAGACCGACCCCTTTCACCTGGGCGATGTCCTGTGCCACCGCTGCGGCACCTTCAACAAGAACATCGTCACCTTCTGCAACCGATGCGGCGACCCGGTGGGCTTGCAGCTCAAATATGATGTAGCCGAGTGCGAGGAGCGCGGCATGACCTACGCTGCTCCGCTCAAGGTCACCATCCGTCTTACCGTCTTCGACAAGGATCCTGAGACCGGCAACAAAACCATCCGCGACATCAAGGAGCAGGAGGTCTTCTTCGGCGAAATCCCGCTGATGACCGAAAACGGGACCTTCATCATCAACGGAACCGAGCGCGTGATCGTGTCCCAGCTCCACCGCTCCCCCGGCGTGTTCTTTGAGCGCCAGCAGGCGCAAGGTTATTTCCTCGGCAAGATCATCCCTTACCGCGGAAGCTGGGTGGAGTTTGAGTACGACAACAAGAACTTCCTGCACGTGCGCATCGATCGCAAGCGCAAGTTCTACGGCACCATGTTCCTGCGCGCCCTGGGTCTCAAGAGCGACGCCGATATTCTGCGCGCCTTCTACCAGTGCAACGATATCGTGATCAAGGACAAGAAACTTTTCTGGAAGGTTTCCGAAGGCCTCATCGGCCACAAGCTTTCTCACGCCATTTCCAAAGGCGGGGAAACCGTGGTCACCCAGGGCCGCAAGATCACCGCCAGCGTCTATAAAGATCTGCAAAAAGCCCGCATCGAGCAGGTTGAGGTGGCCCCTAACGATCTTGAAGGCGCCTATGTCGCGGCCGACGTCATCGACATGGAAACCGGAGAGGTGTTGATCGAGGCCAATCACGAGGTCACGCCCACCATCGTGGGCAAGCTGATTGAAGCCCGCATCACCA
>Ga0070733_10001972_pt1 | contig 14974 bp, 18 predicted proteins | sample Coa_R1_9_FD_66450 | JGI IMG/M metagenome (GOLD analysis project Ga0070733, IMG submission 66450) | Surface soil microbial communities from Centralia Pennsylvania, which are recovering from an underground coalmine fire - Coalmine... | ecosystem: Environmental > Terrestrial > Soil > Unclassified ... | reverse complement strand
GGGCCGCGGTGGGCGGGGATGTGCTTGCCGCCCTCGAGGATGGAGAACGCGGCGCTGGTCACGCTACGGTCCCCCGCCAGCAGGCGCTGCAGCGTCGGGCAGCGGGCCTGGTTCGCGCGGTGGTCGGCACCGTAGGCGCGCAGCACGAACAGCCGCCAGTAACGCCCGCCGTGCCGGGAGAGCGGCGCCTGCTCCTGCATCAACTCGTGGAACTCAGGGATCGCGCTCATGCCGTCCATGAGCGCGAGGCATTCTGCGCGGATCGCACGCCAGTCCCGCTCGAAGGCGGCGTGACCGGGGAAGAATCGCGCCGCATCCAGCACCGGCGGCGTCTGGATGTGCCGGTCGTACAGACCGCGTAGCGCGCCCGATGCGGCGTCGTAGAGGCTCGCCATACGATCCCGATGGGTCTAGAGGTTTGCGTCTATGAAGGCGGTCAGCTGTGATTTCGACAAGGCACCGACTTTCTGCGCCTCTACCGAGCCGTGCTTGAACATCATGAGCGTCGGCATGCCGCGCACGTGGTACTTCTGACCGATCTCGACGTCCTCGTCCATGTTGACCTTGACGATACGCAGCTTGCCCTGGTACTCGACGGCGATCTCGTCCAACAGCGGGCCGATGGCCTTGCAAGGCGCACACCACTCCGCCCAGTAGTCCACCAGCACCGGCAACTCGGACTGGATCACATCGTGGTCGAAAGTAGCCTTGCCGGTCATGACGATGTTCGCACTCATGAGTATCACGCCTCCAGGATTAAAGCGGGTTCCAAGGGTCATCTCCAAGCCATGACGGACGTCACTTGCGCGCCGCAGGCCCCGGTCCTAGTGTACGCATAAACCTGCGAGAGGGGATATGCATGGAAACTCCGGAAGACAAGAGCATCCCGCTGAGCTGGAGCCGCGTGGCGTCGGGCCTGGTGGTGGTGGGGGTGGGGGTGCTGTTCCTGTTGCGCAACTTCGGCATCCCCCTGCCGTTCATGGCCCTGCACAACTGGTGGGCGCTGTTCATCCTGCTGGGCGCCGTGCCCTCCCTCGCGGTGGCTTTCCAGCGCTTCCACCGCACCGGGCGCATGGACCGGCTGGTGCTGCACTCCCTGTTGAGCGCCGCGGCCGTGATCATGGTGGCGGTGTTCTTCTTGCTGGAGCTGGATTGGTCCCGGTGGTGGCCACTCTTCGTGATCTATGGCGGACTGTGGGTGCTCGTGGGCGGAAAGCGGAGACGCTACGCGGATTACTGATCGGGCGGAGCATCCTGTTCGTCGATGTCGAAGACCCCTACTCGGGTGGCGCTGCAGCTCAGCCGGTAACGGTGGCCGCCGTGGATGTAGACCGCCTTCTCGTCCGGCGTCTCCGGCAAGATGGGATGGTCGGTCGTTGCGGTTGCGTCCCGGGGTGAGTAGCACTGGAATTCCACCTGGAACCAGCCCTCCCGCACCCACAATCCATCCTTAAGAATCTGCACCTCCGCTGGCTGCACATCGTGCCGCCCCGCGGGCGGCGGCGAGATCCAGAAGTACTCGTCCTCCGGCACGCTGATGAAAGCCGTGTCGGTATAGCCGAGCGGGTCCGCACCCAGGATCTCGCCGCGCTGGGCAGCACAGCCGGCGAGCGCCATGAGGGCGCAAGCAGACGTAAAGAGCCAGCATGCTCGCGGGCGGTACATGGCCCGGATTCTACTTCAGGCTTTGGACGCCGGTAGCTTGCCTGTCGGAAATCAGATGGGACCCGACGGGGTTCCGGGATCGGGTCACTTAAATCTCGTGTGCGAATACGCGGTTCAAAGGGCCCTCGGCGGTAAGCCGTCGGGTATCCACGTAGCGGAATCCGATCTTTTCCAGAAGGCGGATGGAGCGCAGGTTGTCGGGATCGGTGATGGCCACGATGCGTCCAAGCTTGAGGTCCCGCCGGCCGTGGACCAGGGTCGCGGCGGCGGCCTCCACCGCATAGCCCCGGCCTTGGAAGCGACTCAGGAAGGCGAAGCCCAGGTCCACGTCCTCGAGGCCGTCGCGCTTGATGAGTCCGCAGATGCCGATGGGCGTGCCGTCCGCCTTGAGCTCGACCCGGTACAGACCGAAACCCAAACGCCGGTACAGATCCAGAGGTCCGCGCTCCAGATAGATGCGGGCGCTCGCGAGGTCGCGGATGCCCCGATCGCCGATGAAGCGCAGCCAGGCGGGTTCCGTGGCGAGCTCGAACACGAAAGCCGCGTCCTCGAGGGTCAGCCAGCGCAGGATCAGCCTTTCGGTCTCGAACACTTGCATGGATGGCCTTGCCGGGAAGCGCCCCTACCCCAGGGGTTTTGACAGCGGCGGTCCACCAAGATTATACATATCGCTGTGGGAGCCCGGGTCACGGCCTGCATGAAGACAGGCCACCCGGATTCCAGGGAAACAACAAGGGAAACAAAAACCATGAGCACCGGCACGTCCACGGGCCCCATCGTCTTCGGCTGCGTCGGCTCCTTCGGCATGCAGGAGTCCGAGTTCCACAAGTATGCGGCCGCGCTGCTGCAGGAACTCTCGGGCATGCTCGAGGGCGACGACGATTACGAGTGCCGGCGCGGCATGAAGGATGGCGTGCGGGTCCGCGAGATCAAGCTGCACCTGCCCTACGGTCCCCACGACTCGAAAGTGCTGTGGCTCTTGCGGCAGCTCATGATCCGGGTAAACCACCACCTGCTGGCGCAGTCGGTGGTGATCCTGAAGACCGCGGGGCGCACCTCCAACCGCTACACTCTGATGCCGGCGGACGCCGCGCAGGACGAAGGCCCGGCGCCCATCGCCCACCGCCGCATGGCCGTGGTCTCACGTACCGCGAAGGGCAAGCCCTCGGTGCACTGGTATCAGGTGCCCATCTACGAGCGCGACAAGGTGGACACCGACACCTTCGCCCGGGCCATCGCCATGGCCCGCACCGAAGGCCAGAAAGGCGATCTGCAGGTGTTCTCGGAGAAGGACGCAGACCTCTTGCGCGACGTGGTCAACAAGCTGGAATTCGAAGCCAAGCACAGCCAGGAACGCACCGGCCGCAGCACCGGCGGCCGTCTCGTGCTCTTCAACCACCACCTGAAGAAATAGAACGCGCCCTCAGACGGAGCGCGCGAACACCGAATACTGGAAAAGCTGCAGCTTGCCCGCGGGTGTCAAGTGCGTCTCGTCACGGCTCGCCGTGAGGCGAAAACCCGCGCCTAGTTCCGCCGCCAAAGTCGCCGGTGAATAGCGCTGCACCGGCAGGCCGCTGCACATCTCCGGACCGTCCAGGGCGAAGCTCGCGATGATCGCCTGTCCACCGGAAGCGAGCGCCGCTTGCAGACGCTCACGATAGGCCGCCCGGTCCGCGGCCTCGGTGAGGAAATGGAACACCGCCCGGTCGTGCCACAGACGGTAACGTCGCTCCGGCCGCCAGCGGGTCACGTCCGCCACCAGCCATTGGACCTGGAGGGCCATGGGACCCAAGCGCGCGCCGGCCCGCTCCAGCGCGGCCTCGGCGATGTCGAGCACCGTGAGGTCGGTGTAGCCTTCGGCCAGCAGGTGGTCCACCAGCCGCGACGCTCCGCCCCCCACGTCGATGATGGGATCGGCGGGTTTCACGCCCGCGGCGCGGATCAGCTCCAGGGAATAATCCGGATGCACCTGGAACCAGCTGACGGCGTCTTCCGCCTTCTGCTGGTACACCCCTTCCCAATGTTGTTTGCGGTCCATATCCCGTCGGCCCCGGTTTCAGTTACGTCCAGAAACCCCATGAACGTCACGAGTACGATAGTTTAAACGGTTTCTAGTAATGGATGCCGAGGATGAACTTCAGGATCCAGCGGTCGGAGGCGGAGTCGAGGCCGCGGCCGATGCCGGCGTTGAGGTCGAAGCGCTTGCCCAAGTCGCTGTCGATGACGGCGTAGAGCGTCTCGCTCAACTGGCTGAAGTGGCCGAGGTCGCTCGCGGGGCCAAGCTCGTTGTAGCTCTCGAAACCTACTTGCCAGCCGCCGGCGGTGCGGTAGGCGAGCTTGGTGTCCACGTCCAACGACACCGGCCCGCCGAAGGCGCGGGTTGAGGTCCAGTCGAAGTTGGTGTTGACGGCGAACAGCCAGGGCTCGGAGCGGTAGCCGTAGATGCCCTTGAGTTCCGTGCCCCAGGGCTGCGGCGAGACCCTCAAGCTCGTGTCGCCGATCTCCAGATTCGCGCCCCAGAAAGCGCCCTGGCTCTCGTCGTGGGGAGCGATGAACTTGACGCGCACTTTCGGGCCGTCGAAGTGCGGCGACTCCCCCGGCTGGGTGGTGGTGAGCAGGTACAGCCCCAGTTCCAGGGTGTCGGTATAGCCGTAATAGAACTCCGGCGTCAACCGGTAGACGTGCTCCGGCGCCTCGGCGCCTGGGTAATCTGGTACGCGACTGCCGGAGACCACGTAGTTGTTGTGCACGTCGGTGCCGAAGCTGCCGGGCGGCGTCAGGTCGTCGAGGTAGACCTGGATCTCCTCCGGCGCGGCGCAGGCGTCAGCGCAGACGAGCAACGCCGCCAAGACGCAGGCGAGGCGCCGCAGGCTTATATTGAGCCGCTGACACGGGGACGACATGCTCCAGTCTTATAGTCCATCCGGCGGCGTCCCGCCACGGCGCGGCCCTGAACTTTTGCACCCGGGACCTGTCGTGTGCTTCAGTACCCGTGACCGGCGCTAGAATCCTCAAGGATCCCGCGCGTATCGACTTGCCTCGGGGGCCAACATGAACCTGCGCATCTTCGCTGTCCTCGCCTCGGCCCTCTGCTTAGCGCTCGCTGCCCAGGCCGGCGAGCCGGAACCGGAAGCCTCGGAACTCCCCAACGGCCAGTTCGTCACGCCGCTCGCCGCCCCCGGCTCCACGTTCCAGGCGCTCAACCCAGAGCTCAAGGATTACCCCGACTACAACGTGGGCCAGGCCATGAGCGAGGCCCTCTCTCCCGACGGTAAGACCCTGCTGATCCTCACCAGCGGCTTCAACGAGTTCGACGACGCCTCAGGCAAGAAGATCGCCGCCGACTCCGGCGAATATGTATTCGTCTACGACGTGAGTGCGTCGCACCCCAAGGAAATTCAGGTCATCCCGGTGCCCAATACCTTCGCCGGCATCGCGTTCGCGGCCGACGGTACACACTTCTACGTCTCGGGCGGTGGCGACGACGACGTGCACGTCTACGCGTTCGCGAACGGCGCCTGGGCGGAATCCGGTGCGCCGCTCACGCTCGGGCATAAGACCGGCAACGGCATCGACACGCCGCCTGTGGCGGCGGGCCTCGCGACGACCGCGGACGACACGCGCCTGGTGGTGGCGAACTACTACAACGACTCCGTGTCCCTCGTGAACCTTGCCATGGACGCGGTGACGGCGGAGCTGGACTTGAGACCCGGCAAATCCGGCGGCAAGTCGGGTACGCCCGGCGGCGAGAACCCGTTCTGGGTGACGGTGAAAGGCGACGTCGTCGCCTACGTCTCGAGCCAACGGGACCGGGAAGTGGATGCAGTGGACATCACGGGTACCTCGCCCCGTGTCGCGGCGCGCATCAAGGTGCAGGGCACGCCCAACGAGATGCTCCTGGACAAGACCCAGGCGCGGCTCTACGTCGCCTGCGACAACAGCGACACGGTGACGGTGATCGACACCAAAAAGAACCGCGTCGCCACCGTGATCCCGGTGCTGGCGCCGCCGGGAACGCTCAACCGCAGCTACGCTTACCGCGGCGCGGCACCCAACAGTCTCGCGCTTTCCCCCGACGGGAATCGGCTCTACGTGACGGACGGCGGCACCAACGCCGTGGCGGTGGTGGCCCTGGACCGGGCGAAGCCGGCGGTGTTGGGGCTCATCCCCACCGGCTGGTATCCGCAGGCAGTGGTGGCGGGCAGCCTCCAGTCCTATCTCTACGTGGTGAACAGCCGCAGCAAGCCCGGCCCGAACCCGGGCCTCGCCAGCCACCGCACCCACCCGGAGAAGTTCTACACCTCCGACCAGTACGTGCTGCAGCTGGAGAAGGCCGGCTTCCTGTCGTTGCCCGTGCCGGCGGACCACAAGCTCGCGGGCCTGACACAACAGGTGATGGCCAACGACAACTTCAATGCGCCGGAGACGGCCGACGACCGTGCGGTGATGGCGGCGCTGCACCACAGGATCAAGCACGTCATCTACATCATCAAGGAGAACCGCACCTACGACCAGGTGCTGGGGGACTTGCCTAAGGGCAACGGCGACGCGAGCCTCGCGGAGTTCGGCCGCGCCGTCACCCCCAACCTGCACGCGGCGGCGGAGCGCTTCGTGACCCTCGACAACTTCTATGTCTCCGGCGAGGTGAGCGGCGACGGCTGGCCCTGGAGTACCGCGGCGCGGGAGAGCGACCAGGGCGTGAAGACCGTGCCCATGGCGTACTCCAGCCGCGGCCCACTGGACGACACCTACGGCCTCAACCGCAGCATCGACGTGGCCTACGCGGACCCGAAGCAGCGCCGCGTCGCGGACCCGGAGCTACCGGCGGACCCGGACCTCCTGCCCGGCAGCGGCGACGTGGCCGGCATCGACGGACCCGGCGGGCGCGTGCAGCAGGGTTATCTCTGGAGCGCGGCCCTCCGCGCGCACCTCTCGGTGCGCAACTACGGCATGGAACTGGATCCGAGCCGCTACGCGCCGGACAGCAAGGACCCGATCCCGAAGGAACGCGACGCCTATGGGCATCGCCTCAAGGTAGCGTTCCCCGCGTTCCCGGACCTCATCAAGATCACGGACCCGTATTACCGCGGCTTCGACCCGGCCTACCCGGATTTCTACCGGGAGCGGGAGTGGCGACGGGAGTTCGCGGGTTTCGTGAAACACCGCGACCTGCCGGCGCTGTCCCTGCTGTGGATGCCGGGAGACCACATGGGCGACTTCGGTCATGCTCTCGACGGCGTGAACACACCGGAACTGCAGCAGGCGGACGGCGACTATGCCGTGGGCGAACTGCTGCAGGCCCTGGCCGCAAGCCCGTACGCCCGTGACACGCTGGTGTTCATCGTGGAGGACGATGCCCAGGACGGACCAGACCACGTGGACGCGCACCGCAGCACCAGCTACGTCGTCGGCGCTTACGTGCGCCACGAGGCGGTGGTGAGCCGCTACTACTCCACTGTCAACCTGCTGCGTACCATCGAGGATGTGCTCGGCATCGACCATCTGAGCGTGTTCGACGCCAACGCCCGGCCCATGGCGGACGTGTTCGACCTGAAGCAGCGGGACTGGAGCTACACCGCCGCACCCTCGGCGCTGCTCGCCAACACCCAACTGCCCATCCCCGGCCTGCCGAAGCATGGCGCGGACGCGCCGAAGCCGACGCACCCCGCGGCGTGGTGGGCGCAGATGACGAAGGGCATGGATTTTTCCAGAGAGGATCGGGTTGACGCGGTGGGCTTCAACCGCATCGTCTGGCAGGGATTGATGGCTGCGCCCTATCCGACAGAACGTAGCGGCGCGGACCTGCGCTCAGCGTCGCCGGATACTGTGGCGCAGCGATAAAAGTGGTTCTGGTCCCGGTGCACCGTTAGGCGTATGCTCTACTACGAGACGACGCGATATCATTCTGTCGATTCAAACCCCTGCCTTACTCTGCCCCCTGGCATGGCAAACGCACCGGTGGTCGATGGCACCGGAGCCAGACATGCCGAATGAAACCGTCAAGTTCGAGAACGGCCCCAAGACCTACCGCATCCAGTTCGAGGTGGTGGCCCCGCCGCCGCGTCCCGCGTTGCGTCCCGGCTCGCCCCGTCCCCTGGGTCCGCAGCCCCAGTTCACCGTCGCGAGCATCCGCGTCACTGAGGTCACCGAGGGCGTGGGCGACGACGGCCCGAGGAAGGTCGTGAACTTCGGCCGCGGTTTCGACACCCTGGCGCAGGCCCGTACCGGTGCAACCGAATACGCCAAGCGCATCATCCGCGAGAAGATGACGGAGAAACCCGCGCCGGTGCCGGTACCTGAGTCCGTGCCGCCGGCCTGAGCCGCCCCTGGACCTGATCCAAATCAAGTCCGGGAAGCCGGCAGGCTGCTAAACTGTTTCCAGAATCTTGAAGGGTCGGGGTCATGCGAAACGAGTCCATTCAAACCGCGCGGGGTTCCGGCCTGCGAGCGGAAAGTGCGGATCGCCCGGAGCGGCTGAAGTTCGCCCCCGACAACGGCTTCCAGAAGGAACTGCGCCGGCGGGTGGAGGCCTCCATCCGCGAGCAAGGCCTGAAGGAACGCGACTGTCCGCGCATGTACTTCAAGACCGCGGTGATCCTGTCCCTGTTTGCCCTCTTTTATGTCCTGCTGGTCTTCACCGCCCGGACTTGGTGGCAGGCCCTGCCGCTCGCCGTGCTGCTGGGCCTCGCAGTCTCCGAGATCGGTTTCAACATCATGCACGACGCCAGCCACAAGGCGTATTCCGATCGCCCCTGGCTCAACAAGCTCATGGCCATGAGCGTGGACATGGTGGGCGGCAGCTCCTATGTGTGGCGCTGGAAGCACGTGGTGTTCCACCACATGTATGTGAACGTGCACGGCCATGACACCGACATCGAGCTCGGCATCTTCGGCCGCCTCTGCCCAGAGCAGCCGCACCGCGCCGCGTACCGCTGGCAGCAGTGGTACCTCTGGCCGCTGTACGGCGTCATGACCATGAAGTGGCACTTCTACGACGACTTCCGCGATGTGATCACCGGATGCATGGGCGTGAATCCCTTCCCCCGGCCGCGGGGCTGGGATCTCGTGGTGTTCGTGGGCGGCAAGCTCGTGTTCCTGACGCTCGCCATCGGCATCCCCCTGCTCTTCCACCCGTTCTGGAAGGTGGCGCTGTTCTACGTCATCACCATCGCGGTCACGGGCGTGGTGTTGGCGGTGGTGTTCCAACTGGCGCACGCGGTGGAGGAAGCGGACTTCCCCGTGCCGCAACCGGGCTTCGGGCGCATACGCCGTCCCTGGGCCGTGCACCAGGTGGAGACCACCGTGGATTTCGCCCGCGGCGACCGCCTGGTTTCATGGCTGGTGGGCGGCCTGAACTTCCAGATCGAGCACCACCTGTTCCCGACCCTGAGTCACGTGGATTACCCGGCCATCGCCAGCGTGGTGGAACAGACTTGTCGGGATTTCGGCGTGCCCTACACCACGAACCCCACGTTCGGGGCGGCGGTGGCTTCGCACTTCCGTTGGCTCAAGCGGATGGGCGCGGCCGAGAGCGCCGCTTAAGACTAGACGTTAGAGGCCGGGCTGTTTGACGGTCTTGATCTGGCGCGTGATGATCTGGATGCCGTAATGCAACGCCGCCGCCGCGGCCTCTTCATCCTTCGGGTAACGGCCATCCATGGGATAGCGCGTCGCCCAGCCCTTGTCGCCCACTATGCTGATGTAGAGCACCGGATTGAAAACCTCCGACGCCTCATCGCGATGGCTGCCAGCGGCGATCAGGAACTTCCCCGTCTGCGTGAATTTGAGATCCATGTGCGTGCTCCGGCAATGCACGTACATCATACGCTTTTTTGACTCGCCGCGCCGCGCGGGTCGCGCGCGCAATCCGGCGGGTGCATGGATGAAAATCGCAGGCAGCGGATACAAATCCGGCCGCGCCTGCGCGACTCAGTCCGATCGCTTGCCCTTCTTGGCGGCATGCGGTTTGAGCCCTTGCTCCACCAGGATGCGGCCCACGGAATCCTGCGCGCAGAGTTGCGCCGCCTCCTTGAACAGGGCCGTGGCCTTGTCGTTCTGGCCGCCGTTGCGGTAGAACTCCCCCATGAAGGTCTTCGTCTGGCAGAGCGCCTGCTTCTCCACGTCGGGATCTGTGGTGGCCGCACCGACCGCTGCCAGCACTTTGTCGCCGCTCGACTTCCCGAGGAACAACTGGCCAAGGACATAGGTCCAGCCGCTCTTATCCTTCATGGCATCGAACTCGGCGGCGAGCGCCTTGCCGCCGTCCTGTCCGGCGCGCTGCGCCGCGAGGTACCTCCAGATCATGGCGTAATCGTCATCCGGGAACTTGGCCACGCCCTCGTCGAACTTCTGCAGCGCTTGGGGATAGTCGCCCTGGAAATAGTAGGACTCGCCCATCACCGATCTGGCCGATGTATCGTCGGGGTTGAGCTGGAGCACTTGCGCGGAGTCGGCGATGGCACCCGCAAAGTCGCCCTGCATCAGGTAGACGACACTGCGCTCGCTGTACGCATCCGCTTCCTTGGGTTTCATGTCGATGGCCTTGGACAGGTCCGCGACCGCATCGTTCCGGCGGCCCAGGTCGAAATCAGTAGTGCCGCGCAGCTCGTAGTACATCGCCTCGGTGGGGGTCAGCTTCACCGCAGCGTCGAAATCCGCCAGCGCCTTGTCGTACTGCTTCTCGCTCAAGTAGGCCGCACCGCGCTCGAAATGGGCGAAGTCCGTGTTCTTGTGGTCGGGGTCCGCGGCGAACGCCTCGGTGAAGTCGGCGATGGCCGCGTCGTCCTCGTTGCGGCTGTGGTGGGCCATGCCCCGATAGAGGTAGGCCATGAACGTCTCTGCGTTATCCAGGCCGCCTGCCTTCAGGGCCTCGCTGCAGGAATCGATGGCCCCGGCGTAATCGTCGGCGTCGTTCGAATCGCTACAATCCGAAAGGTAACTGGGGCCGTCCTCTGTGGTGCTGGGCGTGTCGTCCGCCCGGGCCGGCGACGTGAAGAAGGAGCTCGCGAATACGAGGACGATGACCAAGCGATGCATGCTGTCTCTCCTCCACGGCGGATGGCCGCATCCTTGAGAGACTACAGCAATCCCGACGATTGGACTGTAAATAATGTGTCGCGGGCGTGGATAACGCTTAATCTTGGTGCTGGATAAAGACGGAGAGAGGGGATATGGCCCACAACGTGCTCGGCCTCGTGCTGTCCCTGTTCGGCTGTGTGCTGATCCTGGTGAATACGACGGCAGTAGTCTCGACAATCCGGAGCCATCGCTCTTCGATGCCCCGTCATTACTCCGGCATCAGCTTCATCCCGCAGCTGCTCACGATCTTCGCGGCCTTGAGTTTCAACGCCGCCCCGCATCCTTGGCTGCCTGCATGGCTGCCGCTTGTGATCGGTGCTTGCGACCCGGGCTTGTGGCGGCTGTTGTACCTGACCCTGGGAGTGATACGCGACAGGCCCAAGAAAAAACCAGAGTGAACCGGGAGATCCCACCCCGCACTCAAGCGCGGCGCACAGGATTCTCGTGATCCGCTCCACTGCATCGCACGAAAATCGGAATCCATTCTGTTTCGCGGACCGTCCATCGGATATATGCTGGGAAAGACGCACGCGCTCTCCGCGGCATATCTAATCGGAGCATAAGAGAGTAGAGTACGCACCTGTCTGAATCGCTTCCCATTCCCACGTGAAATCGAGAATGTGACCGCTTGCAGCAGCTGCTGCGAGGTGCGGTATCGCGTGCCGGCGATCTTGCCGGTACGAATTCGCCCTGCCCCGCGTGCAGAACTGACTATCCGGAGAACGATCATGAATGAGTTCAAAGTCTATGAGATCTCCAATGCACCGTCCGATTCACGCGTGGATCTCGAAACGATCAAGCTGAATCACGGCAATATCCCCAATGTGTACGCCGTCATGGCGGAAGCGCCGGTGCTGCTCAAGGGCCACATCGCCCTCAAGGAGCAGTTCGAGAAGGCCACGCTCAACAAGCAGGACCGGAAGATCGTGCTGTTGACCCTGAGCCGCGAGCTCGGCAGCGCCTATGATACTGCCGTCCACAGCGGTGCCGCAGAGAAGCACAGCGTGCCCGCCGACGTGATCGAGGCCATCCGTGCCGGCAACCCGCTCAAGGACAAGAAGCTTGAGTCGCTGCGCAGTTTCACCGTCAAGCTGGTGAACACCCGCGGCCACGTGACCGAGAGCGACGTCAAGGACTTCCTGGCGGCGGGTTACACCCGTGCCAACGTCCTCGAGATCGTGCTGGCCGCCGGCGCGGTGACACTGACGAGCTACACCCACCTCATCGCCCAGCCCGCGCTCGATGCCGAGTTCGCGGCCAAGGTGTGGAAGAAGGCAAGCTGAAGCAGTACCTGAGTGACACTTTGACGGGGCGGGAGACCGCCCCGTTTTTATTCGTCGAGACCACTGAATCTAAGGAACAGTTTATGAACGAGTCCGAATCGACCCTGCAACACACGGATGCCATCGCAGGTGATGCCATGCTCAACGAAGGCGGCCTTACCCACGGTGCCCAGCGTGCCTCCCTGACGCCCGCCGAGCTCACGGCCAGACCCGCCCTACCCCGGGGAGCGCGTAGCGCGGCCTCAAGCCCCATGGATTATCCGCAGCCGGGCGGCGGCAACCTCTATCCGTGGTGGGACGGAGTGCACGGCGAGCATCTCGCCGATCCCATGTTGGCCATCGTGCAGAACCGGACCGAGGGTGCGGATACGCAGGGCCAGACCCACATGAAGCGCGGCATCCGCCGCAGCTGGTGGCATTGGCCGACCATCGGGACCGCTGCGGTCCTTTCCGTAGGCGGAGTGATCCTGGCCGTGTCCGACAGCGCGGTCGGCGCCAATATCTCGTGGATGCTGCGCAAGCTGATCTGAATCGGGACCGGCCCGCCGGCGGGCCGGAAATGCATTAGTCTAGGGTCCGAACCCCGGAACATCCCGGCCAGCAAGGAAAACCGCATGTCGCTTCGCCACGCCGTCGTCCTGGTCGACCACCACCACGCCGAGATCCTGCAGTTCGACGCCGAACATCTGCAGACCCAGAAGATCAAGGCGCACAGTCACCATACCCGCCAGCACGGCAGCGAAGCCCGCACCGAACATGAGTTCTTCGGCGAAGTCTGCGACGCGCTGACAGGCATCACCGAGATCATCGTGGCCGGGTCGCACACCGCGCAGGCGGATTTCCGCCACTACCTCGACAAACACCGCCCGGCAGTGGCGAAACAGGTCATCGGCTGGGAGACGGTAGATCATCCTTCCGAGGGCCAGTTGCTGGCCCTCGCCAGGAAGCACTTCATAAAGCTCGATCGCATGGCGGGCACGTCGCCCCTGACCTGAAGCAGGTCACCGGCCGGGGTGAGGCTTTGTCATCTCTCAGTGAATGTCCATCTCGCGCGCGCCGCGGTTATTCCACGATGCTCACGCTCACGTGCACCTGCGTCGGCGGCGCATCCAGCCACACCACCACCGGCGTCTTCTCGAAGGGGAAGCGGCCGCCCATGCCGGCGTATTGCATCCACAGCTCGCCGCCGAGCAGCCCCGCATCCAGCCGGCCGTCTCCCGCCGTGCTGACCGCCCGCACCAGATAGGGGAACTCGCCGTAATGGCCCTTGCAGGATGCGCCGGTATAGGACATGAGCGTCTTTGCCGTGAGTGCCACGAAGGATCTCGATCCCAGCGACTGCACCGCCTGCGGGAGTTTGGCGGCAGGGATCCGGCACAGGTTTCGGGGCGCGAGCCAGCGCACCTGGTCCGGCGACGCTGCCGTATCCTGCGTAAACCACGACTCGCCCGGATCCGCCGCCAGCGCCGCCGGCAAGGCGAGGGCGCCGAGCAGGACTAGAAAGAGCCGTTTCGTGCCCAGCACGCTATTTGCCTGGCGTCGGCAGGCCCGTGTATCCGTAGACGCGGATGCAGATGAGGTCGCCGCCGGAGCTCAGGATGAAGGAATAGTTGCGGTCGTCGTAGCTCCAGAGGGTGTTGTCCGAGTTCGGGATGGGCGTCTTGCCCGTGGGCTCGCCGACCTTGGTCAGGAGCGAGAAGCTGCTGTCCCCCAGGCGGATGCCCATGATGGGGTCCATGTCCACGTCCGCGCCGCCGTTGATCTGTACCCCGTAGACCTGGTCCGGCTGGTCGGATGAGGTGAGGATCACCATGAAGCCGTGGCCGTGGCTGATCATGTAGGTGTACTCGGGCTGGCCGTGCTCGTCGAAGTCCTGGTCGCCGGAATAGCCGAAGCTCTTCTTGGCGTCCGCGAGGGGCATCCCGAGCGTGATCTTGCCGATGCCGGTGAGGCTCGGCGGGCGCGCGTGGGCCACTTTCGCCGCCGCCGACGCTGGCACAGGCGCCGTGCCGGCGGGCGGCGCATGTTCCGGCACACCGCCGGCGTCCACGATGGCCTTGGTCATGTCGTCGATGCAGTAGCGCACCAGCTCGGGCCGGCCCGTGTTGTCGCGCACGCAGCCGTCCACGTTGGACTGGATCTGGGCGTCCGCCGTCGGGGTCAGGAGGTCGAGGGCGGTCAGGACACAGCGGGCGTAGAAATGGCCGGTGGCCGCCTCTGGCTGTTCCCGGGGATGGTCGTAGGCCCATTGCAGGGTCCGGTCCACCGCCGATCCCGGCACGTCGGCCTGGCCGTGGGTCACGGACTTGAACGCGTCGTCCTTGGACTGCCCCTGGTCCCGGGCCTCGGCGAACAAGAGCACCGCCTTCGCCATGACCCCGCAACCGTCGATCTCCTTCTGTTGATCCGGCGTCGGTGCCGCATAAACGGGGATGGAAGCTGTCGCCAGCAAGGCGGCACTGAGGAGCGTCAACGCAAACTTCGATGTCACTGGCGGCCCTTGTCGTAAGAGGTTGAAGAATAGGGATGCGATCCAGGCAATTGTATCCAATCGGGACTCGCTCCTAGTCTCGCCGCCGCGCGCCGGCGAGGGAGAACCAGGCGATGAGCCCGCTCACCGCGGCGAGGCCGGCACAGACCAACACCAGCAATCGGAAGGTGCCCACGTAGGACTGGGCCACGGCGTCCGAGACCGCCGCGGACATGGCCGCCGGGACGCCGGCGGGGGGCTTCAGCTCCGCGAGATGCGCGGCGTCCGCCACCAAGCCCTGCACCAGCACCGCGGGTATGCGCGCCTGCTGCAAGCGGCCCAGCAGTACGCTGCTGAACTCGGCCACGGCCAGCGTGGTCAGAGCCGCTACCGCGAGTACGCCCGCGAGCCGCGAGGCGGTGTTGTTCACTCCGGAAGCGATGCCCCCCTGGTGCTCGCTCACCGAACCCATCACCAC
>Ga0070733_10001971_pt1 | contig 14978 bp, 16 predicted proteins | sample Coa_R1_9_FD_66450 | JGI IMG/M metagenome (GOLD analysis project Ga0070733, IMG submission 66450) | Surface soil microbial communities from Centralia Pennsylvania, which are recovering from an underground coalmine fire - Coalmine... | ecosystem: Environmental > Terrestrial > Soil > Unclassified ... | reverse complement strand
CGGTATCCGACCGCTGGATCGCTCGCCGATCCGCTACCGTGGTAGCCGGATATCTGCCGGAGATCGTTGATGCCGGTGACGCGGTTGTAGTCGGTGCCGGGCTTGTCGACGGTCTGGAACGTAAACCCATACGGCGTCGGACTCACCTTCGTTGCCGGCCCGGCACCCGCACGCGCCGTTGCCGGCAGCGCACCTCCGGGCGATAGCCCCGATCCATTACAGGCGACAAGGCTAAGGGCTACCATCGTCAGCCCGATGGCTGCCAAAGCGGGCAACGACACTCCTAGCGTACGCGGGCGGTTCACGTCGATTCCTCCTTAATAATAGCTATATATAACGACGGGACGCGGCACGTATAAAGATATTCGTACCGAGAGGGTTATAGTATACGCCTAGGGACCGCTGTTAACGCGTTATCGAAACGCGTACGAATGGTTAGAATCCGGATTATCGATTGACGGCGATTAACAACACCCGGGACGCCCCCATTGAACCGTCCATTGGGCTGCTAACTCGACTCGCCTGAGTTACCTTTTCGTATGGCATTTATCCGACGCCACGCAGGTGTTGACGTCGACCGTTGCCGTGAAACCATGCGTCGTACCGACCGAATCGACGTACGAACCGCTGATCGCATGGCGATCGTTGATTGAGGTGACGACCGTCGTTCCCGCGGCCTCGGGCTCGTCGATTGATTGCCAGATCGGCTTGGCGCCGGTGGGGCTCGTCACGATAAACCCGTGCGTCGTGCCGTCGCTGTTGGTGTACTCTCCGACCACTTGGTTTTGGTAGTTGATGCCGAGCGCCTCGGTGCTTACCGAGTTAGGGTACAACAGGTTTTTGTACACGCCATTGAGGTAAATCCACCCTTGGATCGTTTTGTCGGAGGACTCGCCGAAGCCGACGATGTTGCCGGGGTCGTTGATGCCCACCGCTTCGGTGCTGTCAAAGCCGCTCGGCGTGAGATCTGCGTACTTTCCTTGGGTGACGTACAGTTCGTAGCCGTGGTTCTTTCCGGAACCATCGGTATAGAAGCCGACGGCGGCATCGTAATCGTTGACGCCGAGCAGTTCGTTGACCGTATCGGGGCCAAGCGGAGTCTTCGGATTCTTGAACGACGTGTAGAGCCCGTGATCTTTGACGAACCCCAGCGTATGGTCGCCGACCTGATTGGAAAGGAAGTAACCGACGCACAGGAAGTCGTTCGACAACGCCATCGCATAAGTGTTGAGGGAGCCGGGGTACTCGACGTGGAGGAACTGCATCTGCACGTAGGGCGGCGCGGCACGGTATCCGACCGCTGGATCGCTCGCCGATCCGCTACCGTGGTAGCCGGATATCTGCCGGAGATCGTTGATGCCGGTGACGCGGTTGTAGTCGGTGCCGGGCTTGTCGACGGTCTGAAACGAGAACCCATAGGGCGTCGGGCTCACCGATGTTGCCGGAACGGCGCCGGCTCCTGCCCTCGCGGGCAGCGCACCTCCGGATGATAACCCCGATCCATTGCAGGCGACGAGACCGAGGGCTACCACCATGAGCCCCATACTCGCCAAAGCGGGCGACGATAATCTCAAAGTAGACGGGCGGTTCACAAGGGTACTCCTCCTTCGAAAAAAAGCAAAACGGCACGGACATATAAATGTCCGTACCGTGGAGTCCTATTGTACGCTAGCAACCGGGCGTTAGTGTTCCAACAAAAGTCGCACCGGCGGCTAAACTTTACTTCGGCGCGATCGCCTCGACGTTGAGTTCGATGCGGACCTCGTCGCCAACCGCTACCCCGCCCGCTTCGAGCATCTGATTCCAGGTCAAGCCGAAGTCCTTGCGGCTGATCGTCGTATGGGCCTCATAGCCCGCGCGGAGATTGCCCCACGGGTCGGTGGCGCGGCCTTCGAAGCTCGCCTCGAGAACGACCGGGCGCGTCGTGCCGTGAATCGTCAGGTCGCCGTGAATCTCGAACGCGCTCGGGCTTCCGCTGATCGAGGTGCTGGCGAAGCGCAGCGTCGGGTAGGTCACGACGTCGAGGAAGTCGGGCGAGCGCAGATGATCGTCGCGTTGCGGCTCGCGCGTTTCGATCGAGGAGCCGTCGATCGTCACGTCGACGGCCTCGGGAAGGTCCGATCCCGCCGGGATGGCGATCGTGCCGGCCACCGACTTAAAGTGGCCGCGAACCTTGCTGATCATAAGGTGGCGCACGCTGAACCCGACGTTCGTGTGAATCGGGTCGATCGCAAAAATCTGGGTGGTCTTTTCTTGGACGGTGTTCATTTCAGTCAAATCTCCTTGGGTTGCCTGGCGGCTTCGAGTGTGGTATGCTGTTGCCTGTAAGTAACTATTACATACCGACTCCCCAACCGCAAGAAGACACTCGAAAGTAGTATAGGCACCCAATGGATACTGTAACCACCGTCTACGCCGGCGCCTGCCCCGCCCGCGCCCTCCTCGACCGCATCGCCAACAAGTGGACCACAATGATCATCGGGATCCTCGGGGAGGCCGGCGGGCCGGTTCGTTTCTCCGACCTGCGCCGTTCGATCAACGGCATCTCGCAGAAGATGCTCACGCAAACGCTGCGCGACCTCGAGCGCGACGGCCTAGTCGTCCGGGAGATATTTCCGGTCATTCCCCCCCGCGTCGAGTATTCGCTTACACTGCTGGGCCGGACGCTCGACGATCCCCTGCGTGCGCTCTCCCAGTGGGCCGAGCGCCACATGAACGAGGTGCACGCCGCGCAGCACGCGTTCGACGCCAGGAGCGCCTAAGGAGCCCTAGATACTGACCGTCATCGCCACCGGATCGGAGAACCCCATCAGGCTTTTGGTCGCATTCCCTCCGCCGGGATAGTGCCAATACATCACGCTGCCGGCGATGAGGTCGCCGCCGACGATGGTTCGGCCCTCGATCCAGAACGAAACGATATCGTTGTCGCCGTCGAGCGGCGTGGAGTAGACCGTCTTCCCTTTCCCCGAGCTTATCAACAGCCGGTACACGTCCGCGTGTCCGCTGGACCCGCTACGGTCGCCGACGTCGAGATATTTGCCGTCCCACTGCACGCCTCCCGACGGGTTGAGGCTCTTGTCCAGCGCAATGCCGGCAAACTTCGTTTGCCCTTTGGGAAGCTCCACCAGCAGGCCGTTCCCGCCGGCGGAACTCGCTCCGTCGACAAAAAGATTCCCCGCGTCGTCATAGGCGCAAAAGTACAACGCCGACGCGTTCTTATCCGAATACGTCGCAGGGCGGCCGCGGGCGTGCTTATAGACGGCAACGTTCGGCAATCCGGAGCCGCCCGACGGACCGCTCTGGTTGACGACCGCCAAATCGCCGCTTGCCGGATCGATCGCGCAGCCCAGCGGCGTTCCCGCCGAATCGCTCAGCGTTTTGATTGGCTGGGATCCGCCGTGCGCGTACTCGGAGATCGTCGCATTGCCGGCAGTGACGATATAAATGTCTCCGGCCTCGTCGTGGCAGACGCCCTCGGGGGTCTGCAGATGCGTCAGCTCCCCAACCAGCTTGGCGCCCGGATACGAAAAAGCGTACACGTTACCGAAGGTTCCGTCAGAGACGTACAGCAGCTTCTGCCCTGTCGCCCCAGCGGTGCCATCCCCAGCGCGCCCAGCAGCGTCGGTACTCGGCGCGCAGGCCGCCAACGTCACCGCAGCCGCGAAGCTTAGCGCGTAAGCGGCAAAGCCGCGCCTATTCCGTATCGACCGGCAACCCCGAAGGCTTCTGGTGCAGGAAAAACGACTTCGAAAGCTTCGAGGGAATTACCGTAAACGCGCGCGGTGTTTGGTTAAAGTTCAACATGTCGCCGCCCTGGCTGCCGTTCTCGGGCCCGATGCTGTTGCACGTCTCGTCCGTAGTTCCGAGCCGTCCGAGATTGAACGTATCTTCGATAAAACGAACGATGCTGCCGAACGAATAGACGACGTTCGAGATATAACCGGTTTGGCTCGACGACGTCTCGCGCGAGTACGGCGAAATCACGATCATCGGCACGCGAAAGCCCATCCCCCCTTGATTATCGATCGTCGGCGGCGGAACCGAATCGTAAAAGCCGCCCCAGTCGTCCCACACGACGATGATGGCCGTCGTGTTCCAATACGAGCTCTGCCCGATCGCATTGACGACCTGTGCCACCCACTCCGGTCCGTCATCGGGCTTGTAATGCGGATGATCGGAGTCTTCGCCGTCGGGAATCACCCACGAGACTGCGGGGAGGTTGCCGTTGGTAATGTCCGTGAAAATGTCCAGCTGATTGAGATCCACGTTGGTGCCCCACTCCTTGCCATAGCGCACCGGCGCAATAACGTCGAACGCATCCCAGAGCGAGCCCGGCTGATACGGGGAGAGCGGCGGCGTGTAGTACTTCCACGACACGGCGGGCGACGCGCCGTCCATGAGGTCGCGCAGCGTTAGGTAACTGCTCCCCGACGACGGAAAATACGTCGTACACGGAGACGGCCCATCGTTTGGCAGGTAGACCAGTTGGGTGGTGATCAGATTCGTCGTCGTGCCCGGCGGTGCGTCACACCCCCAGTTCTTCGATTCCGAGGGATAGTCGATCAGGCTCTCGCTCGAATCGATCGCGCTGTTGCCTCGAATCAGGTCTTGATGGGCGGTGAAGCTTCCGCTGCCCTGGGTTTGGAACATCTTGTTCGCGAGCGCGTACTCTTGGGCCATCGTCCAATACGGAGCGATCTGGCTCGGGTACACGTACTCATACGGCTCTGCGCCTTCCTTTTTTGCGCCGGCATAGATGATCTGATTGAAGCCATCCATCTTGCCGTCGTCGTAGGCCGTGAGATACCCCGAATAAATATGGTTGAGGCTGAGCCCGTCCTCGAGATTTACCTCTTTCAGGTTGATGGACTTCGTCTTCGCTTTTTTTCCCTTACCGACTTTTTCTTTCCCGACGATCGTTCCGGTCGCTCCGGGGAACTGCGCAAAGAAGTTGTTGAACGTACGGTTCTCTTGCACCAGCACGACGATGTGCTGGATCGGCGAACTCGAGCCGGTGCCGGAGATCGGCAGCGTCGCCACCGGCGACGGAGCGGTTGCCCCGGGGGCGCACGCGGTGAGTACACCTAGCGCGATCGCGCTCAACCAAAGACGAAGCACTTGTCTATTCCGTGTCTACCGGCAGCCCCGACGGCTTCCGGTGCAGAAAGTACGACTTCGAATATTTCGAAGAAATTACCGTAAACTTGCGCGGCGTCTGATTGAAGTTCAGCATGTCGCCGCCGTGCCCGCCGCTCTCCGGCCCGATGCTGTTGGTCGTAGCGTCCGTCGTTCCAAGCCGCCCGAGATGAAATGTATCCTCGACAAAGCGAACGATGCTGCCGAACGAATAGACGACGTTCGAGATGTAGCCCGTCTTGCTCGACGACGTCTCCCGCGAATACGGCGAAATCACGATCATCGGCACGCGGAAGCCCATGCCCCCTTGATCGTCTATTTTTGGCGGTTTGACGGGATCGTAGTACCCACCCCAGTCGTCCCACACGACGATGATGGCCGTCGTGTTCCAATACGAGCTTTGTCCGATTGCGTCGACGACCTGTGCCACCCACGACGGTCCGGTATCGGACTTGTAAGCGGGGTGATCGGAGTCCTGACCGTCGGGAATCAGCCACGACACCGCGGGCAGGTTACCGTTGGTAATGTCCGTGAAAATGTCCAACTGATTGAGGTCCACGTTGGTTCCCCACTCCGGACCGTAGCGAACCGGCGCGACGAGATCGAACGCGTCCCAGAGCGAGCCCGGCGTGTACGGAGAGAGCGGCGGCGTGTAGTATTTCCAGGAAACGGGCGGCGATGCGCCGTCCATGAGATCCCGCAGCGTCAGGAAGTTGCTCCCGGACGACGGAAAATCTTTCGTGCACGGAAACGGTCCTTTGCCCGGCTCTTGGACGAGTTTGGTAGTGATCAGACTCGTCACCGCACCGGTCGGCGCATCGCATCCCCAGTTCTTCGACTCCGACGGGTAGTCGATCAGGCTCTCGCTCGAACTAATCGCGCTGTCGCCGCGAATCAGGTCTTGATGGGCCGTGAAGCTTCCGCTGCCCTGCGTTTGGAACATCTTGTTCGCCAGCGCATAGTCTTCGGCCATCGTCCAGTAGGGAGCGATCTGGTTCGGGTTGACGTACTCGTACGGTTCCGCATTTTCGGGCCCTTCGCCGGCATAGATGATTTGATTGAAGCCATCCATCTTGCCGTGGTCGTAGGCCGTTAGATATCCCGGATAAATATGGTTGAGGCTGAGGCTGGTGAAGAGATCGACCTCTTTCAGGTCGATGGACTTGGTCTTTGCGTTTTTTCCCTTTCCGATTTTTTCTTTCCCTACGATCGTTCCGGTCGCTCCCGGGAACTGCGCAAAGAAATCGTTAAACGTGCGGTTCTCTTGCACCACCACGACGATGTGCTGGATCGGCGAGGTCGAGCTCGTGCCGGAAATCGACAGCGGTCCCGCGGGCGATAACGCGGTACTCCCGGAGGCGCAGGCCGCGAGCACAGTTGCGGCACTCGCGTATAACCACAGGCGAAAGACTTGTCTCATCAAGCTCCTCGATAGGCAGAAGGTCTCGCGGCCACGTTCGGCGCAGCCGCGCGGCTACCATTTTGCCCATTTGCCCTTAAAAATAGACTATTGTCGATATTCGTCGTCGCTCAACGTGAGGCTCGCGGCTGCGACGTTCTCTTCCAAGTGCGCGACCGACGACGTTCCGGGAATCGGCAGCATTGCCGGCGAGTGTCGCAGCAACCAGGCCAACCCGATCTGCCAGATCGTCGCGTCGGAACCGGCAGCAACCGATGAAAGCGCTTGATTCGCCGCGAGGTCGCCGCCGTCGAGCGGAAAGTACGGAATGAACGCGATGCCGTTGGCCTCGCAATACTTTAAAACAGGTTCGCTCGTGCGATTGCCGACGTTGTAGTTGTTCTGCACCGAGACGATCTCGACGATCTCTCGTGCTGCCTGCAGTTGGCCAAGGTCCACATTGGAAAGGCCGACGTGCCGCACTTTTCCCGCGTCGCGCAGCTCCCGCATCGTGCCGATCTGATCTTCGAACGGAACTTCTGAATCGATCGCGTGCAACTGGTAGACCTCGATCCGATCGAGGCGCAAGCGGCGCAGGCTTCCCTCGCAGGCCGCCCGCAAGTGTTCGGGCCGGCAGTCGCGCTTCCACTCGCCCGGTCCGCTGCGCGTCAGGCCGCCCTTCGTCGCGATCACGAGTCCGCTGGGATACGGGTGCAGCGCCTGCGCGATCTGCTCTTCGTTGACGTTCGGGCCATACGAGTCGGCAGTGTCGATGAAGTTCACGCCGAGCTCGAGCGCGCGGCGCAAGACGCGCAACGCATTTTCGCGATCGGCCGGCCAGCCCCAGATGCCCGGGCCGCAGAGCCGCATTCCGCCGAATCCAAGCCGGCGAACCGTAAGATCGTTCCCGATCGTGAGCGTAGTTGCGCGATTCATCGAGGGCGCGTTCAACGCGCAAAAAAGAAAGACCGCTCGGCGCGTGCCGAGCGGTCTTTCCGAAATCCCGGGAAAGGGTTACTTAGCGACCGGCTTGTTGGGGATCGCGTTCGGGTTCGGATTGGGGTTCATGTTTCCGTTGCTGCGCGGCGCCGTGGCGCTCTCGGTCGCAGCCTTGAAGTGTGCCTCGGCCTGCTTCTGCGTGTCGCTCATCATCTCGGCGATCTTCAGGGTGTACGCCTTGCGCATCTCGAGAAGCTGGCTAGCGAATCCGAAGGACATCTCGACGAGTTGCGTCGGCGTCGGGACGTTCTTGAACTCGGGCAGCTGGGCCGGGTTTTCGCTGAACTCCTTGGTGAACTCGTGGAACGAGCTCATCGCCTTGAGGCTGGCGTCCTGCGTCTGCTTGATGGCCGCGAGGCCCTCTTCCTGAAACTTGTTCATGTACTCGGTAACGTTGACGGTCATGTGCTTGGTATCTCCTCTGCTTTAGTGTGTGCTAAGTATACCAAGCAGATGCTGTGTCTGTCAACTACCGGCGGTAAAGCTCCGGTAGATGCGGATCAGGCTTTCCTTCTGGTCCGTGCTCAGCCGGGGGTCGACTTTTATCGCATGCTCGACCCCGTGGTGGCTCTCGTCGCGCCCGGCCGAGTTGTCCAGCAGGCCGGCCTGCGAGTACATGGTCTCCGCCGAGAGGTGCAGCGCGTTGGCGATGCTCTTGAGCACGTCGGCCGAGGGTTTGTAGAGCCCCCGTTCGACCTGACTAAGGTAGGGATTCGAGATCTTGGCGATCTCGGCAAGCTGGCGCATCGAGAGATTGGCCAGCTCCCGTTGAGACTTGATGAAGTCGCCTAGACTGCGCCAGGCACCGCTGGCCGGAGTCCTCTCCTCGTCGTCACTCACGATCGTGCCTCTACTTTCTCTTCCGTGCCCTTGTCACCCTGAGCCCCTCGACTACGCTCGGGATGAACTCCGTCGAAGGACGAAGCAGACTCATTCCTCACGTACCGCCCCGGCGCGGCCTCCCCCGCCGGTAAATCGTACGGCGCCCGCAGCGGTCCGCCGCGACCTTCGGCCCAGGCGGCCCAATCTTCCCACCACGACCCTTGATGGCGATCCGCGCTCTCGAGCCACTCGTCGGCGCTCTCGCCCCGGGTCGCGTGCGGCTTGGTGTAGTGCCAGGTCTTCTTGCCGCCGGGCGGATTGACGATCCCCGCGATATGCCCGGAGTTGGTGAGCACGTATTTCGACTCGCCCCCAACATGCTGGGTCGTCAGATACGTCGCACGCCAGGGCGCGATGTGATCCGTTTCGGCGCCAAGCACGTAGAGCGGCGTCTCGATCTTGCCGAGATCTATCGGCGTATCGTCGATCACAAAGGCGTTGGGCTTCACGATCGCGTTGTGCAGATAGCAGGCCCGCAGGTACTGCGAGTGCATCGCGACCGGCATGCGCGTGGAGTCGCTGTTCCACGCGAGAATGTCGAACGCCGGGGGCTGCTTCCCTTTGAACCAGTTGTTGACGACGTAGCTCCAAATCAAATCGCTCGAGCGCATCCAGTCGAAGGTTCGCGCCATCTCCGCGGATTCGAGATAGCCCCGCTCGTGCATGCGCTTTTCGAGTCGCGCGATCGTATCCTCGTCGGTAAAGATGCCCAGGTCGCCCGGCATGCCGAAATCGATCAGCGTGTTGGTGACGGAGGCCGACGCCACTCGGTCGGCTTGGCCGTGCGCCGCGAGATAGGCCAGCGCGATGAGCGCCATCGTTCCACCCAGGCAGAGTCCCGAGAGATTGACTTGGCGCGCGCCGGTGGTCTCTTGCACCGCGTCCATAGCCGCGAGAATCCCGTCGCGCAGGTAGTCGTCCATCGTGAGCTGCGACTGCGTTACGTCCGGATTGCGGTACGAAATCATGAACGTCTGATGCCCGTGCCGCACCGCCCATTCGACGAACGAGCGTCCCGGGGCCAAGTCCATGATGTAGTATTTGTTGATCCACGGCGGGCTGCACAGCAAGGGAATGGCGTGAACCTGCGGAGTCTGCGGCTCGTAAGCGATCAGTTCCATCAGCTCGTTGCGCATGACGACGCGCCCCGGCGTCGCAGCGATATTGACGCCCAGTTCGAAGCCCGAACGATCGACCTGTCGCGGGTAACCGCCGTTGTTGGCGACGTCGTCCAAAAAGTTTTGCAGGCCGCGCACCAGACTAAGGCCTTGGGTCTCCGTCGCCTCTTTGACTACGCCCGGATTGAGCCATGGGATGTTGCTGGGAGCGAAGGCGTCGCACATCAGCTGCATCGCAAACCGCGCTTTGTTACGCGTCGCGTCCGGCAAGCGCGTCGAGGCGACGAGCTGCATTGCCGCATCGGTGCGCGCGCGATAATCTTCCACGACGCCGGCCAGCATCGGGTTGGTGCTCCACTCCTGTTCGGCAAAGCGCTTGTCGCTCGGGAACGGTGAGCTGGGCGCTTCGCCGCTGAGGCGGCGCAGCATGTTGAGCCCGACGTTTTGCTCGGCCAGCGCAAACCCGGTGAGCCAGGTGCTCATCCGGATCGGATCCATCATCACGTCGGCGATGACGGCGCGCAGCGCGTCGGTCAACGACGCCGGATCGAGCCCGGTAATATCGATGCCATACGTCAACTCTTCAGGCGCAATCGTCTCTTGCATTACATGTACCAGCCGCCGTTGATGTTGTAGACCGCGCCGGTGATGTAACCCGCTTTCTCGTCAAGCAGGAAGCGCACGAGCCGTGCGACCTCCTCGGGTTGGCCGAGCGCCTGGACCGGCGTCTGAGCGATCGCGGTTTCGATTGCCGACTCCGGCATCGCTTTGGTCATGTCGGTGTCGATGAACCCTGGCGCGACCGCGTTGACCGTGATGCCGCGCTTGGCAACCTCGAGCGCGACGGTCTTGGTGAGGCCGATCAGCCCCGCCTTTGCGGCAGAATAGTTCGCCTGACCGAAGTTCCCGGCTTCGCCCACCACCGAGCTCACGTTGACGATCCGCCCGAACTCTTGCTCGACCATCGTATCGAGGACGGCCTTTATCATAAAAAATGGTCCCGACAGATTAACCTGCAGGACCTTTTCCCATTCGTCGACCGTCATCTTTCGGACGGTGTGGTCGCGGGTAATGCCCGCATTGTTGACCAGGAAATCGATTCGCCCATGCTCTTTGCGCACGGCCGCGACCGTCTCGCGACATTGGTCATAGATACTTACGTCGCTTTGATAGAAATGAATTCTTGAGGCCGATCCGTTGAGCAGCGCCGCCAGGTTGTGCGTGCGCTCCCGGTCTTCCGGCAACCCGAGCACGGCCACGGTCGCACCGTCCCCCGCAAGAAGCGTGCTGATCGCGCCGCCGATGCCGCGAGCCCCGCCGGTCACAATACCGACGCGTCCACTGAGAGATAAACTATCCACGCGCTAGATTTACCCAACTCCCGCCCGCTTCACCTCCTAGCGAGCCATGCCGCCTACGGCCTCGGATACGCCAAGACGTAAATGTACGCTTTGCTCTGGAGGTCGCCGGCGATTGCCATGCGCGCAGTCGGCCCCGCGTCGGCCCAGCGCTGCGGCGGCGCGTAGCAGAGTTGTATCCGATCGGTTTTCTTGAGCTTGACGAGAAACTCGGTCTGGTCGTTTGCCGGATGCGGAGTCGTAATCTCAAACGAAGCGCCGCCGGCAAGGGTGACGGTTCCACTCCCCGCGTGCGTCTGGTCGGCGGCGGGGCGGATGTGCGCGATGGTTGCCGGCGGATCGCAATACATGAATGGCATGGCTACATGTCCAGACCGCCGTTGACGTCGTAGACTGCTCCGGTAATGTACGACGACTCGTCTTCCAACAGGAAGCGCACGACGCGCGCGACTTCATCGGGGCGCCCGAGCCGCCGCTGCGGAATCTTTTCCACGACTTTTGCCAACACCGCCTCGGGAATCGCGGTGACCATTTCGGTGGCGATAAAGCCGGGCGCCACGCAGTTGACCGTGATGCCTTTCTGCGCCATCTCCAGCGCCAAGCTCTTTGAAAATCCGAAGAGCCCCGCTTTGGAGGCCGCGTAGTTCGCCTGACCGATATTGCCGGTTTCGCCGATGACCGAGCTGATGTTCACGATGCGCCCCGAGCCGCGCTCGATCATATGCTCGAGCACCGCTTTGGTCATCTGAAATGCCCCCGACAGGTTGACGTCGAGCACCTGGTGCCAGTCGTCGACGCTCATCTTCCGGACGGTCTTGTCGACGGTGATGCCCGCATTGTTCACCAGGAAATCAATCCGGCCAAACCCGTCCATCACTTCTTTAGCGACGCGGTTGCAGTCTTCGGCATGATCGACGCGCCCTTGGTGAATCGAAACCTTCGCGCCCTTCTCGTGCATCGCGCGCGCAAATGCCTCGGCGCTCTCTTTTCCGCGGTTATATCCGGCGGCGACCGACGCCCCGCTCAGTGCCAACATCTCGGTGATGGCCGCACCGATGCCGCGCGTACCACCCGTAACCAACGCCACACGACCGTCGAACATCAATCCCTCCTTCGCCATTGCTTGAGGGCAGTGAGCTTCGGCTTATGCGCGCGGTGTCATCCTGCCTACCTGGCTGTGCTTACGGTGACGCCGTCGCCCGTTATGCCCTTGATGGTCCACCGAGGATCGCCCCCGCGGGGGTACTCCCAAATGCAGACGTGGCCGTTCGAGCTTGCCCCCGCGACCTCGTCGCCTTGAATCCACGGTTGGACGATCTGCACGATGTGGTACGGGTCGGTGAGCACGGTGAAGCTCACGATGGTTGCTTTATAATCTGAAACCTTCAACCGGTAAATGCTGGTGAACGGCTGCGCGTGGTACTCCTGATCGGCCGCCGCCACGTACTTCCCATCCCACATCACGCCGGCCGGCGAAAAAATACCGCCTTTGAGGGAGACGGGCACCAGCGTCGTGCCGCCCTTGCGCAGCTCGGTGAGACCCGTCGCGCCGCTATTGGCCCGGCCTTCAACGAAAATGTTGCCCTGGTTGTCGTAACCCGGCGGATAGAGGTAGTTGAAATTCGACGAAGTGTATTTCGCGGGCTGGCCCGACGCGTTCTTGAAAATCTCGATGTCGCCCGATCCGCTGGTGGTCGAAAAATCCGCAACGGCAAGATCGCCGCTCTTAGCATCCACCGAACACCCGATGGGTCGTCCCCCCGTCGCCAGAGTCTTGAGCGGCGTCGTTCCTCCGTGCGCATATTCGACGACTTCGAATCCATTGAACTCGGTGATCCAGACATCGCCTTTGCGGTCGCTACAGAGACCGTACGGATAGTTAAGATTCGTGAGCTTTCCCACCATCGTCGTTGAATTGTAGCGGAAGATATCCACCTCGAAGGTCCCGAGACGCGAAACGTACAGCAGCTGCTTCGCCTGCTTTGCCGCGGGCGAAACCCACGAACCTTGCGGTCCGTGATGCACGCCCGGCACGGCAGTGGGACCCAGAACCGAAGGCGCGCCGCTGCACCCGGCAAGGATGGCGGCCAGCGCACAAATTTTCATGGCCATACTCCCAACGTTACCGCAAGAATATGAAGAACCTCTTAAAGGCCGGCCCGCCGGTCCCCAGAAAGACTAGCCGGTACTTTTCCCGTCGAGAAAGGATCGAGAACATGCGCGTATTTTTCGCTTCGCTCTGCGCCATCGCCCTTGCGGCGTTCATCGCGTTCCCGGCTCCGGCAAAGGCCGCCGACACGATGTTGACCGGCAAAATGGCGCCCTTTAACTATCTTCTCGGCGCCCCGTGGAGCTGCACCAGCCAAGTGCCGGCAATGCACGACATGCCGGCGCACACCGATCAGCTAACCGTCACCTTCGAGATTGCGCCGCGCAACATCATACACGACCACGTTTCCGGGACGGACTATATGGGCGACCAATACTTCGGCTACAGTTCAAGAATGAGCAACTACTGGACTACCAGTGCGGATAACGAGGCCAGCCACGGCATCGCGACTTCCACCGACGGCCGGACGTTCACCGGCACGGTGCACATGGGGATGATGGCGATGGACGTTACGACCACGTACGGAAAGTCCGGCGCGAACAGCATTAGTATGACGCAACTACTTTCGGGAGGCGGCCAGTCGATCACCGTCAGCAGCAGCTGCACGCGCTAGCATAGCCTCTCGTGCGAGCGCAATGCGAGTAACGGTTATCGGCGCCTCGGGGTTCATCGGCCGTCATTTGAGCGCCGCGCTGCGCGCCCGGGGCGACGACGTCGTCGAAGCCAGCCTTCGCAACGTCGACGCCGCCGGCCGCGCCTGCGAAAGCGCCGACGCCGTCGTGCAGCTCGCCGGGGCTCCGGTTGCAACGCGTTGGACCGCTCGCGCCAAGGACGAGATTCGCCGCTCGCGCGTGGACGCGACGCGCGAGCTCGTCGATCGTCTCGCCCGACTTCGCGCGCGCCCGAACGTCTACGTCGCTGCGTCAGCCGTCGGATATTACGGCGCAAGCGAGACGGCGACGTTCACCGAGTCTAGTCCACCGGGAAACGGTTTCCTCGCCGAGGTCTGCGTCGGTTGGGAACGCGAGGCGTCGCGCGCCGGCGAGCTCGGGATGCGCGTCGCATGCATTCGAACCGGAATCGTCCTCGGCTCCGACGGCGGCGCGCTCGCGCGGCTGCTTCCGATCTTCAAGCTAGGCCTCGGCGGCGTGGTCGGCAACGGGAGGCAGTGGAACTCCTGGATTCATATCGACGATATCGTCGGCATCTATCTTCTCGCAATCGATCGAGCCGAGGGCGCACTCAACGCAACGGCGCCCGACCCGGTTCGCAACGTCGACTTCACCTGGGCGCTCGCGTCGGCGCTGCATCGCCCGGCCTTCCTCCCGGTGCCCGCATTCGCGCTTCGCACCATCCTCGGCGAGGGCGCGAGCGTCCTCACAACCGGACAACGCGTCCTCCCCGAACGCCCGCTGGCACTAGGCTACAAGTTCGCCCGTCCCCGACTCGCCGGCGCCTTCACCTCCATCCTGAGCGCAGCAACGTTATCGTGAACGCACTAAGGAAAGGAACGACGGCACGCGCTGCGGGAGATACCGCCTACCAAGCCACAGCCCGGCGCTATTGCCTGCAATAACCCCAGCCCGTCGCCGCAGGCGGTGGATCCGCGGCGTCGCCCGGTTTCGCCACTCCTAATCGCAATTCGCTCTGAACGGCGCGAATGAAGTAATCCGCAACCTTGAGATCCTTGGTCGCCGCCAGAGCATCGCAGGCCTCGAGCGCATGATCTTCGGCCGCCCCCAGCTCGTATGCCGCCTGCTCGAGATTCGCATTGACCCCCTGGTAGGGTGACTTCGGATTCCCGGCGCTTGGGAGACGCCCGGCGCGATCTTGAAGATATTTTGCGTCCTTTCCCCATTGCTCGCCAAGCCTCGCCGACAGTTGCGAATGGTTGACGCCCATCGCAACCTGCACGATGATGTCGCGCAACGGCGAACTCAAGCGCGCGTACTCATCCACCAACGATTGAAACGCTG
>Ga0070733_10001970_pt1 | contig 14979 bp, 13 predicted proteins | sample Coa_R1_9_FD_66450 | JGI IMG/M metagenome (GOLD analysis project Ga0070733, IMG submission 66450) | Surface soil microbial communities from Centralia Pennsylvania, which are recovering from an underground coalmine fire - Coalmine... | ecosystem: Environmental > Terrestrial > Soil > Unclassified ... | reverse complement strand
CTCCCGCTTCAGGCACGGGCTGCATTCCACCGGCTCCCGCACCACTCGAGCCAGCGGCCCCGTCGGTCCGGTGGTGACATCGTTGGTCGCCCCGAACACCGCCACGGTGGGAACGCCCAGCGCCGAGGCGATATGCATCGCTCCCGAATCGTTGGTGAGATACACACGGCACGCCGCCGCCAGCTCGATGAACTCGGCCAGCGTCGTCTCGCCCGCGAAATTCCTCACCGGAACGCCCGCGGCGCCGATCGCCCTTTCCACTTCCGCGCACAGCTCCCGTTCGTCTATGGAACCGAAAATCGCCACGCCCGCTCCGAGCTCCTTGGCCACCCGAGCCGCCGCTTCCGCGAAGCGTTCCGGCAGCCAGCGCTTCGCCGTTCCATACGCCGCCCCCGGACTCACGCCGATCACCGCCTCCTCAAACCCCAGCCCTCGAAACCGAGCCCGCCCCGCTTCCCGAGCCTCCGCCGCGCCATCCAGACGAATCGCGTCACTTACTGGCATCCCGGAGATGATCCCCGCGCGCCGCAGCAGCTCCAGGTAGTAGAAGCGCTCATGCGCCGGAATCTCGCCCGCCCGCGGCACCGCAATCGCCCGCGTCAGCAACGCGCTGCGACCATCCCGGGCGTACCCGATACGCTCCGGAATCCGCGCCGCCCACGCGATCGCCGCCGCCTCGAAGGCGTTTTGAAGCAGGATCGCGCAATCGAACTTGCGCGCGGCGAGTTCTCTTGCGATTTTCCATTTCCCGCCCCACTTCGAGCCTGCCTCGCGAGCCGTGTACAGGATCGTCTCGTCGCAGAACGGCTCCCGCCGGTACAGGTCCGCAACCCAGGGCTTCGCCAGAATCGAAATCTGAGACTCCGGAAACCGCTCCCTCAGCGCCCTTAGCGCCGGCAGCGACATGACCGCGTCCCCCACCCAATTGGTCGCGCGTACTAGAATGCGCCGGTACTCCGGCTGGTATTCCGGCCGGACTTCAGTGTGATGCTCCACGAACTCCTAGCTTAAGCTAGCCCGCGCTGATCGATGTGTACTCCCGACCAATGGTACTGGAAACCCGTCAGTACGAAAGAATCCCCAAAATTGTACTGCCGGAGGATGCGTCACGCTCATCCGCCCTCTAGTATTGGCAGCATGAGAGCAATCCTGATCTGTCCCAGCGCGGACCTGAAAGAGAAGTTTACCGAGGCGGTCGCGCAGCATCCCAGCGTGTCGATCACCAAGGTCCTTGAAACCTATCCCTCGCGCGAAAACCTTCGCCAGGTTATCTGCGCGAGCGTGCCGGAGATCGTTTTCCTGGATATAGAAGATGCCCCGGCCGCGGAGGTAGTCGCGCGCCAGTTGGAGAAGGACTATCCCACCATTCAGCGGATCGCCCTTCACCGCTCGCAAGACACTCTGGTCTTTCGGCGCGCCCTTCAATTACGGATGCGGGAACTCCTCGCACCGCCTTTCGACCCCCTGGAGACGGCACTCATCTTCCGCGGTGTGCACGAGGAACTGATCGCCCACCCGGCCACCGTCGGCGCATCCAAGCACCTCTTTGCATTCCTCCCCGCGAAACCCGGAACGGGAGCTTCGACCATCGCCGCCAACGCTTCGTGGGCATTCGGCCAGATTCCCGACAATAGAGTGCTGCTGGCGGACTTTGACACGTCGTCCGGGGTGCTCGGTTTTATGTTCAAAGCCGAGCATGAGTACACCCTGAAGGACGCCGCACAGGAGCGGGAATTCGACGATGAAACCTGGAATCGCCTCGCGAAAAAGGTAGGCAACATCGATTTGCTCTTATCCGGCGCGCCACACATAGGCGAAGCCATCTCCAGCCGGCAGCTCACCCGGCTGATCGAGTTCAGCAGACGCAATTACGACACCATCTGCGTGGATCTCCCCGACACCCTGAATGAGACATCTCTCGCCGTGCTGCGGGAAGCCAACCAGATCTTCCTGGTCACAACTCCGGAGCTTCCGGCATTGCGCATGGCGCGCCTCAAAGCCATGTTGCTTCAGAAACTGGAGCTGCACGACAAAGTCTCCATCATTCTGAATCGGGCCGCCAGCCGGATGGAACTCTCCGTCAAGGAGATCGAGGAAGCCGTGGGACTGCCCGTCTTCACGTCCTTCCCGTGCGATTACGCGAATGTGAGCGGGGCGATACGAACCGGACAGCCCGCCAGCAAACTATCCGGCGCCGCCCAGGATTTTGTGGGGACGCTGCTGAACATTACCAAGCAGAAGAAGGAACGGAAGCGTTTCATCGAAACCTTCGCCGTGGTCCCCGCCCGCTACGGCTTCCGTTAAAACTCAGCCGAAACGTCCGAGCGGCAAGTTGAGATAAACTTGTTGAAATCTCATGCCGCTCAGCGCCGGTGAAAAACTGGGTCCCTACGAAATCCTCTCGCCCCTTGGCGAAGGTGGAATGGGCCAGGTATGGAAAGCCCGCGACACGCGCCTGAACCGCTTCGTGGCGATCAAGACCAGCCATCAAAACTTCAGCGAGCGTTTCGAGCGCGAGGCGCAAGCCATCGCCGCTCTGAATCATCCGCACATCTGTTCGCTCTACGACATCGGCCCCGACTACCTGGTCATGGAGTACGTCGAGGGCAAGCCGCTCCACGGACCTGTACCTGTCAACGAGGCTCTTGCGCTCGCCGGCCAGATCCTCGACGCGCTCGACGCCGCGCATCGCAAGGGCATCACTCATCGCGATCTCAAGCCCGGCAACATCCTGCTGGGCAAGAACGGCGTTAAGATCCTGGACTTCGGGCTCGCCAAGATCGAACACGCGCCCGCCCCAGACGGAGCCACGATGACCATGCCGCTCACCGGCGCAGGCTCCATTCTGGGCACGCTGCAATACATGGCGCCGGAACAACTCGAGGGCAAGGAAGCCGATGCGCGCAGCGACCTCTTCGCTTTCGGCCTGGTTCTATACGAGCTGATTTCCGGCGAGCGGGCTTACGCCGGGACCACCCAGGCGACCATCATCGCGTCCATTCTCAAGGACCACCCCCGCCCCTTGCATGAGTTGCAGCCGCTGGCTTCGCCCGGCCTCGAGCGCGTACTCGAAACCTGCCTCGCAAAGGATCCCGACAAGCGCTGGCAATCGGCGCGCGAAATCAAGCATGCGCTGGAGTGGATGGCGCAAGCCGCTCCAGCCGCTCCCGAGATAGTGCAAGCGCCAGCCCCGCCGGCCAGGAGCACTAAACTTCCATGGGCTATCGCTGCGCTCCTGGCCCTGATCGCCATCGGCCTCGCGGGCTGGATGTTTTGGCCAAAGACCGAGCCTCCGGCCCAAATCACTCGTTTCCAGGTGCCCCTGCCTGAAAACGCGAGCTTCGGCAACTACGTTTCACTTTCGCCCGACGGCCGCAAACTGGTGATCAACACCTCCGGAGATCAAGGCGCCCTCTGGATTCGCGATCTGGATGCACTGGAGTGGCGCCGCTTGCCCGGCACCGAAGGCGCAGCCAGTCCGTTCTGGTCCCCGGACAGCAAGTTCCTGGCGTTCGCCGTCCAATACCAGATCAAGAAGATCGATATTTCCGGCGGCCCCGCCCATACGCTGTGCACCGTGCCAATGAGCTTCGGCACGGTGGGATCGGGCACTTGGAATCGGGATGGAGTGATCGTTTTTGGCGGCCGGGGCTCCAACCCGCTATGGAAGGTTCCTCAAGCCGGCGGCGTCCCCACCGCCGTCACCGCGATCGACACTTCGCGCAGTGAAAGCTTCCACGCGCTCCCCACCTTCATGCCCGACGGCAAGCACTTTATCTATTTGCGTACCGGGACGGCCGAGGGCCTCTACGCCGGCTCGCTCGACGCCAAACCGGAGGAGCAGCCGAAGGAGCGCATTGCGCAGGTCTCGCACGGCGCGTTCTATGTCAACGGCTACATCTTCTTTATGCGCGACAGCACGCTCATGGCTCATCCTTTCGATTCCGGCAAGCTGCAAATGCGCGGCGAGCCTGTGCCGGTGGCCGAGCACGTCGATATTTTCGGCAGGACGGGCGTTTTCTCTGTTTCGCCCAGCGGCGTTCTGGCCTATCATCCGGGCGCCGGGAGCGGAAACTTTCAGCTCACCTGGTTCGACCGGCAAGGCAAGACCTTGAGCACCTTTGGGCAACCAGGTACGGACACGGTGGTCAAGCTTTCGCCCGACGGAACCCGCGGAGCGGTGCGGGACGTCGCAATTGGGTCGCCGGGCGATCTCTGGACGCTCGACTTCGCGCGCGGTCTGCGCACCCGCTTCACGTTTCACCAAACCGCTGGCTCCGGCCCGGTCTGGTCCGCGGATGGAAGCCTCATCGCCTTCGCCGCCGGCGATACCCTGGACTCGATCTATGAGAAGGCCTCCTCGGGCGCCGGCGATGAAAAGGAACTCCTGAAGGAGCCCGGCACACTTCACATTCCCACCAGTTGGTCGCGCGATGGACGTTTCTTGCTGTACTACACCGCCAACGTTGCGAAGACTGCCGAGGATATTTGGGTCCTGCCGCTCCAGGGCGAGCGCAAGCCGGTGCTCTTGCTCGGCACTCAGTTCAGCGAACAGGAGCCTTCCTTCTCGCCCGACATGCGCTGGATTGCTTATATGTCCAGTGAGTCCGGGGTTTATCAGGTCTATGTTCGCCCATTCCTGCCTTCCGGACCATCCGGTGCGCCCTCGCTTGGCGAAGGTAAATGGCAAGTATCACGAGACGGTGGAGGCAGTCCGCTTTGGAGCGCGGACGGCAAGGAGATCTTCTTCCGCAGCCTCAACGGAACCGCAAAATTTGCCGTGGACGTAAAAGTGAATGGCGCGGCCTTCGAGTCCGCAGCGCCGCACCAACTATTCGTGTCTCCGCTCGATACCGGCTGGGACATCGCGCCCGATGGCAAGCGCTTCCTGATGTCCGTTCCGCAGGTTCTGCAAACCGGCCCGATCCCCATTACCATGGTGCTGAACTGGCCCGCGCAGTTAAAAAAGTAAAGGCCGAAGAAATAGAGGCCGAATAAGGCGGCTAAAGGCTCGCTCGGCGGCGCAGGCGGCACACTGCCAAGACCGCGAAGCCCACGCCGAACAGGGCCATCGTGCCGGGCTCCGGCACTCCCGATGACGCAGTGAGGTTATATCCGATCGCATCGAGTACATTGATCTCCGCATTACCGTCGGTGGTGATGTCCAGGCTCGAGCCTGGACAACCCTCGGCGTCCTGAACGAACTGACAGGACTCGACATAGTCGGTGTAGTCTTCCCCGTTCGCCAGAGTGTTGTAGATCGCCCCGCCTGCTCCGTTCGTGCCACAACCGTTATAGGAGAAATACGCGCCCGGTGTGGTGTCCACAAACACATGAACGTTCGAGGCGGAACAACGGAACAGGTCCACCGCCGAGGGACTCGTGCCGCCGCAGTCATTGACCAGAGCTCCGGTGGTGGTGTCGATACAGGAAGAGGTCCCGAGCACTTCGTCGGTCTCGTGCTCCACCACGCTGTAGAAATCGTAGTCGCTGGAAGGAATCGTGCCGCCGTTTTGCCGCCAGTACAGAATTGGGGCGTTCGTGATTGTAATGATGCCGTCGTAGCATCCCGAAGTCCCCGGAGTACACGCGACGCCGAGGGCGGTGATGCCGGTCATGCCGGTAAGATCCAGAGCCGCGCCGAGCGCGCTGGTAAGAAAAACGTCGTCGCCGCCGTAAAGGCTTGGTTCGACGGGCGGCAGACTGGCGATGGCCGCCGTGTCGAGGGGGCTCGAGCTCGCCGTGGCGATCAGGGCGTTCCGGTAGGTGCTGTAGCTGACCCCGGTCGGGTTAAAGTTGCTCTCGCCCAGCCCGGTGGTGCCCATTTCGATGTAAATGTCGGCGTTGGCATTGCTGAACGTGCTGCCGTAGAGGCCCGCGATAGTAGTGTTCAGGTAGTTGCACGTCCCCGCCTGCGTCCCATCAATGTTGGGATCGCAGGTGTAGGTGATGGAACCGCGCATCAGAGGCGCGCCCAACACCACCGCAGCCGCCCACAGCAATCCTGTGCGTCGCTTTTTCATCGAGCCCTCCGAAAATACGATTGCTCTTTTGCCAGTATACATCCGGGCACACAAATCGCGCATTCCGAGCCGCGACTATGAAGGAGTCGGTACTCTTACGGCCGGATCACGGTCCGAAGCGCCACGCACCTTCGGACGCGCTACTCTTAGGATGAGCATGCTTCGGTCTTCCATCCTGGCGTTCGCGGCGGCCCTTTCATTGCCCTCCGCGGAAGCTGCCCGCGTCCTCGCCGTCAACGTCGATGGCATGATCAGCCCCATCACCGTCGAGATCGTCGGCCACGCCCTCGATCAAGCCGCGCGCGATAACGCCGCGGCCGTGATTCTGCGCCTGAATACTCCCGGCGGCCTCATGGATTCCAGCCGCGAGATCAACGAAAAAATCGTCGCCTCACGCGTCCCCGTTATCGCCTACGTCACCCCCAGCGGAGGCCGCGCCGCCAGCGCCGGCTTTTTCCTGCTCGAAGCCGCCGATGTCGCCGTCATGGCCCCCGGCACCAACACCGGAGCCTCTTCGCCTGTGCTCCTCACCGGTGAAATGGACGAGACCATGCGCAAGAAAGTCGAAAACGATGCCTCTGCCTGGCTGCGCAGCGTCGTCGCCAAGCGCGGCCACAATGCCGACCTCGCCGAAAAGACCATCCGCGAAGCCAAGGCCTTCACTGAAAAAGAATCGCTCGACGATCACCTCATCGATCTCATCTCACCCGATGAAACCCAGCTCCTCACCGCGCTGGACGGCCGCCAGATCACACGCTTCGACGGCCGCAAGGAAATTCTCCACACCGCCGGCGCCACCATCGACGAGTATCAACCCACCGCGCGGGAGCGCATCGTCAACGCCGTGGCTGATCCCAACATCGGCTTCCTGCTTCTGATCATCGGCGCTCTCGGCGTCTATGTCGAGTTCACTTCTCCCGGCCTGATTCTGCCCGGTGTCGCCGGAGGAATCGTGTTCCTGCTGGGTCTCTCATCGCTGGCCGTGCTGCCCATCAACTGGATCGGCGCGGCGCTCCTGCTTCTGGGCGGAACTCTGCTCATCCTCGAAGTCAAATTCGCCTCGCACGGCGTCCTCGGCGTCGGCGGGGCTGTGTCGATGGTCCTGGGCGCGCTGCTTCTGGTCAACGGTCCACCGGAGGTGCGCATTCACCTGGTCACGGCGCTTTCGGCGGTGCTGCCCTTCGCCGCAATCAGCCTGTTCCTGGTGACCCTCGCCGTCCGCGCGCGCCGCAATAAAGCCGTAATGAGCGATGGCGGCCTGCTCAACCAGCTTGGCCAGGCCCGCACCGCGCTCGCCCCCGCCGGTACCGTCTTCGTGCATGGCGAGTATTGGGACGCCGTCTCCTCCTCGCCCGTTGAATCCGGTGCCGAGGTCCGCGTCGTCGCCATCGACGGCCTCAAGCTCCGCGTGGAGCCCGCTTCTCGTGGCAAGTGATCCGTTCGATCTGCAACGCTTTCTCGACGCCCAGAATCCGGTCTATGCGCAGGTCTGCGCCGAACTGCGCCGCGGAAGAAAGACCGGACACTGGATGTGGTTCATCTTCCCTCAGCTTCGAGGGTTGGGCTACAGCGCAATGGCCATCAAGTATGGAATCTCTTCGCGGCAGGAGGCCGAGGCCTACGTCGAGCACCCAATCCTCGGACCGCGGCTGGAGGAATGCACCCGGCTCGTGACCCTGGTGGAGGGACGCTCGATCGATCAGATCTTCGGAGGCATCGACACCGTGAAGTTCCGATCTTCCATGACCTTGTTTGCAAGCGCCGCGCCTGACAATCAAATTTTCAAGGCTGCGCTCGACAAATATTTCGCATAACGCCTCTCGTAAAAATTCTATTTCCCGCCACGTCCATGCTTTAGCGCAATAATCGCAAGCCCCCGTGGCAATCGTGCTGCTACTGTGTGGGCAGAAGAGTTCGGTTCCCTCATCGGTTCCGGATCACGCCAACGCGGTGGAGTACTCGAGTGCAACCCGCGCCATTCTTACGGATGGGGCGTCAGCCACGATGAGCCTTGCCGTTGAGGTGCAGCGGTGCCGTTTCTGCTCCGTAACGGGAGTGGGGGCGGCGATGATCGGGCAGGCGCCTGTTACGAAAACTTAGAAAGGGTTCAGTTTTCCGATGGTTTCGCAGCAAAATCGACGATCAGAACTTCAACGGGAGCCTTCGTCGGCTCCAGTTTGAGTCCCAGTTGATCCTGGATCGCGGTGAAGATAGACACGACATCTGCGTCCGCACTCGCAGCTCCATAGTCGCCCCATTCCAGCTTGTAATCGTAGCCTCCGGAGAGCCCTGTCTTATCGAGCACAGGGCGATCCACGCCATTGCGCTTGGAAAACTGATTGGCGAGCTGCGCCATGCCTCCTTTGGTTACGTTCATCACCAGGCCCTTCCCTTTGGATCCCAGCGTCAACAGGCTTTGAGCCTCCGGTGCGCTCTCCTTGAACTTCGGCCCGTTCTTGGGCACCACCAGCGCATACACCGGCATCTCCTTCATCTCCCGATGCACTTTCACCTGAAACCGATCGGCGAGCAGGGCTCGCATCATCGGCATCGCCAATTCCCTGGTAAGCGCCGCCTCGCCCTCGGCCTTTGCGCTGACGTCATAGCGGTCGGCGTCGGCCCAGCTTGGCTGTCCCAGTAACTCGTAATCCTTGATGTCATACCCATACGTGATCAGATTGCTCAGACTCATATTTTCCGCCGTCAGCATCGATCCCGAAACACGCAGGCCGACGTTCCCGTAAAGGACGCCTGGGGGCAGTACATGCGGACGGATCGACGCCACTTCGAAGGACTGGCCGCATACGCAGGACGTCAGCACAACCATAGTAAGAACGATTCGCGTCATCTCTCTACCTCCTTGGAAGCAACCACTCAACCGTATCGGCGGACTGCAATCCGACGACATCCGGTTGATAGTGAGGATCGTGGTACACCCACAGGACGCCCTTCGCCGACTGCGTCAACACGTTCGTGCTGGATGTAACTTCTACTCGCGCGCCGTCGATCGACCAGCTCAGCATCCTCCCATCAACGTGAGCGATTGCGGCAAATTCATGATCGGGAGACGCCTCATGAGGGGCGTAAGCCGTCACCACGTAGGTGCCCCGGCGCGGAATATCGATGCGGACCGCGGCTCCGATCATCCACGAAGCCGGTGCGGACATCGCGCGTTCGTTGACCCGAATCGCGATTTCCTTCAGCGAAATCAATTCCGGGGCCGGCGCTACGGTCACCGACATATTTCCCGGAGTCGGCGGAGGGATCGGCCGAAGAACATCGTAAATCTTCTCGCCGGTGGAGGGATTGTATAGGATATCGAGCGTAACGACTTCGCCCATCTTCACCGCCGCAAACTCGCGCACTCCCGCAACCGTGGGCAGGTGTCCGCCCGGAAACGTTTGCCCCGCCGTCGCCGCGCGCTTCAACATATACTCCTCCGTCGCCGCGCTGATGGGTTCGATGCGAATCATCACCGTGTTCGCGCTCGCGCCGTGTGACGCTTCGAGGTTATACACAAACAGAATGTTGTGCGAGCGATCCCTCACCACCCGATTCACAAGGTCCTGGTGTCCCGCGCCCGGCCCAATCCCCATCTCGCCTCCTGCGTCGATCTGGGACGAACCGGTGGTTTCCGTAAAAATCTCAAGCCCCGTGCCGTCGGGAAAAGACGCGCGCAAGATGTGCTGAGAGTCGGCTCTCAGCACAGTCACCAGCACGAACACGAACAGAATGTGTTTCATTTCAGAACCTCCGCAGCCGGAACAATCCGAGCCTCACCATTCGGTAACGGTTGAAATCCGCTGGCATTCAATTGGGTCACGACGCCGGCCGGTTCCGTCGGCGCCGGCACAGACACGGGACGCAGCCAGACGACGAGACCCACAAGCGCCAAGGCGCCGGCCACAAGCACTGGCGCGGGCACACTCACCCGCATTTTCCAGAATTGTTTCCAAGCCGCCGGCCGCCGCACTCCGGACCGGTACGCCGACATCACCCGCTGGTCCAGCTCCGCCGAAGGCTCGAGGGCTTTCCATTCCTCTCGCAGCAAATCGTCCAACGAATTGGGTTCTTTCATGAGCATTTCCTTTCCGCACCGGAGGCCAACAGGGGAGCGAGCACCACACGCAACGCCTCGCGGGCGCGGTGCAGACGAGACTTTACCGCGCCGGCGTCAACGCCCGCGATCTTCGAGATTTCTTCGAGTGACATTTCCTCAAACGTGAATAGGACAATCGCTTCACGCTGGAGTATGGGGAGCCGGGCCACGGCGCGCGCCACCAGCTCCGACCGTTCCGCCGCCAGCAGGTCGCCCAACACATCGATAGGCGCGACGGCGTTCGCCGCTTCTTCGGCTTCGCGCTCGGAGATCCGCAAGCGCCGCAGCACCAGATTGCGCGCGATGCCGAACAGGTAAGTGCGCAATGCCCCGCGATCGCTGTCGAACGCGGCGCCGCGCACGAGTACGAGGAAACACTCCTGGGTGATGTCCTCCGCCGCCGCTTGCGATCCTGTCAATCGCCACGCGAACTGAAATACGGGCGATCGATGCCGCTGGTAGATCGCGAGAAACGCCTGCTCGCCGCCCCGGCGGGCTTCGCGTACCAAGTCCGCCTCGGCCGTCGTATCAGCAGGTGGCATGCCCACACCTTTGCATTGCCGCGAATCGGCGAAAAGTTACGCGGAAAATTAGCGAAGCTCTAGAGCAACTCGGAAGCGGCGAAAAAGAATGGAATCTCCACCGCGGCCGTCTCCGGCGCATCCGACCCGTGCACGCAGTTGCGTTCGATGCTCTGGGCGAAACGCTTGCGAATGGTCCCTTCCGCCGCATTCGCCGGATTGGTCGCGCCCATGGTGTCCCGCCACTTCTTGATTGCGTTCGGAGCTTCCAACGCCATCACCACCACCGGCCCTTCCGTCATGAACTTCACCAGAGAACCGTAAAACGGCCTCTCCTTATGAACGGCGTAAAAGCCCTCGGCTTCCAGGTGGCTCAGCCGCTTCATCTTCATGCCGACCACTCGAAAGCCCTCGCGTTGAATCATGGCGATGATCTCGCCGCTCTGTCCCGCCGCCACGGCGTCGGGCTTGATAATTGCAAATGTTCTTTCCATTTTTATAATCTACTCTTTACCTTTTCTCCGATTTCGGCGGGTGTCGCGCACACCGTCACGCCGGCCGCTTTCATGGCCGCGATTTTGTCCTCGGCCTTGCCGCTGCCGCCCGAAATGATCGCGCCCGCATGACCCATTCTCCGCCCCGGAGGCGCGGTTTGCCCGGCGATGAACCCGATCACCGGCTTCCTCACGTGCGCCTGAATGTACGCCGCGGCCGTCTCCTCGGCATTTCCGCCGATCTCGCCGATCATCACGATCGCATGCGTGTCCGGATCATCATTGAATAATTTAATGGCGTCGGTATGCGTGGTCCCGATGATTGGATCGCCGCCGATGCCGATGCACGTCGATTGCCCGATTCCCAGAGCCGTCAACTGCCCCACCGCTTCATATGTCAGCGTGCCGGAGCGCGACACCACACCCACGTGCCCCTTCAGATGAATGTGCCCGGGCATGATTCCGATCTTGCACTTGCCCGGCGAGATTACGCCCGGGCAATTCGGCCCGATCAGCCTCGTCTTGGGATAATTTTTCAGATACGCCCACGCCTTCACCATGTCCGCCGCCGGAATACCTTCCGTGATGCACACCACCACCGCGATCCCGGCGTCGGCCGCTTCCATGATCGCGTCGGCTGCAAACGGCGGAGGCACAAAAATCACGCTGGCATTGGCCCCGGTCGCTTTCACGCCCTCGGCAACGGTATCGAACACAGGCAGATCTAAATGTTTCTGCCCGCCCTTGCCTGGCGTGATTCCTCCCACCACCTGGGTCCCGTATGCGACGGCCTGCTGCGCGTGAAACGTTCCTTCTTTGCCCGTGAAGCCTTGCACCAGAACGCGAGTGTGTTCGTTAACCAGGACGCTCATCGGTTGGCTCCTGCGTGCGCTGCCGCCAGCTTCACCACCTTCTCCGCCGCATCGCGCATATCCTCAGCTACCGTGAAATTCAATCCCGAATCCACCAGTATTTTTCGCCCCAATTCGACGTTGGTTCCTTCCATGCGCACCACAATGGGAACCTTGACGCTCAGTTCCCGAGCCGCCGTGACCACGCCCGTCGCCAAGGTGTCACAGCGCAGAATGCCGCCGAAAATATTAATCAGCACGGCCTTCACGGCCTTGTCGGAAAGCAGAATGCGGAACGCGTTGCGAATCTGCTCCGTATTGGCTCCGCCGCCGACGTCCAGAAAATTCGCGGGGCTGCCGCCCGCGTACTTGATGATGTCCATGGTGGCCATCGCCAGCCCCGCTCCGTTGACCATGCACGCCACCGTGCCATCCAGCTTGATGTAGTTCAACCCGAACCGCGACGCCTCCACTTCCAGTGGGTCTTCTTCGTTCAAGTCGCGAAGGTCGATCAAATCTTTGTGCCGGAACAGAGCGTTATCGTCCAGATTGATCTTGGCGTCCAGCGCGTAGACCTTGCCGTCCTTCGTCGTGATGAACGGATTGATTTCCGCGAGCGTCGCATCCAGCGCATCATTCGCACGTGCCAGAGCCTGGATCGCCTGCGCCGCAACATTCCCTTGCGCTCCCGTGATGCCGATGCCGAACGCCAGCTTGCGAGCCTGAAACGCCGTCAGGCCGAGCCCCGGCGTGATCGTCTCTTTGAGAAGCCGTTCCGGAGTCTTGGCCGCGACCTCTTCAATTTCGACGCCTCCGTCGGCCGAAGCCATGAAGGTGTTCTTGCCGGTATTGCGATCGAGGACGATGCCGAGATAATATTCGTGCGCGATGGGCAGCGTCTCTTCGATCAGGATGCGATGCACCGTGCGGCCTTCCGGCCCGGTCTGGTGCGTCACCAGCGTCATGCCCAGCATGCGTTCGGCAACCTCGCGAGCCTCCGAGGGGTTGTTCACCACCTTGACTCCGCCGCCCTTGCCCCGCCCGCCCGCGTGAATCTGCGCTTTTACGACGACGCTGCCGCCGATGGCCTTCGCCGCGGTCTCGGCTTCGTCGACATTCAATGCCACTTCGCCTCTGGGCACAGGTACGCCGTAGCGTGCCAAGAGAGCCTTGGCCTGATATTCATGGATTTTCATTGCGATAAGCTGGAGAATCTCCACTATACCGCATGTCACTGTTGCCCTTCCTTCATCACGTTGCCAAAGGCGCCGATTTAGATACAGAAGACGCTCATGCCGCCATGGGAGCGCTGCTTGAAGGCACATCGAGCGAGCCCGTCATCGCAGCGTTCCTGGTAGCGCTCAAGATGAAGGGCGAGACCGCGGCCGAGCTCACCGGCTTCGCCCGGGCCATGCGCGAGCGCATGATCGTCGTCGACGCGGGCGCGGACGTGATCGACACCAGCGGCACCGGCGGAGACGCGTGTGGAACATTCAACATCTCCACTGCCGCCGCGCTGGTGATGGCCGGAGCCGGAGCGCATGTAGCCAAACACGGCAATCGCTCCTTCGCAGGATCGAGCGGCAGCGCCGACGTGCTGGAAGCCCTGGGCGTGCGCATCGCGATGACACCCGAGGAATCCGCGCGAGCGGTGCGTGAGATCGGAATCGGATTCCTGTTCGCCCCGCATCTTCACCCGGCCATGAAATTCGCGCAACCCGTCCGCCGCGAGCTCAGGATGCGGACCGTGTTCAATCTTCTGGGTCCGCTGGTGAATCCGGCGCGAGCCCAGCGTCAGTTGATCGGCGCTCCGTCGGCGCAAGCGGCCGGTTTGATCGCCGAGGCTCTCGCCGCCCTGGGAACGCTGCGCGCTTTCGTCGTCCATGGACACGACGGCTTGGACGAGGTCAGCAGCACCGGTCCCACCGATGTCTGGGAGGTCACGCCCGCCGGCGTCGAGAAGCGCATTTGGACTCCCTCCGATTTCGGCGTGAAACACGCGACGCTGGACCAGCTTGCCGGCGGCGACCCAGCCGCCAACGCGCGCATCATCGAACAGGTTCTCACCGGCCGGCCCGGTGCGCCCCGCGACATCGTCATCGTCAACGCGGCCGCTGGTTTAGTTGCCGCAAGTATGGCCGGAGATCTTCGCGGGGCCTCCGCCATGGCCGCGCAGGCCATTGATTCGGGAGCTGCCGCCGGCAAGCTCGACCAGCTCAGGAAGAATTTTCCGGCTACGTGATCCTTTTTTCCGATATCCTGCGCGTAAATAGGTGTCGGAGGAGGGCGGGCGGCTTACCAAGACCGCCTGCTGCGCCGGCCCGGGTAGGGGAGCTGCTCGGGCCGGGCGCAATATCCTATAAGGATGGCGCCGCGGCATTTGAGGAAGGTTCAGCAGCTCCGCATTCGCGTGTTCCACTGGAGGGCCGAGGAAGCCAAGCCGCTCCTGACTGTTCTTGAAGCGGCTGGCTACTCGGTGGATTACAAGGAGCCTGTCAGTTCCTACCGCGAGGTCCGCCTTGCGCCGCCGGACGCGATCGTCATCGACCTGTCGCGGCTGCCGTCGCATGGCCGCGAGGTGGCCGTGTTTTTGCGCGGCTCCAAAGCCACCCGGCATGTGCCCATCGTCTTCGTCGGCGGCGAGGCGGAAAAAATAGAAGGCGTTCGCCGCGTCCTGCCGGACGCCTTCTACACTCCGATGTCCCGCCTTCGCGGCGCGTTGCGAAACGCGATCGCAAACCCTCCCGCCGATCCTCTGAAGCCCGCGCAAATGATGGAGCGCTGGGGCACGCGCACGACGGCGCAGAAACTCGGTATCGCGAAAGACTCGCGCGTGTCTGTGATCGATCCGCCTTCCGGCTACGCGCGCGCTATCGGCGAGCTGCCGGAAGGCGCCTACTTCGAAGAAGTATCGCCCGCTGACTGCGCGGTGTCGCTCTGGTTCGTCCACGGCATCGCCGAGTTTCAAGCCGCGCTGCCGCGCATGCGAGC
>Ga0070733_10001969_pt1 | contig 14989 bp, 18 predicted proteins | sample Coa_R1_9_FD_66450 | JGI IMG/M metagenome (GOLD analysis project Ga0070733, IMG submission 66450) | Surface soil microbial communities from Centralia Pennsylvania, which are recovering from an underground coalmine fire - Coalmine... | ecosystem: Environmental > Terrestrial > Soil > Unclassified ... | reverse complement strand
ATTTCCCTTTCGATCGCTTCGATGGCCTGCTGCACGGTTCCGGCCGCGCCAGTGATCCACGCGCCGCGGATGTAGGCTCTCCAGTCGATTCGGTTACCGAATAGATCCGCGGCCGGCATGAGCCGGAATTCCATGCGCGTTCCGTGGCGCCGGCCGATCCACTTTCCGGTTCTCAGGGTGAGAAGGGTAATTTTCGTGCGGGCGGTGCTTTTGAGTAGCTGGCGTTGCATGGTGATCGCGTGCCGATCGCGATTCAAAAATCTCTTCGGAAATCGTCTCATAAACCGGCTTTGGAAGCAATACTGATTTGTACCTAGTACTTTTCTGCGCAGCGTGTTGCGCGCGCAACGGGTTGCGGGTTTCCGTCGCGCAACGAACTGCGCGAATTTGCGCAACCGGTTGCGCAACGTATCTCTATTACTCTTGTAATCTCTTCTTGGAATCTACTACAGCAGCATCCATGTCTTTTGAAGGGTCGCTGCTGCTGCTGTAGGTCCCTGGAACAAAAGGCGAAACGAAAGAAAAGGGTTGAAACGCTTTCGAAATTCTGATACGGTTCGAACGTGCCACGTGTAACCGCATCGAACGGTTATTCCAGTCGACTGTTGTTGTTCCGGCGGGTGAGCGGGAGGGGCACAACTTTTACCGGGTTACTCCTCTCATTCGCCGGGCAGCAATTTCTAAGCCACGGTAAATAATCGTGTTACCCTCACAAAACCAAACCATTCTTGTCTGGAGTCGAAAGCTATGAACGCTGCTGCGCAGTCGGCGCGCATGCCTACCAAGGGCTTTTCACAAGTCCCGAATTCCCTGATTGAAAACCAAGCCTTACTCACACGTCCGGAGCTGTCTCTCAGTCTGATCGTCGTTCGCCGCGGTGGTGTCGATGAAACTACCGTGCCGGTGTCGGATGATAACTGGATCGCGTGGACGGGCTTGAGCCCGCGGGCCAAAGAGTACGCAGAAGCTGGGCTCCGGAAAAAAGGGACTCTCGAAGTCGTGGGCCGTGGGAAGGGTGCTCGTTACTCGTTCAAACGAAACGGGTGGAACCACTTTGTAAGCCATTCGGAGCGGACGAAACCGCATACTGAGGGCCGAAAACTCGAGCCGGCCGGCGCCGGTCGCTCGGTCCATCAGGCCTGCGCCGATGGTTGCGCGATGCTCCGGGCTGCTCAAATGGGCCTAAAGCAATTGTTTGTACCATCGGATGCGCAACCGGTTGCGCAAACTTTTGGCCATGATGAACCGTCGACGAACTGCGACCAAAGCGGTCCGGATTCGTCGACAGTGAGTGTTGTCGATCTTGTCCAGTCCTGGCCTCCAAAACGGATAAAGCCTTCGGATTCTTCGCCGGTTGCGCAACCGGTTGCGCAAAGTTCCGATCCGGCTGAGCAGATTTGGTCCAAAGCTCTCGGCGTGCTCCGGGCGATCTTTCCGCTGGTGGGCGTCGCTTTCCTTGTTCGCCTCGTTGCCGTCTGCCGGGCGGTATTCGCTCAGGTGACGGACGAACAGCTCGCGCGTGCGATCGGTGTCGCCTGGAGTCATAAGCGCCCGGTGCAAAAGACGGAGGGTCTTTTCCTATTGACGGTTCCGGAAGCTCTCGCCAGAATTGTTCACGAAAGGCCTCCGGACGCCGCTGGTCCTCCTGGCATACGGGAGGGGGCAGTCAGGATGCTTGAATCCTGCGCAGACGCTCTCAGCGCGCACGGTGAGGCATTCCGCGGGCAAATAAAAGCCTGCGACGATCTCAAGCGGTCGTTACGGCCGGGTGAAAAGGCGGAATGGCGCGGAACCGATCTGATGGAGCTGGATGAGGCGATTGAGCGGATTGAAGCGGAAGTATTTCGAACCGCGGCGTCTGTCCTGTCGGCAGAACAGAGCGCCACGGTTCAATCTGAGACCGAATCCGAAATGGTTCGGCTCGGGTTCACTGCCGCGAGACAGTCACCCGACCAGCTCGGGGATCTCAGGGCGAAGCTCATAAGGCAACGCACGCTGAGTATTTTAGCAATTCCGCGGCTCTCGCTGTTGTATGCCTGAGGGTGCCGGCGTCTTGACTCCGGTGGAGCCCGCGGCCGGCTCCGGCTGTATCTGTCCGGTGCGTGACGCTCGCGAGTGCGCCTTCATCCGTAGCGGTCTCTCGCTTTCCGCTTTCGAGCGCGAGGATATCGACGATCAGACTTGTGAATGCGGATGCCACGATGATGCGGAGGGCGATCTCGACGATGACGACGAGGATTTCGACGAGGACGATTTCGACGATGACGACGAGGATTTCGACGAGGACGACGATGAGGATGAGGTCCTCGACTGCGGCTTAGATTCTGATGGTGAGTGCGCCTATGCCGGATCTGAAGAGTGCGACGAATGCCCCTATCGCAACGATGAAGACGACGATTGAAACCAGCCGATCCGTTTGTATACGTTTGTATATTTATGAACGATAAGCGCGAGGTTCCGGCTCCGAAGGTCGCGACGCGCCGGGCGCCTTATCCGGAGCTGCAAATAGACCTACGCCGTTGCGAGGTCGGTGATCCTTGCACGGTGCGGCGGATGTGCCGGATTCATCGGATCGAGAGATTCCTCGCCGATCTCGGCTGGATCGAAGCTAACGAGAATTCGCCGGCCGCTTAAACTGCTCCCATATGTGCGGCAGAATAGCGGTGTCGCTCAGGAGTTCGGCGACGGTCTTCTCCGGTTCCACTTTCAACTTTTCAGCTTTGAGTAATTCTCTCAGCGCGTCGAGGTGTGGAAACGGCGGGCGCTCCGATTCACGGCTCCACGTCACGAGCATCTGCCGGGCAACTTCGTGGATCGCGCCGGCTGACAGGATCGCGAGCTGGTCGGCCTTGTAAAGCCGTTGGTGGTGACGCTCGATCATTTCGCGGAGAATCTGAACGTGGTCTCCGATCGCGTCTTGTAAGCGGCGTGCTACTTCGAGCTTGATGATTCTTTCGAGTCTCGTTTTGAGAGGTCCGAACGCTGAGCCGTGACGGTTGTATTCGTCCTTACAGCTCTGCTGGCAAAACTTTCTGTTGGGCCTGTTCTTCTCAAATTTCTTATCGCAGTTCAGGCATCGCTTTTTGGGAAACTTCGGTTTAGGGGCGGGCGCCGGCGATTCCTGGGGGCTCGCGGTGGTTCGCTGGGGTATTCGCATACCGCCATTGTATCCGGTGCCGTTTACGGCAGAATTCGTGCGGCGCTGAGCGTCCTACGGCAGGCTCAAGACGGCAAATTTGAGCCTACCTGGGTTACGTGGGTGGCGCTTGGGTACTTGTTCGGCTCCTGCAACACGTCGCGGATTCCGCGAAAGATCACTTCGAGCGTTTCGCGGACGTTCTTGCGCATGATCGGCTCCAGCTCTCCCATCACGGTAGGCATCGATTCGACCTTCGCGTCGCAGGCCATCTTCAGAACTGCACAAAACATTTCGACCAAGCGCGCCGCGACTTCCTCGGTTCGCTCGATGAGTTTGTCATCCGGAATTCGGGCGCTTAGGGTCTGCTGGTGGATCTGCCAGCGCAGATAGTCGATCTGCTTTGCGATGTCCGGGTCCGCGGTGCGAAAGTTCATCAGGCGAAGCATCCCCAAAAATTCGAGGGCCTTGATCCCGATCGCTTGCTCCTCTTCCTTGTGTGCTTTGATGAAATGCTTGGTGATCTCTTCAAGGTACGGCTGGATCGCCGGCTGGCCGATGACGAGCGCACTTGGTCCCGAGAATTTCTTTCCGCAGAGGTTGCAGATGGTCAACCCCATCGTATGAGCGTTGGCGGCGGCGGGCTTGTGGTTCTGGTGATTCGATTCGCTCATTTGTTAATTCTCCTCGCGATCGTCGCCGGTGTTGCTGGACTCGTCAGGATCATCGTCTGGATCTATGTGAGCATCTGCCGGCTCGTCACCCTGCGCCGTAAAAAAGCATCTGAGAAACGCGAGTAACTTCTCCGGCGGGCGCAATACTTGCGCGAGCTGCTCATTCGACAGCGCGAGGGCGCACAGCCGTTCAGGGCCGCAATCGGTTTTCAGTTGGTTCCACTTGATAACTCCCTCGCGGGAAATAAACCAGTCGCGAAACTCGTATCCGCTCAGGTCGCTCTGGAAGTGGTCGATCAAAAACGGAACACACTTTTGAATCGTTGCGCCGTGAGTCATTAAGACGCTTTGCATCTGGGCTCTCTCCTGTTCCATCTCGGCCTCTGTCGGCTGCGGCGCGCCGGCTCCATCACCACTCGCCGGATTAGGCGATGCTGCCGGCATTCTTGCCGGCGTACCTGGCGGCGGCTGTTGCATCGGCTGCTGATACATCGGAGCCGTCATCGTTCCTGGCGCCGGCGCTGGTGCTCCGTTCTGCGGCCGGGTCAACCAAGCGACCAAAGCCGGCAGGACAGGCGCGAGTTTTTCAACGGCCGTGCCGATAATGCTTGGCCATATATCATTACTGGCCGCGGCCGCTCCCGATCCTGGGTTCATCACCTTAAAAAGGGCCTTCGCTTCTTCGACTTGTTCCAGCAAACTTTTCGGCGCCGGCTGAGCGTTCCGGATTTCGCGCATCTCTTTTCGCGCTTCCCTCAGGTCTTCGCGTAGGAGGTCGATGATAAGGCGTTCACTTCCGCCGTTGGTCTCTTTGGGCTGGATCATCGCGATGAGCTTTTCGATCATCGATAGCTGTCGCGTCGGGTCGGAGAGCATGGCCATCTGATCGCGGCTGTCTCTGACAAGTTCGATCACTGACGATGCGAGGTCTTTGTTATCGCTCATTTCTCCGCGGAGCGTTCGGATACCGCCTAAGACGGTGTTGAAAAGATCGCTCGGGTTCTGGAAGCCGGCGCCGTTGCCGCCGTTGCCGTTCGTCGGACCGTCGTAGGCGGATTTGATTTTCGCTTCCGCCCATTTCCATTTCGCGTTGGCCGGGTCGTCGATCCAGTCGCCGGGCGGGACGCGCGGCGGGTAATCCATATTCAGGATCGAAAAATAATGCTGCCGGATTCGCTTCTGTTTGTTGCCGGTTGGTTCGATCTGGCAAACATCGACGCGATAGATTCCTGAGCCGTGCTTTTCCTTGACATAGTCGATGTCGAAGCTCCGGCCGATCTTTTCGACGTGGGTAGGCCGGCCTCCGGTGCGCTTGTCGGTGATCGGCTCGCAACGCCACATATAGACGATCATGCGTTGCCAGTCGTCATCGCTGAAGGCGGAAAGCCACATCCAAAAATCGGCTTCGTCTGATCCGTTGGGGCTGGTGATCGCCGCGGTCACCGCGAAAGGCGGGTCTTCTCCGGTCATCCTGTCTAATTGGTCGTCGTCGTCGATCGGCGATCGGCGGGCCTGTTTCTTTTTTGCGGGCGCCGTCTTGGTTCGCGCTGATCTTGCCGGTGGCGAAGCTGGCGGAAACGAATCTTCGCGTATTCCGTCTTCAGTAACTTGAGTCGTTGCCATCTGTTTGCTCCTTGGTTTTCATGCGGTATTGCAGGGCCTTAGGCCTACTATAAAGTAAACTCACGTTTGCCGGGGCCTCGGTTCTCGTTTAATATTGGTCATCTTGGAAAGCAGCGATCGCAGCTCCTTAGGTTTGCCTCTGCCAGCTGGCAGCTCCTTATATAGCGATGCTTCCGGATCCTCGAGAATCGCCGGCGCCGGCGATATGCGCTCGAGGTTCACTCTTCACTCGCTGCGTGCGGCCGGCATCGGCGATCCGGGCGATGGTCGACCAATTCAGGTCGATGAAATACCCGCCGGCGAATCGACAGATGAAGCGACGGCGCGCACTGTGGCGAAAATGTGCGAGTACGTTCGCGCTTCGATCGCCGATCCGCAAGTAAGGGCCGCGGCGCAATACGCCTCGACGCATTTCGCGATGGGCGATCGCTCTCCGGCTTCGCTCGTGTGGGCGGTGTTCTGGTACGTGAAGCATTGCGTCAAGTTCCGGCAGGATGAAGCGACCATGTTCCGCGTCGGGCGCGAGCATGAATACGATTTACTGATCGCGCCGGCCGTGCTGGTCCGGATGCAAGATCCGGCAGAGGATTGCGACGGCTTTACGATGTTGACCGCGGCGCTCTGCGCGATCCTCGGCCTCCCTGTCTACATCGCCACGGTGGCGGTAAGTCCGGGGGAGCCTGACCGCTGGTCGCACGTGTTCGCGATCGCGATGGTAAATGGATCGGTCGTTCCGCTCGACACTTCGCACGGGAGCGGTCCTGGCTGGATGGTTCCGCGGGAACGAATCTATCGTTTTCAAGCCTGGGATCTCGACGGCCGGCCGGTCGATCTGGAGCCGTCGAAGTTCCGCGGGCTGCACGGCTACGTGAGAAACGGCATGGGCGACGATAGCTCCGATGACGTCTCGAACCTGCTCCCTTATATCGACACGTCCGATTCGAGCAACGATCTTTCGAATTTGCTGCCGTACCTGAGCTCGACTTCGGCGCCGGCGTCGACCGCTGCCAGCTCCGGGCCGTCTTTGTCGACGGACCTTACCAATTTCTTTACGGCCTTGACGGGGCAGGCTGCGTCTGTCGCGAAGGTTGCCGAAACTCCGGTTACTACGATCACGCTTCCGAATGGCACGGTCGTTTCCGGCGTCTCGCCTGGCGCGGCCGGTTCGTTGCTGTCGAGTTCGTCCCTTTCTTCCTTGTTGCCGATCCTCGGTATCGGGCTGGTCGCCCTGCTCGCGTTTTCGTTTATCGGGGGAAAAAAGTGAATGTACGTCTCCTACAGCTCGCCGGAGCTTTCGCCGGCGTGCTTGGATCTTCCACCGAACTATTGTTTGCGCGTGGTGGTTCCAGGGCGGCGATCGACTTACCTGTTAAACGGGCTCGGGGCTCTCGCGCCGCAAAATGCGACGATCGCGAATTCGGCCGCATCGGCTCTTTCGGTAACCGGCACGTTGGTTGCGGGGCTTACGGCGATTCCGATAATCGGGCCGATCGCCGGCGCCCTGGCTGCGATCGGAACGCTGCTTGCGAACATTTTCTCCGGCTGTGGCAATACCTGCGTAGAGGCTTCGAACATCGCGAATCAGGTCGGGGATGCGCTCGCGCAAAACCTGACGACCTATCTTTCTTCGCCGGTTCATTACGCGAGTTTGCAGGCCGCGGCGCTCAACAATTTCGATGCGGCCTGGGCGTCGCTCGTTCAGGCTTGCAGTTCGCCATCGCTCGGATCGGCGGGGCAGGCCTGCATCAGCGATCGCCAGCGTGGCGCGTGCAAGTGGAAAGCATCGCCGGGCGGCTGGGTTCAGGCTTCCGATGGCAGTTGGAGTTACACGCCTTGGGGCGCCGCGGGCTCCGGTACGGCTTGCTGGAATTACTTCATCGGCATGCGCGATCCGATTGCCAACGATCCGACCGTGGTTCCGGACCCGACACCAGCCGCGGCGGCTTCGTCCGGTCTGCTTTCGGCCGTGGGCCTGAGTCCATCGACAACGATCGCCGGCATTCCGGTTTCCGATTTGCTGTTGCCGGCCGGCTTGCTCGTGCTCGCGCTGGTGCTGCTGTGAGGTTTTCGCCGTGTACATGAACGTCGGTCTCTCTGCGGTCGCTCCGCTGCCGCGGCCACGCGCGGCGAATCGCGCGCGTGTGCTCTCTGTTCCGCGGCTGGTGCGCCGGCGCGGCATGGGCGATAACACGGCGCTCGATCTCGCTACTCAGGTCGCAGCCGCGGGCGGGACTTCTTTACTTGAGTCGAGCGATCCTTATCTGAATTCGCCGGCGTTCCTGGCCTCTCAACAGGCTTCGGAGCAAGCGGAGTGTAATTTCGATCCGACTTCTCCGGGCTGCGTTGTCGCCGAAGATACCGGGGAGCTGGCCACGGGCGGGCCTACCGCTGCCGGCGTTGCGTTCACAGCCGGGCAATACTGCGAGCAAGACGAGTTTAATTCGACCTATTTTGGGTCGGCTCCGGACACTATCAATTGCAACGGTTCGACTCCGCTTACTGGCGCGATCACGGCCGTTGCGAAAGAATACGCGTTAACCGGGGGAACGGCTTCGCAGCAATTGCCGGCGCCTGCGATTCCGACAACGGTGCCGGCGACTACCCTTACTCCGGGCGTAGCGGTTCCGGCGGTGGTCACTCCGACTGCGTTGATCGCTCCGACTGCGTCGCCATCCGGCGCCGTCGTGCCGGCAGCATCGGCGCTTCCAGCGATTCCGGCCGGAATCACGAATGCGCTCACCAGCTCGGTCGATATTTTCGGCCTTCAGATTCCTGTGTGGGGCTTGGGCCTGGGCGCGATCGCCGCTCTGTTCCTGTTCTCTTCGATGGGGTCAAAGAGGTAACTCGAATGGCGAAGGATAACACTTTCGGCGAAATCATCAAGTGGGTGCTCATCGGTGGCGCCGCTTATTTCTTGTACAACGCGTGGGCGTCTTCGCAGACTGCCGCGGCTGCGGTTGCGCCTGCTCCGACTCCGACTCCAGCGGGCACTACAACAAGCGGGGTAACGACCACCACACCGACCGTGGTAGCCGGCACTGGCTCGAATCCGGCGCCGGCAACGACCACGGCGCAAGGCTTGACGAACGCGGCCGGCGGTCAAACGCAGCTCACTGCCGATCAGTGGAACTATTACTGGGGGCAGGTTTCCGGAGTTCCGCAAACCACCGATCTTTTTCCGGCCGGCAATCGTGACGCGTTAATGAGCGTTGACGCTTATCTCGCGGCGCGCACTGCGGCCGGCCTTTCGGCGACGCTGAGCGGTTTCTCGGGCCTGGGCGCGCTGCCTCTGCCGATTCCGCTGGTGTTCGCTTACGGTGCCGACAAACGGCCTACGCTCGTTATTCCGCGGGGGGTGGGGCGCTGATGTACTCGCAATTCGGCCTCGGTGACGCTACATGCCCGTCTGCTGAGCAGCTCGCCGGCATCACGGACCCGTCCGATCCGTGTCAATCGACGTTTCAGCAGATTCCGCTTTTCTCGCCGGTCAACACCAGCACATTACCGCCAGCGGTTGCGGCTTCCGGATGTCCGAGTGGATCGACGTGTACCTATATCGCCGGCGTTCCGGATAACGCAGTCTACGTGCTCGGCGCCCTTGTGCTGAGCTTTATTCTTTTCGGGGCTTTGTCGAAATGAATCAGCCGCAACAGAACGGGGTCGCCACGATCGATATTGGCCGCGGGCTGCTCATGCTCTGTCAGGTGATCGTCGAGAAGGGAATTCAGCCGGCGGTCGGTAATGTTCCGCTTTGGTCGCAATGCGGCCTGGGCGAAGTAACGCGCGAGTTTTTGCGCGAGCATGGCGTTCCGATGGAGCCCGTGCCTGTGGTCGATGTTGCGCGCTATCTGGGAATCCTCAGGACGATTCGCTAAATGTACGTTGGAGAACAATCTCGGATCCGCTCGCCGAAAGTGGCGATGCTCCCTGGCCGGCGTCGCCGCGGCTTGGCTGGATTCCTGACTCCGGCTACCGGCAATCTTCCGGGCGCGACGCCTTTGAACGATGCGACGCTCGGGCTTCCTGAAGGTTGGCCTTGCTACGATTCAACCCACGATCCGGGCCTCATTCATGGCTGCTCGACCGTTGATAGTTTTTTCTTCAGCAATTGCACGACGGCGCTTTCTCCATCAGAGACGGCGTGCCTGGCGGGGCAGTTGACGAATTTGAACCCGTCGACGCCGATTAACTACGATCCGCAAACCGGCACAGCTCAACCGGGAACGGATCTGGAGCTTGGTCCGGTGGTGACTTCTCCGCTTCCTTGTGCGGGCGGTGGTGTTGATTGTCAGCCGATCGATCAAACGGCCTGCGCGTGGTACTGCAATCTTCCGTTCGCTTCGGATTTGTCGCCCACTTTCGGAACGGATTGCGTCGGCTGCGCGCCGAGTAGCCTGAGTTCTTTTCTCATGATCGGCGCGGCGATCGTCGTTGGCGCGCTTTTGTTGGCCGCGGTGAAAAGGTAGATCATGTACTCGCGACAAAACAATCTTTTTGAACAGTCGGGCATCGGCGACTATGACCGCACGGGCGACTGGACTTGGGAGTATTACCCGCCTCCGTACGATTTTCTCGCTCCGGCCGATAGTGTCTCCATGCCGGCTCCGATCCTGACGGCTCCTGGTGTGCCGTGGCGACGGTCATCGCCACAAAAGCCGATCGGCGCCGGCGCGGCTGGCTGCGGCTGTGGTGGAACGTGCGGCGGCTGCGGCGATCATTCGCATGGTTTGGGCGATGGTCTTTTCAACACGGGTCTTTTTGTGAATCCCGATTTGTCGACGTGGGGCGTCGGTGAATGGCTCACCATCGGGCTTGGTGGTTACCTGCTTATCAGCCTGCTCCACGATACAAAGCAGGTTGCGCGACGGACTCGGAAGGCCGGCAAGGCGTTTATTAGCTGATGGCTCAACGGACCAAAAAACGGGTGAAGCGGCCGGCGCGCAAGCGTAACGCGTCGGTTACGCCTGCCATGCTTGAGCAGTTCGCCGGGCTGTTTCCTGGCGGGCAGGTTACGCCAGCAATTCTCAAGCAAGTCGGCAGGGAGTATGCGAAAGTCGCGAACCCTGGCCGCGGCGCTTTCAAGCGCTGCGTTGAAGAGGTCGCGGCGAAGGGTGGGGCGTACAGTCCGCGCGCTGTGTGCGCCGCGGCAGCTCGCAAGAAGTACGGCGCGGCGAAACTGGCAAAGATGGCCGCGGCCGGCAGGCGCAGGGCGAAGAATCCGGCTCGGAAAAAATCCGGGCGACGCAATCCGGTGGACGCCGCGGCGGAAGTGTATGAGCAATTTCATGGTCGCCCGCCTGAAGAGGTCATCGAGGTCAAAGAGACGATCGAGGAACACTCGGTGCTCAGCGGCATCGGGAAACTCGTGAGCCTGACCGTGTCGCCGATCGGTGGCGGTAAGGCTGTTAAGGTCTCCGACTTTCGAGGGGCGCTCCTGGCGCAAAACGAAAAACGTACGCAGTTATTCATCGTGGGTGGCGATCAGTCGGTTAACGTCGCTGATTTCGGCATCGAGCGAGATCGGCCTCCGCATGAGCTGGAAATTTTGGGCGCGGCCGTCGAGGTCGCCTATCTCACTCGCAAGGATCATCTCGGCAAGGCCGGCGGTGAAGGTGAAAAGGCGGTTCACGTCCACGACTTCGGAAGTCTGCGACAAGTCGAGGGCTCCGACTCGCGCCGGCGCCGCGGCAGTCGGTTGCCGGTGGTGCTCTACGATACGCGTAACAGGAAATTGAGTCTCGCCGGCGGCGGGTACGATCTTCCGGAGGTTGGTATCCGTGGCTAAGAAGAAACAGACAAGCGTGCCGAAGAAAGTGCTTGAGGCGCATCGCCGGATCTGGGGCGGGCGGATCCCATCGGGCGCGCTCGAACAGTTGAAAAAAGAGTACCGGAAAGTGCGGAAATGCAGGCCGCTACAGCTTCCGCAAAACGAAAAAGGTTTTGAAAACGAATCCGCCGATGCGGAGGGTTTCGAAAACGTCGGGCTGGCTGAAAGCTACGGCCGTGCGCTTCGTCAAGAAGCCCGGTCAACCCATTCAAGTTCTCGTGAAAAATGCGCCGCGGCGCAAACGCAAGAAGTAGAGACCAAAAAAAGGGAGAGGTTTTTGAAAATGGAAAAGCAAACGGGCAACATCGTTACCTATGAGATTCCGCGGACTCCTCAGGAGATCGCGCGCCGGCGCAAACTGACGCTCGCCTTGATTTGTGTGGCTGTCCTGGCGTGCGCTTTGGGCTTCTTTTTCCTTGCATCATTTGGTGTTGGGACTTCGTCGATTCTTTCGTTTCTGACGGCCGGCCTTTCGGTGGTCGTCGGGACCAACACGGTCGCTTATGAGTATCCGGTTACCGGTGCGACGGCTCCGACCGCTGCGGTCATGTCCAAACATCAATCGCTTTCGGCCGTGGTGACGGGCGACGGCTCGGCTACCACTTTCACGATCGTCCACAATTGGGGCCTGAGCACCGCGCAGCTCGCGGACGCGTTCCCGTGGGTTGAGTATGAGGAAATTCTCGCGGCCGGCTACACCGCGGCTCCTCTAGTCACCACGCGAAACGCAAACAATGTGGTTTTCACTTGCACGGCTTTTACCGGCGCCGGCCTTCGCGTGCGTCTACAGCGGCCGTGGAGTGCGCTTACTTAGAAAGCAGCGGGGAGTTAAACGGTGGCACGAACACAGAGGACCACGACGGTCGTAGGAAATCCGGCGCATAGAGCGTTCGGCTTTCCTGCGAAGCGTCGAAACGCGCCTGCGCCGCGTCGTTCGAATCCAGCGCACATTATCGGGTACACCCTCGCCGGTAACCCCGGCAGAAAGAAGGCAACAATGGCAAAGACCAAAAAACGTCACTCGACCAAACGGCCACGGGGTTACGCCGGTTCGTCCAAGATGAACCCTCGGCGTAAGATGATGAACCCCGCGCGTCGTCACCACAAGCGGAATGCGGGGGTGGTTCACCATCGCCGGCGTTATCGCAATCCTGGCAGCTTCGGCGAAGCCGGAGTTACGGGGCTGGTCACGAATGCGGTTTTCGTGATTATCGGCGCCCTGGGCTCGAAGCTCGGCGCTCAGGCTGTCCTGGGAACCAACAACGTCGGTGTGGTCGGCTATGCCGGCAACGCGGCGATCGGAGCGGCTCTGTGGTTCATCACTGAAAAGCTGATGAAGAATCGGGCGGCGTCGGCGGGTGTGATTTCCGGAACGCTCGTTCAAATTCTGCTCCGGGTCATCAACGACTACACGCCGTTCGGCAGCTATGTCGCTCAGCTCGGCATGGGCGATTATCAGATGCAGTCTTTCGTGACTCCTCAGATTCTCGTCGATCCGTTCAACTCGGCTCAAATCCGCGTTCCGAACGGGTGGGGGCCTGGGAAAACGGGCTACATGCCCGCGAGTACTCCGATGGTCGCGGCGCCCGGTGGGGGCCGCGGCGCCGCGGCTCCGGCTGCTACGGCAGCTCCGGGCATGAGCGGCCTCTATGGCGGGCGCGGCGGGCCTCTCGGCCGCGGGTTGTACGCGGTCTAGCGATCGCGGCTCTTTGGCGTAGGTAAGAATTTTTCAACAGGAGAAAACAGAACATGGGATCGATGGCAAATGGAGTCATTCAAGCCGGAGCGTCGCAACTGCTGACCGCGGATGCGGCGCGCGGCAAAAACACCAATTCAATCATGGCCGGGTGGGTCGATCGCGGGCCGTGGCAGTATTGGGACACGATCGACAACGGCGGCGGCTCGACGGCCGGCGCGCCTGGCGTCGCGCTTCCTTCGACGTATAACCCGTTTTCGGTGCCGATTGGCCAGCTCAACCCGCTCACCAATCTCACCAAAACGAAACTCGAAACCAACATGGTCCGCGGGAATCAGTTCCCGCCTCCGCGTTGTCTTCTGCTCATTGCGATCGGCTTCTATTTCAGCTCGCGAATGATCAAGTCGGATATCGACGCGATCCTCGATAACTGCTGGATGGAATTCCGCATCGATGACAAGGTGTTTCATGAGGGCCAGCTCTGGCAGTTCCCGGCTGCGACGGGTCTTGCTGGCGTCACCACGAATAGCGGCGAATCGGTGTACACGAACGGCCTTGCCTCGCCGCTCTACACGCGCCGTTATGACGAATGGGCGAAGTACATCGCCCCTCTTCAGCAGTTCAGCATGCTGATTACGTTTCCCGGCACGCCTCCGACGATGAGCGCGAATGGCGTCGGCATTTACATGCCGATCTATCTCGACGGGCTCACCGATCGCTCTGTTCAGTAGGGAGGGCCGATCGATCTGCTCCCCGCAGGCCTCGACGCTGCCGGCTTGTTTTTGCTCTCCGCTCAAACTGGCCGGCACGCGTCGAACGTTCTGGAATCCGATTTCACGAAAGGGCTTCGATGTACGTCATTTCTTCGGGTGCGTGCTCTGAGCCGAATAGCGCAACGCCGATGTCGCAGGCTGACATCGACGCTCAAGATGCGCAGATTTCGGCGGTGGGCTCGGACTTCGATAACGGTAACGCTACGCTCGACTCGCTCATACGGTCGCTGGGCGGTAATCCCGTGTCTGCCGTCGCCGGCAACGCTGGCATTGCGACTGTAGGCGCGCCGGTGCCGGTGGCGCAAGTGGTTTCGCCTGCAAATGGCGGGACTCTTTCGCCGTCGTCGACCACGGGTGTAGCTCCGGGCAGTGCGGCCGGTTCGGCCGGCGATTCCCGGCGCCGCATTAACGACCGCAATGCCCGGCTATTTGGTGGCGGTGTCGAGGGCGGCGGCACTCCCTTAGGTGTTCCTGAAGCGCTGGCCGCGGCAGCTCGTCAACGCAGGGCGGGCGGTAGCGGGCTTACTTGTTCACTCCCTCAGGTTTTTCCCCTGGTAACGGTCTTTCCAGTGCCGGCTGTCATGCCTTCAGCGTCCGTCACGCCGGCGGCATCGCCGAAACCGATGAGCGTAGCAGCTCCGGCCGCGGCGCCGGCGCCAGCTCCTTCAACGCGGCCGATTCCCTCAACCGGAAACGTCTGCGTTGATCTGGTGCTGGGTCTGGTCACCAAAGATCAGGTTAGCGAAGCGCAGCAGGCTTATTGCTCTGCGAACGGCTATCAGGGCGCTCATTTTCCTCCGACGTGGATTCAGATTCAGCAAATTAACCAGAAGGTCGCCGGGACGCTGCCGATGGTCCCGTACCAGACGCCTCCTCCGAACACGGACCCGCAAGGCTACCCGGCTGAGTACAACGCTTTCGAAACGAGTCTTCTGAATGGTGGCTCAGGTGTGAGCGGGCTTGGTTGCGGTGAGTGCGATTCTACCAGTACGGTGCTAACCGCTCTTGCTGTTGCTCTTTCGGCGGCAGCGCTGGTGTACCTGATGTTCGACAGGAGCAAAACCCGGTGAATAAAGCGGGCCTCGAACTCCTGACTCAGGCCGATTATGTTCTGAACGCGTGCGGCCGGCCTGTGCCTCCTCCGGGCTATCGTTTCGTCGATCTTCCGCGCGTGATTACGTTCCACTTCGATCAATCTTCGGGCAGTCCCGGCACGCCGTTCAATCGCACGATCACGAACAACGCGGATACCCTTTTCCT
>Ga0070733_10001967_pt1 | contig 14993 bp, 17 predicted proteins | sample Coa_R1_9_FD_66450 | JGI IMG/M metagenome (GOLD analysis project Ga0070733, IMG submission 66450) | Surface soil microbial communities from Centralia Pennsylvania, which are recovering from an underground coalmine fire - Coalmine... | ecosystem: Environmental > Terrestrial > Soil > Unclassified ... | reverse complement strand
CGGAGCGGCCGGCGAGGGCGCCGGCGGTCGCTGCGGTCGCGGTGGTCACCGCGGGCGCCGTGGTCGCCGAGGGCGCAGTGGTCGCCGCGGGCGCGGTGGTCGCCGCGGGCGCGGTTATAGTGTTGATCCTGGCTCCTTGGCGGTTCTGCGATGAGATTCCCACCTGCCGGCTCCCAACCTGTCCGCGGTGCGCGCCGGCGTGCGGCGCCGGTCGGCGGTGCCGGTGCGGTCGCGGGCGTGGCCGCGGCGGTGGCGCTGGCGGCGGTCGCGGTGGTCGCCGGCGGCTGCCGTCGTTTGCCTCCGAACATCGATTCGCCGGGCACCGCCATCGTCTGCCTGGGCGACTCGATCACCGCCGGCGTCGGCGCCAGCGCCGGCCGCGGCTATCCCGCGGTGCTGGCGGCGCGCCTGGGCCGCGAGGTGATCGACGACGGCGTGCCCGGCGACACCGCGGAGGAGGGTCTGGCGAGGCTGCCGCAGGTGCTGGCGCAGGACCCCTGGCTGGTCATCGTCGAGCTGGGCGGCAACGACATCCTGCGCCAGGTGCCGATCGAGGCGACCGAGCAGGCCCTGGACGGCATCGTCCGCGGGCTGCTGGCGGCGCGGGTGGTGCCGGTGCTGGTGGCCGTCGAAGGGCCGTTCGGCGGCAGGCACGGCGAGATGTACGCCCGGCTCGGCAAGCGCTACGGGGTGCCGGTGATCCAGGACGCCCTGCGCAAGATCCTTTTCGACCCGAGCCTCAAGGCCGACGAGGTGCACCCCAACGACCGCGGCCACGCCCGCCTCGCCGAGGCCGTCGCCGAGGTGGTCGAGCCGCTGGTGCGGGAGCACCGTCGGCGGCGCGGCCGGTGAGGTCTGGCGCTAAATCGGATCCTCGCGGGGTACAACTGCCGTCAGTTGCCGCACCAGAGGTTCGAGATCCACCTGCACCACTTCCCAGAGTATGGCCAGATCGATCTTCATGTACTCGTGAACCAACCGGTTGCGCAGGCCTGCAAGCTCTGCCCACGGGATCGCAGGATGGTCTTGCTTGAATTTCGGGCTCACCCGCCTGGAGGCTTCGCCAAGCACTTGCAGCACCCGGATCACCGCATTCTGAACGAGCTGATCGTCGCGGAAGGACTCGGCCGTGGACGCCTCTGTGAACTTGATCGCCTGACGCGCTGCCAGCAACATGTCGAGGAGGTAGGCGTCATCCCGCATAGAGTGGCTCTGCCGAGCCGAGAATGGCCTTGCGCCGGATGTAGTTGGCGCTCTCCTCGACCGAGCGCCGAGTCACCAGATCCACCTTGCGTCCGAGCATGCTGGCGAGCTCTTCTTCCATCTGCAGCAGGCCGGTCAGTGAAGGGTGGGCTGCCGCGTCGAAGGTCACCAGCACGTCCACGTCGCTCTCCGGTCCGAAGTCGGCACGCAGGACGGAACCGAACAGCGACAGCTCCGTGACCTGCCAGTCGCGGCAGAACTGGCGGAGCCTGTGCTTGTCGATAGCGATATGGGCTCTCATGATCGATTCCTCCTGCATGAGCTCGGCGTCGCATCCTCGTCGCCGGCGAGGATTTCGCAGCCGCCAAAATCATCTCATAGCTACGGTTTGCCCTCGTAGAGCGCCGTGGTCGCCAGAGTCTCGGGTCCCTTTTCGGTGCAGACCGCGAAGTGGGAGGCATACATCGACACGCCCGCGTAGTCGCCGCGGCGGTTGAGGACGTAGAAGTTGAGGTCGAAGTTGGGCAGGCCGCGGTCGTTGAGCAGCCGCTTCTCGACGGTGTTGGCGACCACCCGGCGCAGCGCCTCCATGCCGGCGTCCTTGGGATGGACGCCACGGCGCAGGGCCTCGACGATGGCGTACGACGAGAGGTTGTAGAGGTTCGCCTCGCCGCGGCCGGTCGAGCCCGCGGCTCCGGCCTCGCCGTCCACGTACAGGCCGGCGCCGAGGATCGGGGAGTCGCCGACGCGGCCGGGGATCTTCCAGGCCAGGCCGCTGGTGGTGGTCACGCCGCACACCTCTCCCTTGGCGTTGACGCCGTCACAGTTGATCGTTCCCCACAGGTGCTCGCGCTCGATCAGGCCCTCGGCGGCCATCTGCAGCGCCGCGCGGTGGCCCGCCTCGGCGCGCTCCTTGGGATCGAGGTAGTGCTTCGGGTCGGTGCGGCGCTTCCATTCCAGCCACAACCGCCGCGATTTCTCGGTGTTGAGGTCGTCCTCGATCTTCCAGCCGAGCTGGCGCGCGAACTGCTGCGCCCCCGCGCCGACCAGCAGGTGGTGGTCGGTCTGCTCCATCACCGCCTTGGCGATCAGCGACGGGGTGCGCACCCCTTCGAGCGCCGCCACCGCTCCGGCGCGCCGCTTCGGGCCGTGCATGCAGGAGGCGTCGAGCTGCACCACGCCGTCGGCGTCGGGCAGGCCGCCGTAGCCGACGCTGTCGTCCTCGGGGTCGAGCTCGACGATGTTGACGCCGGCGAGCAAGGCGTCGAGCACGTCGCCACCCTGGGTGATCATGGCGAAGGCCTTCTGCACGCAGGTGACGTCGCCGCCGTTCTTGTAGCGGTTGCCGTTGGCCGAGGAGATCACCACCGGTCGAGTGCCCGGCGCGACGACCGCCGGCGCCTCGCCGAACAGCGCCCGCGGCGCGGCGGCGGCCAGCCCGGCGCCGGCGCCGGCGATCAGGAAGTTGCGGCGGTTGAGCTGCTCACTCATGTGCGTTCTCCCTGTGGCAAGTTTGGTTATCGAGGTCCGGCAACGCGCCGCATCGGCGGCTGATCGCGAGCAGGATCTCGACGAGGTCCGGGGAGGGCCGGCTTCTCTTGAGGCGCTCCAGGCGCTCTTCTAGAGAATACTGGATCGCCGCGGTCAAGCTTTCGCCCGTCTCGGCGGCTACTTCACGTGCCAACCGCTCTACGATCCGATTCTTGATGCTCAGTGCCATGCGTGCCCAATCTCCATTCGTCATGAGCCGCCAGCCTAGGGCTCGGTGCGCCGGATTCGCTGGCGCAGCCAGATGGCCAGCGCCTCGGCCTCGATCTCGCCGCGCGCGACGGCCATGGTGACGGTCTCCACCTCCAGGTCGGGGGCGTCCAGTTCGCACAGGTTGGCCGCGAGAAAGAGCTCCATCGCCATCGCGCCGACCCGCTTGTTGCCATCGATGAACGGATGGTTCATGACCAGGGAATGCATCAGCGCCGCGGCCTTGGCGGCGGCATCGGGATAAAGGTCTTCGCCGCCGAAGGTCTGCTGCGGACGGGCGACGGCAGCCTCCAGGGCGCCGGCGTCACGCAGGCCCCTGGCGCCACCGAACGCCGCGATCAGCTTCTGGTGCAGGCGGAGTACCTGGGCCACCGCCAGATAGACCGTCACTTCGCCAGCTCGCGGTAGAGAGCCGCGCGCCGCTCGATCAGGTCGTCGGCCAGCCGGTCGAACCGCTTGGTCACCTTGCCATTCTCGAGCAGGCGCACGCCCGGCCGGATGGTGACGGCGCCGGTCTGCGGATGGACCGAGACCTCCACCGTCATCCCCTTCTTCAGCTCGAACTCCCGCACCACCTCGGAGGGCAGGGTCACCGCGAGCGAGCCGCCGGCCTGGACCAGTTTGCGCTTCATGTGCGTACTGTATACATACGAGATCGGGAGGTCAATCTCAGTCGAGGCTCTTGCGGAAGCGCAGCGAGGCCAGGGTCAGCAGCAGGGCGCCGATGCCGAGCATGGCGAGGGCGTCGGGCCACAACACCGCGATGCCGGAGCCGCGCAGGAAGATGCCGCGGATGACGTTGGCGTAATAGCGCACCGGCACCGCGTAGGTGACGATCTGGATCGGCCGCGGCATGTTCTCGATCGGAAAGATCAACCCGGAGAGATAGATCATCGGCACCATCAGCACGAAGGCCGAAAACATCATCGCCTGCTGCTGGGTGTTGACCATGGTCGACACCAGCAGGCCGAGGCCGAGGGTGTTGAGCAGGTAGAGCAGGCTCAGCAGCACCAGCAGCAGCAGCGAGCCGCGCAGCGGCACCCCGAACAGCCAGCGCGCGACGCCGGTCACCAGCAACAAGTCGACCACGCCGATGACCACGAACGGCGCCAGCTTGCCGACGATCAGCTGCCAGGGGGCGAGCGGCGTGACGATGATCTGCTCGAGCGTGCCGATCTCCTTTTCGCGCACCACCGCCATCGACGGCATCATCATGGTGACCAGCATCAGCACCATGGCCAGCACGGCGGGGACGTAGAACCAGCGGCTCTTGAGGTCGGGGTTGTACCAGATCCGCGGCACCACCTCGACGCCGCCGGCGGCAGCGGCGGGCGCCGCGGGGCCGGTCGGACGCGCCAACTCGGCGCCGACGTCGGCCAGGATCTTGGCGGCGTAGCCCAGGCCCACCACCGCCGAGTTGGCGTCGGTGCCGTCGGCCAGGACCTGCACTCGCGGCGGATGGCCGCCAGGACCGGCGGCGACGTCCTCGCCGTAGCCGCCGGGGATGACCAGCGCCACCTGGGCGCGGCCGTCCACCAGCCAGGGCTCCGCCTGGTCCGCGGTCGGCACGGCGCCGGCGAGCGTGAAGTAGCCCGAGCCGGTGAAGCGGTCCACCAGCGTCCGGCTGGCGGGAGTGCGGTCCTGGTCCACCAGCACCGTCGGGATGTGGTCGACGTCGGTATTGGCGGCATAGCCCAGCGCCAGCATCTGGAAGAGCGGGCCGACGATCAGCACCGGGATCATCTTGCGGTCGTGGCGCAGCTGGAACAGCTCCTTGACGATCACCCGCCAGAGACCGTACACGTTCAGATCTCCTTGCGGGTGAGCCGGGCGAAGGCCAGCCCCAGCACCGCCGCCGCGTAGAGGACCAGGAAGGCCATGTCGCGGCCGTAGGGCGCGAGCCCGGCACCCTTGAGGATGATGCCGCGCAGCACCACCAGGAAGTAGCGCGCCGGCACCGCGTAGGTGAGGATCTGCACCGCCAGCGGCATCGAGCGGATGGGAAAGATGAAGCCGGAGAGCAGGATCGCCGGCAGCATCGAGCCCGAGGCGCCGAGCTGGAACGCCATCGCCTGGGAATCGGCGACGCTCGACACCAGCAGGCCGAGGCCGAGGGCGCCGATCAGGTAGATCAGGGTGACCACGAACAGGTCGAGGTAGCTGCCGCGCACCACGACGCCGAACAGCACCCGGGCGGCGAGCAGGATGATGGCGGTCGCCGCCAGCGAGATCGACAGGTAGGGGAGGGTCTTGCCGACCAGCAGCTCGCCCGGCGACAGCGAGCTGACCCGCAGCTGCTCCATGGTGCCGCGCTCCTTCTCGCGCACCACCGACAGCGCGGTCGAGAGCACCGCGGTCAGCATCAGGATGAAGCCGACCAGGCCGGGCACCAGGAACTGCGTCGACTTGAGCTCGGGGTTGTACCAGACGCGCGGCTCGTAGTCGATCGGCGCGCCGCCCGCCGCGGCGGCGGACCCACCGCCGGCATGCCGGCCGAGCTCGGCGCGGACCACCTCGGCGTTGGCCTCCGCCACCACCGACGCCGCATAGCCGAGCACGGTGGTGGCGGTGTTGGCGTCGGCGCCGTCGAGCACCAGCTGCACCCGCGCGGTGCGGCCGGCGGCGACGTCGCGGCCGTAGGTCTCCGGGATCACCAGGATCGCGGCGGCCCGGCGGCGCTCGGTGAGGCGCGCGAGATCGGTGCCGGCGGGCAGGTCGGCGGCCAGGTCGAAGTAGCCCGAGTTGAAGAACGCCGCTTCGAGGTCGCGGCTGGCCGCGGTCCGATCGCGGTCCTCGACCGCCAGCTTGATGTGCCGCACGTCGAAGTTCACGGCGTAGCCGTAGAGCAGCAGCATCATCGTCGGCAGGCCGAGCAGCATGGCGAGCGTCAGCGGATCGCGGGCCGCCTGGCGGTACTCCTTGGCCGCCACCGCGCGGAGCTTCGCCAGCTTCACCGCCGGTCCCCCGGGCGCTCGCCGGCGCTCTCGATCAGGTGGATGAAGACGTCCTCGAGCGAGGGCACGATGCGCTCGATGCCGAACGGCGTGTTGCCGTCGGCGGTGAGGACTTCGGCGATGCGCCGCCGGCCTTCCTCGGCGTCGTTCACCACCACGTGCAGGCGGGTGCCGAAGACGGCGGCCTCCAGCACCCAGTCGGCGCCTTCGAGCTGCCGCAGTGCGTCGGCGAAGCGCGGGCAGGTCACCTCGAGCAGGCTGCGGCCGGCGAACACGTCCTTGAGCTCGGCGACCGTGCCGAGCGCCGCCAGGCGGCCGTCGTGCATCAGGGCGATGCGGTTGCAGCGCTCCGCTTCGTCCAGGTAGTGGGTGGTGACGATGATGGTGACCCGGTCGCGCGCCAGGCCGTCGATCAGCTGCCAGAAGCGGCGGCGCGAGATGGGGTCGACGCCGCCGGTCGGCTCGTCGAGGAAGACGATCTCGGGCCGGTGCAGCAGCGCGCAGCCCAGGGCGAGGCGCTGCTTCCAGCCGGCGGGCAGCGAGCCGGTGATCTGGGCCTGCTTGCCTTCGAGGTCCGCCATGCGCAGCGCCCAGGCCTCGCGCGCCGCCAGCTCGGCGCCGCGCAGGCCGTAGATGCCGCCGAAGAAGCGCAGGTTCTGCCCGACCGGCAGGTCGTCGTAGAGGCTGAAGCGCTGCGTCATGTAGCCGATGTGCCGCTTCACCCGCTCCGGCTCGGCGGCGACGTCGACGCCGGCGACGCGAATGGCGCCGGCGGAGGGGTGCATCAGGCCGCAGAGCATGCGGATGGTGGTCGACTTGCCGGCGCCGTTGCTGCCCAGCAGGCCGAAGACCTCGCCGCGGCCGACGGTGAAGCTGACGCCGTCGACCGCGGTGAAGGCGCCGAAGCGCTTGACCAGCCCGGCGACCTCGATGACCGGACCCTCCGGGGAGGTGGTCACGGCCGGTCCCTGGAGCGCGGCCGGTCCCTGGGGTGCGGCCGGTTCCTGGGGCGCGGCCGGTCCCTGGGGTGGGGCCGGTCCCTGGGGTGGGGCCGGTCCCTGGGGCGTGGCCGGTGCCGTCGGTCCGCCGGGCGCGGCGCCGGTCATCGGCCGACCGCGCGCTCGAGGTTGGCCAGCGCCAGGCGCACCTGCACCAGGGCGTTGGTGCGGTCGAGCCCGGCGCGCAGCAGCGCGGTCTCGGCGTCGAGCAGCTCCGAGGACGGGATGACCCCCTCGCGATAGCGGTCGCGGGCCACGCGCACGTTTTCCTGCGCCGAATCGAGGTTGTTGACCGCGACGGCGGCGGCCTGGCGGGCGGTGCCGAGCTCGAGCAGGCGCTGGGTCACCTCCAGGCGGACGCGGCGCTCGAGGTCTTCGAGGCGGTGGCCGAGAGCGTCGGCCTGGGCGTCGATCTGGGCGGCGGCGGCGGTGGTGCGGCCGCCGTCGAACAGCGACAGCGAGATGAGGGCGCCCACGCTCCAGCTCGATTTCCAGCGCGGTTCGAGCGGCAGGATGCGGGGGTTGGGGTTGGCGTAGTCGTAGCCGGCCGAGAGGTTGGCCTGCGGCCGCAGGGCGGCGCGCGCCGCCTCGGCGCTGGCGCGGCCGGCGGCGATGCGGCTGCGCAGCGCGACGATCTCCGGCCGCGCGGCGGCGGCCGCGGCGACCAGCGTCGCCGGCGGTTCGGTGCCGGTCAGCGGCGCGGCGGCGGCCGGCGGGGCCGGGGCGCCGGCCGCAGCCGGCGGTGCGGCGGCGGCTGGCGGCACGGCGCTGACCTGAGGCGCAGATGAATCGATCTGCGACGCCGAAGCGGTGGCCGGGGGCGCAATGGCAGTGGCCGGAGGCACCAAGGCAGTGGCCGGAGGTGCCGGCAGCTCTGCCAGCGGTTCGCTCGGCTCGATGCTGGTCTCGGGCGGCAGGTCGAGCAGCCGCAGCAGGTTGGCGTTGGCGACCGCGGCCGAGCTGGCTGCCTGCAAGCGGGCGAGCTCCGCCTGCTCGCGCTGCACCTGCACGGCGAGCACTTCGTTGCTGGCGGCCATGCCGACGTCGCGGCGGTCGCGGCTCTCCTTGAGGTGGGCGTCGTAGTCGGCCAGCGCAGCGGCGAGCACGCGCTCGCTGTCGCGGGCGGCGACCAGGTTCCAGTAGGCGCCGGCGGTCTCCTGGGCGAGATCGGCGCGCCCCTGCGCCGCGTCCTGGTCGGCGGCCGCCAGCTGCTCGGCATTGGCGGTGATCGTCCGCGCGATCCGGCCGCCGGTGTAGACCGGCAGCGCCAGTCCCAGGTGGCCGCGGTAGTTGTCGGGGATGTTCGGGAACACCGTCTCGACGCCCACCCCGGGCAGCGGCAGGCTCAGCGAGGGCACGTCGGACTGCCGGGTGTAACCGGCGGAGGCGTCGATCTGCGGCAGGCGCTCGGCGCGGGCGCCGGTGAGCCCGGCGCCGGCGGCGGCGGCCAGCGAGCGCAGCTCGGCGAGATGGGCCGAGGCGTCGCGCGCTCGCGCCAACGCCTCGCCCAGGGTGAGGCGAAGGGTGGCCGCCGGCCCGGCGGGCTCGGCCGGCGCCTCTTGGGCTCGCATGGCGGGCTCGGCGGCATCGAGGGCATTGGCCCGGGTCGCCGCGCCCCACCCCAGGGCCATGGCGACGGCGGCGACGGTGACGGCGGTGGCAATCCGGAGCCGGCGGGACCCGGCGGCGGGGTGAGATGCGGTACGACTCATGGCTTCACCTCCGCCGTGCCGGATCGGTGGCCGGCTCCGGTCTCGGCCCTGGCCTCGCCGCCGGCGGGGCCGGCGTCGGCGCGGATCATCGCGATGAAGACGTCTTCGAGCGACGGCGGCACGACGCGCGCCTCGTGCACGTCGATGCCGGCGGCGGCGAGCTCGGCGGCGAGGCGGCGGCAGGCCTCGGCGGCGCCGGCCGGATCGACGTCGCGCAGGGTGGCATGGAGCCGCTCGCCGAAGGCCTCGACGTCGGCGACGTCGCGGCGGCCCGCCAGCAGCTCCTCGGCTTGCCGCTTCGGGCTGACGATCAGCTCGATCAGGACCTGGGGCGGCCCCTCGCCGACCGCCGCGGCGCGCAGCGCGTCGGGGGCGCTGACCGCCAGCAGCCGGCCGCGGTCCATCAGCGCGACGCGCTGGCAGCGCTCCGCCTCGTCGAGGTAGGGAGTGGTGAGCAGGATGGTCAGGCCCTCGCGCTGCAAGCGGCTGAGGATGCGCCAGAAATCGCGGCGCGATACCGGGTCGACGCCGCTCGTGGGCTCGTCGAGCACCAGCAGCTCCGGGGTGTGGATGAGGGTGCAGGCCAGCGCCAGCTTCTGCTTCATGCCGCCCGACAGGCGGTCGGCGAGGCGGCCGCGAAACGGCGTCAGGCGCAGCCGCTCCAGCAGCTCGTCGCGTCGTGGCCGCCAGTCCCGGATGCCGTGGATGGCGGCGAAGAAGGCGATGTTCTCGTCCACCGAGAGGTCGCCGTAGAGCGAGAAGCGCTGCGACAGGTAGCCGATCCGCCGGCTGAGCTCGGTGCCCCGCCGGAGCGGGTCCAGCCCGCAGGTGCGCACGGTGCCGCCATGCGGCGCCAGCAGCCCCAGGATGACGCGCAGGGTCGTGGTCTTGCCGGCGCCGTCCGGGCCGATCAAGCCGAACATCTCGCCGCGCTCCACCTGGAAGTGGATACCGTCGACCGCCACCAGCTCGCCGTAGCGCCGGACCAACCCTTCGACCGCCACCATCTCGCCGGACTCGGGAGCGGCGGCCGGCTGCCCGGTCGGTGCGGCGGTGGCAAGGGCGGCGGCGCCAGGGGAGCCGAGGGCACCGGTGGCCCCGGCGGCGCTCATGAACCGCCCCGGGCTGGCGACCCCGCAGGCTCTGGCTTTGCCGCGGCCGATCCCGCGGCCGTTCCCGCGGCCGAATCCGCGGCCGATGCCGCGGCCGTTCCCGCCGCCCCTGGCGCGGCCTGGAAGGTCGCCGTGGCGGGCATGCCGGGCTTGAACAGGCCGTCGCGGTTGTCGAGGCCGACCTTCACCTTGAACACCAGCTTCACCCGCTCGTCGCGGGTCTGCACGTTCTTCGGCGTGAACTCCGCCTCGGAGGAGATGTAGGTGACATGACCGGCCCGCCGCTGGCCGTCGTCGGTCGCCACGGTCCCTTGTTGGCCAAGCCGGATGCGTGCCAGGTCGGTTTCGGCGACGTAGACGGTCAGCCAGGCGTTGGCAAGGTCGGTGACGACGCACAGCGGCGAGCCGGCCTGCAGCAGCTCGCCCTCCTGCGCCACTTTCTCGGTGACCACGCCGATCAGCGGGCTGATCACCGTCGCGTCGCGGATCTGCTGATCGAGGGTGGCGGCCTTCGCGTCCATGCCGGCGAGACGCGCCCGCGCCTCGGCGATCTCCTGCGGCCGGCTGCCGTGGCGGGCGCGGGCCAGGGCGTCCCGCGCGCCCCGCAGCCGCGCCGCGGTCATGTCGCGGCGGGTGCGCGCGTCGTCCCGCGACTTGGCGGTGCCGGAGCCGCGGTCGAGCAGCGCCTGCATCCGGTCGAGGTCCTTCTGGGCGCCATCCAGGTCGGCTTCGTCGCCGGCGACCTGCGAGGCCGCCTCGGCGATGTCCTCCGGGCGGGAGCCGGCGAGGCGCAGGTCCAGCTCGGCCGCCGCCTGGTCGCGGTCGGCCCGCGCCTGCCGCAGGGCGAGGCGGTTGTCGGTGGTGTCGATCTCGGCCAGCACCTCGCCGAGCCGCACCGCGTCGCCCTCTTGCAGCTTGAAGTGCAACAGCCGGCCGCCGACCTTGGCGGCGAGGTGGACATCGGTTGCCTCGACGTGTCCGGTCGCGGTGATGACCTTCGACGCCGGGGCCTTGCCGCAGCCGGCCAGCAGCCCGCCGGCGGCGACGGCGACCACGACGGCGGCTCTGGCGACGCCGGTGATGCCGGCGACGCCGCCAAGGCCGGCAGTGCCGGCAAACTGGACGGATCCCATGTCTCGGCTCCTCCCCATCGCATCCCGTCGAGCCTCCAGCCTGGTCGACGGGCGCCGCAAGTCTCGTGTCGGTCCCCGCGGTGCCGGGGCAGCGGCGACAGTCTACGACGCGGCCGCCCGCCAGTCTGCTGCCGACTGGCGGGCGGGTGAGCGACGGTGCGTTGGAGATGGCGAGGAGGCCGGCCGGGGCGGCGCAGGCTGCCGCGGCCGGCCTACGATGCCGGGAACGTGGAACCGAGGATCAGCGGAAGACGCGCTTGCCGCCAGGCTTGACCTGGGTCCAGCCGGTGGGGCAGGTGTTGCGGTCGGGCACCGCGAGGCAGAAGCAGACCTTGGAGTCGCCGGAGTCGACGGTGCTGCTGGAGCCCGGCGCGACGTGCAGCTCGACCTGGTTCGACCCGTGTTCGCAGGAATCGCCGGCGCCGTAACGCGCAAACAACTGGACCGGCTGGCTCGATTCGTTCTGGAAGGTGACGCCGCCGCCGGCCCCCGGTGCCGCCATCTTGTCCTGCGCCATGAGGGCGCCGGCGCCCAGGGCGGTACAGAGAGCTACCACGGCGACCATCCACTTGACCCGAAACGCGTGCAACATTGTGTGTTCCTCCCGTTGTCGTTTGGTGGCCCGCGCTGCGCCTCCGGGCGCCGGTGAGCGTGCCATCTTTTTATACGTAGGAGGAGCGTTTTGGTTTCCGCCGCCCGCCTCAGAACACCACCATGCCGATGGCCGCCAGGAACATCAACAGCGTGGCGAGGGCGACGGCGACGCGGCCCAGGAGCGAGCTGGGCTGGCCGTTCATCAGCTTGCGGTCGCAGGCGACGACCAGGATGCCGAGCATCAGGAAGGGCGCCAGCACGCCGTTGATCACCGCCGACCAGAACAGCGCCTGGATGGGATTGACGTGCGCGAAGTCGAGGGCGACGCCGGCGGCCGTCGACACCGCCAGCAGCAGGTAGAAGCGGCGGGCGCCCAGGAGCTTCTGATCGAGGCCCTCGGGCCAGTCGAAGGTCTCGGCGAAGGCATAGGCGGCGGAGCCGGCGAGAGTGGGGATGGCGAGGAACCCGACGCCCAGGATGCCGACCGTGTAGAGAGTCGCCGCCAGCCTGCCGGCAAGGGGCCGCAGCGCCTCGGCCGCCTGCCGCGAGGTCTCGATCCGGGTCAGGCCGTGGGCGTGGAGGGTGAGGGCGGTGGTCAGGATGATGAAGAACATCGCGGCATTGGAAAAGAAGGTGCCGATGCCGACGTCGAGCTTGCGGTCGGCGATCTCGCCGCGAGTGGCGCCCACGCGCCGCACCCTCATCAGGCGCCCCTTGGCCTTCTCCTCCTCGACCTCCTGGGAGGTCTGCCAGAAGAAGAGATAGGGGCTGATGGTGGTGCCGAGGATCGCGACCAGGGTCGCCCAACCCTCCTTGCCCTTCGGCAGGCTGGGGATGACCGCGGCGCGCAGCACCTCGCCCCAGCGGGGATGCACCAGGAAGGCGGTGATGACGTAGGCGACCAGCACCAGCGCCAGCCACTTGAGGACGCTGGCGATCTGGACGTAGCGCAGCCGCACGACCGCCGCCGTGATGGCGACGCCGAACACCACCACCAGCAGGTGCGAATCGATGCCGGTCAGCATCTGGGCGGCGTCCGCCATGCCGGCGAGGTCGGCGGCGATGTTGACGACGTTGGCGCCGAGCAGCGCCACGGCGGCGGCCACCAGCAGCGGTTTGGGGAAGCGCTTGCGCAAGGCCCCCGCCAGCCCTTCCCCGGTCACCATGCCGATGCGGGCGCACATCATCTGCACGGCGGCCATCAGCGGCCAGGTGACCAGGGCGGTCCACAGCATCGTGGTGCCGAGCTGGGCGCCGGCGACCGAGTAGGTGGCGATGCCCGAGGGATCGTCGTCCGCGGCGCCGGTGATCACGCCCGGGCCGAGCACCGAGAGGAAACGGCGCACCCGGCCGGGCTTGCCGGCCGGCGGCGGCGGCGTTGCCGCTGGCGAAGCCGCGGTCATCGACGCCCTTCGAGGCGGCTGCCGTCTCGGCGGGCGTCGGGCAAGGCTAGACGATCAGGGGCCAGCGGCTTTGGCACGATGCGTAGGATCCGCGGAGGGCCTCAGGCGCTTGGCGACGAGGCGCTTACGACGAGAAGCAGTGCTTGCAGACGCCGGCGGGGCCGCGCGACCGGCTAGCTCGGGCCTTGCGGCGGAGCGGTCTGGGCGGCGGGTGGCGGAGCCGGCGCGGCTGCCGTGGCTGCCGAAACCGGGGCCGCCGCGGGCGCGGTGGGCTGGGACATGGCCGCCGCCCTCGGCGCCTCGAGCTGCGAGGTGGACTTGTCTTCGGGCTTCTGGCTCATCGCGTCCTTGAAATCGCGGATCGAGGTGCCCAGGCCCTTGCCGAGCTCCGGCAGCCGCTTGGGGCCGAAAAAGAGCAGGGCGATGCCCAGGAGGAGGAGCAGATGCATGGGCTGGAAGAGTCCTTCGAACATGACAGCCTCCGGTGACGTGCACGAGACGTCACGGTCCTATTCTCAGCGTTGTGAGGTCCAGGGTCAAGTGGATGGCGCCCGCGGGTCCGACGGGAGGGCGCCCGCGGGTCTGGCGAGATGGCGCCTGCGGGGGGGGGGGCCGGGATGGCGCCGGTTCTTGCCGCGGCGCGGCTTTTACGTCATCCTGATGAGCGCCTCCGGCCGCCGGCGGCTCTGTCGCGGCCGGCGCCGCGGATCCGTCATGCCAACGACGCCTCGGGGGACGGCCTCCCCACCGGCGCCCCCGCCGCCCAAGCTCGCACCGCCTCTCCTCCGCGTGTTGCTGCTGGGCGACGACCCGCTTGCCCGCGGCGGCCTGGCCTACCTGCTGGCCGGCGAGCCGGGCTTCGAGGTCGTGGCGCAGGCCGACGCCGCCGGCGCGGCGGCGGCGGTCGAGCGCGAGGACCCGCAGGTTGCCGTCTGGGATCTCGGCGTCGATCCGCCGGCCTGGCTCGAGCGGCTGGGCGATCTCGGCGAAACCGGGCCGCCGGCCGTCGCCCTGCTGCTCGACGAGGAGGCGGCCGCCGCCGCTCTCGCCGCCGGCGCCCGCGGCCTGCTCTTCCGCGACGTCGAGGCCGGGCGCCTGGCCGCCGCCCTGCGCGCCCTGGCGGGGGGCCTGCTGATCTTCGACGACGCCCTGCTGCCGCCCCTGCTGCGCCCGCCGCCCGCGCCGCAAACCCAGCCCGAGCCGCTGACCCCGCGCGAGCTGGAGGTGGTGCAGCTGCTGGCCCAAGGCCTCTCCAACCGCCGCATCGCCGAGCGGCTGGGCATCAGCGAGCACACCGCCAAGTTCCACGTCAACGCCATCGTCGGCAAGCTGGGCGCTCAGACCCGCACCGATGCCGCCATCCGTGCCGCCCGGCTGGGGCTGGTGCTGCTCTAGCGGGTACCGCGCTGCGCGAGGGCGCCCGGTCGCCGGCGCGGTCGGTTTCCGCTTCGGCTACAATGCTGGCAAAGCACCCAGCTTCATGAGCTATTCGGCCTCCTCTGCCTTCGCCGTCACCTGCCCTGGTTGCGGCCAGCGGCTGCGCTTCGAGCTGGCTGCCGACGGGCCGCCGCGAGTTCGCATCCACTGCGCCGGCTGTGCCAGGGAGTTCGGGGTGCGGCGGCCGGGCGTCGGCGCCTTGTCGGTGACCGGGAGCGGGTCGAGCCGTGGGACGAGCTCGGCCAGCGTTGCCGCCGGCGCGACGGTCGCGGAAGGCCGGGTGGCGTCGGGCGGTGGTGCGGTGCCGGGCGACGGCGGTCCGCCGACGGTGATCGGCATGCCGGTGCCCGCCACCGTGACGCAGGTGCCGCGGATGCCGCCAGGGGCGCCGGTGCCGCCGCCGGGACCTCCGTCGGTTGCCGCGGTTGCCAGCGCGCGCCCGCCGGTCTTCCGTGACGGCGAGACCGTCGCCGGCCGCTACCGGGTGGTGCGCTTCCTGGCGCAGGGCGGCATGGGCGAGGTCTACGAGGTGGAGGATCTGGAGCTGCGGGAGCGGGCGGCGCTCAAGACCGTGCGGCCGGAGGTGGGCGCCGACATGGCGGTCGAACGCTTCCGGCGCGAGATCCAGCTGGCGCGCAAGGTCACCCATCCCAACGTCTGCCGCATCTTCGACGTCTTCCGGCACCGGC
>Ga0070733_10001966_pt1 | contig 14995 bp, 14 predicted proteins | sample Coa_R1_9_FD_66450 | JGI IMG/M metagenome (GOLD analysis project Ga0070733, IMG submission 66450) | Surface soil microbial communities from Centralia Pennsylvania, which are recovering from an underground coalmine fire - Coalmine... | ecosystem: Environmental > Terrestrial > Soil > Unclassified ... | reverse complement strand
CAGCGGCAGCAGGGCCTTGCTAAGAAGTTCGAGCTTCGTCACCCACACGGTCAGCTCGTTTGTTTTCGTGCGAAACAAATGCCCGCTGACGCCAATAATGTCGCCCAAATCGAGCAGCTGAAATAGCTTGAACTGCTCCGCTCCGACCACATCGAGCTTCACGTAGAATTGCAGCCGCGTACCGTCGCCCAGAAAGTGTCCGAAAGCAGCCTTCCCGTGCGGCCGAAGCGCGACGACGCGTCCTGCCACGCGCACATCCACATGTTCGGCGGCCAATTGCTCGGCAGTTCGCTCGCCGAATTTTTCGGCCACTTGCCGGGCCGTGTGTGTCCATGCGAACTTGTGCGGATAAGACGCGTGTCCCAGCGCCTCAATTTCGGTCAGCTTTTTTCGGCGTTGTTGAAACTGGTCGAGCGGCTCAAATTCCAACGAAGAGTCCTTTCCAGGAGTCGCCCGGCAGTATAGCGGTCGCATTCAAGAAGCGTCAAGAAAACGCCTTAGTCCGCCGGATTCTTCAGAGTCGTTTGTGCCTGTCCGATATCCTCGACATCTAAAACGCAAGGGAGGTGCGTTTCTCCATAATGCTCCAAATAATGCGGACATTGGCACCGCCATTCAGTCTAAAAACCTACCCCTACCGAAACTGGTGCTATAATGCGCTGCCTTTCGGAGACACGTGTTGTTCAAACGAAGGCGGGCCCCCTCCCCCGTCCGACGTAACGCATCTGATGACTGGCGCGCTACGCTTCCGCGGGAGAAAAATCAGGTTTTCGAGAGTACCGTTCGCGACTGGGAATGCGCCTACGCGATGCTAAGCGTATCGCTTGATGAAGCCCTCGCTCAGCGCGCACGTGGAGAGTTGGTCTGTGCTCAGCAGCAGGTGGCGATTACTTCTAACCTTCTCCTCCGCCTTACTTCCATGCTCACCAATGCCTGCGCTGTCCTTTCCGATAGCGGCAAACACGTAAGTAATCTTCCGCTCGTCCAGCCATTGCACTCGGAATTCTTTCGAGGAGACACCGGACAAAGCGCAGCATCCTGGAACAGTCTTCTCCACAACGTGCTACTCGGAGAGCGCTCGCGTTTTTTCCATAAGCTTCGTATCCTCTCGAATACCGTCGAACATCTTGGTTCTGAATTTGAAGAAAATGCCCACGACATTGCGGCCGGGTTGTCCGTTAAGCCCGCCGCTTGTTGGAAACAGCTCGACTCGCTGCACTACGACCTCAATACTTGCCTTCGTGAGTCGGAAGTGATCCTCAAATCGTTCCTTCATGCACTACCCGCGGAGCACCTCGCCGTTTTCGGTACAGCACTGAGCCGGCCTTGCACGGTTACGAAACCGCGTCCGATGCCGCGGGCTACCCGCGCTTCCGCCTAGCAATTTGAGACTTATAGTTGGTTATTCCCATTGAGTTCCCAAGGTGCGCCAATGCGCTCCCATAAATGGAAGAAAAAAATTAGATTTGGAACGCGACTGGACGTCTAACACAATTGCAGCGAGAATATAGATGCCTTTATCCTCGCAGTAGCATCGAACAGGCACTTCGGCCCTCTTTATAGGCTATATTTTGGAATGCCGAATTGGATACTTGCGTGAAAAGAACCACTAGGACAACTTTCAGACTCGGTGGCGCATCGCAATTGGTGATGCGTCCCTGCGGGTAGCGTGGCCCGCGTGAGACGAATCGAGACGCCTGGTGAATTGCCGGAATCGGAAGCGATCCGGTTAGCCCAGGCGGGAAATGCGGCGGCCTTCGAGCGTTTGTACCGGTTGCACAACCGCCGTGTGTATTCTCTGTGTCTGCGGATGGTTGGGAATACGGCCGAAGCGGAGGATTTGACTCAAGAAGCCTTCCTCCAGCTCTTCCGAAAGATTGCTACCTTCCGCGGTGAATCGGCCTTTTCGACGTGGCTGCATCGGTTGGCGGTAAACGTGGTCCTGATGCGCCTGAGAAAGAAGTCGGCCACCGAGTCCTCCTTGGACGAAATGACCGAGCCGGATGAGGAATCCGGAGGGCCACGGCGCGATTTCGGTATGCCGGACTTGAGGTTGAGCGGTTCGATTGACCGCGTGAACCTCCAGCGAGCCGTGGATCAGTTACCGCCCGGTTATAAGGCTGTTTTCGTGCTCCACGACGTGCAAGGCTACGAGCACAACGAGATTGCTGAGATCATGGATTGTTCGATCGGAAATTCGAAATCGCAGCTTCACAAAGCGCGGATGCGGCTGCGCGAATTGCTCCACGAATCTTTGCGGGATAAAGCCCGCGAAGATCGGAAAGCCGCCGGCAACGCCGGTGGTGAGGATTAAATGCAATGACTACAGTGACATGCAAGGATTTTCAGGGACGCTTTGAGCTCCCTGAAGATTCACCGCGCAGCAATTCTTCTGGCGACCTGAGCGTCCAGGCACATCTTCGCGATTGCCCTTCTTGCCGCAGTTTCATCGAAGACCTCGGAAAGATCCGTGCCGCAGCGACACAGTTGGTTGCTTCCGACCCGGAGCCCCCGGCTCGGATCTGGTTTTCGCTGCGCGCCGAATTGGAAAAGGAAGGACTTATCCACGACGGTCCCTCCAAGACATGGCTGGCAGAGCTTTTCAGCGGGAGATTCAGCGCCCTGCCCAGGCCCGTTCTCGCGGGCGGGTATCTGGCTGCGCTCCTGGCCATTGCCTTCGGGCTGAGCGGCCCGATTAACTCCCGTATCAACCGGCAGCGCTGGCTGGACGGAACCCAATCCTCAACAGAGCCGTTAAGCGCACAGTTGATGTCCGCGGAAAAAGCCTCTTTCTCTTCTTTGCCTGCATCTGAGACACCCGTGACTGCTTCCCTTCATCAGAACCTTGAGATCGTTGACAACTATATTTCTTTGTGTGAAAACAGCGTGCGCGAAGAACCTGAGAATGAACTCGCTCGTGAGTATCTCTACGAGGCCTATCAGCAGAAAGCCGATTTACTCGCTCAGTTGAATGAACGATGAGAGCGAGGAGCGAATTACAGTCGAGCCCGGAGGCGCCAGCCCAATGAGTACCGCTCAATTTGTACCGCTTCGTTTCAATTGGAAGACCGGCCTTCTTGCCCCCGGCCTGCTGCTTGTCACCTCCTCCGCAGTTTTCGCCCACAACATCGAAAAGCATTTCAAAGTAGAGCCTCGCAGTGTTGTGACCATTCACAATCCCAGTGGAAAGGTGGTCGTTAAAGCCTGGACGAAATCCGAAGTGATGGTAATTGCCACGCACACCAGCGATAAGGTGGAAGTGGATGCCGAACAGACCGGTAATCGCGTGGACGTAATGACCCATCAGATCTCCAATTCGATTTCCCCCGAAGATTTGCGAGCTGACTATCAAATTAATGTTCCCGAAGACGCAGAGCTGCAGATTCACGACGACTCCGGCGAGGTTTCCGTTGCGAATGTCCTTGGTGATATGAACGTGGAGACAGTTGGAGCTGGCGTGGATCTTGAAGACGCCGCCGGCTATCTCACCGTACGAACCGTTGGCGGTTCGTTCCAGTGCATTCGTTGCGCCGGACGATTGGAAGTTTCATCCATCAGTGGAAGCTTCAAATTGCTCAGCCTGCGCAGCTATCACGTTCACGCGCAAACATCCAAAGGCAACATCCTGTTCGACGGCGAATTTCTACCCAACGGCATTTACCGGCTTAAGAACTACAGCGGCGTAATCGAAGTCCACTTTTCGCCGGGCGATTCATTCGACCTCAGCGCTACATCCCTCAAAGGCAAAGTTAACAGCCAGGCAAGCCTCACTCCTCCCGCTCATGCGCATCCCGTCTACTCAAAATTCGGGAATGCGATACTGGGCACGTTTAATGCCGGACACGCGAAAGTCGAACTCAGTTCGTTCGATGGTACAATCAACATCCTGAAGCGAGAGTAATTCTCGCGAGGCTGATTTCAGGCTGATGATTTTCAGGCGATTCAGCGAACCGGCTTGCGAATGCAAAGCAGGTCATCCAGCAGCGGCATCCCATTCATGAAGAACGACATTCGTCCGCGCCGTATCATTGGTCTGACAGGATTCATGGGCAGCGGCAAATCCACCGTTGCGCGGCTTCTGGCTCGCCAAATCGGCTGGCAATACGTGGATCTTGATAAGTTGATTGCCGAAGCCACGGGCGCCACGATTCCAGAAATTTTTGCAAAGCTCGGCGAACCGGCATTCCGCAAAATCGAGCACGAGCAACTGGCCAAAACGGTACGCGAAGCCCTAGCGCTTCAGAAGCCACGCATTATTTCCCTGGGCGGCGGCACCACTGCGCAACCTGACAACGTTGCCCTGCTTCGCGAGAGCGGCGCCGCACTTGTCTGGCTGCATTGCCCTGTCGAAGAACTCCTCTCGCGTTGTGCTCACATCACCAATCGCCCGCTTTTTCGCGACGAAGCGAGCTTTCGCCGGCTCTATCAGGAGCGCCTGCCATCTTACGAGATGTCTGACTTTCGCGTCGAAACCAACATCGAGCCCTTGCGCGTCGTTGAACAGATTCTCGCGCTCGGCATCTTTCCAAAGGTGACTGCATGACGAGGGATTCCGCACGATGCAATTCGATTCTCCAACTCGATGCTCGAATCGCTTGCCTTCTGCTTCTCGCATTTGGGATCGCAGCCGCCGCCATTGCCGCACCGCCCGCTTTTGCGCCGGATAAAGGCAAATTCAAGATCCTCGTCAACGGCCAACCGGCCGGCACGGAAGAATTCTCACTCAGCGCGAACGGGGGCAACTGGACCGCGCATGGAAACGCTGAAATTCAAACACCGCAGGGCGCTGCGCACATAACGGGAAATCTGGAACTTCGACCTGACGGCGCCGCGGTGCGCTACGAGTGGAATATGCAAGGTGCGAAGAAAGCAGCGTCGGACATCGTCTTCAATGGCGCGACAGCCAATGTGGAACTCCGTATGGAAGGTGCGCGGCCTTACACGCAGCAATTCACATTCAATTCGGATCGTGTCGTGGTCCTCGACAACAACATGTACGACCAGTACGCAATTCTCGCCCGCCTCTATGATTGGGACAAGAAAGGCGCGCAGACCTTCTCGGTGATCGTCCCGCAGGAAATGACGCCCGGCAGCGTTACAGTGGAATCGCTCGGCAAGCAGGATACGGGCAGCGGCACGAAACTCGAACAACTCCGCGTGAAGACCGAAGACATCGAGATCAACTTATTCCTCGACGGACAACGCCTCGTCCGAATCGTCTCGCCCAGTGCAAACGCCGAAATCATCCGCGAATAGGTTTTCCCGGTGCTTTTTGTAGTGATTAAGGGCCCAAAATAACTGCTGGATAGATCCCAGATCGCGACTTTTCTACCTGTTAGAATCTGTTATTTGCCTTGTTTTATTGCCTTTATGGAGAATTCTAATCGCAACACCGTAGATTAAAAATCACTCAGAAGATGAGTTTCGTTGATCACCAGCAGTTCAGTGTGATCGAAATGCAACCGTGATTTTCTCTTCGGTCTTGACTGGGCGTCCATCGAATAACGTTGGCGAATATTTCCATTCGCGGATGGCGCTGATTGCCGCGGAAGCAAACGACGGGGAGCCACTTAGATGCTGGACATTGGTAACTTGCCCGTTTTCTCCTACTGTGGCGAGTAGCTTGACGATCTCGACTTCACTGCGGCCGATTCTTTTTGGATATTGAGGATCGACACGAAAAACGAGAGCGCCGAGCTGCAATCGTTTTGCCTCCTGAGCCGCATCCATGCCCACCTCGCGCGGCACAAGTATGGTGGCCTGAGAGCTGACTGCCACGGAGGAAGTGGCGCTGACAGCAGTCTCTGGAGCCATGAGACGAAACGGCCCGCTACCAGAGGCTGCGACAGATATTAAGACCGGCGTGCTGTCGGGTTCTGCAGCCGCCGGCTTCCCTGTCACACTAGCGGAGTCGGTATCGGTGTGGGATAACGCTGCGGTGGCGGGAGTTTCCTTGTTGTCAGTGCGTGAAGCAACCGGCTCACCGGAAGGCGTCACCGAGCTTGACGTCGTCGAAGTGTTAGAAGCTGGAGTCGTAGCATTGTCATTCTGGGCTTGGGTGACGGCATCGGTGTCAGTTCTGGTTTTTTCTACCTTTGGGGCTGGTGGGGCAGATTCTGCCTCAGAAATGTTCGCCGTCGGCTCTTGCCGGTATTTGTCCGGCACATACTCTTTGATGTTCTCTATGAATCCTTCAATAGATCCGTGCCCGAACGCCAACCCTATCGCGAAGGCAGCGACAACAAGCAAAACGCCCATGACGACGAAGCCAAGTTTACTTCGCTGCGTACCGGCCGCAGGATCGACCCAGTTGGTCCAATCGTCCTGCTGCTCGTAATTAGGATTAGAGGCGGATTGGTAGCCGAAGTTAGGCACTCGAACTGACCCGCTAGGCAGAGCATTTGGTAAAAATTGATTTGTATGGGCGGTGGAATCAGGACTGCGCTCAGGAACAGATTCTGAATGCTCAACCGAGGGAGCTCTTTCGGGTAGCGGGAATTCCTTTTCCTTGGGGTGAGTCTCTGTCTCAGCCATCGTCTCGACTTGTACAGCTTGGGCAAAACGCGTCTCCGCGGCTGGAACCCGCGCCACGCTCTCAGATGGCGATTCAGCATGCCGACCTTCGCGGCCGGATGAATGGATTTCAACTTGAGGATCTGGAACTACTGGTACTTCGCGATGCGCATCATTTTCGGAGGGGAAATAATCAGCGCGCGCGGCCGGAGTGTCATTTAATGGCTCAACCTGACGGGACGGAGCAGCAGCGGTTTCAACTCCGAGGGCGCTTTCCGATGGGAACATCCTCTGGAGATGAGGCTCGAGGATTTCATACTGCTTTTCGATAGTGCGGATCTTGGGGGCTGGGAATGGGGTGACTTCGTTCTCTTTGCGAAATTTCCGAGGGGTCCTCTCTGCATCGTGAATTTCGGAAAGGTTTTTGGATTCGATCCAGCGCCTGATTTGCTGGCGATCCGCATCGGAAATGTCAAGGAACTGAATGCCAGCGCCCTTTTTGGAATCGTTGAGCCACACAATTCTTCCGCTGGCTTCGATCCATTCGGCCTTCTCTTCGAGTTGAAAGCGCAATCGAGGGACGAATTCCCCTACGAGGGGCTCGGCTGCAGTGAAAGCCAAACCGTCTTCGCTGATGTTGAGAAGTATCCCCCCATTGTCTTCGCCCAACTTTATGTAGTTGAGAGTGGTGATCTGGCGCGAGTGACTTCGGCGGTCGCGTGAGTCGGTGATGCCGCCGAAATAGTCTTGACTACCAGGCATGTTTCGGCACCTCTCTAGGGGTCTCGTTTCGCGGAAAGCTGAGGTTTCCGACGGGGAATAAAGGGAAAATCGACAAGGCTAACCACCAAAGTAGTTTCCGCCCGAAAGATATGGATGTCAACCCGGTGTAAACCCGAGATCAGCGCTGGCGATAGACCCCGCGCAGGACGTCCAAGCCGGAGCATACCAAGTTTGCTGTAGACGAGGAGAGTCCGGGAAATACTCAAGCAGAAATGTGCAAATCTCTTACGAAGGGATGGTTGGTATTCGCTCGGATGCTCAGAATATAAAAGCCTTAACGTGCGAAGTACCATTGGTTCCAAAGGTGCTAAAATAGAACCGGGGAGTTGTGCTGAATTCCCAGACCCTTCGGCAACCCACATGGAGCCAAACGATGAAGAGTCTGCTACTCGCAATGATTTTGAGTGTAACGCTGCTCGCGCCCGCGCTGGCAAGGGCCGATGCAAGCCAGCAGGGCTGTACGAGCAGCGACAATAAAGCGAAGGGCTGCGATAAAGATCCTGCCACAGTGCCAGAGCCAGGAATCGCAATTCTCGTTGCTTCAGGAATACTCGCCGTGGGCGGCATCGCGGTGCTTCGGCGTAGGCAACAATCCAACTAAGCCGATTCTGGCGGGTACGAGCATCACCTATTTTAGTCTTTTTGCCGAGAGAGCCTTAGCCTTGAGCTAGGGTCCTCTCGGCTTTCTATTTAGTCTACTTAAGCACACCAAACAGAAAAACCGCAGGCTAAGCCGAGCAGCTTCTTGTCGCGTTAGGTGTTTCCGATTCTGCCCTCGTCATATACTTGTGACTCGTTATGAGTTTCAGCCGCGGACGGACGCAACCCGGCCGAGGAACGACGTGAAACGTTGGGCCAAAATTCTGATAGTTATCGTCGTTGTCTTAGTTGCTGCGGTGGCGGCGATTCCCTTGTTCGTGAACGCGAACACGTTTCGCCCGGCCATTGAGAAACAGCTTGCCAGCACGCTGGGACGCAGCGTGAAGGTGGGCGATCTTAAGCTATCGATGTTCTCAGGAAGCATGGTCAGCGAAGACCTCAGTGTAGCGGACGATCCTAATTTCAGTGCGAGCCCGTTCCTGACGGCGAAAACGCTTCGGATTGGAGTCTCGCTGCGGAGCCTGGTTTTCTCGCATGAACTCGAACTCCGCGGCTTTCAGATTGAGTCCCCCCAAATCAATTTGATTCGCGCGGCGAATGGTACCTGGAATTTCTCGAGCATCGGGCGGCACATCAACACCGGCACTACGGGCGGCGCCGCTGCGAGTGCGGCATCGGGCGGTTCAAGGAGCGCGGTTCCAGGGGTGCCTCCGTTCTCTGTGGCCTTGATCGAAGTTGAGAATGGGCGCGTGGCGGTCACCACACTTCCGGCGCATGGCGAACCGAGCATATACGAGCACGTGAACATCACAGTGCGCGATTTTTCGTTCGCGTCCCAGTTTCCATTCGAGCTGAGCGCAAATCTGCCCGGCGATGGCGCGCTGAGCATGAAAGGCAAACTGGGGCCTATCAATGGCGACGATGTTGCCACCACTCCCGCGGAAGCGAAGATTTCGCTGAAACACCTTGACCCTGTGGCCGCTGGATTTCTCAATCCAGACGCTGGAGTCTCACTCGTCGCAGACGTTGAAACCCACGCGGTCTCAGACGGGAAAGCGCTCACTGCAAACGGAACCGCGGAGCTCCAAAATTTGAAACTTCGCAAAGGCGCCACGCCTGCAAGCAAGCCGATTGATATTGCCTATGGCTTAACGCACGAGCTGAAGGAAAATTCCGGGCAAATCGAGGATGCCAGCGTAAAGCTGGGTGATTCTGCAATCCACGCGAGCGGCACCTACCAGCCTGCTGAGTCGGGAATAGGAGATCCTCTGCTGAATTTAAAGCTTTCTGGAGAAAATTTGCCTATCAACGAGCTTCAGCAGTTGATGACAGCGGCGGCTGTTCGTTTGCCCAACGGCTCAGTGTTGAAGGGCGGGACACTTTCGCTAAACCTTGCTGTGCACGGTGAGGCTGAAGCGCTTGCAATCGCCGGCCCGCTGGCTCTCGCAAACACTCGCCTTGTTGGCTTCGATATCGGATCGAAGATTCACGGCATTGCGGCGTTGAGCGGAATGAAAACGGGAGACACGACTGAGTTTGAAAGACTGCGCCTGAACGTGCGAATGACCAATGCAGGCGTGGTGGCGGAAAGGATCGATGCCGTGATCGGCGGGATGGGTGAACTCACGGGCAGCGGCACTGTGTCCCCTGCCGATCAACTCGATTTCAATCTGATTCTGAAGGGCGCCACAGCGAAAGGAATCGGCAAGGTAGGCGTGGGGTTACTTTCGACGTTAAACGGGAGCACAGGCGGCAAATCCGGCGTGCCGATCCGTATTACCGGCACTCCCGACGATCCAAGTATAACAGCGGACGTGGGTGGAATCTTAGGCCGAACAACCAAATCCATTTTCGGCAAGAAAAATTAACAGTCTGGATGTGCAGTGTTTCAAACGCTCCTGGATTCGCAAATCAGAGTCTGTCCGCCCAATCCATCGAAGCAAACCAGTAGTTTCGGCGCCTTTCGAGCCATTTGTTGACAGTGCGGGCTTCGATCCACGAATTCAGATAATTGATGAAATCCATGTCCCCGCGCCTCACCGCGAAGGCGGCCGGAAAAGTCGCCAGCGCCTTCGATGACGGGACGTCTACTTTCTCGGGAAATAATTTTGCGACGATTTGTGGGCGCGGGCTATCGGCGACGGCGGCATAAATTTTGTCGTCGAGCAAGTCGTTGAAGAGGTCGCTGTCTTCGGCGTAGGTCTTGAGTTGCGCGTTCGGAAACGCGTTCGATGCGATGTCAACGGCAGTGCTGGTGTCGAGCACGCCGATCGTGACCGTAGACTTGTTAAATTCCGAGAGTTCCTTGAAGCCGCCCGCGAGTTTTCGATTGGCTGCCAACGACAAATCGGTGTAGTTGTAGGGCGCGCTGAAATTTACCTGCATCGCGCGATTCGTGCTCATGGAGAATCCGGAAATGATCAAATCAAAACGATTGTCCAGGAGATCCGGAATCAAATAGTGGAATTCGTCGGGGTAGAATTCGACTTCGACACCCAAGTCGCGCGCCATCTTTTTCGCCACGTCGATTTCGAAGCCGATGAGATTGCCGTCCTTATCGTGCATCGCCCACGGAATAATCACTGAGACGCCGACGCGAAGCTTGCCGTTCTTTTTGATTTCCGCGAGGGTGTCAACGTTGGTTCGCGGGGCGACCGAGTCTTCGGGAGACAAGCGCGCGGGCGGCGTGGCCTGCTGCTGCTGAGCGCTGGGCTGAGCCGGATTCTGCGGGGAAGACTGAGTATTCGGCGCGGGGGGAGCGGTTGGCGCAGGAGCATCCTGCCCAAATGCTGGAATCGCAAAGCCAGTGAGGACCGCAAGAGCAATTGCGAGGAAGAGTCGCAGCTGCGTGGAATATTTTTGCTCGCTCATGACCTTTCTCTTTCGCCGTTTTTACAGGCGCTCATCGGTATTTGTTCCGGCGGTTGTTGTAGCCATCGTCGTAGCCTGCGGCGAAATCGTTTTGATATTCAGGAGGAAAGCGATCGTTGTATCTCATGTACTTCGGGGCACGATCATCGTCCCAGTCGCGCTGGCCGCTGCGGTACCCGTCCTCATAATATTCGCGCCGGAGCTGACCGCGATTGTCACCGTTATCGTTATTCGCCGACGCGACTGCCGCGCCCACGATAATTGCTCCGATCACTCCAGCCGCGACTGCAGCGCCCGTATTGCCTCCGCTATTTCGCCGGCCGAACTCGAATTGGGCGCGGCAGCCGCGATCAACCCAGACGCCTCGATAGTCGAAGCCCCAGCTATACCCCTGATTGCAAGGGGAGTTCGAAAACTGCTGCACGAGACGGACGCGATTCTGCGTGTCGGCCCGGCAATAGTGATAACGGCCATCGTTGCTCGCGCAGTTGAGCACGCCGTTCTGCGCGCTGATCGGCACGCACAGAATCGTTAAGGTTACGACGAGCATTACTGTGATTGGACGCCGCGGGATTTTCATCGTGTTTCTCCTGAAGGCGATGGATTGAACTCGCGACTTTTACCTACGTAGGCGCGCGAGTATACCAACCCAAGCGGCGTGAAGGCTACCTCTGGCTCGCGTCAGACCACAGGACACATTCTGTAAAAAGTGTGAGTGCGAGAACTATTCAAGCAAGTCAGGCTCTTCGCGCGTGATGCGAGCGAGAAGCGGCTGAAACTGAAACCAACCTGCCATGTGGCTCCCGACTTGTTCTCTGGTGCCCAGCGCGGTGGCGTGGTCGATCTTTTTCGGAGTGCCGACTGATTCGGCCAGTAGCTGCGCCTGGCAACTGCGATCCATCGTGATGAACCACCAGGCGGCCTCTTCGACGCAGTGGCCGACGGTGAGCAGGCCGTGATTTTGGAGGATGGCGGCCTTGCGCTGGCCAAGGGCTTGCGCGATGCGCTCGCCTTCTGACGTTTCATAAACGACGCCGGTAAAATCGGCGAAAACTGCGTGATCTTCGTAGAATGCGCAGGCATCTTGCGTGATGGGATCGAGCGGACGCCCCAGCGACGCCCAAGCTTTTCCATGCATCGAATGAGCGTGCGCCGCTGCAATCACATCCGGACGGGCGCTGTGCACGCGGGAATGAATCGCGAAAGCCGCTCCATTCACCGGGTATTTTCCTTCGACGACCTCGCCCTGATGATTCACAAGAATCAAATCGGAAGCGCGAATCTGTCCGAAATGCATGCCGAACGGGTTGACCCAGAAATGATCGAGCTTTTCGGGATCGCGCGCTGTGATATGCCCCGCGACGCCTTCGTCGAATCCAAAACGCGAGAAAAGCCGGAACGCGGCAGCTAGCATTCGTTTGCGATGCAGCCGCTCTTCAGCTGCAGTGGCGAACACAGGCGGGCCAAAGCCCTTCGAAGCGATTACTGGTGCTGGCGGCATGCGAACCTCCCACTACTTGGAATCGTTGAATGATGGCTATTGTAATCTTGGTGCCGGGGTGGATGTGAGAGAAAAGTCGTGACAGCAGGAGTGGTCCTGCCCTGCAGGAATCTTCATAAGATCCCCACCCTAATTTCACAGGACACTTCAGCTATGAAGCCTAATTGCGGCGTTCTTTGATGGCTTCCAAGTAGGCGCCCCCGCGTTCGTAGCCACGGCGAAAAGCGGTGCTCTGATGATTATCGGGATAACGATCGCGGAGCTTATCGCGACAGCTTTCGTAGGATTGGCCGCGATTGTCGGCGTGCAAGGCGGCTTCAAAACCACAACGGAAGTGGTGTTCGTCCTTCGCAAAGTCACTACCACTTGTTTCGTATTTTTCCTTCTCGACATCTCGAACGCCGAGCCACCACATGTGTCGCGCTCGATCAATACTTTCTGCGCCGGCATTTTCGAGCGCCCCGCGAGTTGCTTCCGCCTGCTGGGAACTATCCGCCATGGCAATCACGACGGTGCGGCCGTGGCGAAGGGCGTCCTCATAAACAAATATTTCATCGGCCGGCAATCCGTCAGAAAGTGATTTTTCGATCGCGCCTCCTGTTGCGGCTCCGATGGTGCCCAATAGAGCTGCTCCTGCCAGGCCCACCGCAAGCACTGGCCCGACACCGGGAATGACGGCGCTCATGACTGCGCCCGCCGCGCCCATTCCGCCGGCCAGGCCCACAGCCCCTCCCACCGCAGCTCCCAGCGCCTTTCCCATTCCTGGCTGCTCGGCTTCAACGGTCGGAACAGCGGCGAGTTCTTTTTCCGTGGCGTGCGGCGTGAGGATTGTGATTCGGTCTCTCGGAATTCCGATGGGCACTAGCGCTGCTACACCTTCTTCAGCCGCGGTTCGCGATTGAAAAACACCTGTGACGGATTCCATCGAGCACCTCAATCCGGCTAGCCTACTTGGTTTAGGTTACAGCAGGGCACAGGCGGGCTGACATACCGTAAATCATCTATCGGCATCCCGACCGGTCGTCGAGGCGAAAGAACCGAATTTAAGGGAGAGGCCCGCAAATTCCCGGGCTCCGACAAATCAACAGAAAGGGTTGGGCTTACAGTTGGGCTCGATGGACGGAATGCATTTGCTCCATCGGGCGCGGCTTTTCGATTGGGACTATGACCGCGATTTCCGATCCTTTACGTAAGACGGACATGTTCACCGAAGCTTGATTGCTTTTTTCGCGCAGCTGCGCGCGCAGATCGGCGAGGGTGCGAACTTCTTTGCCTTCCACTTTCGTGATTACATCGCCGGCCTTTAGGCCTGCCCTGTCAGCGGGCGTTCCGGCGCGAACTTCGCGGACGAGGATTCCGGCATTATTCGGCGCACCGAAATAGGAACCGAGCTGGCTGGTGAGGTCTTCCGCATTGATTCCCAGAATTGGAGTGCGCGGGTCCATGACTTCCGGCATATCAGGCAACTCCTCCACGTTCGGCATCGAGAACGAATACGCGCCGCCGAAGTCTCGCATCTTTCCTTTCATTTTTCTTACGTAGACATCGGTGCGGTCGCCCAGTTCTACGGAAATATTTTGCAGCGAGCCGCCGCGGGAAATTTCCAGCGTGACGGAGCGTCCTGGCGGCGTTTCGCGGATCAGCCGCCGGAATTGCACCGCGCCTTCCACTGGCTGCCCGTCGTATTGGGTGATGACATCTTTTTCCTTTATGCCGGCTTTCGCCGCGGGGCTGTCGGGCTCCACGCCGTCGACAATCACACCTCGAACGGAAGACAGCTTCAGCTCTTTTGCTTTTTCGGGTGTGACTTCTGCAATCTCGATTCCGAGCCAGCCTCCTTCGTCTGTGGACGGCACGACCATCCCGGGTGACATGCTGAAGACGCGATCGATGTTTTCCTGAATTTTATCCTGGCCCTGTTGGACCTTCTCTTGGGCATCCTGAGCTTTCTCTTGGGCGTCCTGCTGGAATTGCTGAGCAAATGCTTCAGCGCGCGCTCCCAATTCTGCCGCACGCGACGCGAGTTCATCTCCTCTGGCCTGCAACTTGGCGGAGAGGCTGCTCAGTCTGCTCATTTCGGGCGAACTCATCTCCACCTCCTTGGCTGCGCGCTCCAGTTCGGGGAGCCCGGCTTCAATCTCTTTCTCGATGTTACGAACCTGGGCCTCCATTTGTTTCATGCAGGGGTCGAAATCCTGACACTTTTCGTCGGATGGGGACGGTGCAGCGTTAGGGGTGCCTTGCGGAGGTTGGGTAGCTTGTTGTTGCGGCTGGCTCGATGCGGACCGGGCGGCTCCTACGACTAGTAGCAACAGAATTCCCGCGGCGGCGAGGCCGGGGTGTGCGGCGTGCCTCATGGGTTTCATCCTCTAGTTGGATTACGCCCCGTAGAACCGAAATCAAACAACCACGACGAATGATGCGTCGTCGTGGTTACCGTGCAATTCCTGGCGCTAGACGCCCGGGCGCTGCAGCACCAGGCGTACGCCGCCGTTGATGGTGCGCACTGAAATTTCGCCGCCGCCGGTGCCAAGCTTTCCGCGGAACGCGCTCGCCGCTGCGGGCTCGCCTACAGTAGACGTCACTGGCAATTCGGAATGGAACTCGCCGTTCATGCTCAGAACCTTCAGATTCGCTTGCGCATTGCAGGGAAGGCCGAGCACCACGGAGCCGTTCACGGTTTCGAGATTCATCGGAGCTCCGTCGAGCACTTCGTGCAGTTCGAGG
>Ga0070733_10001965_pt1 | contig 15002 bp, 17 predicted proteins | sample Coa_R1_9_FD_66450 | JGI IMG/M metagenome (GOLD analysis project Ga0070733, IMG submission 66450) | Surface soil microbial communities from Centralia Pennsylvania, which are recovering from an underground coalmine fire - Coalmine... | ecosystem: Environmental > Terrestrial > Soil > Unclassified ... | reverse complement strand
CCAGTTCTTGTCGTCGCGGTCGGGAAAATCCTCGCGCGCATGGGCGCCGCGGCTTTCGGTGCGCGCATTGGCCGAATGCAGCGTGACCACCGCCTGTTCGAGCAGGTTCTTGAGCTCCAGCGCCTCGACCAGATCGCTGTTCCAGATCAGCGAGCGGTCGGCGATGCCAAGATCGGCAAAGCTGCGCGCGGTGGCGTCGATTTTATCGACACCCTCCTGCAGCGCCTCGGCGGCGCGGAACACCGGACAATTGTTCTGCATGACCCGCTGCATCTCGGTGCGGACCGAGCCGGTCTTGCGCGACCCCTTGGAGTGGCGCACGGCATCGAAGCGGTCGAGTGAAGCGTCGATGCCGTTTTCGAGCGGCGGGTGCGGCATCCCCGGGCGGACCAGCTCGACCGCGCGATGGGCCGCGGCGCGGCCGAACACGACGATGTCCAGCAGCGAGTTGCAGCCGAGCCGGTTGGCGCCGTGCACCGATACGCTGGCGCCCTCGCCGATCGCCATCAGCCCCGGAGCCACCGCATCCGGCTCGCTTTCGGTCGGCCGCAACACCTCGCCGTGATAGTTCGTCGGCACGCCGCCCATGCTGTAGTGCACGGTCGGCAGGATCGGGATCGGCTCGCGCGTCACGTCGACATTGGCGAAGATCTTGGCGGTCTCCGAGATGCCCGGCAGCCGCTGATGCAGCACGGCGGGATCGAGGTGCTCGAGGTGGAGGAAGATGAATTCCTTCTCCGCGCCGCAGCCGCGCCCTTCGCGGATTTCGATGGTCATCGCCCGGCTGACGACGTCGCGCGAGGCCAGATCCTTGGCGTGCGGCGCGTAGCGCTCCATGAAACGCTCGCCCTCGCCGTTGGTGACGTAGCCGCCCTCGCCGCGCGCGCCCTCGGTGATCAGGCAGCCGGCGCCATAAATGCCGGTCGGATGAAACTGGATGAACTCCATGTCCTGCAGCGGCAGGCCGGCGCGCAGCACCATCGCATTGCCGTCGCCGGTGCAGGTGTGCGCCTGGGTGGTGGTGAAATAGGTGCGCCCGTAACCGCCGGTCGCGAGGATGACCATGTGGGCGCGGAAGCGATGGATCGTGCCATCCATCAGGTTCCACGCCAGGACACCGCGACAGACGCCCTCATTATCCATGATCAGGTCGAGGGCGAAATACTCGATAAAGAAATCGGCGTTGTGGCGCAGTGACTGTTGGTAAAGCGCGTGGAGGATGGCGTGGCCGGTGCGGTCGGCGGCGGCGCAGGCGCGGTTGGCCGGGGCGCCGTCACCGAATTCCTGCATATGGCCGCCAAACGGCCGCTGATAGATCTGGCCGAGCGCGGTGCGCGAAAACGGCACGCCGAAATGCTCAAGTTCGATGACCGCGGGGATCGCGTTGCGGCACATGAATTCGATCGCGTCCTGATCGCCGAGCCAGTCCGACCCCTTGACCGTGTCGTACATGTGCCAGCGCCAATCGTCGTCGCTCATATTGCCGAGCGCGGCGGCGATACCGCCCTGCGCCGCGACGGTGTGGCTGCGGGTCGGGAACACCTTGGAGATGCAGGCGGTCTTGAGCCCCTCGACCGTAGTGCCAAGCGTCGCGCGCAAGCCGGCGCCACCGGCGCCGACAACGACGACATCGTAGGCGTGATCGATAATCGGATAGGCGGCAGGCATCGCAGAGCCTCGTTTTCTAACTGGCCGCAAACGCTAGGGTCAGCACGGCAAGGACGCCGCGCCCGACAAGCACGATGCACCACAGGCGCATCACGATGATCAAGCCAAGCTTCCAGGCTTCGCCGTGGACGTAATCCTCGATCACGACCTGCAGCCCAAGCGCCAAATGGTAAATCGCGGCAACGATCAACAGGATCGCAAACACCGCCGCCGCCCAGTTGTGCATCCAGGCGACCATCGCGGCGCGGTCGGCGCCAATCAGCCCGAGCGCGGCAATGGTGAACCAGATCGCGAGCGGCACCATCGCGATCGCGGTGAGGCGCTGCATCCACCAGTGCTGCAGACCTTCCTTGGCGGAGCCGAGGCCGAGCACGCGGCCTAGTGGCGATTGCATGCGGGGCGATTGCATACGGGTCGTCGTCGCCATCGCTAATGCCCCCAGCGGGAAAGGCCGACGCCCCAGACGATGACCGTCAGCGCCACCGTCGCGACGAGCACCGCATAACCGCTGGCATAGACGCTCTTCAATTCGAGGCCGCGCCCGGTATCCCACCACAGATGCCGGACGCCGTTACACAAATGATAGAAAAACGCGACGCTGCAGCCGAACAGGACGATGAGCCCGACGGGCGAACCGAGAAAACCCTGAAACGCGGCAAACGGAGCCGCGCCGTCGGCGGCGGAGCCAAACCACGACACCAGCATGATCGCGCCCACGACCAACGCGATCCCGGTCGCGCGGTGCAGGATCGAGAGCACCGAAGTGAGCTGCCAGCGGTAGATTTGCAGATGGGGTGAAAGCGGCCGCGGGTCCGACATCGTGTGGCTCTTGTCCCGGCGGAAAGTGCGCCTAAAGGTCTTTTTGTCTCAAGGGTTGACTTAGACCCGGCCCCGCGAGGTGTCAACCAAGCGGGGCAGTCGCGAAACTATTGGCTGATATGAGAAATGGCCTATCGAGACCTATTCCGCGGCCTGGTTCAGCGGGCGCGGGTAGAAGCTGTCGTAAAGCTCCGGCCGCTGCCATTGCTCGGAAAGCACGCCTTGCTTGGCACCGTAGCCTTCCGAGGAACTGACCTCGTCGCGGCCGGTGCGCAACTCGCGCACGCGGTCGAGGCTCACCTCGACGACACCCATCCCGGCGACCTGGCTCTCGTAGAGGACCTGCTCGGGCGCCGCGACGATAGCCAGACCGCGGTTCTGGTGGCTGAGCAGGTTTTGCGTCGAGACCACCAACGCCAAATTCTCGATCGCCCGCGCCCAGAGCAGCGTGCGCCAGGTCTCCCACAGCCGCCGCTTGTCGAGCCCGGCCGGCATAAAGATCAACTCGGCGCCGCGCAGCGCCAGCGCGCGGGTGACTTCCGGCATATAGACCTCGCTGCACATCGCAAGACCGATCTTGCCGTGCTTGGTGTCGAAGACCGGGTAGTCGTTGCCGGCGACGTACTGGAATTCCCAATACTTGCCGCCGGTGTAAATCCACGGGCCGTTCGGGTGGGAGCGGCGATAGCGCGCCGCCGGACGGCCGTCAGGAAACGCCATACAGGTGAGGTTGTAGGCGGTCGCCTTGGCTGCATCGATCGGCTCCACGGTGCCGAACACCGCGTGAATGCCGTACTTCGCGGCGGCCTCGGCGATGCGCTCGCTCGGATCGTAATGCGCCGGCATGCGCCACGGACCGGGATAGCTCTCGGGGAAGACGACAAAATCGGCACCATTTTGCGCCGCGCGTCCGATCCATTCGACCGCGGCGCCGACGTTTTGCTCATCGTCCGGCGGCGCCACGGTGATCGGCTGCACAAGGGCGATGCGGAAGCTCGTCATGGCGTTTCCCCGGAGGCGGCGTTACGCCAAGTGTGCCGCCGCTCGCGACCGACGTCAAAGCGCCAACAAAAACCCCCGCCGGGCATCAGCTGCCCGGCGGGGGTTTCCTCAGCGCCGTTTACGAGTTGCGCACGGCCTCCCAATGCGGCTTGTAGCCATGATGATCGTAGCTATAGACCCACTCGTAGTGGTAACCCGCGGGCGCGGGGGCCGGCGCGACCATGCCCGCCGGCGGCGTGGCCTGAACGGGGCCGTACACGGGCGTGCCGGGCGCCGGCTGAGCGATATTCGCGGCCGAGGCGCCAACCGCGCCGACACCGGCGAGAATTATCAAGGAAGCAGTCGTCAAAAAGAACCGTGTCATCCAAAGCTCCTATGCCAAAGATTATGGCGTTTCCCCCGGAGCGAAATTCAACTTCCTGGCGTGAATTACCGTCGCCTGTTTAAACCGATCTTCTTTAAAAGACTTGGTCGGTATCCAAAGAGAGTATGGGGTCGACGCCCTGCATTACCTCGGGGTGCGCTCAAACGCCGCGGGTGGCGAAATCGATGCGCGGGTCGATAAACATGTAAGTCAGGTCGCTGATCAGCTTCAGCACCAGTCCCATCAGCGTGAAGACGTAGAGCGTGCCGAACATGATCGGGTAATCGCGGTTGATTGCCGCCTCGAAGCCGAGAAGGCCCAGCCCATCGATCGAAAAGATGACTTCGATCAGCAGCGCGCCGGTGAAGAGGATCGAGACAAACGCCGCCGGGAAGCTCGCCACGACCAACAGCATCGCGTTGCGAAAGACGTGGCCGTAGAGCACCCGGCGCTCGGAAAGTCCCTTGGCCCGGGCGGTCAGGACGTATTGCTTGTTGATCTCGTCGAGGAAGCAATTCTTGGTCAGCATCGTCAGAGTCGCGAACCCGCCGATCGTCAACGCGGCGATCGGCAGCGCGATGTGCCAGAAATAATCGGCGATCTTCATCGGCCAGCTCAGCATCGACCAATCGTCACTGACCAGACCGCGCAACGGGAAGATCGACAAATAGCTGCCGCCGGCAAAAAGCACGATCAGTAGCACCGCGAACAGAAAGCTCGGCACCGCGTAGCCGACGACGACGACCGAACTGGTCCAGATATCGAAGACGCTGCCGTCTCTGACCGCCTTCCTGATACCGAGCGGGATCGAAATCAGATAGGTGAACAGCGTCGACCACAGGCCGATCGAGATCGACACCGGCAGTTTGTCGCGAATCAGGCTGACGACGCTGCGGTCCTGGAAAAAGCTGTCACCGAAATCGAACACCAGATAGTTCTTCATCATCAGTTTGAAGCGCTTCAGGGGCGGCTGGTCGAAGCCGTACTGATGCACGAGCTGCTTGATCAGGGCCGGGTCGATCCCACGGGCTCCGCGGTAGAGGTTGTCGCTGTTCGACTGAGCCGGCGCGGTTTCGCCATTGCCGCCGGTGACCCGCTCGGTGGCACTTATCGTGTTACCCTTCAGTTTGGCGATCATCTGCTGCACCGGGCCGCCCGGCGCGGCCTGTACAATGAAGAAGTTGACCACCATGATCGCGAACAGGGTCGGGATCATTAAGAGGATGCGGCGGATCGCATAGGCGATCACTTCACCTTGCCTTGCTTCTGCTGAATGGCCGTCTCAGCGCCGGGATCGACCCACCAAGTTTCGAGCCCCGGCGCGTATTTCGGCGTGGTCGCGGGGTGCCGGAACTTGTCCCAATAGGCGACCCAGTACGCCGCGAGATGGTATTGCGGGATCAGGTAGTAGCCGTATTGCAGCACGCGGTCGAGCGCGTGAACCCGGGTCACGAGATCGGCGCGGGTCGGCGCCGAGATCACCTGTTCGATCAGCGCATCGATGACCGGGCTTTTGATCCCGATCTGGTTCTGACTGCCCGGCTGGTCGGCCGCCGCCGAGCCGAAGAACTCGCGCTGCTCGTTGCCCGGGGATAGCGATTGCGCGATGACGACGACGGTCATGTCGTAGTCGAAATTGTTCATTCGCTGCTGGTATTGCGAGACGTCGACGGTGCGGATCGTCGCGATAACCCCGAGCCGTTTCAAATTCTGGATGAAAGGCAGCGTGATCCGCTCCATCTGCGGGTCGTCGTTGAGAATCTCGAAGGTCAATGGCTGGCCGGTCTTGTCGTTGACCAGCTGCTCGCCCTTAAAGCTCCAGCCCGCCTGTTTCAGCAGCACAGCAGCCTGATTGAGCCCGGAGCGGATGTCCCCCGAGCCATCGTATTTGGGCGGATCGTACTCCTTGGTGAAAACATCGTCGGGGATCTGGCCGCGGTAGGGTTCGAGCAACTTCAGCTCGTCGCCTTGCGGCACCCCGGTCGCAGCGAGCTCGGAATTGTCAAAATAACTGCGGGTGCGGGCATAGGCGCCGTAGAAGAGGTTCTTGTTCGACCATTCGAAATCGAACGCGTAAGCCAACGCCTGGCGTACCAGCGGGTCCTGAAACATTGGCCGCCGCAAATTGTAGGCAAAGCCCTGCATCGCCACCGGGTTCTCGTTGGGGATGACCTCTTTCTTGATCAGCCCGTCGCGCAGCGCCGGCCCGTCATAACCGGTCGCCCAAGCCTTCGAGGAATTCTCCTGGCGGATGTCGTACTGTCCAGCCTTGAAGGCCTCCAGCGCGACGGTCGAATCGCGGTAATAGTCGTAACGGATCACATCGACGTTGTAGCGGCCCTTGTTGACCGGAAGGTCCTTGCCCCAATAGTCGGAAACGCGCCGATAAGTGATCGAGCGGCCGGGATCGACTGACTCGATCTTGTAAGGGCCGCTGCCGAGCGGCGGATCCAGGGTCGTCTTTTCGAAATCGCGCGTCGACCAGTAGGTCTTTGACAAGACCGGCATCTCGCTGAGGATCGCTGGTAATTCACGGTTTTGGGCGGATTTGAAGGTAAAGCGGACGCCGCGGTCGCCCTCCTTTTCGACCTTGGTCACATCGCCGTAATAGAAGCGATAAAGTGGCGCCCCCTTGTCGCGCAGGATGCCGAAAGTCCACACGACGTCGTCCGGCGTGATCGGCGAGCCGTCCTGGAAGCGCGCCTCTTTGCGCAGTGTGAACAGCACCGACATGCGATCGGCCGCGAGGTCGGCGCTTTCGGCGACGAGCGGATAGTCGGTCGCCGGCTCGTCCTCGCTGCGCGTCATCAGCGTATCGAAAATCTCGCCGATCCCGGCGGCCGGCACCCCTTTGATGACAAACGGGTTTAGCGTATCGAAACTGCCGATCGAGGAGAGTTTCATCGTGCCGCCCTTGAGGGCGTCGGGGTCGGCATAGTCGAAATGGGTGAAACCGGGCTGGTATTTGTATTCGCCGTAAAGCGACATCCCGTAACTAACGACGGCCTCGGCGGCGCCCGCCGCGGCGAGCAACAGCACGACGCCGAGAACGAGCGATTTCATCCTGGGCATCGGCTTCCTCACGATCGAGCGGCGCTGTTCATCCGTTCAATAACGCCAGCGCCTCGGAATGTGCACGGCGATCGCCGGCGATGACCACCCGGCCGTCCGTCTCGAGGCCGAGCGGAGCACCTCGCCAATCGGTGGCGATGCCGCCCGCGCCCTCGACGATCGGCCCCATCGGACCGAAATCGTAGGGTTTGAGCTCGGCTTCGATAACCAGGTCAGCGAACCCCAGCGCAACCAACCCCGAGGCGTAACAATCGGCGCCGTATCGCACGAGCTTGGCGGCGCCCGCCGCGCGCGCGAAAGCGTCCGCGTCGGCGCCCTTAAACATATCGGGCGTGGTCGCAAAGATCGTTGCGGACGATAGCACCGGGCAGGCGCGGCAGCGGATCGGCGCCCCGTTATGCGTCGTCGGCCGGCCCTCGGCGCCGATCCAACGCTCGCGCGAGATCGGCTGGTCGATGATGCCGAGGATCGAGCGGCCGGCCTGGGTCAGTGCGATCAGCGTGCCAAAGAGCGGCACTCCGCTGATAAAGGACTTGGTGCCGTCGATCGGGTCGAGCACCCAGATGAACTCGGCGTCGTCACGCTCCCGGCCGTATTCCTCGCCGTAAATGCCATGATCCGGGAAACGCGCGTTGATCAACCGCCGCATCACCGCCTCGGCGGCGCGGTCGGCGGCGGTGACCGGGCTCTGATCGGCCTTGTCGTCGACCGTCAGCCGGGTACGAAAGTAAGGCCGGATCGCCGCGCCAGCGGCATCGGCCAGCTCGGAGGCAAGTGCGAGATGCGCGTCGGACGCGGTCACAAGCCTCTAGTGGAGACTTTGCAGATATTTGATGACGTCGGCGCGGTCTTGCTCCTTGGGCAGGCCCGCGAAGGTCATCTTGGTGCCCTTGGCAAAATCCTGCGGGTGGAACAGCCACTGATTGAGCTCGTCCGGATCCCACTTCTTGTCCTTGTCGGCGAGCAACGCGGACGAGAATGTGTAGCCCGGCACGCTGGCGATATTCTCGTCCAGCACACCGAACAAATTGGGGCCGATCTTGTTTGGCTCACCCTTGTTGAAGGTATGGCACTGCAGGCAGACCTTGGCGATCTGCTGGCCGCGCGTCGCGTCGGCCTTGTCCATGAACGGAGCGATCGGATCGGGCGCGGCCGGCGCCGCGGCGGTGTTTGCCGGCGCCGCGGCGGTCTGGCCCTCGGCGCCCGGCGGCAGATAGGCAGGGTTTTCGAGCCGGACCGGGTGGACCACGCTCTGCGCCACGATCCCCGTTACCATCGCGACGATCATCGCGGTAAGGATCGAGGCGATGATTTTGTTCAACTCGAAAGCCGACATCGCCCGTTTTGCTCCCCCGCCATCCGTTCGCGCAACCGCCCGCCAGCAAACCGGATTCCACGCACCGGCTCAATGCAATTATCACGCTTCCGGCAAATGCACGAACCGGGCATGTTGTCGCTCCCCGTCCCCACTGGCACGCAATCGTGACGCGAACCGCGCCGCAAAACCCGATCGTGATGATCCCCGCGCGGATGGCCTCGACCCGGCTGCCGGGCAAGCCGTTGGCGCTGATCGCGGGCACGCCGATGATCGTCCATGTCTGGCGCCGGGCCGTCGCCGCCGGTATCGGGCCCGTCGTTGTCGCCAGCGGCGACAAAGCGATCGCCGAAGCTATCGAGGCGGCCGGCGGGCAGGCGGTACTGACAGATCCCGATCTGGCGACCGGCTCCGACCGCATCCACGCCGCAATCACCCGGATCGATCCCGCGAGCCGGCACGACGCGGTGGTCAACGTGCAGGGGGACATGCCGATGCTCGATCCCGCGGCGATCCGGCTTGCGCTCGAAGCGCTCGCCGACCCCGAGATCGACATCGGCACGCTCGCCGCCGAAATCGCCGATCCGCAAGCCCTCGCCGCGACTAGCGTCAACAAGGTTGCGGCCGGATTCGCCGACCCCGCAAAGCCGGCCCGGGCGCTTTATTTCAGCAAAATGCCGCTGCCTTGGGGCGACGGGCCGCATTATGAACATATCGGGCTCTACGCTTACCGCCGCGCGGCGCTCGAGCGGTTTGTCACGCTACCGCCAACCGTGCTCGAACTGCGCGAGCGGCTCGAACAGATGCGCGCGCTCGAGGCAGGACTGCGGTACGCGGTCAGCCTGATCGACCCGGCGCGGCTCGGGGTGCAGGTCGATACCCAAGCCGATCTCGACCGCGCTCGCGCTCTGGTCGAAGGACAAAGCTGATGGCCGGCACGCCGCGCCTGATCGCGTTCCAGGGCGCGCCGGGCGCCTATTCCGACCTCGCTTGCCACCACGTCTTCCCGCGAATGAAGACGTTGCCCTGCCCCGGGTTTGAGGACGCGTTCGCCGCGGTGCGGGAGGGTCGGGCCGCGCTCGGGATGATCCCGATCGAAAACTCGGTCGCCGGACGCGTCGCGGACATCCACCATCTGATGCCGGATTCAGGGCTCTTTATTATCGGCGAGCATTTCGAGCCGGTGCACCACCACCTGCTCGTGCTGCCCGGCACCAAGCTCGGTCAGATCAGGACCGTGCGCAGCCATGTCCACGCGCTTGGCCAGTGCCGCAAGTTCCTGCGCAAGCACAAGCTGACCGCGGTCGTCGCCGCTGACACCGCGGGCGCCGCCGCCGAACTCGCCGAGCGGCGCGATCCGACCGTCGCGGCGATCGCTTCCGAGCTCGCCGGCCAGATCTACGGGCTCGAATCGCTGGCGCAGAACATCGAGGACGCCGCGCACAACACGACGCGCTTCATGATCATGTCGCCGGTCGAGAAGCGCGCGCCGCGCGGCAAACCGACCGTCACCACGTTTGTCTTTAATGTGAAGAACGTGCCGGCCGCGCTCTACAAGGCGATGGGCGGGTTCGCCACCAACGGCGTCAACATGACGAAGCTGGAAAGCTATATGGTCGGCGGCAATTTTACCGCGACGCAGTTTTACGCCGATGTCGAGGCCCATCCCGACGACCGGCCGCTGAAGCTGGCGCTCGAGGAACTGCGCTTCTTTTCGCATGAGGTGAAGATTCTCGGTGTCTATCCCGCCGCGCCGCAGCGGCACGACACATAGCGCCGGCGTTCCTAAAGGAGACCCGATGTCCGTTGTTGTCGATCATGCCGAACTGCGCCGCATCGGACGGCGCGTCTTTGTCGCCGCCGGCAGCAGCGAGGACGAGGCCGCGATCGTCACCGACCATCTCGTCGAGGCCAACCTCAAGGGCCACGACAGCCACGGGGTCGGGATGATCCCCAATTATCTGCGCAACCTGCACGCCGACAAGGCGAAGGCGAACGAGAAAGGCCGCGTCGTCTCCGATAACGGCTCGTTCATCGTCTATGACGGCGCGCGCGGCTACGGCCAGATCACCGCGCGCGAGGCAACGCTGCTCGGCATTGCCCGCGCCAAGCGCGACGGGGTCGCGATCGTGGCGCTGCGCAATGCGCATCATATCGGTCGGGTCGGCACCTATGGCGAGATGTGCGCCGGCGAGGGTCTGGTCTCGATCTCGTTTGTCAACCTGACGGACCAGAAGCCCGCGGTCGCGCCGTGGCGCGGCGGTGACGGCCGCTTTGGCACCAACCCAGTGACGGTCGCGCTGCCCGGCCCGAGCCCCGACCGGCCGATCATCGCCGATATGGCGACCAGCAAGATCGCGATGGGCAAGGTGCGGGTCGCTCGCAACAAGGGCGAAAAGATCGCGCCCGAGACGCTGCTCGACAATACCGGGCAGCCGACCACCGACCCCAACGTCATGTACAAGCGGCCGCGCGGCGCGCTCTTCACCTTTGGCGAGCACAAAGGCTACGCGCTCGCCTTTATCTGCGAGATGCTGGCGGGCGCGGTCACCGGCAGCGGCACGATGCGGCCCGAGCGCCAGGACGCCGAGTCGGTCACCAACGGGTTTCTGCTGATCGTGTTCGACCCGTCGCGCATCGTCGACCGCAACTGGCTCATCGACGAGATCAAGGCGATGACCGACTACGTCACCGCCTCGCCGCCGCGCAACTCGGCGGAGCCGGTGCTGATTCCCGGTGACCCGGAACGGCTGTCGCGCGAAAAGCGCATCGCCGAAGGCGTGCCGATCGACGACGAAACCTGGCGCGAGATTGCCGAAGCGGCGCGCGGGGTCAACGTGCTGGTCGAAGCGCCGAGGAGCTAAGGGAGGACGTCATGAAGATCAAACGCATCGAGCACATCGCGATTGCGGTCAACGACCTGAAGCAGGTTGCCGGCTTGTTGCAGGACAAGTTCGGCATCGACCTCGAATACGAAGAGGACAGGCCGACGACAAAGCTAGCGATGCTGCCGGTCGGCGAGACCTATATCGAGCTGCTGCAGGGCACCACACCCGATTCCGGCGCGACCAAATGGCTCGCCGAGAACGGCCAAAGCCTGTTTCACATCTGCTTTGAGGTCGAGGACATCGACGCCGCGCTGGCCGAGCTCAAGGCCAAGGGCACGCCGCTGATCCACGAGACGCCAGTGATCGGCCACGGCAATTGCCGCATCGCCTTTATCGACCCGAAGGCGACCGGCAATCTGTTGTTCGAACTGGCCGAGATGCCAAAGGACGGACACGCTGGGCACTAATTTTTTCGGGACTTGATCGGCGCGGCGAGCGTTCTGGTTGGGGCAGCACGTTCCAGGGGCAAAATGCGAAAAAGTACGATTCTGATCGCGGCGACGCTGTTACTCGGCGCCTGCTCGGAAGACACCGCGACGGTACAAACTCGGGAGCCGCTCGGCATCCGGCAGCCGCTGCACGCCGGACTGTGGCGCGGCGCGATCGGCGGCACGCTGGTGGACTTCCGCATCGACCAGGTCTCGGCCGCCGAGGTCAACGTAAAGATCTCGGGTCAAGTCATGCAGCCGCTGCCCAAATCGCAGCAACCGCCGGGCTATCAGCCGTACTTCTACGATCGGCCGAAAGTGTGTTCGATCAAGTACGACCGGCACACCTTCGACTGCCCGCACTACAGCGATATGCACATCGACAACGGGCTGTTGTGCGGCACCTACACGCTGGAAAGCTCGGTCTATCATCCATGCCTGCAGCCGGTTAGTTGACGGCCGCAGTCACAGCGCCTTGGCGAGAAAGATGCGGGTTGCGCCGTCGGGCGGGCAGGCGATCTCGCCAAAACGGCGATAGCCGTGGCGCTCATAAAAATCCGGCGCCTGGAAGGTCACGGTGTAGACAAAGGCCGAGGTGCAGCCGCGCTTTTTTGCCTCGTCCTCGGCGAGCCGGATGATCCGGCTGCCGAGCCCGCCGCCGCGCAGCGTCTCGGGCAGGTAGAACAGGTCGAGGAAGAACAGCCCGAGCGAGCTACGCCCGAGCAGGCCGCCAATAATCTCGCCCTTCGTATCGCGCACCAGGATGTCGAGGGTGCGCGTGTCGACCCGGCCGAATGTCTCGCGGTTGTATTGCGCCAGTCCGCGGGTAACGACCGCTTCGGCGCGAGGAATGCGCTCGGCCTCCAGGGTCACGGTGGGCTCGCCGGTCACGCCGCGTCGCCAAACGCCGGCTCGATGTCGAGCACCTCGACCGACCTGACCTCATCCGGCTCGCCGGTGTAGAGCACGAACGAAGTGGTCTCGGTGGCGATCATCGCGCTGTGCGGCTGGCCGTCGGGGTTGAGCGAGTAGCCGCCGGCGCTGACCGGCTGTCCGGCCTTGTTGGCGCGCCCGCCGGCGAGATTGAAGACGTGTTCGTCCGACCGCGCGACGGCGACGACCTTGATCAGCTTGCCGGGCGGCGGGCTGAACCGGAGCAAATAAGCGATACCACCGCCTTCGGACCGCCGGTCGCTCAGGGTCTTCTGCTGGATGATCGGCTGTCCCTGATAAAACGCGCCATCGCCGAAGACCTCGGTCCACGGCGCCCAGGCGACGTCATCGGGGCTGGTTCTAATGCTGGGCATGCTGTTCTCCTAAAACGGGGGAAAGCGGAAATATTCGGGCGGCATGTCATTCGCCGCCGCGTCGCGGCCGCGGTCCGGCAGCGTCACGATGGCTTGCCACAGCCGGTGTAGCGCCGCGCTAGCCTGCCGCCATTCGCCGAAGCCGGGCTCGAAAACCTTGCGGTCTACCGAGCCACGAAATGCCGAAAAGCTCGGCAATGCCGCCATCATCGCACTCTCCTTGCCAACGAGTGACAGCAGTGTACCCTCCCCCTGCTGACAACGTTTTGTCAGGAGAGAGTCCTGCCCGTTCGACGAGCCGACCGGCTGTTCGACATCCTGAGAATCTTACGCGCGGCGCAGCAGCCGGTTACCGCCGCTTCGATCGCCGACGAATTGGAAGTGACGGTGCGCACCGTCTATCGCGACATCGCCGCGCTGCAGGCGCGGCGCATCCCGATCGAGGGCGCCGCCGGGATCGGCTATGTGCTGCGGCGCGGCTTCGACCTGCCGCCGCTGATGTTCACCGAGGACGAGGCCGAGGCCATCGCGGTCGGCGTCCGGATGCTGGCGCGGACCGGCGACCCTGGTCTGCAAAAGGCGGCCGAAAGCGTGTTGTCGAAAGTGACATTGGTCGTCCCGGATCCGCTGCGCGACTACCTCAACACCGCGCCGGTTTATGTCTCAAAGAGCGGCGCCCCGGTGCCCGAGCAGCGCGATCTCCCAGCGACGATCCGCCAGGCGATCCGCGGCGGCCGCAAGATGCACATCGCCTACGAGGACAGCAACGGGAAACGCACCGGGCGCGTGATCCAGCCTTTTGCCGTCGCGTACTATGTGGAAGCGACTTTGGTCTGCGCCTGGTGCGAACTGCGCAACGGCATCAGGCATTTTCGCACCGACCGGATCGCGTCTGCCACTGTGCTCGACGAACGGTTCAAGATTCCCGATGCGATCATCGCCGGCTGGGTGGCCGAGCGAGAAGACAACTGATCCGGCGTCAATAACCGAGCGCGGCGCCGGCCGGGCGGCGGAGGTCGTTAACCCCGATCAGCTGCCCGTCCGGCGTGATCGCGATCAACTCGACCGCACCCCATGGCGGTTGCTCCTTGAGACTGTAACCCATCGCGACCAAGGCGTTGATGGTGGCGGGCGGCAGACTGTCTGTGCCGATTTTCTCGTAGAACACCGTGTCGGGCAGATATTGGTGGTGAAACCGCGGCGTCCACACCGCAGGATCCGGGTCCATCCGGAAATCGACCAGGTTCATCAGCGTTTCGAGCACGGCGGTGATGATGCGCGGCCCGCCGGGGCTGCCCAGCGCATAGACCAGACGCCCGTCTTTTTCGACGATGGTTGGGGTCATCGACGAGAGCGGCCGCTTGCCGGGCACGATCCCGTTGGGATCGCCCTGGATCAGCCCAAACTGATTGGGCACGCCGCGCGCCACGGTGAAATCGTCCATCTCGTTGTTGAGCAGGACGCCAGTCCCGGGCGCCACGACCGAGGCGCCAAAATTGCCGTTGAGCGTATAGGTGACCGCCACTGCATTGCCTTTGCCGTCAACCACCGAGTAATGCGTCGTCTGCGGTTTCTCCGTTCGTCCTTCGAGCTCCTCGTAGACCGAGGACGGCGTCGCCTTGTCGGGCTTGATCAAGGCCCGCGCGTGTTCGGCGCTTTCCGGCGAAAGGATGAAAGGCACCCCAGCGTTGGCGACAAAGTCCGGATCGCCCATCCAGGTGTTGCGGTCGAAGAACGCCCGGCGCATCGCTTCGACCGCCAAGTGGATGAAGCGAGGCGCCAGGATGCCGGCCGGGTCAATCTCGTAACCGGAAAGGATGTTGAGGCTCTCGCAAAGGACTATGCCGCCACTGCTCGGCGGCGGCGCCGAGACGATGTGATAGCCGCGGTAGTCGCAGGTGAGCGGCGCCAGTTCCTTTGCCGTATACCCAGTCAAATCAGCCTCGGTGATCAGGCCGTTATGCGCCGCCATGGCGTTGGCGAGCGCAGCGGCGACCGGCCCGCGATAGAACCCGTTCGGCCCCTCGAAGGCGATCCCGTCGAGCGTCGCGGCGAGGTCGGGTTGGGTCAGCCGCTCGCCGGCCTTGTAGGGCGTTCCATCCGGGTGCAGGAAAATCCGTGCCGCCTCCGGGTCGGCAG
>Ga0070733_10001962_pt1 | contig 15013 bp, 13 predicted proteins | sample Coa_R1_9_FD_66450 | JGI IMG/M metagenome (GOLD analysis project Ga0070733, IMG submission 66450) | Surface soil microbial communities from Centralia Pennsylvania, which are recovering from an underground coalmine fire - Coalmine... | ecosystem: Environmental > Terrestrial > Soil > Unclassified ... | reverse complement strand
TTCGCGCGGTAGGCCTCGATGATCGGGCCGCGTTCGTCGACCGGAACCTCAACGGCGTTGTAGCGCTGCGCGTGCCCCTTCTCGCGCAACTCGAGGCTGCCCGCGCTGCGCGTGTTCTTGACCCACTGCGCCTCGCCCCGCGCAGAGACGACGTAGCGGGTGCCGGCGTGCTCGATCGGAACCACAGGTACGCGCTGCGTCGTGCCGCTGCTGCGCCGCGGGACCGCAAGGGTCACGGAGCCGCCGATGCCAAAGCGCATCGCGAGCGGGTTGAAGATCTTGCTGGTTACCGTCGGCGGCTTGATGTATGCCATTTTCGATCTCCTTGGTGTGGGGCGCGGGCGCCACGCAACTTAGCGCGACCGCGCAACTCGAGCACGATCAGCGCCACTGCCACGGGCACGGTCGCCGGCAGCTCGCTGACGACCAGGAACAGCAGGTCGAGCGCCAGACCGACTGCCAGCGTGAGCGCCGCACCGCCAAACGCCGAGCGCGCCTGCGACGCGAGCAGGGCCCCCAGCAGCGCGGCGATGAACAGATCGCCGTAGCCGACCACCGCCGAGCCGAAGACAGCACTCTGAAGCTGCGGGAGATGCGCCGGCGGAACCACCGCGTTCACCGCATTGTTCGGCGGGCCGAGCAGATCGGAAGCGGTTAGCCAGACGTCGACCGCCGCCATCGCGACGATCCCGGCCTTGACGAGCGCGCGCGGACTGACGGCCACCAGCAGTACGGCGAGCGACACGCACGAGAGGGCGTCGAGTACCACGCCCGCCGACTCTCCCACCAGCCCGCCGCGGTCGGCCCAGGCGAGCGCGAACAGCGCCGCAGCCAGTACGACGTACGACGGCCGAGCGCCCCGCATCAGTCCCGCGAGGGCCAGCGCAGCAAGCGGCGGCACGGCGATCAGCGCAACGTAGGTCAAACCGGTCGCCACGCCGGCGGCGGCGCGAACGCCGAACACGAACGCGACGACCGAGAGCGCCGGTAGCGCCGCCCACCAGCCGCTTCGCAGCCGCGTGAGCGGCGTGAGGTCGCGTCGCGCAGGCAGGAGGACGACGGCCGCCTGCACCGCCGTGAGCGCGCAGATCGAGATTCCGAAGCTCGGCATGCGAGCAGCATGCACGACGCGGGCCGGCGCGGTTCAAGGGCCCGTTTGGGAAGGCCGATACGAGAGTTGTGAGGGCCCGGTCAATCGAACCTTCGCGCCTGCGCCGCGAGGCGGCGCTGCTGAGCGTCGCCGTTTCCGCCGTGAGCCTTGTCGTCGTCTGGGGGTTCACGTGGGACGCGGCCGGCCACGACTTCGGCACGGAGGCGTGGGCCTCGCTCTCGGCGCTGCTGCACGGCCACATCACGGCGTTCCTCACACGAGCCCCCGCGTACGGCCCGTCGCTGCTCCTGCGGGCGCCGTTCGCCTTGCCGGCCAGCCTGCTGGGCGCACACATCGAGTCGATCTACCGATTCGCCGCGCTTCCCTGCCTCCTCGCGCTCGGGCTGCTTGGAGTCTGGCTCGCGATCGACCTGCGCCGCGCCGGCGGCCGGATCGCGGCGGCGCTGGCGGGCGTCGCGCTGTGTGCCGCAAACCCGATCACCTACCGCGCCCTGCAGCTGGGCCACCCGGAGGAGCTCCTCGGAGCGGCGCTCTGCGTGGCCGCCGTCCTGCTTGCGCAGCGCGGACGGATCAATTGGTCCGCGCTCGCGCTCGGCCTCGCGATCGCAAACAAGGAGTGGGCGCTGCTCGCCGTCGGGCCCGTCCTCATCGCGGCACCGTCTGGGCGGCTTCGCATCTTGGCGATGGCGGGCGCCGTCGCGGCCGCGCTCCTCGTGCCGATCGTTCTCGCCACGCCGGTCAGCGCGACCGCTACGAGCGGGCGCCTCGCAGTCCCGTCGGGAACGATCTTCTACCCCTGGCAGATCTTCTGGCTGTTCGCGCGCCACGGCGACTGGAACCCCCACGCGGGGATCTACATCCCACGCGCCTTCCGCCTCCCGCCGAGTTGGCTCGGCAACCGCGCGCACGCGCTGATCATCGCCTCCGCGCTGCCACTGACCTTGGCCGCATTTCGACGCCGCACGAGCCGTGGCGACGCGCTGCTTCTGCTCGCGCTGCTCTTGCTCGTGCGCTGCTGGCTTGATCCATGGGACACCGTCTACTACCCGCTGCCGTTCATCACCGCGCTGGCGGCCTGGGAGCTGAGCGTAGTTAGGCGCTTCCCGCTCGCGGCGATCCTCGCGACCGTTGCCGTCGTCTTGGACTTCTGGTACCTGCCGCCCTACCTCAGCCAGGATGCGCTGGCCTGGGCCTTCATTGTCCCATCGACGCTGGCGCTCGGGGTCATGGCGGTACGGATCTACAGCCTCCGCGCGGTGCTGCCGGCGTTTGCCGGAGCCCGCGGCCTCAGGCGAGTACCAGTAGCTCCTTCGTAAAGCCGCTGAGAATCTCGGCGTCGCCGTCGCGAACGACAACGAGGTCCTCGATGCGCACGCCGAGGCTCCCCGGCAGATACACCCCGGGTTCGACTGTCACGACGTTGGCCTCGACGAGCTCGTCCTCGCCGTGCAGACGGGTCAGCCGCGGCGCCTCGTGGATGTCGATACCGACACCATGACCGAGGCCGTGACCAAAGCGCTCGCCGTAGCCGGCGTCCTCGATCACCGTGCGCGCGGCGGCGTCCGCCTCGCTCCCGCGCGTTCCGGGCCGGACCGCCGCGAGGCCCGCGAGCTGCGCCGCGAGCACGACGCCATAAACCTCGCGAGCAAGCTCGCCGGGCTCGCCGACGGCGACCGTGCGCGTGCAGTCGGAGCAGTACCCGTCGAGCTTCGCGCCGATGTCGAAGGTCACGAGGCTCCCAACCTCGATCGCGACGTCGCGCGGCTGGGCGTGCGGCAGCGCAGCGTGCGCGCCTGCAGCGACGATCGAGTCGAAGCTCGGTCCGCTCGCTCCGAGGACGCGCATCTGATGCTCGAGCGCGACAGCCAGCTCGCGTTCGGTGCGACCCGCGAGGGGCTGCTCGAACAGCCATCGGTAGATCTCATCGACGAGCGACGCGGCGGCGGCTATCGAGGCGATCTCGGTCTCGTCTTTCACGGCTCGCAACCGCTCGGGCAGCCCCGCCGCCGCGACGAGCTCGACACCCGCCTCGGCGAGCTCGCCGATCTTCGCGTGGCGGCGGACGCTCATCGTCGCATCGTCGAAGCCGACGCGCCCCGAGCTCAGATCGCCGCCCAGCGCGTCGGGCAGCTCGTCGGTCACGATCTCGCGCGAGAAGGCCGCGTGGACCTCCTCCGCCGCCTGCGTCTCGTAGCGGAAGTCGGTGTAGAAGACGCCCGTTCCGTCGGCGCGCATCAGCGCCAGCCCGCTCGAGCCGGTGTAGCCCGTCAGCCAGCGCAGGTTCGCGGCGCCTTCGACGATCAGCGCGTCGAGCTCCTCGCCGGCGATCAGCTCGCCAAGCCGGCCCGGCCGGTCCGCGCTCACCCGTCAAGCTCCTTGCTCAGTCTCACCAGCGCCTCCCGATAGCCCTCCACGCCCTGACCGCTGACGCAAGCTAGCACGAGGTCGCGCACCACCGACACGCTTCGCCAGCTCTCGCGCTCCTCAATCGCCGAAAGGTGCACCTCGACGGCCGGCAGCCCCGCAATCTCGAGGGCGTCGTGGATCGCCCATGCATAATGCGTCCACGCGCCCGGGTTGATCAGGATTCCGTCGGCGCGCGCGGGAAGCGCGTGCAGGCGCTTGACGAAGTCGGCCTCGGAGTTCGTCTGAAAGCAGTGCACTTCGAGCTCCAGCTCGAGGCCGTACTGGGTGATCCGCCGTTCGAGCTCGGCGAGCGTCACCGTCCCGTAATGGGTGGCATCGCGGCGGCCGAGCATGTCCATGTTGACGCCGTGGAGCACCTCGACCCGGTTTCGGACGGGACTCATCGGCAAAGAGCCTTCAGCGCGGCGTCAAGCTCCGCGTCGCTGACCGACGCGCCGTGGCGAACCGATCCGGGGGCGTCCACCAGCACGAACGGCACGCTATCGCCAAGGCGCTTCTTGTCGCGCCTCGTAGCCTGCGCCACAGCGACCGCATCGACGCCGTCGGCGTGCGTCGGCAGCCCGTGCACGCGCAAGAGCTCAGCGACCTGCTCGCGCAGCGCCACCTTGCCTGACATCTCGAGGGCGGCCAGCAGGCCGAGCGCGACCGCCTCGCCGTGGCGATAGCGGCTGTAGCCGGTGACCGTCTCGATCGCGTGACCGACGGTGTGGCCGAGGTTGAGCACCTGGCGGCGTCCACCGTCGCGCTCATCGTCAGCGACGATCGCGAGCTTGGTGCGCGCGCAGTCGAGGATCACGTCCTCGTCGATCGGCTCGTCGGCGGCGATTCGCTCCCAGAGGCTGTCGCCGGCGACGAGGGCAGTCTTGATGACCTCCGCGTACCCGGCCGCCAGCTCCGCCGGCGGCAGCGTTTCAAGCGTCGCCAAGTCGGCGATCACGCCGGCTGGCTGGTGGTAGGCGCCAACGTAGTTCTTGCCCGCGGCGATGTCCACGCCGGTCTTGCCGCCGTAGGCGGAGTCGACCTGAGCGGCGAGCGTCGTCGGCACCTGGACGACCGGGACGCCACGCTGATATGTGGCGGCACAGAAACCGGCGAGGTCGCCGACGACGCCGCCACCGAGGGCGGCGAGATGGTCGCCGCGGGTCATGCCCGCCGACGCCAGGCCGCTCCAGACCTCCTCCGCGGTAGCGAGCGTCTTCGATGGCTCGCCGGCTTCCACGACGAGCGAGTGCTCGAAAGGGCCGGCCGCCTCGAGCCACAGGCCCGCGACATTGCGATCGGTGACGCAGAAGCGCCGCGAGGGCGAATCGATCGGCCAGAGCGCCGAGCCGATCAGCCCGCGCCCCACATACACCGGGTATTCGCCCGACGCACTCAGCGCCCAGACAAGCCGCGTCCCGGCCGGCGCGTGGCGCAGCGCGGCGACCGCATCGTGCACCCGGCCGATCGAGGAGCGCACGACGCTCGCCGGAATGAATGCATCCGCTGCAGCGCTATAGAGCGGCAGACGCGCGTCGTGGCGCTCGCCGAAGTCGGTGCGATCGACCGCCAGCGGGCGGTCGCCGCCACCGACGCGTCGCCAGGCGAGCTCGGGTGAGACCTCCAGCCAGACGACGATGTGCTTAGCGAGCGCCGCGCGGATCCGCTCCGAGGTGACCGCGCCGCCGCTGAGTGAGACGACGTCGCCGCTCGCGGAGCGCTCGAGCAGCTCGCAGACGACCTGCTCCTCGAGCGCGCGAAACGCAGCTTCGCCGTCGCGTTCGAAGATCTCCGCGATCGGCAACCCGGCGCGCTCCTCGATCAGCTGATCGGCATCGACCGCCCGCAGCGCCCGCTCGGCGGCGAGCTGGAGGGCGGCGGTCGTCTTGCCGGCCCCCATGAAGCCGATCAGAACGATCGCGCCGCGGGGCCTCACCGGATTCGCGCCCGGTATGCCTCGAGCGCCGCGTGTACGTCGTCGATGTGATCGCCGCCAAACTTGCGCCGGTAGGCGTCGGCAAGCACGAAGGCGACCATCGCCTCGCCGACCACGCCGGCGGCGGGCACCGTGCAGGAGTCGGTGCGCTCGCGCAGCGCCTGCGCGGGCTCGCGCGTCGCAATGTCGACCGACCGAAGCGGCTTCGTGAGCGTCGGGAGCGGCTTCATCGCGGCGCTTACGACGAGCGTCTCGCCGTTGGTCATTCCGCCCTCGAGCCCGCCGGCGCGATTGGTCTCGCGGTAGTAGCCGCGCTCAGGCGAGTGAAAGATCTCGTCGTGGGCTTTCGAGCCGGGCATGCCTGCCAGCGCGAATCCCTCGCCGAGGGCCACGCCCTTGACAGCCTGGATCGAGCACAGCGCGGACGCCAGCCGCCCGTCAAGCCGCTCCTCCCAGGAGACGTGCGAGCCGAGGCCGACGTCGAGTCCGTACGCGCGCACTTCGAAGACCCCGCCCAGGGACTCGTTCGCCTTTCGCTGTTCGTCGATATGCGCGACCATCGCCGCCGACGCCGCGCCATCAAGGCAGCGTACCGGCGAGTCGTCGACAGCCGCGAACGCCTCGAGTGCGAGCGGCTCAGTGCGCTCGGCCGCCCGCACAGAGCCGATCTGCACGACGTGCGAGACGACTTCGACGCCCACCGCGCGCAGGAAGGCCCTGCAGAGCGCCCCGCCCGCGACGCGCGCCGCCGTCTCGCGCGCGCTCGCGCGCTCGAGGACGTCGCGTACGTCGCTCAGGCCGTACTTGCGGACACCCGCAAGGTCGGCGTGGCCGGGTCGCGGGAGGTGCACCTCCTCGAGCGGCGCGTCGACCGGCCAGGGATTCATCCGCTCCTCCCAGTTGGCGAAGTCACGGTTTGCGACGCTCAGGGCGATCGGCGAGCCCAGCGTCCGCCCGTGGCGCACCCCGGCCGTCGGCTCGGCGCTGTCGCGCTCGATCTTCATCCGCCCACCGCGGCCGTGACCCAGCTGACGGCGGGCCATGTCGGAGTTGATCGCGTCGCGGTCGAGCACGATTCCGGCGGGCAGCCCTTCGAGGATGCAGGTCAGCCCGGGGCCGTGCGACTCACCCGCGGTGATCAGGCGAAGCAGCGCCATGGGGCGCTGAGTCTATTCAGCGTGCCACGCGCAGCGTGAACGTGATGCCGCGCGGGAACCGCTCGGAGTTGCCACCCTGCGAGTACCCGCCGGTCGAGCCGGTCGAGCCTGTCGAACCGGTCGTCCCCGTGGAGCCGGCGGTCGGAGGCGACTGCTTGACCAGCGCACCGACCTTGTCGTCGAAGCGCAGAGTCTGGAGCGCCGTCGAAGTTGAGAGCGGAAGCAGCGCCTGCCCGGTCGTCGAGACGGCGTCGCGGGCTGCGAGAGCATCGCCGGCACTCGGGAAGGTCTGAGCGGAGATCGACATCAGCTCGAAGGTGAAGGTCGCAATGAGCGCCGTGTTGGACGTCGGCGCCAGACTCATGCCCTGTCCCGGCGAGAGCTCGACGATCTGGCAGTTGTCGAGGCTGGGCAGGCACGTCAGGCTGCTACCGCCCTGCGCCGACACCTTCACCGCGTTGGTGAAGAGGAAGGCTGCCTTCCTGCCGCCGTTCACCACACCGAGGTAGATAAGCTCGGGTGACTGCGCGGCAGGCAGCGGGGCGAGCCTGACGACGTTGGTCAGTGCGTGCGTGCCCTTGGCGTCCTTGGTGTCGATGTTCACTAGATAAGCCTGGTCGGCGCGCAACGACGACGGTCCGGTGGTCGGCGAGGCGGTCGCGGTGGAATTCGGGGTCGTCGTCTTTGAACCGCTCGACGGGCTGGTGTTAGACGTCTGCTTGGACGAGCTCGGGGTCTTCTTCGTCGGAGGAGTCGTGGTGCTCCTCGGCGTGGTGGTCGTCTTCGGCGTGGTGCGCTTCGGCGTGGTGGTCGTCTTCGGCGTGGTCGTGGTCGTCTTCGGCGTGGTCGTGGTCGTCGTGACCTTGGCCCCGCTGCCGGCCGAGTTGCCCGCGCCGGCGACCTGCTCGCGGAACGGGTTGGGTTCCGGCCCGGGCCGCTTGTGGTAATTGAGCGGCGGCGGAGTCGAGAGCACGTCCAGCTCCTGAGCCGGCGGCGCCACGCCCTTCGCGAGCTTCACGTTTATCGGGGACAGCGGCGCCGGAGGCGTCGTGCTGACGCCACTCAGTGCGAACGTTGCGCCAAGCGGGATCGCAACGACGAGGACCGCGAGGACGACGACGGCTGGGAGGATCTGGCGCTCGCTGAGGTCCGCGCGAAGTGTCGAGAAGAAATTCACTGTGCACCTCCGGACGTCGTCGGAACCGTGACCGGAGCGGTGGTCGTAGCGGGAGTGGTCGGCGTGGCAGTCCCGGTCGCGCCGGTCGCACCCACCACTGGAGCGGACTGCTGATAAACCTCGGCGATCACGGTCGCCTTGGTGCCGCCCTTGGTGTCGGGAACCAGCGACACCGACTCGATCGTGAACAGGCGACCCTTGGCGCTCAGGACATCGCCGTTGGTGCTGGTCAGCGCGTCGATGTTCGCCAGGAAGCTCTGCAGGTTGCCGTAATTGGCCAAAAAGGTGAATGTCAAGCTAAGTGATGCGGGCCCGGCTGCGGATGCACCGCTCGTGCCGACGTCGAGCTGCTTGAAATCGACGGCTGTGCCCGCGAAATGGGTGATTGTCTTGATCAACGCCGCTTCGGCAGGGCTGGTTGGCACGGCAACCTTGACCGTGCTGATCTGGTGAACGTGCGAGACGTATCCCGCGGCGGCTCCGCGCGCGCTGGTGAGCGCCGACTGGGCGCTTGTCAACGCGGCTCGCTCCGTGCCGATCTGCGTCTGCAGCGAGCCGACCTTCGCACGCTCCGGCGAGACAAGCACAACCCAGAAGCCTCCGGCGACCAGGACCGCGGCGATGACAGCCACTACGAGGCGATCGCGCGCGCTCACTGGGACACCCCCGTCGTCTGCTGGCTGGTCGATGTGACTGGCGTCGAGCCCGTCGGCGCCGACAGCGTCTCGGCCTGCGAAGGCTTGCCACTGTCGTTGATCGTGTAGTCGCCCGAGTACGTCAGCGTCAGCTGGAAGCTCACATCTGGGCAGCTGCCCTGCGCAGCCTCAACGCCCGAGCTCGGGACCTTGCCGTTGACGCGTTTGACCTCGATGGTCTGGTCGAGCGACACGTTGGTCACATCCGGAACACTCGTGAGGTTGATGAGAACGGCGGCGATTTCGCGCTGCGTCGCCGCGCACCCGGTGATCGTGAAGTCCGTGCCGCCGTTCCCGGTCGAGGATGACGCCGTGCCGGCCGCCACCGTCGACGCATCCGCGGTCGCGCCCGTGAAGGAGATGAAGGTGACGTCCGCGGGGAGTGCCAGGGCGAGCTGGCGCATCGCGTTCGGCCAGTCGAAGCGTGACTTGGCGAGCGCCACGACCTGCGACGTGCTCGACTGGCTCAGCGCGGCGACGGCGATGTAGGGCTGCAGGACCTGCGCCTGCGCCTGGGTCTCGGTGACCTGCTCGGTGAGCGACGCGAGCTGGCCCTTCTTGTCGGCGACGCTGTGCACGGCAAGGGCATAGACGACGCCAAGCAGGACGAGCAGCGCAAGGCCACCGGTGAGGACGTAGACGATCCCCCCCGAGCGGCCGCCGATGCCACCGGCGCCGCGGCGCTGTTCAGCAGGGATGAGGTTTACGGCCCTCACTGCGGGCCCTCCGTGACCGACAGACCGGCCGCGACGGCGAGCCGGCTCATCGGGACGTGGCCGGCGGTTGCCTCGTTGGCAACCTCGACCGCGCCGCGATCGAGCGTCAAACCGAGCTCGCGGCCCAGTGCCACGTCGAAGCCCGGGACGTCGAGTGCGGGACCGGTCAGTACCGCGCGTGTGACCGCGCCGACGCCGTGAGCTGAGGCGAGGTGGAAATCGAGTGAATTGCGAACCTCGGCAGCGATCCGGCGAATGCCATCCGACAGAGCAGCGCGCGCGATTCCGTCGTGGTCAGTGCCCGGCGCGACCGTGGAGCTTGCGGGCGGCGCAAGAGTTGAGCTCGTGCCCGGCTCGCCGGCGGGCGCGGCGGCCTCCGCCCCGACGCCGGCGACAAGGCGCCGCGCATCGGCGAGCGGCACGCCGGCGTTCGCGGCGACCTCGGCGACGACGTGCTCGATGCCGGTCGTGATCACGCGCGTGAACTGGCAGGTGGCGCCGCTCGCGATCGCGAGGTTGGTGAGACCGCCGACCGAGAGGTAGAGAACCTGCTCGCCTGCGACGGCGTCGAGCGGGCGCAGCGCGCGGATCATTCCGAACGCTGCGAGATCGACGCCCTCCGGCCGCAGTCCAGCGGCACGAGCCGCCTCGAGCATGCGCTCGACCATGTCGCGGCGAGCGGCAACGAGAAGAACCTGCATACGCGGGCCCTGGGGCGTGTCGGCGAGTCCAAGCGTGTGGAAATCCAGGACGACGCTGTCGATCGGCATCGGGATCTCGTCCTGTGCCTGGAAGTAGACGGCGTTCTGGAGCTCCTTGGGATCGGTGATCGGTGGCAGCTCCATCTGGCGCATGACGATGCGCTGGTTTGCGATCCCAATCCGGACACGCCGGTCGAGGCCGCTGCCGTCGAAAAGCTCTTCGAGCGCAGTCGTCAGAGCGGCGACGTCGCTGACCTCGCCATCGCGGACGATGTTCGCGGGGATCGGCTTGCCGGCGGCGCGCTCCACGACGACGTGGCCGTTGACGCGGCTCTGAGCGGCGATCAGCTGACCGGGCTCGATCTCAAGGCCGACGAGGGGGCGCCCGCGACCCGGCCGCGGAGCGCCGCCAGAGAGCAGCGAGCCTGCCGAGGGAACGCGCAGCGACGCGAGCTGCTTGAACGAGACCTGCCTGTTGAGGCCGCTCGGCTTCTTGACGCCGACGGGCTTGCCGAGACCGGCGGGCTTCTTCAGACCGCCCGGCTTCTTCAGACCGCCCGGCTTCTTCAGGCCAATCGGCTTCTTGAGGCCGCTGGGCTTACCGAGCCCCGAGGACTTTGAGCGCGTCGGGAGCTTCGGTGCGCGCGGGCGCTTGAAGCTCACCGAGCGACGTAGACCACTCGCGGCGTCGGGAGCGCTCGGAGCCTCGGGAGCGCTCTGCACCTCGGGAGCGCTCTGCGCCTCCGGAGCGCTCGAGCGCTTGAAGTTCGGCCGCTTGAGCGACACCGGCTGTTTGAGGAATTCGAGCATTTTCTGTTGACGGCGAGGCGGCGGAGAGTCGTTCTCTGCCCAGGAACTCATCGACCGTTTGACGAGAGGTCATTAGGAAATTCCTCAAAGGCCGTGGAGATACGCAGCAAGAATTGCGTGGCCGGCGTAGACGGCCGTGAGGCCTCCCAGCGCCATGAACGGGCCGAACGGAACGCCTGTTGCGCGCCGCTCGCCGACGGGCCGGCGAGACAGGACGATCAGCCCGATCAGAACGCCGGCGACGAGCGCGATCAGCAGGGCCGGCGCGACCGCCGAGCCGAGCAGCAGGCCGAGCAGGGCGGCGAGCTTGACGTCGCCCATGCCCATGCCGCGCGGGGAGGCAATCGCCGCCACTAAGAAGAAGCCGCCCGCGGCGGCGGCTGCAATCAACCGCGCGAGCTCGTGCGAAGGATCGAGCGCCGAGCCAAGGGCCACGGCGAGGACAGCAGCGGGGGCGGTGATCCGATTCGGGATCACGTGATGCTCGAGGTCGATCAGTGCGACCGGCACGAGCACGAGCACCGTCAGCATTCCCAGCGCGATCGCCCCGGCGCTCGAATGCGCGATCAGAACCCCCACGCACAGGGCGGCAGTGGCCGCCTCAACGAGCGGATAGCGCGGCGAGATCGCCGCCCGGCACGCGCGGCAGCGCCCGCGTAGCCAGAGCCACGCCATCACTGGCACGTTGTCATAGGGCTTCACCGCGCTGTCGCAGGCCGGGCAGTGCGAGCCGGGCGCGACGAGCGACTCGCCCCTCGGCAGGCGATGGATCACGACGTTCAGGAAGGAGCCGATGAGCGCTCCGAGCAGAGCCGTGAAAACGATGGCGAGCGATGCCGGCATCTACTCATTCCTATCGGCAGCTGACGGCGCGCAAAAAAATGCGGGGCGGCCGGAAACCGGCCGCCCCGCGTAGGGATCAAACTTGCTGTCCCGTTACCAGGTGAGCGTCGACGGACAGGCCGTCTGGCCCGATGCATTCGTACAGCTTCGGGTGATCGCGCCGGTAGACGAGCGAAGGATGCTGTAAGTGTCGCCCGTCGTCGACGTCGTCGTCACGGTGTAACCACCGCCGACCGGTGTCGTCACACCCGACAGCCAGGCGTTTCCGTTACCGGAAGCGGTCTGAATCGTGGCCTCATAGGCAACGAGAGCCGTCGGTGTGTTGCAGGCAGCGACGTTGTAGGTGCCGTTGTTGTCGGTACCGCACGTCTCGATCGCCACCTGCGCGGTGTGCGCAAGCTCCTTCGCAGCGGCGTCCGAAGCCTTGCCCTTCTGGTTGATGAAAGACGGAATCGCGATCGCGGCAAGAATGCCGATGATCAGAATCACGACCAGCAGTTCGATGAGGGTGAACCCTCGCTCATCCTCAGCGCGCTGGCGCAGCTTGTACAGCATTGAATCCTCCTGGATCCGAGTGATGTATGAATCGGCGCCAGCGCCACACACGACCACAGTCACCCTTCGGTGCTGGCCTTCCTTGCCAGACGTATCGACTCAGACCTTTGGAAACTTGAGCGTTTGCAGCGATCCTTCCGGGGGACCGCAGCGCCTGTTCAGCTCGCTTCGCCGCCGCCGCTCTCGGCTCGCCAGCGCGCCTGAGCGTCGTGATCGCGAAGGAACAGGCCGTGCCCGTCACACCACGGGCAGGGCCGCTCGTGCGGCTCGCCACCGAGGTTCGACACGACCGTGCCGACGCCTCGACAGGCGCTGCACGGCTGCGGCTCGGCGGGACCGGCGGCTTCCTCGCTCACGCAGGCGAGCCTAGTCGAAGCACTGCGCAAGCGGCGTGGCAGCCGTGCGATCATGCGCCTCCCCGTGGCCGTGGCTTCCTCTCAAGCGCGGTCGCGCGCGCCGCGCCAGCTACCCGCGATCTGCGCCCTGTTCCTGCTCGCGGGACTCGCGGCGGTCCTGCGACTGTGGTCGCTCAGCGCGGTTCCAAGCGATCCTTTCTACGACGCGGCTGTTCGCAGCATGCCGCTGTCGCTGCACAATTTCCTGCTCGGCGCGTACGACCCGGGCGGGAGCCTCGCGGTGGACAAGCCACCGCTCGATCTGTGGCTTCAGGTGCTCAGCACACAGCTGCTGGGCTTCACCTCGTTTGCCCTCAAGCTTCCACCGGCGATCGCCGGGACGGCCGGCGCGTTGGTGCTCTTCGACGCAGTGCGCCGCGTGTTCGGACTGGCTGCCGGGATCGCATCTGGAGTGGCCCTCGCCGTCCTACCGATCGCCGTGCTGACCGCGCGCAGCGACACGATGGACTCGGTCTCGATGCTGCTCAGCGTGATCGCGCTGTGGTCGCTCGTTCGCTTCGCAACCGGCGAGCAGCGCCTTCGCTGGTGCCTGCTCGCGGCGGCCGCGATGGGGCTCGCCTTCGAGGTCAAGCTGTTCGAGGGCCTCGTTGCGTTGCCGGCGCTGCTGCTGTTCGGGCTGCTCACGTGCCGTGAACGCCGCCTTGCGCGCCTTGCCGCGAGCAGCGCGGTCCTCCTCGTCGTCGCGCTCGGCTGGCTGACGATGACGCTGCTCGTTCCAGCCTCACAGCGACCCTATGCGATCGGCTCGACCGACGGCAGCGCCTGGAACGCCGCCTTCGTCTTCAACGGCTACGACCGGATCGCCGGCGCATCCACGCAGCCCGCGCTGAGCGCCCAGCTCTCGCCGAGCCAGCTCACGCCGGCCAACGACAGCGAGGTCGCGCGATCGGCGGTGCCGATCGGCGCGCCCGCGGTGCTTCGCCTGTTCGACCACAATGGGCCGCTGTCGGGCCTGCGCCTCGGATTCGTGCTGCTTTTGGCGCTCGTTCTCGGCATTCCGGCGCTCCTGTGGGCGGTCGCGCGCCCGCGCGGGCCTGATGACGAGATCGAGCGCGCGTTTGGCGCGGCGCTGCTTTTGTGGCTTTTGATCGGGGTGGTCCTGTTCAGCGCGATGGCGCGCCTCCATCCCCGCTACACCGAGGCCTTCACGCCGGCGGTCGCCGCCGCCGCCGGAATCGGCTGCGCCTGGGCGCTTCGCGACGGCGTCTGGCAGCGGATCTTCACGGTCGCCGGCGCCGTGGGCCTGGCCCTCTACGGACGCTGGCTGCTGGATGGCTCGAGCACCGCCTGGCGTCTCACGGCGGCCGGGGCGATCGTCGCCTGCGTGGGGCTTCTCGTGACGGCCGAGCGCGTGCGACCGCCGCTGATCGCGGCAGGTCTCGCGCTTGCCGCGCTTGCGCTCCCGATCCAGGTCGACGCGAGCCTGATCTCAAACCACGAGTTCGACAGCGGGCGGACCGGTGCGCTGAGCAGCGCCTACGTGAGCGACATCGGCTCCTACATCGCCGGCCACGCTCCCGGCGCCCGCTACGAGTTCGCGGCCGCCGACCCGACCGAGGTCGGAGCGCTGATCGTCGCCGACCGCCGCCCGATCCTCTCGCTCACCTCCTATAACCAGCACGAACTGCTGCCCGTTGCGCGCCTGCGCGCACTTGTTGCGAGCGGCCAACTGCGCTTCGCCGTCCTTGACGGCGGCTGCGGACACGGTGCGACGGCATCGCTGCTGCCGGGGTGCTCGGTGGGAGCGGCGTGGGTGCGCGCGCACGGCCGCGACGTTTCGCTGCTTGCCGGCCTCCCCCACGCGGGCGTCCTCTATCTATTGCGGACCCGCTAGCTTCGTAGGCCGTGAGTAACAGTCAGCCGAGCTCTCCCAGCCTCTCGATCCTCGTCGTCGACGACGAGGCGTCGCTGCGCGACACGCTGACGCACTCGTTCACACGCGAGGGGCATACCGTCCTCGCTGTGGCCGACGGCAACGCCGCGATCGAGGCCGCGGGCTCCGACTCGTTCGACGTCGTGCTGCTCGACGTCGCGCTCGGGCAGGGCCCGAACGGCTACGACGTATGCAGGACGCTCCGCGCACGCCGCAACGTCGTCCCGATCATCATGCTGACCGCGCTCGACAGCGAAGCCGACGCGGTCCAGGGCCTCGAGGCCGGCGCCGACGACTACGTCACCAAGCCCTTCGGGCTCGCCGAGCTTCGCAGCCGGATCCGCGCGGTGCTGCGCCGGTCCGGGCCGCGCTCGATGGGCGGGGAGCGTGTCGAATGCGGGCCTGTGACGCTCGACCGAGGCCAGCGCGAGGTGACGCTTTCAGGAGTACCGGTGCGCCTCACCTTCTCGGAGTTCGAGCTGCTGGCCTGTCTGATGAACGAGCCGGGGCGGCTGTTCAACCGCCAGGAACTCCTGCGTGCGATCTGGGGCGACTCGGCCTACCGCGACCCGCGTGCGATCGACGTGCACATCCGCCATCTGCGCGAGAAGCTCGAG
>Ga0070733_10001961_pt1 | contig 15013 bp, 9 predicted proteins | sample Coa_R1_9_FD_66450 | JGI IMG/M metagenome (GOLD analysis project Ga0070733, IMG submission 66450) | Surface soil microbial communities from Centralia Pennsylvania, which are recovering from an underground coalmine fire - Coalmine... | ecosystem: Environmental > Terrestrial > Soil > Unclassified ... | reverse complement strand
CATTTCGGTCAGGTAGCGGCGGTTGTACAGTCCGGTCAAGGGATCCCTAATCGACTGGGTGCGCAGCGCTTCGCGCAATCCGATGTTCGCGACGGACAATCCTACTTGCCCGGCGAAAGTTGTCTTCAGTGAGAGCTCCGCGTCGGCCAGGACCGGGGCTTCGTCGGTGGCTTGAAAATGCAGGATGCCCAGCGCCTGCCCCTGGGCCAGGATGGGAATGCAGAGGTAGGTATTCTTAACTCCCGCGGCATGAGCGCAGCGTGCGGTTTTGTCCTCGGCTACCACCAGATGGGGATGGCCCGTCCGCAGCGCCCAACAAGAGCTGGGATCGAACACTGGCTCAGCCAGAAGGCAGTCATGCCACGATCCCGCCACTTCGGCCAGAGTGTGAGCGGGATTCAGCAAGGCGACGGCCCCGCGGCTGGTGGGGAAAATTTTCGGACCGAATCCCAGCGCTGCGGCGAACACTTCGTCGGTACTCACGCAACTCTGCAGCAGCTCGCCCATCTTGGCCAGCATGGTGGCACGCTTGGAGCGCTCGGTCAGTTCCCGCAACATGTCGGCGTTTTGCTCGTCGAGCCTTCGCCGGGCCAGATCCTTTTCCCACATTTCTTCCTGCAGCTTGGTGTTGGCGTCGGCTAGTTCTTCAGTGCGGTCCCGGATCTGATCTTCGAGAATTTGCTGATTGTGTTTCTGGTCTTCAATGTCAGTGCAGGTGCCGAACCATTTAATGATTTTACCCTTCTCATCGCGGATCGCATTCGCCCGGCCCAGGAACCAGCGATAGCTTCCGCCGGCATTCCGTAAACGGTATTCGATCTGGTAGGGATCTCCGGTAACCAGGGAGTGCTCCCACTTCTCCACGCAGGTGGGAAGATCGTCGGAATGCAGAACGGCCTTCCACCCCGCATCCCTGCTTTGTTTTGGCGTCAACCCAGTGTAGCGATACCAGCAGCTGTTGAAGAAATCGGGGGCGCCAGTGGGGTCGTTGGTCCAGATGATCTCTGGAACTGCCTCGGCCAGGGTGTGGAAGTAGAGTTCACTTTCCTGCGCGGTCGCGGTAACCGCACGCTGCGCCATCAGCAGTCGATCGAGCATGGAGGTCACGATCGCGCCGCTCATCACCGCCAAAGTCACCACCCCGATCGCCGCCGCTCCCAGATCGGAAATGCTGACGGCTCGAGTCAGGTCGGGGAGAATGTTCGAGGCGCGAAAGCTCACCGCCCACATTCCCGTGTAATGCATCAGAGGAATCGCGCTTCCCATGCCCAAGGTACTGAGCACCTTGCGCCAGCTGTTCTCCTTCTCCTGACGAGTTTGAAAGGAAAGAATCAGAGCCAATAGAGAAATCCCCACTGCCAACACGACCGAAACAAGGATGAGACTCCAGCGATACTCCATCATCGCGGGCACTCGCATGGCAGCCATGCCAATGTAGTGCATGGCCGCGATTCCAGTTCCCATGATGAGACTCCCCGTGATCTGCTGGGCCACACCCATGCGCTCGCGGCTCGCCGTGTACAGCGCGACGGCGGAAGCGGCAATGGCGGCCAACAGCGAAACAATCACCGTGGGATAGTGATACAGAACCGGAACCGGCAGGCTGAATGCCAGCATTCCAACGTAATGCATGGCCCAGATTCCCAGGCCCATTGAGCACGCTCCGCCAGCCAGCCAGGCTATCCTTGTCCAATGCCGTGCGGCGTTCACACGGCCAGCAAGGTCCAGTGCAGCGTAGGAAGCGAACATGGCGAGCACGACCGAGAACACCACCAGCCTGTAGTCATAGCTGCCGTGAAGAATGGGTGATGCTGGCATGGTTCCGCGATTGCCCCGAGGGTGCTAAGGGAGATATCGGCAATGCGGAGTTTTCCTGTATCGGGAGGTAAACCAGAGGCTAGGGGTCAGAGATAAGGGGCAAGGGGCATGAGATCAGCAACACCCTGTTCTTACTGATCTCTGATCTCTGACCTCTGGCCCCTGATCCCTAGCCCCTGACCCCTGCTCCCTACTTCGCTACGGAAGCGGTGTCGGTGAAGAAATTGTGGTCATACATGTTGCGGTACATGCGTCCGGCAATCTCCGCAGCCTTGGGGCCGAAGGTGGGACGTCCACCTTCCAGGAAGATCACGACCACGACGCGGCCGACGCTGGTGTTGGCGTAGGAAGCGAACCAGCCGAAGCGGGTGCCGGCGTGGGAGCAGGTTCCGGTCTTGCCCAGAATTTCTTCCTCGTTGAAATTGACGCGCAGGCTGCGCGCCGTGCCGTATTGCACCGCGCCCGCCATGCCATCGGAAATTTCCGGGATGAGCGGAGCGATATCGAGCTGGCGTTTCACCCGCGGCTGAAAGTTCGCAACTTCGTCGGGGGAGCTCGGATGCTGCAGGTAGTACAGCGTTCCGCCGTTGGCGATCGCCGAGACCATGGCGCCCAGTTGCAGCGGGGTCATGGAAACGCCTTCGCCGAACGAACACATCTTGCCGACACCGCCGAGACTGGTGGGAATCGCTTCGTCAGGATAGGTGCCCATCTGCTCACCGGGAATGTCGTATCCGGCGAGTTCGCCGAGTCCGTATTCGTGGGCGTAGTAGGCAACTTTTTCAAAACCGAGCTTGCGTCCGAGCGCTTCGAAGTAAGCGTTGTTGGAGTGCGCGATCGCCGTGGTCAGGTTCATGCGGCTGCGGCCGCCCAGAGCGACTTCGGTTTCTTTGGAAACCACTCCCTCGCTGAGCGCGGCCAGCGCAACAGAAAGTTTAATGGTCGAGCAGGGTTGCGCGCCGCTCGAAAGAGCCAGCTTCTGGTTCACCATAGCCAGCACGCGTCCACTGGTGGGTTCGATGGCGACCACGGTTCCGTTCATGTTGCCGAGCGCGTCGATCGCGGCCTGGCGTACGACCGGATCTTCGCCGGCCGTGACATCACCACTGGTGAGATCTTCGGCGAACGAACTCATGTGAAAGCGTTCATGATAGCGGCGGCGAGTCGTTGCCGAAACCGTCGTGACCGTGCCGGTCGTACCCGCCACACTGCGGCTGCGGGCCAAGTGATGCAGGCGGCGCCGGGTGTGCTGAGTCTCGCTGATCTTCTGTGACTGTGATTTCGATTTCGCGGGGGCGTGCGTGGTGATGTGCGCCGCCCAGCTTACGCTCGCCAGAGACAGGCAGACGACGAAGCCGAACGCTAGACGAAGAAGGCTCGTTCCCTTGAACATTCTGTTAATTTCACTCCCCGGAGTCTATCTAAATTCGATGCATTCGCCGGGCCAGTCGGCGGTAACTTAGCCAATTATCACCCAACTTCGCGATAGTACGGGACTTAGTCCATTTCTGGCAACGACAAAGTTCAGATCGGTGAAAATATTATTTTCGCTTTAACCCGTTATGGAACAGCCACATACGCCCGTATTACCTCCGATCAGAACCCTTCGGTAATGCGTTACCTGATTACTGGAAAGGTACTTCCCAACGTGAAAAGATTTTCTTCTTCAGGGATTTCTTTGGCAATGCGCCAAAATCGGTGGCTCTCAACGCGAGCTACGTGCCAAAGCCCGCCGCCGGTCTGCAAGTCGCCTATTGCTTATTTATCAGGACGCCGGCCTCGGCTTCCGTGAGCGAAGAAAAAGCAATGTCTGGTGCGCCGTCATGATTGAAATCGCCCGTGACCAGCGATGTCCCGCCACTCGTTCCACCACTCACAGCGTGGATGGCGGTCTGGAATGTGCCATCCCCGTTGCCATACAAGAGCGCAACCCCGCCGTCGTACAGGATGGTCGCTACATCAGGGTTTCCATCCCCATTGAAGTCGGCGACCACAGCAGCGGAGGGCGCAGCGCCAAGGGCGGAAGTGGAATAAAAGACCGGGGCGCTGAACGTGCCCTCACCACTTCCCAGCAGCACCGCGATGCTCTGGTTGAAAGCGCTGGCCACGACGAGATCGGGTTTGTGATCTCCATTCAGATCGGCAATGGAAACGTTGACCGACTCTACTCCCGTCTGATAGATGCCGCCCTGGCGAAATGTTCCGTCTCCGTTGTTAAGCAGGACGAAAAGGGTGTTCAGGTCGGCGTCATTGAAGGCGTTGTCATTTGCTACGACAATATCTGGATGGCCGTCGCCATTCAGATCGCCAACGGCAACTCCGTACGGAGTTCTTCCAGCGGAATAGTGAGCCCTGCGGGTAAAGGTGCCATCCCCGTTTCCGAATAAAATCGTGATGTAACCTTCATTCTTCTGCTCCTGATTGGAGTTGGTCACCACGATATCGAGCTTTCCATCCCCATTCAGGTCGGCGACGGCGATGGCGACTGGGTAGGCAAGGACTGGGTATCTTACCTTCACGTGGAAAGTTCCGTCCCCGTTGCCCAGATAGACATATAGATCGCCCGCGGCTCCCAATTGCTGGACGAGAAGGTCGGGAATGCCATCGCCGTTCACGTCGCCGACCGCCAAGGCATACGGGCTGGAGACATTCAGGCGGATCGGGGGCTGAAAGGTTCCGTCCCCGTTTCCAAGCAGCACATTGACTCCGCCCCGTTGGGTGTCGGCAATAGCCAAGTCGAGATTGCCATCGCGATTGAAATCGCCGGTCACAATCTGCGCCGGTTCGGCGCCAGACGGGCCGACCTTGTAGTAGCTCGGAGGGTTAAACTGCTGCGCGGCCGAAGGAAGCGCAGCCAGCAGAGAGAGCAGGAAGATAATTCGGAGGGCAAAGCTCATACACAACCTCGATCAGCGGGCCAGGAAATCGAACCGTAACGCATGCTATTGGCGGTGACATTCTTCGTCAAGATGAAAGAAGCTGCAACCAGCCCAAGGGGCGCGGTTCACATCACTTCGTTGCGCTTGCGCAGAAACGCGGGAACGTCGAGATCATCTTGCTCGAAGTTTGGGACGACCGCACTGCGCATGGTTTCAAGCGAGACCACTTCGCCGGCCATGCGATCGGAAGCGTGCGACATCGGCACCGGCGCGACATCGTCGGCGTAATCGCGATCGTTCGTGGCGCTGTCGTCAAACGGGGTTGGCTCGGAGGACATGATGTGCTCGGGTTCGTCCCGGAGATGACGCGGGCCGGAGCCGTTGGGGAAATCCATGGGATCTTCGAGAGCGGCGGTGTGGGTGGCGGAAAATGACAGGCGCGTTTCCTGCGGGCGATGGCGTGCAGACGGGGCCTCGCGGAATCCAGTGGCGATGACGGTAATCTTCACCGCATCCTTCATCTTCTCGTCCATGACCGCGCCGAAAATAATGTTGGCGTCTTCATGCGCGGCACCCTGAATGATCGAGCACGCCTGCTGCACTTCGGCGAGCTTCAACGACGATGATCCCGTAATGTTAATGAGAATGCCGCGGGCGCCGTCGATGGCTCCGGCTTCGAGCAGCGGCGATGCAATGGCCTTCTGCGCCGCTTCGATGGTGCGCTTCGCGCCGCTGGCCGAAGCCGTGCCCATCACGGCGTATCCCATGCCCGCCATGATGGTCTTCACGTCGGCGAAGTCGCGATTGATGATGCCGGGAATGGTGATGATGTCGGAAATTCCCTGCACGCCCTGGCGCAGAATGTCGTCGGCGATGCGGAACGACTCGAAAAAACCAGCGTCTTCGGCGACAGCGAGCAGTTTTTCGTTGGGGATGACGATCGTCGTATCGACCGACTCCATCAATTCAGCGATGCCGCGCTCCGCCTGCTGCATGCGCCGTTTGCCTTCGAACGAAAAGGGCTTGGTCACAACCGCGACGGTGAGCGCGCCCATCTCGACCGCGAGCGAAGCAATGATCGGCGCAGCGCCGGTGCCCGTACCGCCGCCCAGACCGGTGGTGACGAAAACCATGTCGGCGCCTTCGAGGGCTTCGATGATCTTGTCGGAATCTTCGAGCGCGGCTTTGCGGCCGACCTCCGGATTCGCGCCAGCGCCCAGGCCATTGGTCAGCTTGACGCCCAGTTGCAGCTTGACCGGCGCGTGCGACATGCGCAACGCCTGCAGGTCGGTGTTGGCAACGATGAACTCGATGCCCTCGACGCCGGCGTCAATCATGCGGTTGACGGCATTGCCGCCGCCACCGCCCACTCCGATCACTTTGATCTTGGCGTCGTTGCGAGCCTCTTCGTTAAAGCTGATGCGAATGCTGGAATCGTTTGTCATAGTGCCCCCTGATAAGTGCCCTGTTCAAGAATTGACTCAATGAATCATTGATTCAATGAATCAATTGCTATGCTCCTTTACCCACTAACAGCGCTTTCAATCTCGTTCCCCAGCGATCTTCCTGCAGGCCGCGAGCGACACGGGCGCGCTGGCCGTAGTTCACCATGCCCAAGACCGTGGCGAATTCCGGTTCCGACAACGTCGACGGCATCTTGGCCAGAGCCGCAGGCCACGAGAGGCGCACCGAACGGCGCAGTACCGACTCCGCGACGTCGAAAATTCCCGGTAGGCGCGAGGCCCCTCCAGTGAGCACGATGCCCGCCAGGCAGACCTCGTACATCCCGCTTTGGCGCAGGGCTTCGCGCATCATCTCGAAAAGTTCGCGGGCGCGCGGCTCGAGAATTTCGGCAACGAGCCGCTGCGGCAGCAGGCGCGACGGGCGATCGCCGACGGAAGGAACCTCGACCTCGTTCCCTTCCGGAATCAAAGTCACGATCGCGTTGCCATAAACTTTCTTGATCTTCTCGGCCTCGGCGAGCGGAGTGCACAGGCCGACCGACAAATCGCTGGTGAAATGATCGCCGCCCACCGGAATTACTCCCGTGTAGGCGACCGCGCCCTGCTGAAAAACAATCAGTTCGGTCGATCCGGCACCGATGTCGGCGAGACAGACTCCCATCTCGCGCTCGTCGGCGCGCAAGACCGAGTCGGCCGCGGCCAGCGGTTCGAATACGGTGTCGTCGACGTGAACTCCAGCTCTGTTGACCGCGGTGATTACGTTCTGCGTGGCGCTGGTCGCCGCCGTCACCATGTGGACGCGCACTTCGAGGCGCGCGGCCATCATGCCCAGCGGGTCGTGCACTCCAGCCTGCTCGTCGAGAATGAATTCCTGCGGCAGCAGATGCAGAATCTCGCGATCGGCGGGCAGCGGAATCGCACGGGCGCGGTCGACCGCCTGCTTGATTTCGTCGCGTCCAATCTCGCGCGGACGCGTGCCCAGACTGATTCCGCCATGACTGTTGACCCCCCGAATGTGAGCTCCGCCGACTCCGATGATCGCGTGCTCGACCGGCGCGCCTGCGAGGTCCTCCGCGGATTCGACCGCTTTCTGAATCGATGCCACCGCTTTGTCGAGTTCCACGATCACGCCTTTGCGTGAGCCGCGCGACTCGGCAACACCGTGCCCGCGGTAGCGTAAACCGCCGTCGGTGAGTTCCACCATCAGCGCGACCGTCTTGGCGCTGCCGACATCGATTGCGGTAAGAAAATGTCCCTGCTGGTTCGCCATGCTCTAGGAATCCCGCCTTATGAATTTCCCGACTTCATGATTCGACTTCAATTATTCGAGCTCGTGTTCGTCTGCGGTTTCGCGATTGCCGCACTCGGTTTCGGAATCGCAGGAGCCGCCGTCGGCGCCTGCGCGACCGTCTTCTGCGGTGCTGACGCCGTTTTCGCAGTTCCTGGCTTCCCCGCGCCGCTCGATGCCGTACTCTTCCCTGCTAACTTCTTTCCCGCGGCACTCTTACTCGCCTTCGTCTTCCTGACTCGCGCTTTCGCCGCCGGCTTCCTGGCCGTCGCAATATCGAGTTTCTGATCGGTCAGCTCAAACGCCGGTTTCGGAAGCGGCTTATCATGCGGACCAACCTTCGTGATCAGCGCTGCCGACTTAACGCCTGCGGCTACCGCTGCTCTTGCCGCTGCGGGAGCCAGCGCGGCCTGCCTGAGCTGTCCCCTGGTTTCAGGTTTGACCAGGTCCGGGTTGACGATCACCTGATTGTCATAGCGTAGATTCACCGATTCCAGCTTCTGAAACTGCTGCCGCCACTCCTGCACATGGCCCACGTACGTCTTGTAGCGCTTCAGGTAGTCCGACGAACCGAGTTCGACCAGCACGTCGCCGGCAGGATCGTTCACCCGCACTTTCAGATTTTCGAGATCGGAGAGATCGACTTCGCTCAGGTCTTGCGAATAGTGAGCGCCGCCGGCATCGAGATCCTGCACCAGTTCGTTGTAGGCCTTCATGCGCGGCGCGCGGGTGGAGAGCGGCTCGCCAGGATTCATCCCCAGAATCACTGGGAAGGAATATTTGTGATTGTGCGGCAGTTCCATCAGCGTTCCGCCGGCATCGATCAGCGAAATACGTGGGCCGACGCGCGCGAAGGCTACCGGCGTGCGCTCTTGAATTTCCACTTTGAGCCGGTTGGGGACGAAACGCATCACGCTGGCCGATTCCACCCACGGGATCTGCTCGAGTTGTGCTTTCTGTTGTGCAAGGGGCACGAAGAAAATGTTGCGGCCAAGGTCGGCGCCCATCACTTCCATGATTTGGCCCTTGGTCACGTTCTGCATTCCGGTGATTTCAATGTTGTCGCTCGACTCCACGCGAAAGCGCCAGGAGCGCTCGCCGTATTCGTACAAGCCGGCGGCAATGATCGCGGCCAGGCAGATGACTGCGGCCGCGACCGTCGCCCACAGCAGCCGGCTTGCCGTCTTCCTGGGAAGCGAACTGCGGCGGGCGGAGACTCGCTTTTGCCCACGCAGGAAGGGAGATTCCTCGGCTACATCCAGATCGACCAGGCGTGCATCGTCGAGTTCCTCGCGCGTGGATTCAAGGTGAGAATGCTCGGCGCTGGATGGGTACAACTCTTCCTGCAAGATGGTGCCGCTGGATTTCCGCGCCATCAGTTCAGGTCAGTTGTCGTGAGGAATCGCTGAGCCTTTTTAATATAGCCGGATTTTTCCCGTTGAGATAGACAAAAGATTTCTGTTTTGCACAACCGGGAACCGGATTGGGCACCGCCACGAACGGGCCACGCTCGCGCCGGATTCGTCGCCTTGTTGAGCGCACACTGTCGAGCGCACACTGTTCAGGGAACATTGGTCAGAGCAGATTGGTCAGAGCACACTGTCAGTGCACACTCAAATCCTTGTCATTCCGACCGGAGCCGGAGCGAATGCGACGGCGCAGTGGAGGAACCTGCTGATGCGGCGGGCGACGGAACAGCAGGTTCCTCCACCCCTTGCTAGCGCTCGGGGGTCGGAATGACAAGGAGATAAGGAGATAAGGAGAGAGGATGCGCAAAGAAAAAGAAAACGGGCGGGGCTGGTATGCCGCGCCCTGATTCTTCAGGAGGAAGCAAATCTTGATCTCGGTTGATAACCAGGACGGCTTAAATCGGACCCGATCCCGACTCGACATCGATTACCGGAGCCGGAATCCTGACCATCGGCACCCGCGGAACATTCAGGCGAATCCGCGGACACACCGTAACCTGCGGCGTCCGAACCATCACGGTATTCATGGCCACCGTCCGGATGCGGAGGCGCGCCGTTTGGGCTTCAATGCGAGCTTCCATGCGGTCCCGATTCGCCTCCCAGCGCGCCATTTGCGCGTCTTGCCGGGCTGTCATGCGATCGAAAACGGCGACTTTGGCCTGAGTGCGCGCCAGCCTGTTCTGCACTCGCGTTACAACCGACGAAAGCGGGCAGGACGGAGCCTCGTTCCGCGCGCTAACGAGTTGCGTCTCGGTGAAGAACTGCTCGGCATTACCGCCGGCCAGCGCCAGCACCGCGGCCGAGCGATGCTCGACATTGTTCACGATCTCATGCGCCCACTGCAGGCCGCCATCGTGATAACTGGCATTCAACCCAGCTGCCAGAACTCCGGCGACCAGCCATCCCCACGCTTGTGTTTTCATCGCGTTAACCCCTTATGCCTGATAGACGGGTGCCGGCTAAATCCGTTAGCAGAGGAAGATACGGGCCAGAGGGTTCGTTTGTTCTGTGATTTCGGGATTCCTGTTGAAGATGTTCCTGAGCCTCGTGGACATCCCTGACGTAATCAGGAGATAGCGCTCATTGGCTCGATTATGAGCGCCTCGGCGGACAGAGTTGTGGCCCGTTAGCCCTGCTCTCGTACGGATCCTCCCTCTTTCAGTCTCTCCAAAATCATTGGGCCCAGTTGCGAGACGCTGCCCGCGCCCAGGGTCAGGATCATGTCACCGTCTTGAGCGGCGGATGCGGCTGAATTCACCGCGTCGGCGAACGAACTTACATATTCGACGCTCTTCCCGCTTTTCTCGCGGATCCGTTGTGCCAGGAGTTCAGAGGTGATGCCTTCGATGGGCTTCTCGCTGGCGGCGTAGATATCGAGCACGAAGAGCGAGTCGGCGTCGGCGAAAGCAGTCGTGAAGTCCTCCATCAGATCGCGGGTGCGGGTGTAGCGGTGGGGCTGGAAGATGACGTGGACCTTGCGGAATCCGCACTGGCGGGCCGCAGCCAGCGTTGCCTTGATTTCCGTCGGATGGTGGCCGTAGTCGTCGATGACGCTCACGCCGGCGGCGCGCCCGCGCAACTGGAAGCGGCGGTCGACGCCGCGGAACTGGTCAAGCGCCGTGCGGATCGCGTCGACGCTTACGTCGAGCCCCACGCCCACGGCAATCGCCGCCGTCGCGTTCAGCACGTTGTGCACGCCGGGAACATGCAGCGTGAACTCTCCCAGGTCTTTCTTTCGATAACTAACGCTGAACCGATTCAGTGGCGGGTGAAGGGTGGGGGCTTTGATCCAAAAGTCCGACCCACGCTTGGTCCCATACGTCACGGTGCGCCGCTGCACTTCCGGCAACAGCCGCCGCAAAACAGGATCGTCATTGCAGGCCACGATCATCCCGTAAAACGGCACCCGGTCCATAAACTCGAGAAACGTTTTCTTCACGTCGCGCATGTTGCGGTAGGTGTCCATGTGCTCGCGATCAATGTTGGTGACGACCGAAAGTATTGGGGACAACTTAAGAAAGCTGCGGTCGCTCTCGTCGGCCTCGGCGACCAGATACTGCGACTTGCCCAGGCGCGCGTTCGATCCCATCGCGTCGACGCGTCCTCCGACTACGACGGTAGGGTCGAGTCCTCCCGCGGCCAGCACCGCGGCGACCATCGAGGTTGTAGTGGTCTTTCCGTGCATGCCCGCGATGGCGATGCCGTACTTCAGCCGCATCAACTCGGCCAGCATCTCAGCCCGCTGAATGACCGGAATGTGCAGCCGGTGCGCTTCGGTGACTTCCGGATTCTCCGGAGAGATGGCGGAACTGGTGACCACGACTTCGGCGCCGGCAATGTTCTCGGCCCGATGACCTTCAAACGTGGCCGCCCCCAAGCCTGCCAACCGCTGCGTAACTGCAGAACTCTTCAAATCGGAACCAGAAACCTTATAGCCAAGATTCAGCAACACCTCGGCAATGCCGCTCATGCCGATCCCGCCGATGCCCACGAAATGAATGCGCTGAATTTTGGCAAACATAAGTCAACTTCTTCGCCGCGGATTTACACGGATTCACACGGATAAAGCAAGTGGCTCATTTTCTGCAACAGACAGCACCTTGAAACACTTGTCATTCCGAGCTGTTCGCAGCCGCAAAGCGGCGAGAACGAGCGAGGAACCTGCTTCTCGCCTTGATGCGTGAAAATGCGTGTCAATCCGTGGCCACGCTTTCTTCGATCCCTGCCACCCGCGCCGCCATCGCCGCAATATCGCCCGCAGCATTCGGATGCGCCAACTCCCGCGCAGCCTGACTCATCTGCCTTAGGCGTTGCGAATCCTGCAGCAGAGCCGCAATCGTTTCGGCCAGCCATACTCCTTCCAGCTTCGATTCTTCGACGACCACGGCGGCCCCGTGTCGCGCCAGAGCTTCAGCGTTGATGCGCTGGTGATCGTCGGCCGCGCGCGGGAACGGTACGAAGACGGCAGGCTTCCCCGCCGCCGCAATTTCCGCGACCGTGCTCGCGCCGGAGCGGCACACCACCAAGTCGGCACGCGCGAAAGCGGACGGCATATCTTCGATAAACCTGGAAACCTCCGCCGATTCGCTCAGACTCTGATACGCCGCCAGCGCGTCATTATAGTCACGCTCGCCGGTTTGATGGATGATGCGAATCCCCGGCGCCTCGCGCAGCAGCACGGGCAGGCAGCGGATCATCGCCTCGTTGATGGCGTGCGCGCCCTGGCTTCCCCCGAAGACAAGCACGGTCGGAGTTCCGCCGCGCTTGGGTGCGATCTCGAAAAACGCCTGCCGCACTGGCACTCCGGTCACATCGGCGTGGCGAAAATATTTCGCCGTCTCCTCAAAATGCACCGCCGCGGCCGAAACAAATCTCGCGACCATTCGATTCGCAAAGCCAGGCACCACGTTGGGCTCAAACGCGAGCGTCGGAATATGCTTAACCACGGCTGCGAGCATCGCCGGGCCGGAGGCGTATCCCCCGACGCCGATCACCACGTCGGGCGCGAATTCGTTCAGCATGCGGGATGCGTCCCAAACGGCGCGCGGCAGGTCGAATGCAGTCTTCGCGCGCGTCATCAGACTGACATTCTTCAGCGCGCCCACGCGTACCAGTTGCAGTGGAAATCCCGCCGCGGGGACGAGCCGGTTCTCAATGCCGCGCGCCGTGCCAATGAACAAGCACTCCGCGTCGTAACTCTTCCTGAGTTGATTGGCAATGGCCAGCGCCGGAATCACGTGCCCGCCCGTGCCGCCGCCCGCCAGGATCGCCCGCATGTGGTGACTATAAACCAGAACCGGAACTCGTCACGGAACACACCGATTCACACGGACTGGAGTGATTGGAAAATTGTGCGATTTGGTCATTGGGAAATTTGCTTCCACGCATTGCGCAAGCGGAGCCAGAGCTACAAATGATCAGATTGCTCCCATTCCCCAATTACCGAATCCGCGGACATGCGTGTCGCCACGCTAATAGAGCCGATAAACCGCACCCGACAGGTTCGACCTCTCGCCGATTGAACCAATCAGGCCAGCAGGCGTGAAGGCGAGGCCGGCAACGGGAGACTCCAAGGCTCCACTGAACAAACAAAGAGTACTCTTAGTCCAGGTGCCGCCGCTGTTATCCAACTGGAAGATGGTGCCACAGCCATCGTATCTCGAGCAGCCGACCCCGCCTCCAGTCAATCCGACAATCCTCACGTCCTTGCCGAGGATCAGACCGTAGGGGCTAGTTCCGTCCGTCCCGCCCGCAAACGAATAGAGCGAGGTCTTGGTCCATGAACCGCTGCCGAGCGCGGGCGGTGAAAGCTCGAACACCTCACCAAGTTGATCGCTGCCTCCGCTCTCCGTGGTTGAGTAGATGTTGCCCTCTGAGTCAAACAGGAAAGGACTCGCCGCGGCCATACCTTCCGAACCTCCGGCAAAGGAGTAGATGGTGGAAAGATTCCAAACCCCGCCTGCCCGGGTCATTTCAAAGATTGTTCCATCTACTCCAACGACGCCAGTCTGGTTGGTTGTGCCATAGAGTTTTCCCGAACGAATAGCGAGCCACCCGGCACCGTAGCCATCCGCATCGTGCAGAAAGCTGTGAATCACGCTCTCGTCCCATCCTCCGCTGCCGTTGGGTTTCAACTGAAACACTACGCCACAACCGGTGTAGCAGGCATCATTGCCGCCATATACGGTGACCCCGTAGAGGCTACCCTGAGCGTCGAGAACCAGGTTTCCGGTCGGTATGCCACCGTCGCTTCCCCCAGTGAAGCTGTAAAGAATATTCTTGCTCCAAGATCCGTCGGAGTTGTGAGCGATCTCGTAGACCGTCCCATAGCCGGACGTTCCGCCCTCAAAGGTGATGCCGAAGAGGTCCCCCCGGGCATTCATGGTCAGGGGACCGATCGGATTGGATCCGTCGGGGCCGCCGGCCGGGCCGGCAAAGTCAGCGAGAATTGTCTCCGTCCATTCGCCACCCGTCTGCGCCGGTGGAGACAGTTCGAAAACTGTGCCATAGCCGCCCGCGCCGCCATCGTATGTCGTGCCGTAAACATTGCCAGCTTTGTCGGAGATCAATGCACCGGGATATGCTCCATCCGAGTTCGTTTGCCCGAACTGATGGATGACCTGCACGTAGCGGTCGCTGGCGAAGACGCAGGTGGTGAGCATGAGGATTCCAAACAGGCTGGTCTTGCGTGGCATGTGGCAACTCCTGGGAAGGATTGCTTGAAGAGCGCACCCCTAGGCCAGGGAGAGAAAGCGTGCGCCCTAACCGAGTGCCGAGCATTTTATACCGGAGTAGCCCGTCCAACCAATGGGTACCGAGAGGCTTCAGGCTTCAGGCTTCAGTCTTCAAGCTTCGGACTTACTCCGCCTGCTTCGTGATGTTCAGCAGAACGCCGGCGCACGCCAGGGTCACGAACAACGACGATCCCCCGTACGACACCAGTGGCAGCGGAATTCCTTTAGTCGGCATCATGCCCAGTACCACGCTGATGTTGATGAACGCCTGCAGCACGACCATGCCGGTAATGCCGACAGCGAGATAGCGGCCGAAAAAATCTTCCGTGCGCCAGGAGGCGCGCATGCCGCGCCACAGAAAAATCGCAAACAACGTGACCACGAACATGGCACCGACAAGCCCCAGTTCCTCCGCGGTCACGGCAAAAATAAAATCCGTGTGCGGCTCGGGCAGGTAGAAGAGTTTTTGCTTGCCCTCCATCAAGCCCATACCGGTCACGCCGCCCGTGCCCACCGCGATCAGCGATTGAATAATGTGGAAGCCGGTTTTCTGCCGATCGGCGTAGGGATTCAGAAAGGCGAGAATGCGGTCGCGCCGCCAGGCAACGTGAAAGATGAGCACGTAGAGCACCGGTAGCGACGCACCCAACGCGTAGGCGAAATATCGCATGCGCATGCCGGCGACGTAGAAAATGCAGGCGGCAATCCCTGCGCAGGCAATGGCGGTGCCCAAGTCGGGCTGAGCGACAATCATTGCCAGGAATACCAGCACCGGCGCGGCCGCGGGCAGCAGCGTGTTGCGCCAGTCGTCGATCGACTTGGCGCGGCTCTCCAGAAAATAGGCGAGAAACAGAATCAGCAC
>Ga0070733_10001960_pt1 | contig 15016 bp, 21 predicted proteins | sample Coa_R1_9_FD_66450 | JGI IMG/M metagenome (GOLD analysis project Ga0070733, IMG submission 66450) | Surface soil microbial communities from Centralia Pennsylvania, which are recovering from an underground coalmine fire - Coalmine... | ecosystem: Environmental > Terrestrial > Soil > Unclassified ... | reverse complement strand
GGTCCAGTGGCACCCGTTACTGACGCACCAGTGTTGCCTTGGGGGCCTGTTGCTCCCGTGGAACCGATTGGGCCGGTGGCACCCGTGACGCTGGCACCCGTAGCTCCAGTTGCACCCGTAGCGCCGGTGACACTCGCACCAGCGGGACCAGTCGCACCAGTTGCACCAATAACCGAAGTCGATGGTAGTGACTGTGCCGTCGCGACGAGAATAACAAGTTCATTTTTGTGATGATCGTATACGAGTGCATCACAAGTGAATACACCGGCGGCATTAGCGGTAACGACGCGTCGTTCAGTCGTCGAATTGTCTGGCAGATCCGTGGTATTCGGATTGATGACAATAGTGAAGGCTTGACCGGCACCAGGTACTGGCCAAGTACCTTGCGTTGTCGATACCGAGATGCTTGTATCGCCAGCACTGGCCTTGGCAGTTAGAGAGCCATATGTTGCGTCGGCCCAGAGCCACGTCGTCATTTTTGACTACCTACGTTTCTGGAACGACAGTAATTTCTCCCGTTGCCTCATCACGCTTAACTCGTACGGGACCTCTTGGTGCTGGCTCAACATTGACGGTAATGTCGGGTCGTGGAGATTTTGGCACCTTAATGGTTGGCGATAGCGTTACTTCAGCAGGAGCGACATGTACCTCGGGTGCCGCGACGTGCACTTCTGGCGCGGCGACAGAAACGTTCGTTATGTCAGGTTCGCCCTTTTCGACGGTAATGTTGTGAGTCGCCGTAGCGTCAACGTTATGGACATGCGTACTTGTCGCATCCACATGTACCACAGGAGCCTCGGCACCCGCAACTTCAATATGATGCTCAGGATAACTACGTGCATCAATATCGAAATGAGGCCGCATTTCCGGAAGGTTCACAGTGATGTCAGGTTGCTTCTTACTGAAGTTAGCAACATCAGCAACCAAGCCAAGACGTTCCGTAAGTGCCCGAAGGTCTTGAGAGATTCTGGAGACTACGATGTCCGCGGCTTTGGCAGCAATGTCGGTAGCGTCGGGTACGGGGGGTGCGGCGGGAACGAGGGCAACTGACTTTGCTGCGGGTGCCGAGAGCGGTGCAGCAATCGCTTGTGCTAGATCATCTAGATTACCAGAAGCACCGATGTCGTTCAGGTATGCTGCGCGTTCCTGGCTTTGATGCGCGAACTGATATGTACGATATTGCTTACCGACTCGGGCTTTGCAGAATCGATAGAATGCTGCGAGTTCTGCTGATGCATCTGTTTCAGGAGTTCCAGAACTTTTGGCGCTAGTAGCGTTGCCAACGCGTCCATGTCGATCAGATTGAGTGCCGCGTCCCTGATTTCCTGAATGTTCTGGAGTGCTGTCGCTGTGTCCATTGTCAGGGTAACTTGATTGTCCATCGGTACTCTTTTCAGCCGCAGGTACGGGATCCTTAAGATCCTCTTTGGGCTTCACTTGCTTCATGCGCGGGACTACTGAATCTGGCGTCGGATTTACAGAACGCGCGGTACTGCGGGGCTTGGGAGTCTTAGGGGCACCTGTGGTGCTGGATGGACTGCGGGACTGAGATGGTCCGTCGTCCGTAGAGTCGTTGGGGTCGTTAAGTTCTGGGTGCGCTGAACGGTCTGGAATCTCGCCAGTGTTCTGTGCTACGACTGCTTGCTGTAGCGCAAGTTGTCCGGCAATGTAGACAACCTCATTGCCGACCGTCACGGCCAATTCGTCGGCTTCGGGTCCGTCTATGACGGGCAGGCCCAACTTGTTCCGAATCTCGTTGCGCGTCATAATGCCCGCGCCAACGTATAGCGTGTCGGTCTGTGCAGCCTCTACATTGTCGGCGGAATCGACTTCGTTGGTGGCTTGAATGGTGATTTCGGGACCGACGCCAAGAAAGCGTCGTGCGAGATCATTGATGCAATCGGTGATAAAGTTAATGATCGCGGCAGAAGAGTAGGCTTCGCTCTGCGTTTGCTCACCCTCAAGGTTCTTCTGTGACGACAGTGGCAACTTTGCCTGGATGCCCAACTGCGTCATGGGAACGCCAAAGCGACTTCCCAACTGACCTATGATGAAACTATCGTAGTCTCCGCGATAGACCTCTTCAATGCCCTTCATCTGCTCTGGAGTCAGCCCCGCTGGAAGCAGGAATGCCATTTGTCGACGGGTGATCTGTCCTGCCAGGCGGTCATTCATTACGTTCTCGTAATAGGCTGCCTGTTCTGGGGTCCAGTTAAACTTATCGTCAGCCTTGAGCAGCAACTTAGGGGTTGCGCCGTTTGTATATTCGGCGTTAAGCCACTTCTGTCGAGCTAGGTACATCTGAATCAACGGCAGCGACTCTTCGACAGGACTGAACCCATAGACAGAATGGGGGGTGGGTCGCATCAGGTAGTACGCGAGTTGATCATGCAGGTACTGACCCTTAACGCCAGGTCTATTAGGATCTTCTGCTTGCGTCTCGTTTCGCGGGAAACCGTAGAGGACTTGTTGATAAGCTGGAGCTGGCGGTCTTGGAATAAAGCCCTGATTATCCCTCAGCACCTTGATGGTTTGAGGGTCGATGTTAGATAGTGATTCTAGTTTGCCACCGAGCGTGTACTGAGGGTAAACTACCCACGCGTCGAACGCCATGAGGTTAAAGATGGCCTCAGAGAGCCACTGTCTAAACGTGAATCCCATGCGGCGATCTGGGCACTCGAAAAATCGTTGGACCATGTATAGCTCATCGCCGTACTTCTCGCGAGCGATCTCAGAGGCGCGTGCACTATTAGGCGCACCACTCTCTGACATGATCTGTTGCAGGATTTGCTTACTGAATCCGAAGTGCCAATCGTAGCCGTTTAATTCGTCCTGCTTAATGAAAATACATTTCGCAACAAGATCGCAGTTGCGGGCAGCATAGGTCAGTACGCTCCACGGCACTGGTCTATCGACCAATTGCACGTTCCATGCTGGCTCGTACTGCCCGCGGCGCAGTTGAGAACGTCCACTAGCATCTAAGGGATCTAGACTATCGGGCCAGAGGGGCGCCGCTGGACCAAACAAGGAATCGAACACGCCAGGAGGTCGTGGTAGCGGGTTGGCCCCGAAATTTCCACCCGTTTGGTTGAAAGGACTGGATGGATTGGGAACTGGGTATGTAGCTCCGCTGACTGTCGTAGCAGCAGGTGCCCCCTGCAACGCAGGCGAGAGAGCCTTTTCCACACCCGCATCGATTGCGGCCTGAAGCTGGGCGGTCTTGCGTTCACGCCGTTTTGTGAATAGGGGAATATTAGCCACCGATTCCCCTCCTAGGGGTGATTAAACACACGCAAGCAATAGCCAACGTTTAAATTCCTTGATCGCCTTATTGGCAGCGCCAATTTTGGCTCTAGTTTCCGCGGAAACCTCATGCCCCGTATTGGTGGCTCTGATCTTCTCTCTAGTTTCTGCGGTTACGACGCGGCCCTTATGAGATGCACTCAGTTTGTCTTTAGTCTCTTGGGACGCCGTGGTGCCCCGATGCTGTGCAGCAATCTTTTCGCGTTCCTCGGGGTTATCCCACCGCTTCTTAGCCGACTCCCGCATCTTGGCCCGAGTTTCCTCAGAAACCGGAGGACGATTTTGCTGGCCGTTACTGATCGCCCGCTTGTGCTCCTCGGTCAACTTGCGGCCCAACGTCCGCTTGTGCCCCTTGGCGGATTCGGACATTTTGGCCCGAGTCTCGGGAGTGTGCTTACGGCCCTTCTGCGACTCAGATATCTTGCGTCGCGTTTCCTCGCTATGCTTGTAGCCAAGCAGACTGCCCGCGACCTTGCTGCCATTCATGGCTGGCTGTCGTTCATCTAGCCATTCCTGCTCAATTGGAATGAGCCGATCCTTAGCCTGGAGATTGGTCCAGCCTGGCGGGATGGGCAGGTGCTCGATAATTTCGAACTCAAAGGCATCTAGGCCGTACTTATCAAACACGCGCTGCATGTACTTGGAGTGATGACGCCCCATTCTCAATTGGGACTTGTGTAACTCCCAGCGTCTATACAGATTCATAGCGCTGCCGATATACTCATCGCCATTGCGAAGATAAATGATTCGATAAATGCCACCCGTTTTGGGCAGCATGGCTACCTTCTTCATATGTCCTCCCCTACAGAGGTTATTAAACTTCGGCCAGCGCGGACGCGTTGTAGGGCCGCGTCGGCACCAGCCGAAACCTTAGTTATTAAAAAATGACCAGCCCTGTTGTGGCAGAATGTTTTCCAACATTCGCTGCACCGACAGTGTGTGCGGATCTGGCGCACGCTGCGGACCGTAACCTGATGTCAGACTCCACACCTCTGCGGTTGGTTCAATGACTTCAGGTGCGTCTGTGTCCACGGGTCTGTCGGCACCGCATTTGCTGCACTTCGGAGTGTTCTTTGGCGCAGGAGTACCGCAGGCAGCACACGGAGGGTGCTCCATTTCTAACATCTCCTTGCCATGAACCCCAGGCAGTCCAACTAATCCCAGTTCCGTCAAACCATGCACCAACGCGTCAACCCTGTCGGGACTCTTCTGACCGCGCTGATCAGGGACCCAGGTGCACCATTGGTCCTCAAGTTCCTCAAAATACCCGACGTGACTAACTTTGCCTTGTTCATAAAGTGCAGCAATCGGTTCGGCGCGTAATTTCTTACCGAGTTTAGCAGATACGCCTTTATAGGCAATGTTTGGATGGACCGACCTGACGATATTCTCAACCATGTCGCCGCCTTGATTCTTCTCGGCAACGACGCGATCGGCCTTCCATTTATCATAAGCCCGTGCGACAATACGTGCCCAGCCGTCTGGAGATTCCTTGCAGGACAGGTCTGCTAGGACGTACCCGCGCCCATCTTGTCCTTTGGCACAGACGACAATGCCGGTCTCGTCGGCTTCCTCGCCAGTCGTAGTCGCAGGGTCTACTGCTACCACAATGCGCGTCAGGTGCAACTGAGCGATTTCTTCGGGACGTAGCCTGGGTTCGTCAATCATGTCCTGAGTGACAAGAGCCCCATCAACGTCGGTAAGGAGTTCGCCGTAGAGTTCCTGACGGCCACGGCGCGTACCTTCGTACCGTGCCTTCATTTCCTCAAGGAACTTAGGAGCTAGGTTCTCTGCGTTGTCGAAGGTACTACCGCGAGTAATGACAACCGAACCTTGCTCATGATCCTCTTCGACAAGATTGCGAAGAAGCGTAACTGGCTTCGGTGTCGTCGTTACCACAACGCGCGGATTGACTCGCATGTCTCGGAGTGTCGGGAGAAGTCCAAGGTGCCAAGTGTCTGGATAGCGCCATGAACTTAATTCGTCTGCCCAGCATCCTGCGAGGTTGTAGCCTCTGAGGCGGTCTGGCTTATCCGCGGACACTAAATGAATCACAGAATTATTGCTAAGGTGAATGTCACCTAATGTCCGGTTGTACTTGACGACTAGGCCCTTAGGGGCAATATTGAGTACACCGACATTCAGGTCTTCAGCGCACTTACGGGAGTCAAATCCCGTAGGTGCTACGACAGCCCATTCAGTATGGGATGTGGCGGCAGCCTCGCGAAGTAGCCATTCCGCAGCGCATCTGGACTTGCCGAATCCACGGCCTGACAGGAGCAACCAAATGAACCAGTCGCTATCGGGAGGTCGCTGATTGGCTCGACAATGCTTCCATTCCCAACCGCTATGAGGCTTCCCATCGCAATACAGATTGTCGCAGTACCAACTAGACTTCTCTTCTAGGGGGGCGTAGGAATCCGCCAGTAGCGCAGTGACCGCATTGACATCAGGCGCTATGGGCAATGGAACGTCCTAGAGGAATTTAAAGTCATTTGGGGTACTAGGGGACTAGATAAATGATTGAACGGCTGTACGGCGCGTACAGAGGGTCTCAGGGGTATTGTAGGAGTACGGCTGGGGCGACCCTATATAGGGTTCTACACATCTAAAAATATTTTCGCGCTGACCAGGCGCGGTATCCATACGTTTTTCTTGGTGCCGCGAAATCTTCGAATCCCGCCGGCCACCTCAGCTCCCACGGGCCGGAGATTCCCTACGCTTTGGGGTCCCTGGGCTCGTGACTCTCAACACTTCCCCTAAGACTCTTGACACTTACGGCACGGCATGTCATAGATATACCCATGACACGCACCAGCACTGACGAATACCGAGACGGCAGGCTCTGGGCAGGCTTCGACTACGACCGGCAAGCCTGGGTGTCCGATGGTGTCTACGTACGCTGTGGCCACCCTGACACCATGAGCTGCGGATGCTACGGCAGGGACCACGAAGGCGAGGCGACATCATGACCCTACGGGCCCGCATTGCCATCGCAACAGTTGCAACCGTCATCATGACGGCACTGGCACTATCACCAGACCACCCGGCACCATCGTCCCATTACTACGGACAGTGGAACAGTGCGGATCACTGCGTATGGATCGACATACACCCTAGCCATACGTGGATCTGTGACGAGCAGGACCAAGTGCCTAACGTGCTAGGTGTGTACCGATGACGCTGTCAGTCCGGTTGTCCCTGGTAGCTCTAAGCCTGTTGGCCATGTGGCTACCTGCGGACCCTAAGCGCCCGCGGTAATATTGACACTTTCGGCCACGAAAAGTCTTGACAATTACGCCAGACAGGCAGACAATCTAGGTATGACGAAAGGATCGGACACCATGACCGAGGCACCAGTCGTATTCAGCATGGACCTAGCGAACGCTCCGACCTCTGAGCGATTCTGTTACGAAGCGGCCGCGGTCCTCGGCCAGACCATCGGCGCCGACGATGCCGCGATTCTCTCCGACCGTTTCGGTGAATTCGTTGACGAGGTTGTCACCGAATGGACCGACGCTCTGGAGTCCGCAGGCTACGCGGTCCGTTGGGATGCCGGCGACGTAGTCGTTTGGGATCTCCGCGAATTCTCCGACGACGACCGCGAAGCATTCTTTGACGAGATGTTCGCCTAGGACTCTTGACAATTCCGCCATCGTGGTAACGTAGTTTCCAACAGGAACGAAGGAGCAGAAATGAACGAGACAACCGCTCGCAAATGGGTGAATGTGGACGCTGGTCCTATTCAGCTCAAGAGGGTGCAAAAGGCTCTCAGCGCCGTTAATTGGGAGGGTAAGACGTTCACTCGGCTGTCTGGTGTCGTTGGGGAGCCTGAAGGCAGGTTCGACCGTACGACCATGACGGAGCCGTTCGGAACGGCGCGTCCTGAGACTGCCGAAGTGCTCGCGGACGTTGGCGAGCGTTTTGACTACACGATCACCAAGAAAAACGTTAACGAGGTGATAGCGGCTCTTGAGGGTGCCCGCGTTCACTTGGCTGCCAATCGGCCCGAGCGTGACGAGAGAATCACCAAGGAAGAGAAAGCCGAGCGCGTTGCTAGGGTCGACGCTATGCACGTTGCTCAATCTGCCGGCGCTGCCATTCAAGAGGAATTGCGCAAGCAGGTCATCGCAGCGATGCCCGATGGCGCAAAGGCTCTGATCGTCGCCCAGTGCAAGGAAGACGACAGCGACCCGATGACGGATTACTTTAGCAACAAAACTCAGCGATGCGTCGCTATCGGTTGGCGATTCTCAGCACGCGAAGACTTCAAGAGGCTGCACGCTGTCGCCGGTACCTTTGTCGAAACAGAGCACTTGGTCAGTCAAGAGGCTTTGACTGCCTGGGTCGCTGACAAGAATGCCAGCGGTTATGGTCGCTACGTTGCCGAGAATGCCGGCGAGCACCGCGACAATTACAGCATGGGCGCAGGCAACTACCTCAGCGATCATGGCTGGGACGGTAGCGGCTCTGGTTGGGTCGTGAAGTCTTACAATCTCGGCGGGTACCGCGATGGCGACCGCGTCGACGTTACTGCGGCCTGGTGGCCATCCTTGACAGAGCTGCACTTGCCAGACAAGGCCAGCGCCGACAGCACCACGACAGACGCGGTGACTGGCGAGACTGGCGTTATCGTCCGTCCGTCAAGCACTGGCCGCGCCGGCTTTGTCGAATTGGTCTTTCCTAGCAAGCCGTCCGAAGATGTCCGTCAGGGTCTCAAGTCTCACGGATTCCGCTGGGCACGTAGTAACGCATGCTGGTACGGTCGCGACACTGCCTACGCTAACAAGGTCGCTGGCATTGCCGATGGTGCGTCATGACCACCGTACCCACATACCGCATGGACCCCACAACCCTCGCGGCCATCCGTACCGCCGTATCCCAGTGGCAACGCGAGGAGCAACTAGGACAACAGGTCGAAGAGGCTTTTAGGGGGATGAGGAGCCAACAGTCATGAGGAACCTTCAGGAAGCCACAGACTTTTTCTACCGTCATGCCAGATGGTCTTACGGTGCCGGCGAGACTGAGGAGCAAGGTCGGACGCGTTGCGCTCGCGAACTTGCCGGCGCAGAGCACTGGGCGCAGTCTGTAGGACTCACGTACCTTTGGGAGTCTGACTGGACTGTCGGCAGTCACGTTTCCGAATATGACTGCTACGACGAGGAGCCTGGCAGTTGCGAAACGTGCGTAGCGTACCTTAACGGTGCGGTCGTTACGGCGCTCGGCTGCATTGACGACGCTGACGACAATGACCGCAGAGTCATCGAAGCGGAGCTAGCGTCAGAGGCTAAAGACGAAATGGTGATGTCATGACTCTCAGTCACGACGATTACCTAGCGTCCGTCTGGAACAACGAATCACCGACACCATACGACGCGGAGGAGACAACGCAAACGAGGATGCCGACGCGGTACGAAGTGTCGGAGATAGTGCGAGACGCTTTGGTTAATGAGGAACTTGGACTCTGGTCGAACTTGGTCCGAGCTATCTGGCTAGGGTCTTGACAGTTTCCCCAGGAGGGTATTTAATCAAGACATGACAAACACTCAGACGTGCTCGGAATGCCAGGGGACCGCCATTCGCTACGACAACGAGTGGCACATGGTGGAGCGGAACGCAGCAGGACTTATCACAGTAGCCGCGTTCATCGAAAATGGTCAGATCACCGACACCCCGACAACTGCGGCCGTGTTCGTTTGCGCAGAGTGCTGGGCGACAGAAAAACTGGACTGAAAGGAACTACAGGCCATGACATTTGACGAATTCAAGGCAGCTGTTGAAGCAGTGAATCCCGAGCTCGGCGCATCACTCGATGTCAAGGTGGAGCGAGGCGGCAGTTGGTATTCCGTAGACATCGCGGAGGTCGGTCCCGACAGTTTCTCCGCGTTCCTCATTCGCATCAGTGCCTAGCACCTGTAAACACTTCGCGGCCGCATGTGCCGGCAGGAAGCCATGTTCCGACTGTCCTGCAAAGACTGAGATAGCGAGGAGACGTAGGGAAATGACAAGCGCGACAGTTACGAAGATGTCGAGTAAGTGGCCGCGGCGTAAGGAACAAGATGCAGCGCAGGTCGCGAGGGTTGCAGCGCGTGCCGAAAGGATCAAGAAGGACGTTACGGAACTGCGGAAGCAGCTGGTGCAGCAGGCGCGAACGAACGTTCATAATGGGCGAGACGGAGAGTCCGTTAGTGCGGACGCGGCGCCGGTTGAATCGGACATCGTGTCCGCAAGTCAAAACCCAAGGCCAAAAGACCTGTCCGAAGTGGTCGGCCAAGAAACGCTAAAGCTCCAAATTCAAACCGTTTTGCTGGGTGCTCAGTTACGCGGCGACAGAATCCCCAATGTGTTACTCCAGGGAGCTTCGGGTTGTGGAAAGACCAGCATCGCTCGGGTTATCAGTGAGACCGTGGGTTACGATCTAATCACCACGTCTGGCCCCATGCTCCGTCGCCCGCAAGACTTGACTGGGTTGGTTCTGAAAATCACAGAACCCACAATCCTCTTTGTAGACGAAATCCATTCCGCTAACCGCACATGTCTGGAAGGCATTTACAGCATCCTAGAGGATGGCCGGATTGACCTTCTGGGCGCATCTGGTGACTCAGCCGTCGCTCACACCCACATGGCGTCGCATATCACGGTTGTGGCGGCAACCACACAAGCAGGCGCGCTGGCGGAACCCCTGCGCAACAGGTTCCAAACGACCTTTACGCTGGCGGACTATTCCGAGGACGAACTAGCACAAATCGTTGCCCGTCTTTGGGATCGCAAAGAAATCCCTTACGCCGAGGGAGAGCCTGAAGAAGTAGCGAAGCGTTGCAAATCGACCCCGCGACGCTGCGTGCATCTGGCCACTCGCGTACTTGATCTGCTAGCCATCGACGGATCTCCCGCCGTTCATCCTGGCACCGTTGCTCACGCCATGAACATATTTGGCATAAGACAAACGGGCCTAGACGATATGGACCTGAAATATCTTCACGCCCTAACAGACACCTTTAACGGTCGGGCTGGGCTAGAGGCGCTTGGTTCGTTTCTCAATACCGACGCACGGAGTCTGTCGGAGCAAGTCGAGCCATATCTTGCTAGGCAGGGTGTTATTATCCGAACACGCGGCGGGAGGCTTGCCACTCAGAAGGCTTGGGAGATCATCAAAGAGGAGTCCCTAGGATGATGCTTCCAGTAAGGCCGCCCTGCGCCCTGGGCGTTCTCGAATGCGTTCCGCGATTTTTGTTCCCTGCGCCGTATCCAAGGATTCAGCCAGGGTCACAATACACAGCCAATCTTCGTCTACGAATGGGACCGACAAACGTCTGTTGGCGGTCCGTTGCGCCTGTGTGGCCCAGCGGCAATTTTCAGGCTCATAGTTGCCTTCCGGATCTATGCGGTCTAGGGATGTCCCTTGCGGACGCTCCCCCATGTCCTCTAGAAACTGCTTAAAGTCATGCCAGTGCTCACACACAGCAATACCCACCGCACCATAACTGCGGTATGCCCGATTGGACGGCTGGTAACACCGCGCCGTCATCGAACTCCAACTATTGTAACTGCTCCCCGCTGTCGTGCGCTTGGGTCGTTGCTTTTCCCATTCCCGCATAACCTCTTTTTTGTGTTCGGCCGCATGGACCGTACAGCGCTCTGCATTGGGTCCACGATCAGCAATATCACACCCGCAGTCCAAACACTGCCTCACGATCAGATTGGGCGTGCCGTGAGTCTTCCAGCGCTTATGGTGCTTCATACACCACCCAAAGGCCAGCACCGGTTCGTCACAATCGACTTCTTTGCAGGTGCTATGGTTTGTCCGATTTTCGTCGTAGCATTCGCGGGAACAAAAGATGGCTTCCCGAGTAGAGGGGTCAAATCGCTTGCCACACTGAAGGCAGTCTTTGTCTGGGATGGGTGGCGTACCCCACTTATTGCGTTTGTTGTCTCCACGCCCGTCAGGCGACCCGGTGTGCCACCAGTTGTCATAGTGCCTTTGACACCACTGGCGCATCTTAACGTGGACAGGTCGTCCGCATCCGTCTTCTTTACAAATCCCTACTTCTTGTATAGTATCGCTCATGTCAGCACCTCCAGGGGTGTTGGCCGAGCCGGGAGACGTTCATGCGTCGTCCCGGCTTTAACGTTGGAAAGGAATACACAATGACCAGTCAAGTAGTGATTCTCTTCGGGGCCGTATTCGCGGCCAGTTGTGTGGAGTCTGTTGAGGCAGCGGTTATCACCATGGCCGCAGCATCGGAGAAAGGATGGCGTCCCGCCCTTTGGGGTGCGGGTAGCGCCATCGCTCTCATGGCGCTGTTCGTTGTCTGCGGTGGCATCCCCCTGGCGAAGCTCGTACCCATTCAAATTCTGCAATGTGTCATGGGAGCGGGGATGCTCTGGATCGGTTGGCGTTGGTGGGTCAAAGCGACCCAAAGGCTGGCAGGGGTCCGAGCCATTAAGACGGAGCAGCAGCGATATCAAGACACCGTTACAGAGATGCGCTCCAGGTCGCGCACTGGCTTCCTGGTTGCGTTTCAAGGCACGGCGTTGGAAATGTTCGAGGTCGTGCTTATTGCCGTCACGCTTGGCACAGCCTCTAGGGACTTGGGCGTAGCGGGCCTCGCGGCAGTCGTCGCTGTGGTCTTGATTATTGGTCTTGCGGTGATATCCCGCAAGCAACTCAATCGGCTACCCGAAGTCCTGACGAAGACAATCGTTTCCATCTGTCTGCTGGGTTTCGGGGTGTTCTGGACCGGCGAAGGATTGGGCTATCGCTGGCCAATGGCTGACGGGTCTTTGTTACTCATCTTAGCCATCATCACTGGTCTCACCCTGGGCACCGTTAGCCGACTTGGCAGGGTTCAGAAAACCAAAGAATTGGAGATGGTCGCATGACCACCCGCCCATTCAGCCTCGCATTCTCCGAAGGAGAACTAGTCGCCCTTGAGGTCATCTTGACAGATTGGCGCGACACCGTCGACCCCGCCAAGATGGTGCAAATGTGGAGCCCCGACGCTCGCAACGCTTACCAAAGGCTCAAGGGTCTCCGAGGGATCTCAGAACAGATAGAACTAGGAGCCTGACCCATGACTGACTACAACGTCAATATCCGATTCCCGAAAGAACCGACACCACCCAAGCGGCGCCGCGGCAGAGACATATTCTGGCTGCTGGTGGCGGCTGCACTGTTCTCGGTGCCGTTCGGCTCGTCGATCGTCTTCGCCGTCCTCGCTGCGTCGCTTGTGTCAATCTACCTGATTGCGACAGCCCGATGACTGGCGAGCGATACGTCAACCTCAAAGACATCGCTCAAATGTCGGGTCTATCGATGTCGTCGCTTTACTCATACCGAACGTGGGGCGTGCTACCTCCAGCTGACGCTTACCAGAGCAATCGCCCGATGTGGCGTATTTCTAAGATTCAGCGTTGGCTACGGGAACGCCCGCCGATCGGGAGACCGCCACTGGTGAAGCCGGAGCGTCGTTCTTATCGCGCAATGCCTGGCCAAACGCAATCATCAAAGCGTCCTGTTGTTCGGCGGTAATCCCAGCCTGCCTGACGGCAGTGCTGAGAGCTTCGCGAATCTTGGTAGCCGTCGCATCGTCAACGCGACTCTGAATCCGAGCAATCCTATCGTCCAGGTCCAGTCTCGCCATCCCGAGTAGCGTTGTGCCAAAGCGGCTGTGTGCTCGCTCCCATGCCTCAAAGGTAACTGAGATTTTGTCACCCATAGGTCCGCCGTACTCTTTGAGAGATGCCAACTCCTCAATTTTAGAGAGCAAGATGGTCTCGACAGCACGCTGACGCCCCGCAAAATCTGCAAGCTCGCTGAACGGATCGAGTACAGGATCCCACTCGGTCAGTCCGAGCAGTTTTTGCGCTTCCTCCTGTAGTGTCTCTCTCGCTGCCTTCTTGTTCGCGGAGGGGGTCAGGCCGGCATGAAAACGACAAGCCCCTTTGCCTACGTGGTCCGTCCCCTTGCCCAGTGGGTTACGACAAGGCTCGCCCTTCTTCTCACCTGACGAGATGTGCCCAGGGCATGACGGAACACCCAGTTGGGGATTGATGTGTTGCTGCCCACAGCGTTCACAAATCGGAACCTCTGGGCGTTCCTTTGGCACCTACTCGCCCCGATCCATCAAAATCAAGTGGTACCCAAGGGCACCCAATAACGCAGGACAAATCCAAGGATGCCGCTTCGCCAACCTTGACAGAGTGGGGAAACGCTCCGAGTCAACCAAGATACTCAGGCACTCATACGCACAGGTCGCCGCCGTAGCGAGCCTTAACGCAGGGTAGATTTTCTGCATCGGTCATGCAAGCAGTTCGGACGCTATACGAAACCCGCCCATCTTCATACCTAGAATGCCCCAGCTGGTGGATCCAGATGATGCCACAAGTAAAAGATTCTTCTCGCCCCCTGAATTCACGCACTCTAGGTCCGTACACCATGACAGCAATAGGTTCGGCCCAGGATAACTAAGATTCAGGTAGTTCTGCAAGGCGGCACTAACGGCTTCGCGTGCTTCTTGAAGGGCTGCGGTGTCCTCAGTCATCAGGCGAAGTCATCTCATCCAAAATCATGACGCCCACCTGTCCTGCTCCACGAAGAAAATGCTGAGAGGCCGAGGCGCTCATAAACACAAGCAATGTAGGTTCGGCGTCCACGTCGTCACTTGAGATTGACTCAGCAAATCCCACAAAGTCACGAACGTACATTCCCTCACCGAAGATGCTCGCAATGTGATTCTGGATCGCTACGGCAAGTTCGGCACGCGTGCCCTGAATCGCCTCAATGTCGTGATGGTGATGCGAGTGCATTAAGGCTCCTCCGTGTCGTAACGTTCCCGTCGTTGCATTTCGGCCCAGCACCTAAAGGCAAGTACGTACCAGTCCGGTGGTCGATCTCGATCCGTCAGAACCCCAACCACGCCACTCTCGTAGACAAGTTCCGCACTCTCACTACCTTCGTCACTGACGAGATGTAGTTCCGTGGGTTTCTTGGGGGTCATCGTTTTGGAGAGAGTCCTGGGATCCATTTAGACGGATACTGTTCGGGGTTACCGTAGAAACCGCAGGCATTACAACACAACCATAAGCAATTTCCGTTGGCACAATGTTCGGTGAGGGGCTGACCGCATTTAGGAGTCGGACAGGCAACTGTGTGCTTTGTTGTCACTCGGACATCTTCACTGCATGAAATCCCCACGGCATATCAGACGGTTGCGGTTCCTGCGTGTAATGCATTGTTCCAAGATCCGAATTCAATAAGTCAACCTCAGTGGGTCCGTACCATTCGTCAACAGGGATCTCGTTGGGTTTGTTGGCACCGCGGGGTCGTGAGGCTACGCGCTCGTAATCCGCGACACACATACGACACATGGCCTCATCGCGGTCAACCCAATCAGCCCAGCACCTCGGACAGAGGTGACGTTCACGCAATCAAATGACCCCTTTAAACAGAAAATCAGGGGCCAGATCCCCTACATTATACATTATGGCAATCAGACTTAGGGAACGCGTTTTTATCCCCTGGTCCCGCAGGTCAGGACGCATTTTTGGTCTCTTTGTCGGGAGCCCTCTGTGCTTTGACGTGATGGATGAATCGGACGCGATCCGGGCGTCCTTGTGCGCTCCACTCCTTGTAGCACTTCTCATCGAAACCAGCACGATTGCGCCCAGCGATTGGATCACCACACGCCATACAATCTGGAACGGTCCGCCG
>Ga0070733_10001959_pt1 | contig 15022 bp, 15 predicted proteins | sample Coa_R1_9_FD_66450 | JGI IMG/M metagenome (GOLD analysis project Ga0070733, IMG submission 66450) | Surface soil microbial communities from Centralia Pennsylvania, which are recovering from an underground coalmine fire - Coalmine... | ecosystem: Environmental > Terrestrial > Soil > Unclassified ... | reverse complement strand
CTACTGTCTTCTTGCAGCGGAGACCTGCGACGGCGTTATCCAACAGCCTTCGCCGCCGCGCGGCCCGCGTTGCGGCCCGAAAACAGGCAGCCGCCAAGGAAGGTGCCTTCGAGCGCGCGATAGCCATGCATGCCGCCGCCGCCGAAACCCGCCGCTTCGCCCACGGCGTAAAGTCCGGCAATTGGCGCGCCATCGGCGCTTAAGACCCGACTGTCGAGATCAGTCTGAATGCCGCCAAGCGTTTTGCGGGTCAAAATGTTCAACCGCACCGCGATCAGCGGCCCGGCCTGAGGATCAAGCAGCTTGTGCGGCGGGGCGACGCGAACGAGCTTGTCGCCGAGATAGCTCCTCGCGCCGCGCATCGCGACAATCTGCATGTCCTTGGCGAAAGGATTGTCGAGTTGCCGGTCGCGTGCGCGGATCTCACGCTCGACGACGGCAAGATCGAGCAAAGGCTCGCCGCCGATAAGCGCGTTCATGCGCGCGACCAGCGCCGGCAGCTCACGCTCGACGATGAAATCCTCGCCCTTCTCCATGAAAGCTCTGACCGGCCCCGGCGTCCCCGCGCGGACGCGCTTCAGCACCTGGCGCCAGCTCTTGGCTGTTATGTCCGGGTTCTGTTCGGAGCCGGATAGCGCGAATTCCTTGGCGATGATCTTCTGGGTCAGGACGAACCAAGTGTGATCGTACCCCGTGGTCCGGATGTGCTGCAACGTGCCGAGCGTGTCGAACCCCGGATAGAAGGGAACCGGCAGTCGGCGGCCTCGCGCGTCGAGCCATAGCGAGGACGGGCCGGGCAGAATGCGGATCGCATGGTCCGGCCAGATCGGCGCCCAATTCTTCACGCCTTCCACATAGTGCCACATCCGATCGCGATTGATCAAAGCGCCGCCGGCGCTTTCCGTGATCGCCAGCATGCGGCCGTCGACATGATCCGGCACGCCGGTGATCATCCGCGCCGGCGGCTCGCCCAAGCGCTTCGGCCAGTTCTGCCGCACCAAATCGTGATTGCCGCCGATGCCGCCGGAAGCGACGATCACGCATGGCGCCTTCAACGCGAATTGTCCGACGACGACGCGCGAGCTCTTTTGCCCGCGCTCGATATGGCTCGGCTCGAGAATATCGCCCGCGACGCCGTCGACCGCTCCGCCGCTCTTCGTAATCTCGTTCACGCGATGGCGGAATTTGAACGTTACGAGCCCCTGCCGCGCGGCTTCGAGAGCGCGTTTGGCGAAAGGCTCGAGCACGCCGGGGCCCGTGCCCCAGGTGATGTGAAAACGCGGCACGGAATTGCCATGACCCACCGCATTGTGGCCGCCGCGTTCGGCCCAACCGACGACCGGGAAGAAGCGCAGGCCCCGCTCGCGCAGCCAGGATCGCTTCTCGCCGGCGGCGAAAGCGACATAGGCTTCGGCCCATCGCCGCGGCCAAAAATCCTCGTCGCGGTCAAAGCCCGCTGTCCCCATCCAGTCTTCGAGCGCCAGGTCGTACGAATCGCGGATGCGCATCCGCCGCTGTTCGGGCGAATCGACAAGGAACAGGCCGCCGAGGGACCAGAAAGATTGCCCGCCGAGCGACTGCTCCGGCTCCTGGTCGAGGATGATGACTTTTCTTTTCGCCTCGGCTAGTTCGCAGGCCGCGACAAGCCCGGCAAGCCCTGCGCCGACGATGATGACATCCGCGTCGTAAGCCACGTTTCCTCCCGGACGGCGTTTTGGCGGCAATCTCCCACGCCGCTCACGGGAATTCCATCCCGCGCGGCGATAAGCGGTCACAAAAGCTCGGGCTGGCGCGTCTTAAGCAAGCCAAGCCTCGTTATTTGCGAGCGAAGCGAAGCAATCCGTGGCGTTCCATGAGTGGATGGCTTCGTCGCTTCGCTCCCGCGCAGTGGCGGGGAGAGGCGAGAGGTGGAGACTTCGCATGTCGGCGCGCGCCCTCTCGGGGCTTTTGGGTCTTTTGAATCTCGGCAACGGCCTCCTCATGCTGGTCGCGCCGCACCATTGGTATGAGACCGTGCCTGGCGTCGTCACGACCGGCCCGTTCAACCATCATTTCGTCATCGACATCGCCCTCGCCTATGTCGCCAGCGGCGCCGGCATGCTCGCTGGGCTGCGGCCAGGACGAAGCGCCGCCGTTTTCGCCCTGGCCGGCGCGATTTGGCCGGCGTTGCATGCGCTGTTCCACATCTCGGAATGGCTCGCCGGCGGATTTCCGGCCGATTTCATGAACGCGGCGACCCAAGTCGTCGGCGTCGTCCTGATCGGCCTTGTCGGGATCGCGCTCGCTTATCTGCAAGCGCGGAAAGAAGGAGCAGTCTGATGTTCAAATCCTACCTGCATGGCAAAGTCGCCGCGATGGAGCGCGCCTTCGGCTATGACGCGACCTATGTTCATGAAATGCTCGACGCTTCGACCCCGGCCTTCCTCAAGTTCGGCCTGTTCCAGAAAATGGCCTCGCACCAAGACAACGTCCCCTGCGAAGCCTGGTACGCCGCCAAGCTCGCCGCCGTCATGAGCGAGGATTGCGGCCCTTGCGCGCAGCTTGGCGTCGATATGGCGCTGCAAGCGGGCGTCGACGCCAAAATCCTCGCGGCGCTGGCGCGCCGCGACCTCCAGAGCGCGGGCGACGAAGCCTCGCTCGGCTTCCGTTATGGCGAAGCCGTGGCGACGAACTCGCCCGAAACGCCGGCGCTCGCCGCCGCAGCCGAGGCTCGATATGGCAAGCGCGGTCTCGTCACGCTCGCCTTGGCGGTCGCCAGCGCGCGCGTCTATCCTACCTTGAAGCGCGGGCTCGGCCATGGCGCGGCCTGCCAGAGGCTGGTCGTCGCCGACGATACGATTGTTGTGAAGCGCGCGGCATGAACGGCGATCTTCAAACCTTCGAGCGTCATCGCGCGCGTCTCCTCAGCATCGCCTATCGCATGCTCGGCGAAATGGCTGGCGCGGAAGACGTGGTCCAGGAGGCGTGGCTGCGGTGGCGGAGCGCGAACTTGGCCGAAATCCGCGATCCGCGCGCCTGGCTGTCGACAGTGGCGGTGCGGCTTTCGCTTGACGCGTTGCGCGCGGCCAGAACGCGGCGCGAGACCTATGTTGGACCCTGGTTGCCGGAGCCCATCTTGCCTGACGATACGCGACTTTTCGCCGCCGACGCGCCGAGCGACCACGCCGAGCTCGCCTCCGATCTCTCTTTGGCGCTGATGCACGTGCTCGAACGCCTCTCGCCCGAAGAGCGCGCCGCGCTGATTCTGCATGACGCCTTCGACTTCGACTATGAGGAGATCGCCGAAACGCTCGCCAAAAGCGAAGCCGCCTGCCGGAAGCTGGTGAGCCGCGCCCGAGAGCGGGTGAAGGTCGATCGGCCGCGTTTCACCGCCTCGAGCGAGCAGCATCGCGACCTTTTGATGCGTTTCAGCAAGGCAAGCACGGCGGCCGACGCCAAGGAGCTTGCCGCGCTCTTTGCGCCGAACGCCATCGCCTATACCGATGGCGGCGGCCACACGCCGGCGGCGCTCAATCCGATCTATGGCGCTGACAAAGTGGTGCGCTTCGTCGTCGGCCTCGCGCAGAAATTCAATTCCTGGGCGACGCTTCAATGGACGATGACGGAGATCAACGGTCGGCCTGCGCTCCTCAGCATCGCCGACGGCGATCCTTTGACCGCCATCACGCTCGAAAGCGACGGCGAGCGGATCACTGCGATCTACGTCCAGCGCAATCCCGAAAAGCTCGCCCGGCTCGCCCGCGTTCTCGGCTGGCCGGCTGGCGCGCAATAGCGGTTCATGCGGCGACCGCTTGCGCCACGGGACATCCGAAGCGTCAGGGCGATCGGAGCGATGTGAGAGCGGCGGTATTTCTCACGCCTTCGCCGCGACAAAGCGCAAGCCCTCAATCAGCGCCCCCGCATGCCTGAGCGACGCGCCGGCCGCCGCCGCCATCTGCGGCAGGATCAGCCATTCGAGCGTCCAGGCCGCGCCCGAGCGTTCGTTCTCATGGACCAGCGCCTGGTGCATGCCCGCGAGCAGCGCGGCGTTGAACCGCGCCAGCGTCACCAGAACTTCGGCGCGCACCGGATTTTGCTTATGCGGCATCGCCGACGAGCCGCCGCTCTCGGCGAGCCTGATTTCGCCAATCTCGTTCTGCGTCATGATGGCGACATCCGCGCCGATCTTGCCGAGCGAGCCGGAGACGAGCGACAGCCAGGAAGCAAACTCCGTGAGACCATCGCGCTGGACATGCCAACAGGGCCCCTCGCCAAGCGCGAGCAACCGCGCCAATTCGGCGGCGACTTTGTCGCCCTTATCGTCGAGGCCGTCGCGGGCGCCGGCGGCGCCGCCGAATTGCGCGACGAGCAGCCTCGGCTTCAGCTCGTCTAAGCGCGCGCGATGCCGCTCGAGAGGCGCGCGCCAATTGGCGAGTTTCTCGGCGGCAGGGATCGGCAGCGCGCGCTGCATGCGGGTGCGCCCCATCAAGGGAACGCCGCCTTGCTCCCTTTCGAGCGCGCGCAAAGCCGCGACGAGACCTTCGAGGCGCGCTTCAAAAAGCGCGACGACGCCTTTCAGCCGCAGGACGAGGCTCGTGTCGATGACGTCCTGGCTGGTCGCGCCGCGATGAACTTCGGCCGCATGATTCTCGCCGACCGCGGCGCGCAGCAACTTGATCAGCGCCGGCGCAACAACGCCGTCCCGCGCCGTTCCTTTGGCGAGCGTCGCAATATCCGGCGAGAGGGTGGCGCAGACATCCGCGATCCGCGCCGCCGCTTCTGCTGAGATGAGGCCCTCCGAGGCCTCCGCCCGCGCCAGCGCCGCCTCGAAGGCGAGCATCGCTTCGATGTCCGCGTCGACCGAGAAGGCCGCGGCGATCTCCTCGTCCCCCAACAGTGACGACAGGATCGGATGGTCGAAGGCGGAGATCGTCATTGAGTGGTCGCGTTCGCACCATTTCCGTACGATCGAGAGTTCTGTTTTTCCGCGCTAGCGGATACCCTCATCCGGCCCTTCGGGCCACCTTCTCCCGCAAGCGGGAGAAGGGGCTCTCGCGGCGTCGAGTCGTTTCTTTCGGCGTGGATGAAGCCCGCGGCGCGCTCCCTCTCCGGCTTGCGGGAGAGGGTTGGGGTGAGGGTAAGCCGCCGACCTCGGATATTCCCTACGTACCGCTGGTTCAAACCTGGACGCATGGACGCCGCCGTCAAATATCGAAGAACACCGTCTGGTCCTCGCCTTGCAGGCGAATATCGAACCGATAGACGACCTTGCCGCCCTTCTCGCTGCGCTCGGCGATCAGGCTTTTGACCCGGCCCTGATGCTCGAGACGCGCGAGGACGGGGCATTTGGCGTTTGCGGCCGCCTCGTCGGAGAAATACATCCGCGTATGAAGCCCGACATTGATGCCGCGCGCGATGATCCAGGCCGTGATATGGGGCGCCATCAACCGACCGTCGACGAAGGGGACGGCGCCGGGTTTGATGGTCTCGAAGCGGAACTCGCCGGTTTTGCCGTCGGTGGCCTGCCGGCCGAAGCCCGTGAAGTTCGGATCGGCCTTGCCGCGCTTCTCCTGCGGGCTGTTGTGGAGCCCGGCGGCGTCGGCCTGCCAGATCTCGACAAGCGCGTCCTTCAAAGGTTCGCCGGCGCCGTCGAAGACGCGGCCGACGATCGTGATGCGCTCGCCCTTGGCGCCGCGCCCGACCATCGCCTTGCCAAGATCGTTGGAATAGACCCCCGCGATGCCGGAATGATTGGGCGTCGCCCCGATATGGATATAGGGCCCCGCGGTCTGTGAAGGCGTCTCCTTCAAATGATCGAGCCGCTGAACCATCAATTGCCTTCCTTTCGATTCTCGAACGGCGTCGACCTGCGACCGCGCAACACGATGTCGAATTTGTACGCGAGCGAATCCATGTGCGTGGCGCTGTCGCGGTCCAGCGCCGCCACCAACAGCTCCACCGCGGCGCGATCGGGTATCCCCATCACGATCGGGCATTGCCAGATCATCGGGTCGCCCTCGAAATACATCTGCGTGACGAGGCGCTGGGCGAAGGCGTGGCCGAAGATCGAGAAATGGATATGGGCCGGCCGCCAATCATTGACCCGATTGGGCCAGGGATAGGGCCCGGGCTTTATCGTGCGAAACCAGTAGCGGCCCTCGCCGTCGGCAATCGTCCGCCCGCAGCCGCCGAAATTGGGATCGAGCGGCGCCTTGTACCCTTCGTTGGCGTGGCGATAACGGCCGCCCGCGTTGGCTTGCCAGATTTCCATCAAGGCGCCGGGAACGGGCCGGCCGTTCTCGTCCAGCACGCGGCCGTAGACATTGATGCGCGGCCCGATAGCCTCGCCGGACTTGGCGTAATTTTGAATGAGATCGTTGTCGAGTTCGCCAATCAGATTGTGACCGAACACCGGGCCGGTCATCTCGGAAATGGTATTCTCGAGCGAGAGATACGCGAAGCGCGGCGAGCGCAATATCGAAGTCTTGTATTGCGGCGTCAGAGGCGGCGGATGCCAGCCGCGATCGCGTCGGTAAAAGCTACCCGTCTCTTGCATTCGGAAATATCCCCTTTGAGCTAGTCCTTGCCTTGCGCGTTGCGCGCCATTTCGGCGTACGTCTTCTTCACGATTCTGAAAGCGCGATTGGCCGCCGGCACGCCGGCATAGACCGCGACGTGCATTAGCGCTTCGCGAACGTCCTCGGCCGTCGCGCCGGTGTTGACGGTCGCGCGAACATGCATCGCCACTTCCTCTTCGTGGCCGAGCGCGGCGAGCAAGGCGATTGTCAGCAGCGAGCGTTCGCGCTTCGTCAATTGCGGCCGCGACCACACCGAGCCCCAGGCGCCCTCGGTGATGAAAGTCTGGAACGGTTCGTCGAAATCGGTCATCGCGGCCGTCGCGCGATCGACATGCGCGCCGCCGAGAACGGCGCGTCGCGTCGCCATGCCTTTCTCGAAGCGCTCGCTTTTGCCGCTCACGAGGCGACCTCTCCGAGATGCCTCTCGATGAGGGCGCGCACCCTCTCCGGCTTCTCGATACAGGGCAGATGGCCGGCGCCCGCGACGATTTCGAGCTTCGCGCCGGGGATCAGCGCCGCCATTTCGTGGGCGAGATCCGGCGGCGTGGAGGCGTCCTGATCGCCGACAATAACAAGCGTCGCCACGCGGATGCGCTTTGCGCCTTCGGTGAGATCGGCATCGCGGATAGCGCGACATGCAGCCAAATACCCGTCCTTTGGCGTGCGCGTCAGCATGGCGCGCCAGCCCGCCATCATCTCGGTGTATTGGCGGCGATAGTCCTCGGTGAACCAACGCTGCATCACCGCTTCGCCGATGGCCTCGATGCCGCCCGCTTCAACCGCGCTGATTCGCGTCTTCCAAAGCTCCGCGGTTCCGATCTTGTGGCCGGTGTCGCTCAGAACCAGCGCGGCGACGAGATCAGGCCGCAGGCGATAGAGCTCTTGGGCGATCATGCCGCCAATCGAAAGGCCGACGACGGTCGCGGGGCCGCTTCGCAAATGATCGAGCAAACCCGCAAGATCGGCCGCGAAATCCGCTATTGTCGCGACAGGCGCGGCATGCGTCGACAAGCCATGGCCGCGCTTGTCGAAACGAATCACCCGCCTTTGTCGAGCGAGAGGCGCAGCTACGTCGTCCCAGATGCGAAAATCCGTGCCGAGCGAATTGATGAAGACGACCGCAGGGGCCTGCCGCGGCCCTTCGTCGGCGAAATGAGCGACGCCGCCGTTGGTTTGAGCAAAACGCATCGCCCTCCTCCCGCGCCGGGACGCGCCATCCCGCCCAACCGCGGGATAGTTATATCTGATTACAAACTAAATCCACAAAATGGAAGAAGTCGTAAAGGCCCTTCCGGTCAGAACCCCAACTCCATGCGGAGGCCCGTTTCGCCATCCTGCGCCTCGGCCTGCGCGGCGAGCCGAACGGGCGTATTGGCCGCGCCGAACAGATCGTAGTTCTTCCGCTGAACGATTTCGAAGAAGAAGCGATCTTTGAAGGTGCGCGTATAGATGTGAAGGAATTCCCCGTCCTTTACGCGATCGTAGAGGACGCCAAAGGCGCGCATCCGGACCAGCAACTCAGATTCGATATCGAAACGCGCGGCGAGATCGTCATAGTAATTGTCCGGTATGGCGAGGAACGCCACGCCCGCCGCGCGCGCCGCCTCGACGACGCCGAAAATATCGTCTGTGGCGAGAGCGATCTGCTGGAACCCAGCGCCGCCGAAAGCGTCAAGAAAGCGCGTCGCGCCGGTCGCGCCGCCGTCCGACACATTGAGGGCGATGCGGACCTCGTTATTCGAACTGCGAAAGGACCGGCTGAAGAAGGCGCCATGCGGGTCGGCGATCTCGACTTGCGGTTCGCTGCGGAAGCCAAGCGTCGATTTGTAGAACAAGGACCAAGTGAGAAATTCATTGCGTCGAACGACGTTCGAGAGATGGTCGATTTTGCGCAGCGCGCCTTGCTCGGCGGGCGCCGCTTCCGCGATGAAATCGCGCTCCCAATGCGATGCGTTCGCCGCATCGATGAAATAGATGAGGCTGCCTTCAACGCCGCCGACCGCCGGAATGGGCGTCTCTCCTGGACCGATCTTGCCGAAATAATTGGGACATCCCAGCGCGGCGGCGCGCTCCAGCGCGCATTCGACGCTGTCGACGCGCAGAGCGAGCGCGCAGATGGATGCGCCATGCAGCAAGTGGAACGAATAGGCGAAGCTGTCATTCTCGCGATTGAGAACGAGGTTGATATCGCCTTGACGATAGAGATCGACGTCCTTGGTGCGATGAACGGCGATGCGGCGAAACCCCAAGCCCTCGATCAGCGCGGCAAGACCTACGTTCTCGGGTTTATCCACCGCAAATTCGATGAACTCGATTTGCTCGACCCTCGGCGCTCGCGGCAAGGCGGCGAGATCGGCAAGCGGCGGCTCGCGGCGCTTGGCGCGTCTTTCGGAGAGCGCTTCTCCGGCGGCGCGCAAGGCGCGCAATCCGTCGAGCGCGATCGCGTTGGCGGAAGCGCCGCGGAACTGATCGTTGAAAATCTCCAATGAAACAGGTCCTTGATAGCCGGCGCGGGTGACGGCGTCGAGAAAATCGGTGAGCGGATAGTCCCCTTGTCCCGGATAGCAGCGATAATGCCGGCTCAACGAGAGCGGATCCATTTGGATCGCCGGCGCGTCGGCGATCTGCACCAAAGCGATTCGGTCCGCGGGCAAGGCGGCCATCGGCTCAATCGGATTGCCGCGCACGCAGGCGTGAAAACTATCCAATACGATTCCGAGATTGGGACGGTCGGCTTGACGTACGATTTCCCAGGCCGCCGTCCAATCCTTGACGTGTCGTCCCCAGGCCAAAGCCTCGTAGCCGATCTTGAATCCGCGCTGCAAAGCGATATCGGCGAGCTCGGCAAGATCGGCCGCGGCGCGACCAGGATCATCGATCGCCTCTTCTGAGACATTCGAGCAGAGGCAAAGCAGCCGCGCGCCGAGTTCCTGCATGAGATCGAATTTGCGCGCGGCGCGTTCGAAATTGCGGGCGCGCGCCTTGTCGGGCATCGCCTCGAAGTCGCGCATCGGCTGCAACGCCACGATTTCCAGGCCGAGATTCGCGGCCATGTCCCGCGCTTCGCGCGGCCGGCCGCTGAAGAAGGTCAGGTCGTTCTCGAAAATCTCGACGGCGCGGAATCCCGCCTTGGCGGCGGCCTGAAGCTTCGCTTCCAGCGGGCCGCCCATGCAAACCGTGGCGATGGACCATCGCAGCACGCGAAAAAATCTCCTATATTTTATATTTCATAGTATATATGCTCGAAGCACGCAAGATGCGTTGGCCGGCTTGAGGGCGGGAAGGCGACGGCGATGATGGAGATGAACGGCAGAGCGAGCGGCGCGGCGACACTGACCGAAACGCTGCACGAGCGCATCCGCCAGGACATCATTCTCGGCGCGCTGGCGCCGTCGGCCAAGCTCAAGCTGGAGAACTTGAGCAAATCCTATGGGGTCAGCGTCAACACGTTGCGCGAATCGCTGTCCCGCCTCGCCGCCGACGGGCTGGTCGTCGCCGAAGGCCAGAAGGGATTCGCCGTATTGCCGGTCTCGATCGAGGACCTCCGCGAAATCACCGAAATGCGTCAATTGCTCGAGTGTCACGCCCTCCGCCAGTCGATCGCCAACGCCGATCTCGACTGGGAGGCCAATCTTGTCGGCGCCTACCACAAGCTCTCCAAGGTCGAGGCCTTGGTCGAGGCGCAGCCGGATGTCTATGGCGAGGCCTGGGAACGCTATAATCAGGAGTTCCACGCCGCGTTGATCGCCAATTGCCGCTCGCGCTGGCTAAAGTTTTTCCACAAGGCGATGTACGACCACAGCCAGCGCTACAGAATGCTATCGCTCAAGACCAAGCCCTTTCCGCGGGCGCAATCGGCTGAGGAGCATCGGCAAATCCTCGACGCCGCAATCGCTCGCGACGGAGAGACGGCCGAGCGCGTGCTCGCCAGCCACATACTCAAGGGCGCCGAACTCTCCGGCATCCAACCGTCAGGACCAGGCGAGAAAAGGACCGGCAGAGGAAAGAAAAAATAGGATATTTCTAATTTAACTGGACATTGACGACGTTTATCCATCACCCTATGCTGCAACCGGCTGCCGCCCTCGAGTTTCATGGCCCCTTCTTGCGAAGAAAGAATTCTGCTCGGTCTGATCGGTGCGCCGATTGCCCATTCGGCCTCGCCGGCGATGCATGAAGCGGCGGCGGCGGCTCTGGGCTTTCGCTGCTTCTATCATCTGATCGAAGTCGCCGGCGCGGACCGCGCCAAGCTGCGCTTGATGGTGGAGGGCGTCCGCGCGCTGAAATTCGCCGGCGTCAACGTGACCTATCCTTACAAGGAGGCGGTCGCCCCTCTCCTCGACGAACTCGCGCCCTCGGCGGCTGATGTTGGCGCCGTCAATACGATCGCCGTGCGCGCGGGCCGCCTGATCGGCTTCAACACGGACCGCAGCGGTTTCGCCAAAGGGGCGAGGCGAACGTTGGGCGACATCGCCGGGCAGGGAGTTGCGCTTTTCGGCGCGGGCGGCGTTGGCAAGGCGATCGGCGCCGCTCTTATCGGCGCGGGCGTCAAAGACATCCGGATCGTCGATCGCGAGCCCGCCAAAGCGCGCGCGCTCGCCGATGTCCTCTCCGCTCGCAACGTCGCAGCAAAACCATGCGCCAGCGCCGATGAGGCGCTCGAGGGCGTTCACGGTCTCATCAACGCGACCGCCGTCGGCATGTTGCCCAGTCGCGAGTCGCCGGTTCCGCTTTCGCTGTTGCGCGGCGATCTTTGGGTGGCCGACGCCGTCTATCAGCCGTTACGGACGCCGCTCCTCGCCGCGCCGCGGGACAAGGGCGCAAAGGTGATGACGGGCCGCGAGCTCGCCATCGACCAGGCGATCGACGCCTTCGAGATTTTCACCGGCCGCATCGCGTCGCGCGAAGCAATGACCGCGGCCTTCGATCAGGTCATTAAGAAACGGCAAGAGGCATTGACCTAGCGCGGGCCGCCGTATCAGTTTTGAGGCCAAACATCAGGCCGCGAGGCCTTTAAGGGAGGAAGGAATGAATCGGAGTTCAGCGTCTTTCGGGCTTGCGCTTCTTGCAAGCCTTCTCGCCGGAGGCGCTCTCGCCCAATCGGGCGGTACGATCAATCTCGCCGATGTCGCGGAACTGTCTGGCTCGGGCGCGACTGTCGGCACGAATTGGAAGAATGGGATCGACCTCGCGGTTGAGGAGATCAATGCTCACGGCGGCATTCTCGGCGCAAAGATCATTGTGACCCATGCCGATTCTCAGTCCAATGCCGGCGTCGCCAAGGCGCAGGTGCAAAAGGCTCTCGACAGCGAACCCTATGCATTGCTCGGCCCCGGCTACTCCGGCTCGGTCAAGGTCTGCGCGCCGCTCGCCGAGGAAGCCGGCATAACCGAAATCATGGGCGGCGAAGCGGCGGAACTGACGAGGGCAGGCAACAAATACTTGTTCCGCACGTCCTTCGGGCAGCAGAGCAGCATGCCGAAGATCGCCAAATATATCGCCGACACCCTCAAGGCGAAGACAGCCGCCGTCGTCTATGTCAACAACGACTTCGGCCGCGGCGGCCACGATATGATCTTGAAGGAATTTGAGGCGCGCGGCGTCAAAGTCGTCGACGACGATTCAACCGAGGCCGGCCAGGCCGATTTCGCCGCCGACGCGCTCAAAGTGAAGAACGCCAATCCCGACGTCGTCTTCATCTACCTCAATGAAGAGGAGAGCGCGCGCATCTTGAAGGAGCTGCGCAAGGCCGACATCAAAGCGCCCTTGGTCGGCGAGACGACGCTGATCGGGCAAAAAGTGATCGAACTTGCCGGCGACGCGGCGAACGGCGCGATCGGCCATGTCGGCCTGACCACCGACGCGCCGGTCCCCGCCCTCAAGGCGTTCCGCGACCGGTTTGTCGCCAAATACAATTACGTGCCTGATCACAACGGCATCAAGGGCTACCTTGCCGTCTATATGATCAAAGCGGCGACGGAAAAGATGGGCAAGCTCGACCCGAAGAATCTCGCCAACACATTGCATGGCCTGACGATCACCACCGCGATGGAGCCGAACATCCTAATGGATGTGACGATCGATCAGAACGGCGATCTCGACCGCGAGAGCTTCCTCGGCAAGGTTGTCGACGGCAAGCAAGTGATCACCGAGGTTCTTCCAAAGCTGAAGAACTGACGCAGGCTCTGATAGGCGCGTTCGGTCAAAGAGCCCTGCGGAAAAGCGCCGAGCGCGGCTTACCCTCACCTCGGCCCTTTCCCGCTTGCGGGAGAAAGTGGCGCGAAGCGCCGGATGAGGGCAAGCCGCGGCGGTCGAGGTACAGGACGCCGCAGGGGAGCGCCATGGCCAATTTCGTCGCGCTGGTGATTGCCGGGCTCGCCACCGGCGCGCTCTATGCTCTCGTCGCCATCGGCTTCACGCTGCTTTGGCAAACGTCGCAGACCATCAATTTCGCGCAAGGCGAATTCGTCATGCTGCCCGCCTTCTTCATGCTGGCGGCGATGAAGGCCGGTCTGCCGTTCTGGGCCGCCATCATCGTCGGCTTCGTGCTGTCGATGGCGATTCTCGGCTTCGCCTTCAAACGCCTTCTCGTCGATCCGATGTTGCAGCACGGCGTGCTGCCTCTGGCGATCGCCACAATGGCGCTCTCGACCTTCCTCAAAGAGTCGGTCAAGACCTTCTATTCGGCCGAGGCCTCGCCCTTCCCGTCGCTTGCGCCTGACGTCGATCTCAATGTGTTCGGCGTGCCGATCTCGTGGCAGAACATCGCCATCCTTATCGTCGCGCTCATGACGGTTCTCGCCCTGCAATATCTCCTCGACAACACCTTCGTTGGCCGGCAGATGCAGGCGGCGGCCCAGAACCCGACTGTCGCCCGCATTCTCGGCGTGCCCGTCGAGCGAATGATCCTCTACACTTTCCTCATCAACGCCGCGCTGGTCGCTCTCGCTTCGCTCCTGATCTCGCCGATCTATCTCGCGAAGTTCACCAATGGCGAGACCCTGGGCCTCGCCGCCTTCGCCGCCGCCATCGTCGGCGGCTTCAATCAGATCCGCGGCGCGGTCGTCGGCGGCCTGCTTCTCGGCGTCGTCGACAATCTCTCGGCCGCCTATGTCTCGACGCAATATCGCAGCGCCATCCCGATGTTCCTGTTGATCGTGATCATCCTGTTCCGCCCGAACGGCCTGCTTGGCCGGCCCGAGGAGCGCACGATATGAGCGGCAAAACGCAGCGGCTCCTCGCCTATCTTGGTCTCGCGCTCGCCCTTGCCTTTCTGATCCTCGCGCCGCTCGCCTTTCGCCGCTATGGCCTCTATGTCTTAAGCGAGTGGGCGGTGATGACGATCGCCGCAATCGGCCTCAATCTCACGCTCGGCTATGCGGGCCAGATCTCGCTCGCTCAAGGCGCCTTCGTCGGAATCGGCGCTTATTCGGCGGCGATCTTGACGACGCATGGCTGGCCGCTGATCGCCGCGATCGTGGTGGCGGTCGCGCTGTGCTTCGTCATCGGCTGGGCGCTCGGCTATCCGGCCTTACGCGTACAGCATCACTATCTCGCCTTCGTCACCTTGGCCTTCTCGACTTTGGCCTTCCTCATCTTCCGCAATGAGGCCTGGCTGACCGGCGGAACAGAGGGCATCGACGGCGTGCCGCGCCCGACAATTCTCGGCCTGTCGATGGCCCCGCATCTGCGCTACTACTACTTTTGCCTGCTCGTGCTCGCGCTTGCGTCCTTGGCGACGCTGGGCCTCGTGCGCTCGCCATGGGGGCGCGCTTTCGTCGCGCTTCGCGAGAATCCGATCCGCGCCCTTTCGCTCGGCGTCGACACGCGCCGCTATATTCTCGCCGCCTTCGCCATCGGCTCGGCGCTCGGCGGCCTTTCGGGAGCGCTTTATGCGCCGCTCGTCGGCCTGGTCGAGCCGCCCGCTTTCAATCTGACCCTATCGTTCACGCTTCTGATGATGGTGATCGTCGGCGGCTCTGGCTATTTCCTCGGGCCGTTTCTCGGCGCGCTGATCGCGGTGCTGCTGCCCGAGTGGCTGCGCTTCCTGGAGAGCTACTATCTGATCCTCTACGCCCTGTTGGTGATGGCGTTGCTGATTTATTCGCCGACCGGCCTCATCGGCATCCTCGACCGCCTCCTCGTCAACCGCCGCACGCGCGCCGCCTCTGCGGCTCGCGCAGCGATGAGCGCCTCGATCGAGGGACCGGCGAGGTGACGGCCGTACTCGAAGTCTCCGACCTCAAGAAGCATTTCGGCGGCATCGTCGCGGTCGATGGGATCTCCTTCGAGGTCCGCGAAGGCGAGATCCTCGGCATCATCGGACCCAATGGTTGCGGCAAATCCACCTTGTTCAATTGCATCCTCGGCCAATTGCAGCCGACCGCCGGCGCGGTGAAGCTCGACGGGCGCGTCACCACCGGCATGCGCCCCTGCGATCTCAATCGGCTGGGCGTCAGCCGCAC